>Ga0134124_10000830_pt1 | contig 24837 bp, 23 predicted proteins | sample KB304_FD_96880 | JGI IMG/M metagenome (GOLD analysis project Ga0134124, IMG submission 96880) | Terrestrial soil microbial communities without Nitrogen fertilizer from Kellogg Biological Station, Michigan, USA - KB3-0-4 | ecosystem: Environmental > Terrestrial > Soil > Unclassified ... | reverse complement strand
GGACACGTTCATGGATTTGTTTAAGGCCGAGCGCGTTGCGCTCATCACCGGTGGCGCCCGCGGTATGGGCTATGCCTGCGCCCGCAATCTTGCGCGCGAAGGCTGCAAGATCGTGCTGGTCGACATCAACGGCGACCGCGTCAAGGAATCGGCGCGCAAGCTCTCCGACGAGACCGGCGTCGAGGCGATCGGCATCCGTACCGACATTTCGTCGGAAAGCGATGTGGCGGCCATGGTCGCCGAGGCAAACGCCAAGTTCGGCCGTATCGACCTGTTCCTCAACAGCGCGGCGATCCTTGCCGACAATTTGTTCCTCGAGTCGACGCCGGCCGATTGGGAACGCATGCTCAAGGTCTGCCTGTTCGGGCCGATGCTGTGCCTGCGCGCGGTCCTGCCGGGAATGGTCGAGCGCAAATACGGCCGCGTCGTCTGCATGGCCTCCGACTCCGGCCGGCTCGGCCAAGCGCGCCTGTCCTACTATGCGGCGGCCAAGGGTGGCGTGATGTCGCTGGTCAAGTCGGTGGCGCAGGAAGTCGGCCGCAGCGGCGTCACCATGAACGTCGTTTCGCCCGGCGCAACCAACACCGAACTGCGGCAGGAGCGGGAAGAATCGATGCGCGCGCAGATGGGTGAGGAGAAATACCAGAAGCGCGTGAAGACCATCCTGCGCATGTATCCGACCGGTCGTCTGGGCGAGCCGGAAGACACCGCTGCGATGATCACGTTTCTGCTGAGTGACCAGGCATCGTGGGTGACCGGCCAGGTTATCAGTGTCAACGGCGGCTTCGTGATGATGTGATGCACGATGGATTTCGAACCGACTGAAGATCAAAAGCTCCTGGTCGAATCCGCGCGGCGGATGGTCGCGAGCGAAATCCGGCCGATCCTCGATCGCAATGCGCCCGATCGCCCGCTCAGCAAGGCGGAGATGCTCAGCGTGTTCGCCATCTTCGCGCGCGAAGGTTTGACCGCGCCGCGCCTTCCGGCCGAGGCCGGCGGTTCGGGTATGAAGATGCTCGATTACGGCATGGTGTACGAGCAGCTTCCGCCGGTGATCGCAATTTCGCTGCTGTCGCACGAGGTCACGATCACCCGCATCAACTCCGAGAGCACGCAAGAGCAACGCGAACGGTTCTTGCCCGACGCCATTGCGGGTCGGCGCATCTGTTGCACGGGCTCGACCGAGCCGGACACCGGCTCCGATCCGCGTGGCATCAAAACGCGCGTGGCCGAGCGGGACGGCAAGCTGGTGATCAACGGCCGCAAGATGTGGATCACCAACGGCAGTATCAGCGACATCGCGGTGGTGACCTGCATCGCCGAGAGTGCCGGCGGCAAAAGCCCGATGCGGCGCATTGCGGTCGAACGCAATAAATCGCCTTACGATGCGCGCGAAATTCCAACCCTCGGCCTGCAGCAGGGGCATCTTGCGGAGCTGTTGTTCGATGACTGCAGCGTGCCCAAGGAGAATGCGCTCGGTGAGACCGGCGACGCCGCGCGCGTGCTGACCGTCACCTGGAACGTGAACCGGCCGCTCATGGGTTTGAGCGCTGTGCACATGGCGCAGCAGGCTCTTAATTCCGCGCTGGAATATGTCGGTGTCCGCAAGCAGTTCGGCAGCCTGATCGGCAGCAAGCAATTAGTTCAGGAGCGGCTCGCCGACATCGCAACGGCGATCGAGACCAGCCGCCTGCTTTGCTACAAGGCGCTCGCCGCCTTCGACCGCAACGAGCGCAGCAACGGCCTCTCGGCGATGGCGAAGCGCTATGCGACCAATGCCTGTTTGGAGGCCATATCGCTGGCGATCGGCCTACACGGCGCCATGGGTATCAGCCGCGAGCTCAAACTTGAACAGTTGCTGCGCGACGCCCGCATGCTGTTAGTGCCGGACGGCACCAACGAGATCCTGACGCTGATGATCGGGCGCGAGTTGACCGGGATCGACGCGTTCCGCTGAGGCGCTTCAGGACGCCTTGCGAACGAATTGCGGGTTAGCGTTCCCCAGTTCACCGATAGGCTGCAGGTCATAGTCGCGCATGCGCGACAGCCGGAACGGCAATTCCAGGAGCGGCCAGCAACGCTCCCCGGTATCGACCATACGGATGAAGCCGCCGGGTCGTCGCTCCGATTCCCCGATCTCATCAATCGTGTGCACCGCGGCTGCGGGAATGCGCGCCTGGAGCAGGGCTGCGACCACATCGGCGCGTGTTGCGGTCTTCGTCTCGATTTTCTTGGCCCGGAGTTGTGCCGTCACCGCGTCCGCCGTTCCAATCGCGGCGACTTCGCCGTCGCAGCACGTCACGACCGTGTGCGCGGAGCGGTTTTGCGGCCGCCAGCCGGTATGCGTTGCCCACACGCCGACATCCTGCATGGCGAGATCGATGAAGTGGCCTTCACCGGTTTGCTCGCGCAGTTCCAGCATCGCCAGGATGCAGAACAGCCCCATCATGCCGCCGGTGGTGTCCGCAATGGAGATGCCGATCTTGGTCGGCACGCCGTCGGCGCGCGTCAAATCCATCAGGCCGCACATTGCCTGGATCACCGTGTCGAACGCCGGCCGCCCGGGATAGATCGAATTTTCGCCGTATCCGGAGATCGCGCAATAGACGAGCCGCGGATTGATAGCCTTCAGTTCGTCCCAGGAGAAGCCGAGCCGCGCCAGCGAGCCGGGTTTCAGATTCTCCACCAGCACGTCCGACGAGCGGATGAGATCGGCGAAAGCTGCGCGGTCCGCCTCCTGCCGCAGGTCGACGGCGAGACTGCGCTTATTCGTATTGTTCAAGGTGAAGAAATAGCTCTCGCCTTTGAGATGGGGCGGCCAGGCTCGCGAGGCTTCGCCGGTCGCGGGCTCGACCTTGATGACCTCGGCGCCCAGGGCTGCCATCTGCTTGGCCGCGAGCGGGGCGGTCGTGTATTGGCCGATCTCGAGGACGCGCAAGCCGGCGAGCGGCGCCACCTGGTCGCTATTGATTTTCGCGGCGCGCGGTTTCGCCGGCAGGCTTTGGACGAATGCGCGGTCGGCGTCGCGCGCCGGGATCGTGGTCGCGGCTTTTCCGATCGCCAGCGGCGGTCCGGGAATATCGACGGCCGCGCCGCTCTCCGGATCGTGAACGGAGCGCACCATGCCGCGATGTTTGACGTTGGCGTTGTGCGCGAGTTGATCGACTGCGACGATCGGTCCGGCCGCGACGTCCACCTCGTTCAAGGCCTCGACCGCTTCGTCGACTGTGCGCGCGCCCATCCACTCCTGCACGATCGCATCGACCGCGTCGCAGTTCTTGACGCGGTCGACAAGCTTCACGAGCGGCCCTTCGGTGGCGAGGGCAGGGCGCTGCATCACGCCGCACAGACGCTTCCATTGGTCGTCATTGGCCGAGCAGAGCAGAACCCAGCCGTCCGACGCCTTGTAGGCGTTCCACGGCGCGCACATCGGGTGCCGGTTGCCGGCCCGCCGCGGCACCTTGCCGTCGAAATGGAAGGGCAAAAAAGTCGTAAGCCCGTTGATGGCAGCGCCATACATGCTCGACTGGATGTATTGCCCGCTGCCATGGCGGCGGCGAACGCACAATGCAGCCGCTATGGCGGCGGCGGCGTAGATGCCGGAGCCGAGATCGAGCACTGCGGCGTCCGACATCGTCGCGGTGCCTTCCGCGGTGCCGGTGACCACCGCGATGCCGCTGAGCGCCTGCACCAGCTTATCGTCCAACAGCTCGGAATACGCCTGACGTTCGGCCAACGCGGTGATGTCGCAGACGATCGCATCGGGAAAATCCGCCGGCGAGACCGTCGCAATGCCCGGCATGTCGCTGGACGTGATGATGACGTCGGCGGCTGCGAGCGCGTGTCGCAGCAATGCATCGTCGGCGCTGTTGTTGGCGCGCACGACGATGCTGCGCTTGCCGGCGAGGGATGCGGCGCGGTTTTTGAATTTGCCAAGGGAGGGCAATTCGCCGCCCGGCTCGGCTGCGATCACGGTCGCGCCGGCCATCGCCAATAGGGAACCGCAGGCGGCAGCGCCGATGCGGGCACCAAGTTCCACGACGACGAGCCCGTCGAAAGGGAGCTTGTGCGTCGGCGCAGCCATGGTGCAGAATTCCGTACAGCAAAATACGTTTTACTGGGTGGAATAAACAGGGTCCACCCTGCGCTGTCTAGACAAGTTTTGTTAGGTTCAGCCTTACAAAACCTCCAACTGATCGCTCCGCCTGGCCGCTACACTTTGCGGGATCACGGTGCTGGCGGGCGCATTCCCGCTGCTTGAGGACGATGTCGCCTTGCAAAAACGAGCCAATCTGAAAAGCCTGCTGCAGGGACCGGAACCGGTCGTGCTGCACGCCGTCTATGACGGCTTTACCGTCCGTATGGTCGAGCGGTTCGGCTACCAGGCGGCTTTTCTGTCGGGCGCGGCCTTGAGCGAAAGCCGTCTCGGCTTCCCCGATGTCGGTCTCATGCGCGCGGACGAGACGATCGACGCCTGCCGGCGGCTGTCGACCTGCTCGAATCTGGCGATCCTCGCTGACGCCGACACCGGCTTCGGCAATGCCGTGACCGTCTACCATCTGGTGCGCGAATTCGAAGATGCGGGCGCTGCCGGCATCATGATCGAGGATCAGGTGTGGCCGAAACGCTGCGGTCACATGCAGGGCAAGAGCGTCGTCGACGCAGACGAGATGGTGCAGAAGGTGCGGGCCGCCGTCGCCGGTCGTCGCAATCCGGATTTCGTCGTGAAGGCGCGAACCGATGCCTTCGCGACGCACGGGCTCGAGGAAGCGATCCGACGCCTGAACATGTACACGGAGGCCGGCGCCGATCTGCTGCTCGCCGACGCGCTGGCCAAGGAGAGCGACATCGTCGCGGTTGCCAAGGCGGTGACGGTGCCGCTCTGCGTCAACATGGGCTTTGGCCTGCGTACGCGCTCGACCACTCAGCTCATCTCGCTCAAGCGCATGAAGGCGATGGGTGTTGGTGCCGTGATGTACGGCCGCATGCTCAGCGCCTCCGCGCTGCAGGGCCTCAAGAACAGCCTGGAAGCCTTCGAGCAGTCGCGTGACGAAGACGTGGTGACGCAACGTCCCGAGTTGATGTTCTCCTTCGGCGAGCTCAACGAGCTGATGGACCTGCAATCGATCAACGAGCTGGAAAAGCGTTTCGTAACGCCTACCAAAAGTTAGCCGGGACACTGCAATGCCTCAGACAATAGCCGAGAAAATCCTGCGCAATCATTCGCTCGACGAGCGCGGCGATGTACGCCCCGGTGAATTCATCCGCGCGCGCGTCGACCTCACGCTGCTCAACGACGTGAACGGTCCTGTCGCGTTCCGCCACTTCGAGGCGATGGGTGGCGACAAGGTCGCCTCGCCGGACAAGCTTGCGCTCGTTTGCGATCATTTCGCTCCGGCGCCGACCGCCGCCGGTGCGCAGTTGCTGAGCAACATGCGCCGCTTCGCGCGCGACAAGGGCATCGAGAATTTCTTCGATGCTGGCAAGGGCGGCATCGAGCACACGCTGGTGCCGCAGCAGGGCCTGATCGGGCCGGGCGACCTGATCGCCGGCGGCGACTCGCACACCTGCACGGCGGGCGCCTTCAGCGCCTTTGGCGCCGGCATGAGCTGGGCCGGCATGGCCGCGATCATGATTCTCGACGAGACCTGGTTCAAGGTGCCGGAGTCGATCCGTTTCAACATCATCGGCCAAAAAGCCGAGTTCGTGACCGGCAAGGACGTGATCCTGCAAATCCTGCAGAAGAACGGCGTCGATGGCGCGCTCTATATGTCGATGGAATTCGGCGGTTCGGGCATGGCGAACCTGTCCATCGATGAGCGGATGGCGGTCTGCAATATGGCGGTCGAGGCGGGCGCCAAGACAGCGCTGATCGAGCCCGACACACTGACCGCCGAGTGGGCCAAGCAGTACTGCAAGCGCAAGTACGAGCTCATCACCGCCGACGCCGGCGCGCATTACGCCGAACGCTACGACATCGACCTGTCGACGATGCGGCCGATGGTGGCACGGCCGCCGTCGCCGGGCGACGCGGTCCCGGTAGAAGAGGTCGCCGGCGTGCGCGTCGACCAGGTCTATATGGGCAACTGCGCCAACGGCACCATGACCGACATGCGCCAGATCGCCTCGATCCTGAAAGGGCGCAAGATCGCCCGCGGCACGCGCGCTATCGTCGTGCCGGCGACGCAGAAGGTTTATCTGCAGGCGATGAAGGAAGGCCTCATCGAGCAGATCGTCGAAGCAGGGGCGGCGGTGAGCACGCCGACCTGCGGCGCCTGCTTTGGCGGCCATAACGGCGCGCTCGCCGACGGGGAGGTTGGCGTCGCCACCATCAACCGCAATTTCCGCGGCCGTGCCGGCCACGCGGGCGCGAAGATGTACCTGTGCAATTCCTACGTCGCCGCCGCCACCGCCGTCGCCGGCGAGCTGATCGATCCCGCCAAACTGTGAGCGTGCCATGATCCTCGAAGGTAAAGTGCATCTGCTGGGCGACAGCGTCGACACCGACGGCATGATCGCGGGCCGCTATTTGTCGCTGTCGGACCCGAAGGAAATGGCCAAACATATCTTCGAGGAATCCGACCCCGGCTTCGTCAAGCGCATCCAGCCGGGCGATATCATCGTTGCCGGCAAGAATTTTGGTCACGGCTCCGGCCGCGAGCATGCGCCGCTCGGGCTTAAGGCGCTCGGCATTAGCTGCATCGTCGCGACCAGCTTCTCGCGCACGTTCTTCCGCATGGCGGTCGACCTCGGCCTGCAGACGGTGACTTGTCCGGAAGCGTTCAAGGTTGCCAAGGCCGGCGATCTCGCGCGGGTCGACACCACCACCGGCACCGTGCAGATCGGCGCGCACAAATTCCAGACTGAGCCCTTGCCGCAGTTCGTTCGCGAAATCGTCGACGGCGGCGGATTGACGCCATGGGTGAAAGCCGAACTCGCGAGACGCCGGCAACAAGCCCGCACCTGACGCCAAGAAGCGGCCGGGCAGAGACCAAGGGGAGGAGATATGAGACTTTTTGCTGGCGCGCTGGCGCTCTGCATGCTGCTTGCCGCGCAGGTGGCAATGGCTGCCGACTATCCGAACCGCACGGTCAAGATCATTTGCGTTTATCCTGCGGGCGGCGGTCTCGACATCGTGATGCGCTCGATCGGGCTGAAACTCAGCGTCGCCTGGGGACGTCCGGTGATCGTCGAGAATGTCGCCGGCGCCGGCACCACGCTGGGCGCCGCGGCTGCCGCCAAGGCAGCGCCGGATGGCTATACCATCCTCGCCACCGATATCAGCTTTTCAATCGCGGCAAGCTTCTACGACAAGCTGCCCTATGACTCGGCCAAGGACCTGACGCCGATCACCATGATCGCAACCGCATCGCACGCGCTCGTCGTGCATCCGTCGTTGCCGGTGAAGTCGGTGAACGAGTTGATTGCGTATGGCAAGGCCAATCCCGGCAAGGTTCTGTTCGCGACGCCAGGCCCCGGCACCATCGATCATCTGGCCTGGGTGCAGATCAATAAGATCACGGGCGGCGCCATCGGTGCGGTACCGTACAAGGGTTCCGCCGCCTCGCTGATCGACGTCGTCGCCGGCCGCGTGCAGATTTATTCGGGCGCGACCGGCACGCTGGTCAACTACGCCAAGAGCGGCCAACTGCATCCGCTGGCGGTCTACGAGACCGACCGCGCGCAGCCGTTGCCTGAAGTTCCGACAATCGTCGAGGCCGGCCACCCCGATCTGCTGATGAATGCCTGGTACGGCCTGTTTGCGCCGGCGGGTACGCCGCGCGACATTATCGACGAGGTCAATACGCAGGTGGCCAAGGCGCTCGACACCAAAGAGGTGCAGGACACACTGGCGCTGCTCGGCAATGCACGGATCTCCGGCGTCGGGCCCGACAAGTTCGCGGCCTTCCTCAAGGCGGACTTCGAGAAGTGGCGCGATGTGGTCGCTCTCGCGGGCAAACAGTGAGAACGCTGGGCTAACGGCCGTTAGAATGAGTTGAGCGATAAAGGGAGCGAGCGATGAGTGCGATGGTCAAGAGCGAGAGCGAGTTCACCGATATCATCTACGAAAAGAAGGACGGCGTCGGCTGGATCACCATCAACCGGCCGGCGAGTTACAATTCGGTGACGCAGCACTCCATCGAGGAACTGTGCGACGCGTTCCGCGACGCCGCTGAAGACGGCGAGATCGGCGCCATCGTGCTCACCGGCGCCGGCGAGAAGGCGTTCTGCTCCGGCGGCAACATGCAGGCCATCTCCGAGCGCACCTCCAGCGTGAAGCGCAACCACCTGCGCGTGGCGGCGCACCTGGCTGTCGCCATCCGCACCGCGGGCAAGCCGGTGATCGCGGCCGTTAACGGCTATGCCATCGGCCTTGGCCACGAGCTGCACCTGATCTGTGACATCACGATCGCTGCCGATCACGCGAAGTTCGGCCAGACCGGCCCCAAGATGGGCAGCGTGCCGTGCTGGGCGGCGACACAGCTTCTGCATCGTACGGTCGGCGAAAAACGCGCGCGAGAAATCCTTTATTTCTGCCGGCAGTACAGCGCGCAGCAGGCGCTGGATTGGGGGCTGGTCAACGCCGTGGTGCCGATGAAGGATCTGCACGAAACGACGATGACCTGGGCACAAGAGCTGCTCGACAAGTGTCCGACCTCGCTTCGAATCGCCAAGCTTGCCTTCAACGCGGAATCCGACCAGAGCATGTGGAGCGGGATGTTCGCGGCCGGCGAAATGCTGTCGCAGCACATCGATACCGAAGAGTTCATCGAGGGCCCCACGGCGTGGCTGGAAAAGCGCAAGCCGGATTTCCGCCGCTACCGCAAGAAGGTTGGCAAAACCGCCAAGTGATCGCCTGACATGCGCGCATTGCTGTGCCGCGCCGTCGGCGAAAGCCCGACGCTGAGCGTCGAAGAGGTCGCCGCACGGCCGCCGCAGGCGCATGAGGTCCGCATTGCGGTCAAGGCGGCCGGGGTGAACTACCCGGACGTGCTGATGGTCGCCGGCCGCTATCAGGTGAAGCCCGAGCTGCCGTTCACGCCCGGCCTGGAAGCCGCCGGCGACATCATTGAGATCGGGCGCGACGTCAGCGGACTTGCCGTCGGCCAGCGCGTGCTGGCGGTCACCCGGCGGGGCGGCAGTTTCGCGACTGAACTTGCGGTCGATGCCGACCGCGTGGTGCCGATCCCGGACAGCATGGACTATGTCACCGCGGCCTGTTTTCCTTTGGTCTACGGCACCGCGCACTTCGCGCTGACGCACCGTGGCGCCTTACGGAAAGGCGAGACGCTGGTCGTTACCGGCGCGGCCGGCGGCGTCGGCATGGCGGCGGTGCAGGTTGGCAAGCTTCTCGGCGCGCGCGTGATCGCCGCCGCCAGCAGCGCTACGAGGCTCGCCATCGCCCGGCAGGGCGGCGCCGATGAGACGACCGACTATAGCCGCGAGGACCTCAACGCCCGGATCCAGGCGCTCACCGGCGGCGCCGGCGCCGACGTCGTCCTGGACACGGTCGGCGGCGACGTGTTCGACGGCTGCGTGCGCGCCATGAACTGGGAAGGGCGGCTGCTGGTGGTCGGCTTTGCCTCCGGCCGCATTCCGCAGGTCCCGGCCAACCTCATTCTGGTGAAGAATTATTCCGTCATCGGCGTCGTATTCGGCGCACAGACCGAGCGTGACCCACGCGGCAGCAAGCGGCGCCTGGCCGGACTGCTGGATCGGTACGCGGAAGGGCTGCTTAAGCCGCCGCCGGCCCAGACATTCCCGCTGGCACGGGCCACCGAGGCGCTGCAGCACCTTGCGTCGCATAGCGCCACCGGCAAGCTGGTGTTGGTCGTTGACCAGTAAGAATTCGCGTTTTCGGATGGCGCGTAATATACGTTAATTATCATAGGCTTACGCCCGTTTGATGCGCATCAAGGGCGGAACCGGAAAATACCGTTAGGTCATTGTCCGGCGGGTTCTGAACGCAAAAGAGGGAGCTTGCGGCGGACGGTCCGCCGTCCGAGCGCCGCGAGCCTTTTGCGGCCGTCGCAGGATCAAGACCACGCCGATGCAGCCGCGCACTCTCAAGTTCAAGATCGTCCTCTACCTCTCGATCGCGTTGTCGATCGGGATGCTGCTGTTCACTGGACTGGTCACCTGGTTCCTGTCGACCGAGATCATCGGCAAGCTCTCCGATCACGTCACCCAGCTTTCGGAGGTGATCACCAAGTCGACGCGCTTTGCGATGCTGCAAAATCAGCCGACTTACGTCGACCGCATCATCCGCGACGTCGCCGACCAGCAGAAGATCGACCGCATCCGCATCCTCAGCAAGGACGGCCGCATCATCCACTCGACCTATTCGCCGGAGATCGGCGACATGATCGACCGCAAGGCCGAGGCCTGCAACAAATGCCACGGCACCGATCCGGTCTTGGCGCCGCTGCCGAAAGGACGGCGCACCTGGACGTTCAATGCCCCAGACGGCCGTGCGATGCTCGCCAGCATGGAGGTGATCCGCAACGAGCCGAGTTGCTACACTGCCGCCTGTCACCAGCATTCGCGCGAGCAGACCGTGCTGGGCGTGCTCGATATCATCTATTCGCTCGACGATTTTGACCGCAAGCTGATGGCCTCGTCGCTTGGTATTTTCGGCGTATCGCTCACTTTCGTCGTTATTGCTTCGCTTTCGGTCGGATTCTTCGTGCACCGTCTCGTCTATGTTCCGCTGCGCGATCTGGAAAGTGGCGCCCGCCGGCTATCGGCCGGCAATCTCGATCAGCCTATCCCGGTGCGCGGCACCGACGAGTTCGGCAAGCTCGCCTCCTCGTTCAACGTGATGACGGACGCGCTGCGCAATTCGCGCGCGCAGCTTCAGGACTGGGGACATACGCTCGAGGAAAAGGTCGAGGAACGCACGAAGGAACTGCGCAAGGCGCAGGCCGAGACCATGCGCGGCGAGAAGCTCGCCTCCGTCGGTCTGCTCGCCTCCGGCGTTGCGCATGAGCTGAACAATCCGCTCACAGGTATCCTCACGTTCTCGTCGCTGCTGCGCCAGAAAATGCCGGACAAAAGCGCCGACGCCGAGGACTTGGACTTGGTTATCCGCGAGACCAAACGCTGCGCGGCCATTATCAAGCGGCTTTTGGACTTTGCGCGCGAAAAGAACCCGGAAAAGAAGTTCGCCGACATCAATCGCGTCATCGAGGATACGGTGCGCATCGTTGAACGCCCGGCGCATTTGCGCGACATCGAGATCAGTCTCGATCTCGACCGCAGCCTGCCGCCGATCTGGATCGACGCCGATCAGATCAAGCAGGTGATCATGAATATGGTGGTGAACGCCCAGCACGCGGTCGAGGAGAAGGGTAGTATTGCCGTCAGCACCCGGCGGGTCATGCGCCCGCATCCGGATATGGAAACCCCGGTACCGATGGTGGAAGTTGCTATCGTCGACACCGGCTGCGGCATCCCGGACAATAATCTGCGGCGTATTTTCGATCCGTTCTTCACCTCCAAGGACGTCGGCAAGGGCACCGGGCTTGGCCTGTCGGTCAGTCACGGCATCGTCGAGGCCCATGGCGGCCTGATAGAAGTGCAGAGCAAGGTGGGTGAGGGTTCCACCTTCCGCGTGTTGCTGCCGCTCAATCCGCCCGCCGCCGCGGTTGAGACGAAAACGAGCGAGGCCGTTTCATGAGCGCGAAGATTCTGGTCGTCGATGACGAGGAGATCGTCATCCGGAGCTGCAAGCGCATCCTGGAAGGCGGCGATTACAGCATCGACTCGGCGCCGGACGGCCGTGAAGCGCTGCGCAAGGTCGGCGACAACGGCTACGAGATCATGATTCTCGATATCATGATGCCGAACGTCGGCGGCCTGGAAGTGCTCCAGCGCGTCAAGGAATCCCACCCCGACATCGATGTCATCATGATCACCGGCCTGTCGCAGATCGACACGGCGGTGCAAGCCATGAAGCTCGGCGCCTTCGACTACATCTCCAAGCCGTTCGAGCCGGACGAGCTCAGGCTCGTGGTGCAGCGCGCGCTCGAGCGCCGCCGGCTCGTGCAGGAAAACACGAGCCTCAAGAGCGAGGTGTCGTCCAAGTACCGTTTCGAGAACATCATCGGCCAAAGCGCGCAGATGCAGGCCGTGTACCGGCTGGTGGCGCAGTCGGCGCCGACCAATTCGACGGTGCTGCTCACCGGCGAAAGCGGCACCGGCAAGGAGGTGATCGCGCGCGCGATCCACTACAACAGCCTGCGCAAGGACAAGCCCTTCGTTCCCGTCGACTGCAATTCGCTCAGCGAAAACCTGTTCGAAAGCGAGCTGTTCGGCCACGTCAAAGGCTCGTTCACCGGCGCGGTGTCGAACAAGAAGGGCATGTTCGAGGTCGCCGGCGCCGGCAGCCTGTTCCTCGACGAGATCGGCAACTTTTCAATGCCGATCCAGGCGAAGCTCCTGCGCGTGCTGCAGGAGCGCGAGTACCGCCCGGTCGGCGATACCCGGACGCTGACCGCGAATTTCCGGCTGATCACCGCCACCAACAAGGACCTCAAGACCATGGTGGCGGCGGGCACCTTCCGCGACGACCTGTTCTACCGCATCAATATCTTTCCCATTCACGTGCCGGCGTTGCGCGAGCGCAAGGACGACATCCCGGCGCTCGCCTATCACTTCCTGAAGGTGTTCAGCGCCGACTTGGGCAAGAAGATCACCGACATTTCGGAAGGCGCCATCAGCGCGCTGATCAACTACGACTGGCCGGGCAATGTGCGCGAATTGGAAAACGCCATGCACCGCGCTGCGATCCTCGCCAGCGACCACGTCATCCGCCAGGCGCACCTTGTCACCATCATCGATCCGGCGCACGGGCATGGCGACATGGCGGTGCCGCGCACCGGCGACGAGCTCAAGAAGGTGAAGAAGGCGGCGCGCGAGAAGTCGGTCGAGGAGATCGAGAAGCAGTTCGTGCTGGAAGCGCTCAAGCGCAATGAATGGAACGTGACGCGCAGCGCCGAGGATACCGGCATGCAGCGGCCGAACTTTCAGGCGCTGATGAAGAAATACAGCATCCGCGTGCGCGATACGCAGCACGATAACGGCGAAGCCGCCGACGCGTAAAAAACGTGTCAGGCCCGCGCTTGTCGCGGGCATCCACGCCTTATGCAAAAGCACGGGTTAGAAAGCCGTGGATGGCCGGGACAAGCCCGGCCATGACGGGGAAGGCTATTCCTCGTCCTCGTAGCCGGTGATCATCGCCTTGTAGTGCGTCGTCCGCGTATGGCCGAGCGAGCCGAGATAGACGTGGACGAACAGATAGAACACGAAGGCGATGAAGATGAGCACGTGCACCGTGTCGAGCACGCGCACGCCGCCGAAGAAGTCGACCTGCGACTGGAAGCGCTGCACGTCCCACAGCAGGATGCCGGTGTAGATCTGCACCGGCAGCAGCAGCATCATGATGATCTGGTAGATCATGCTCTGCAGCGGATTGAACTTGTTGTAGGGCGTCGCGTGGAACGGGTTCGGCTCGCCGCGGAAGATGCCGAAGGCGTAGTAGTAGATCTGCCGTATGGCGCCGATGAAGTGCTTCTTCGGATTGAGTTCGGAGTGGTAGGCCCGGATGCGGTCGGAGCTGAGGTAGAAGGCGAGCCACACGAAGAAGTTGGCGATCAGCACGAAGCCGACGAAATTGTGCATGGTCACCGCGGCGCGGAACGAGAACAAATCGACCAGCCCGACGTAGCGGATCTGCAGGCCGCTGATGATCATCAGGATGAAGCCGATGGCGTTGGTCCAGTGCCAGATGCGGACCGGCAGCGGGTGGAGATAGATGCGAGCCATGGGTGCAGTTCCTATGCCGTCTGTCGATGCTACTTCTGAGCCGCTTTGGGGCCGTCGCCGGCAGGCGGATGGCCGGCGTGGCCGCCATTGTGCGGGTTGTAGAAGCCGAAGCGTTTGAAGAACCAGCCCAAGAACACGTGCCCGACGGCGACGCCGATGCCGGCGAGAACGGCGAGGACGAGCAGGATGTCGAGCAGTATGATGCGCGTGCCGCCGATCGCATAGAAGCCACGCACCGTATCGACCGAAATGACCGAGTTGAGCACGTCGGCGCTGGCGCCGTAGCCGACGCGGCGGCCGTCGGGCCCGACCAGCGAGATGGTCACGCTTTTGAAGGCTTCCGAGTTTTCACTGTGGCAGGTGCGGCAATCGCTGACCGCGGTGCCCTTGTCGCCGAGCTGATGCGCCTGCGGGCCGGTCGCGACCTTGAGGCGGCCGCGCACGACCGTGCGGTTGTGCGCGCCTTCGCGGTTGAAGGTTTGCAGCAGGTTCCACAGCGTTATGGCGTCGATGCCTTTGCCGTCGGAACGGGTGCTGGCGTCGAACAAGGGCACGCCGATCTGTTCGGTGCCGCGCGCCTTGTCCTGCGCGTCGATCAGCATCAGGTCGACTTTGCGCTGCGCGTTCTGCACGTGGCAGGCCGGGCAGGAGACGACCTCGAAGTGAAGCGCGGCGTTGGGCAGCCAGCTCTTGTGCTTCTCCAGCACGCCGGCATGGCAGCCAGCGCAGGCGGCGGTGGGGCCCTGGCCGAGCGAAATCGGCTTCACCTCGTGCGCGCTGTGGCAGCCGGAGCAGACCGGCGCGTAGCTGTCGGCCTTGGTCTTCAGCGACTGGCCGTGCACGCTGGCTGAATAGGCGGTGAAGACGTCCTTGTGGCAGCTCTGGCAGGGCGTCTCGTCGACCTTGGCGGCGGCGCCTTTGATCACGCCGTGCGGATTATGGCAGTCGGTGCAGATGGGCGCGGCGGGGTTGCCGGCGCGCACCAGCGCCGCGTGGATGCTGGTGTCCCATTGGGTGAACTTGTCGGTGTGGCAGCCTTTGCAGCTTTCGGTCATGCCGACCGAGTAGCTGCGCGCGCTCTTGATCTCTTTCGTGCTCGGCGGATGCTTGCCGGCGTCGATGTCGCTATGGCAGCTCGCGCAGCCGTTGGCGCCGTGCACCGATTTCGCAAACAGCTCGCCCGGCACATGCAGCTTGATGACGTCGCCGTCGGCGGCCTTCTTCTCCATTCCGGCGAAGCCGTGGCAGCCGAGGCAGGCCTGGTCCGGATTGGCGGCTGGCTCGTCGGCAGCCCATCCCATGGTCGGCGCCAGCAGCAGGAGCGCTCCGACGGCGAGGGCGAAGCCGTTAGGCAGAAGCGCGCGCGCATTGTGGCGCAGGGTGCGGTAGCCGATCATCGTTGCCCCCATGGCAGTCTCTCATCCAAGCATCAAATCGGGATTGTCCGTCGCAGAATCGTCCGGGGGGTCTCATACCCCCCGGACGGTCTTATGTCTGTCTGTGACATTGCGGCGTGGATTGCATTGATCTACCGCACGCCGGCGACGGCGCGGCCGCCGGTCCAGGCCAAGAGGCCGAGGCAGATCACCGGGAAGAACACGACATAGGCGAGCCCGATGAACGGGGCGGCGACCAGCATGCCGATGTGCCTGAGCGCGAGGCCGAGTGTCCGCAGCGCGGGAACCTTGCCGGCGGCGCGGGCGGCGAGGACGGCCAGGACGCAGAGCCCGACGACCGGCAGCGCGATGATGTAGGCGAGGCCAAGGAACGGGGCGGCGAAGAACAGCGCGACGTTCTTCAGGGTGCCGCCGGCCGGCACGGCTTCCGGCGCCGTGTTGACGACGTAGAGCTTGGGGACGGGCGCGGCAGCGGCGGCAACGGGGGCTTCTTCGAAGCGGATTTTGCGAAGGGCGGTCATGGCTGGCTCCTATTTTTTGGCCTCTATGGGCCTCTTGCTTTCGATCTCTTGATGCCCTCCTATTGGCATAGACCGTGCCAAGTCACTTTCCTTCGCGATATCAGTGTCTTAGAGAAAAACAGGACTTTTGCACTGCACGCAGAGTATGGATTTCTTATGCGGCTGCGGCTGCGGTTCGTTGGAAAGCCCAATGAAATAGGGGCTTTGTTCTATTTTTTGGCCGCCTAAAAATTATATACAGCGCCACGCCGCCGCCTGATCCGCATATTTCGAAAAAAAGGCCGGGGGCAGGGTCCCCCGGCCTTGAGCCGACCGTACGGAGAACGGCGGCTCAGTTGCCATGCGCACTCAAGACTTCAAGGTCGCCAGCGCTGCTTTGCCGCCCATCCACAGCAGCAGCGCGATGCCGATGAAGGGGAACAGGATCATGTATGCGAGGCCGAAGAACGGGGCCGCAATCACCATCGCCGTGTGCTTCATCAACTGCGCGAAGAGTTTGAAGCGGCCGTTGGTGTTGCCGGCGCTGAAGGCGAAGTAGGCGAGCGCCCCGATACCGACGAAGGGCAGCGCGACGATGTAGGCGAGCCCAATGAAGGGTGCCGCCACGAACAGCGCGATGTTCCTGAGCAGGCCCAGCACGCCGCCGGCTTTCGCCGCGGGGGCTTCTTCGACGACCGCTTCCGGCGCGACGACTGTCGGTGCGGGAGCTGCCGCGGGCACCGCGATGGCGTCGAGGGCGCTGCCTTCGATCAGCTCAGGGGACAGCGGTTTGTGCAGGAAATTCGCCACGCCGGCGGCCTTTGCGCGCGCCTCGGCTGCGTCGTTGCCGTAGCCGGTGATGATGACCACCGGCGTCCAGGGCTGCCGCGCCTTCACTTTCTCGGCGACCTCGAGGCCGCTCATGCCCGGCATGCGGATGTCGGTGTAGACGACGTCGTATTTCTCCTGACCGAGCTTGGTCAGCGCCTCTTCGCCGTTTTCGGCGGTGATGACGGCATAGCCCTTGCCGGTCAGAACGCGATCGAAGCTCTTGCGGACGGCGGGATCGTCATCGACGACGAGGACTTTGCGAATGGCGGTCATGGCTTTCTCCTGTTTCAGTCTTAGTGTTTGCGGTTGCCGGTTGGTGAGGATGCGGTTCATTGACAGGCGCTGGCGGCTGCTTCCGGTATCCGGCGCAGGGCCCAGTGCTTGTGGGTAATGGCGCTGTCGGTGACGTTGATGACGTCCTGCGGTGCGACGGGCTTCGACATGTAGTCGTAGGCGCCGAGCCGGACGGCTTCCTTGGCGGTGTCGACGGTCGGATAGCCGGTGATGATCACCACCTCGCTCTCCGGCCATTTCTGCTTGATCGTGCGCAGCACGCTCATGCCGTCCTGGCCGGGCATGCGCAGGTCGAGCAGCACGACGTCGAACGGCTTGGCCTGCATTGTCTGTAGCGCCTGCTCGCCGTTGCACGCCGCCTCGATGTTGCACGAGAGGCTTTCCAGCGAGCGCAGATAGCTTCGGCGTACGGTTTCGTCGTCGTCGACGATCAGTATTCTGTTCTTGTCGGTCATCTTCGCCACCTGGCTTTGACGGTTCGAGTCTTCTTGAACTCAAGTAGAGCAACCGCCGTGCCAGACGCCGGCGCGTGACGCTTTTCGTTGATATTTCCGATGCTTAGGCGATGAGGCGCGGAGCGCTGCGCAAAATGGGCGGCCGTCGAAGTACAAACTTTCTATGCGGCGCAAGAGCGCAAATGGGGAAAACGTTCGTGTTTTCGGACCGCGACGCGCGCATGGCAGTGCATAGTTTTCTTATCAGGGAGGCAGCGAGCCAATTTGCGTTGTCATTCGGCAAGCATCATGCGGCCGCGTATGGCTCGCATGACGAGAACAACGGCGTGCGGTTCGAATTTGATTCGGATCAAGCAGCACCGCCGCCGCCTGTTAGCTCCGGCACCGTGCCAACGAGTCGAGTGACGCGTTCAAGGGCAATCACCAGGAGATCGAGATGCGAAAAGCTATGACGTTCAGTGCAGCATTGGCTGCGGCCGCGGCGTTCATCATGGTCGCTTCCAGCCAGACGATGGCGACGCCCGCTATCGCCCAGAAGGAAAAGGCTGCCTGCACCAAGTGCCACACTGCACCGCCGGCGCTCAACGATTTCGGCAAGAAGTACAAGAAGTAAGCGTACCGCTGAAGCCTAAAAGGAAAGCGGATCGCAAGGCACCCCTCGCGATCCGCTTGTTGTTGTTGTCTTGAGTGCCCGCGCTTGCCGCGGGCATTCGCGTCTTGAACGTCAGCGCGGCTTGCGCACGATGTGGTACGACATCACGCCGGTGAGGAAGTCGCGGTTGTCGAGTTCCTCGAAGCCGATGCCTTGCATCAGCGCCGCCAGCTCACGCGGCTTGTAGAAGTGGTGGATGGCGCTGGCGAAGTAGCCGACGCACTTCATGCTCTCGCGCGAGGAGCCGAACAGCTTGGCGGTGAACCACACCGAGAAGCGCAGATACATCAGGTAGGGGATTTCGACGACCGCCGAGGCGGGACGCAGCATGTCGTTGTGGCAGAAGATGCCGCCCGGCTTGAGCACCCGGTGGATTTCCTTGAAGGTCTTGATGATCTCGAGATGGCGCGAGGCGAATTGCAGCGTCACCGCGTCGAACGAATTATCCTCGAACGGCAGCACGTGCGCGTCGCAGACCTGCGCGTTGATGGTCAGACCGCGCTCGCTCGCGCGCCGCTGGCCTTCCGCCGTCATGTGCGGGCTGCCGTCGACGGTGTGGATATCGAGCGTCGGATCGAGTGCGAGCAGGCGCAACGGAATGTCGTGCGTGCCGGAGCAGACGTCGAGCACCTTCGAGCCGCGCGGCAGCCGCTCGTGGATGGCGTTGGCGAAGGTGTTGCTCCAGCGCGAGCAGCTTCCGAGCGAGGCAACCGCGTTGCCCTGGTCGTAATACTTGGGCACGTCGCGGAATACTTCCGGAATGAGCGTGCGCCACACATCTCCGAAGAGATGCGAACGAAGGTCTTCTCTTTTCAGAAAGTCTTCGGAGATGCTCATCGAATGGTCCCTCGCAGAGAAGCCGGCCACATCGGTCAAGGCCGCCAGCCGCCGCACGGCTGATGCTGAACAACTCTAATTACGCTATTCGAGTTGGAACCTGCGCCGGAGTGTACGCCGGTCCCGGCTGCATTCCAGTACCAAAAGCGCGCACCGCTAAGTTGACTTGAATCAAACGGTTAGACGGCCGAGCCAGTCATGCTCGGAACCGGCGCCGCATCCTGCGCCAGCCGGAGCCGGTTTCCCGTGATCTCACTGATTCTCGACCGCGTAACGTGGTGGATCGAGCGGCTGCTCGCTTACGCCTTCATTGCGGCGGTGACGCTGAATTTCCTCAACGTGATTGGCCGCTACGGCTTCGGGGCCACGCTTCTCAGCGCCGACGAGATCCAGATTTTCATCATGATCTTCATGGCTTTCCTCGGCGCCGCCGTCGTGGCTTGGCGCGACCAACACCTGCGCATGGACGTGCTCGTGTCCATGCTGTCGCCGCCGTGGCGCAAGCTGGTGCGCGTCGCCGAACTCGCGACGATCGCCGCGCTCGCCTGCTTCGTGCTGTGGAATTCGAGCTACTACGTCAAACAGATGTTCATCTTCGGTCGCGTCAGCGACATGGGCGGCGTGCCGATGTGGATTCCGCACGGCGCCGTGGCGCTCGGTTTCGGGCTGATCGCATTCATCACGCTGCTGCGGCTGTGCCACATCCTGACCGGCTATCCGGCCGATGGCGGCGTTGAGCGGGAAAGTGCCGCGCCATGAGTTTCGCCCTCGGTATCCTGCCGGTCATCCTCCTGCTGCTCGGATTTCCGATCTTCGTCGTGCTGCTGGCGTCGGCGAGCGTCGCGCTGGCCTTCTTCATGAATATGCCGATGGCGGCGCTGCATCAGAATTTGTTTGGCTCGATCAATGCCTTTTCCCTGTTGGCCATCCCGTTCTTCGTCTATGCCGGCGAGCTGATGGGGCGCGGCAGCGTCGCGCAGCGCCTGGTCGATTTCGTGCAAGGCGGCGTCGGCTCGGTGCGCGGCAGTCTTGCCGTCACCACCGTCGGAACCTCGGCGATCTTCGGCGCCATCTCAGGCGTGAGCGCCGCCTGCGTCGCGACCATCGGCCGCATCATGTACCCGGCCATGCGGCGCGGCGGCTATCCCGAGCACTTCGCCGCCGGCCTCGTCACCGCCGTCGGCGCCATCGACATCATCATCCCGCCGAGCATCCCGATGATCGTCTACGGCGCGGCGGCGGAGGAATCCGTGCCGCGGCTCTACGCGGCGGGCGTCGTGCCAGGGCTAATGCTCGCGCTGATGCTTGCGGCCTATGTCATTTGGTACGCCTGGCGCAACGGCATCGGCGCCGGCAGTGCTTTCGATATGCGCCATTTCTTGCACGCCACCTGGCGTGGCGTCTGGGCGCTGGGCATGCCGTTCATCATCTTGGGCGGCATCTATGGCGGCATCTTCTCGCCGACCGAAGCGGCGGCGGTGGCCTGCGTCTATGCCGCCTTCGTCACCCGCTTCATCTTCCGCGAGCTCGGCTGGAAAGACATCGTCGAGGCTGCCGCCGTCACCGCGATGTTCTCGGCGCAGATATTGATCATCGTCGCTTGCGCCGGCGTGTTCTCCTGGCTTTTGACGGTCAACCAGGTGCCGGCGACGATCGTCGCCTGGCTGCAGTCGCTTAACATCTCGGCGTGGATGTTTCTGCTGACCATCAACGTCATCTTGCTGGCGGTCGGCTGCTTCCTCGATCCCTTATCGGCGATCCTGCTGCTGACGCCGTTGCTGGTGCCGCTGGTGAAGTCGTTCGGCATCGACACCGTGCATTTCGGCATCGTGGTCACGGTGAACCTGGCCATCGGCCTGTTCCACCCGCCGTTCGGCATGAACATCTTCGTGGCGCAGTCGGTGCTCGGGCTCGATCTCAAGGCGATCTACCGCGGCATCATCCCGTTCCTGGTGATCTACCTGATCGCCCTGGCGCTCATCACCTATATCCCGGCAATTTCGCTCGGCGGCATGCGCCTGCTGCTCGGGTTGTAGCGCTAAGGCGCGCTAAGAGCCAAACACCAATCCAGTTTCTAATTATAAATTCTTTTCTGCTTCAGGAAGACTTACCAAAAGGATTTTGCAGCATTGTGCCGACTGCTTTCGTAGTCGCATCGCTGATGTCTTTTGTCTGCTCGCGCAGGCTCGTCATTTGCGATTGCAGAAATTCGGTCTGAATTTTTATGATTTCGGGGATATCTTTCGCGGACGACAGTTTCTCGGCGTAGCTGAAAGCCTGAGCTGCGTTTTTCGCCGCATAGGCAAGTATCTTCCTATTGACGTCGTTGTTGCCGAGCGGAAGCTCAGGCAAGCTTTTTTTGAAAAACTCAAAATAGCTATCCATCGCGTTTCGGACTTGTTGAGTGCTTTCCTCAACAAGCGAATTGATGTCACTGGCAGACCGCTTTTCACCCATAGCCCACCTCACTGTCGACGGGCATGGATGTTACGAAAACGCTCTGGCGGGGTCCATATCGGCGCTGCCGATCCCTTTTGATCCAGACGGAAGTGCTTCTCGGTGCGATCGCATAACTCGCTGCGAACATGGAGGATTCCGTAAATGGATAAACGGGGCGTACCGAAAGGAGCGCCAAAAAAATGCGCCGCCTCGCGGGCGGCGCATTCTCTTTCTTTCAGTTCAGCGCCGGATCAGCCGCCGGGACGATACTTCTTGCCGGCGGCGATCATCGCCTCGTAGTCCGCCTTCATCGCGGCATTGGTCGCCATCACCGCCGGGATCACCGAGGTGACGTCCTTGAGATAGGCAGCGGCTTCCGCCGGCGGTAGCGAGATCGGCTCGCCGCCGTTCTTGATCCACGTTTGGCGAGTGCGCTCGAGGTCTTCCACGCCGTAGGTGGAAAACACCGTCGCCGCTTTGCGCGCTTCCTCGCGCACGATATTCGCGAGGTCCGGTCCGATCTGCTTCATGAAGCCGCGGTTCACGATGCCGCCGACGAACAGATAAGAGCCGGGCAGGTAGGTCGCCGACTTGGTGACGTCGTAATATTTGAACATCGTCAGCACGTTGAACGACGAGATCGAGGCGTCGATAGTCTTGTTCTGCAGCGCCGGCAGCACCTCGCCGAGCGGGATCGACACCGGCGAGGCGCCCAGCTTCTTGAACGGTTCGACGTGCAGCGGAGCGGCGCCCGGCACGCGAATCTTCTGACCCTTGAAGTCGGCGACCGCGCGGATCGGCTTGTACGAGGACACCATCAGCGGCCCGTTGTTGCCGATCACCAACAATTCGACGCCGCGGCTCTCGCCGAACGTGGCGAGCCGCGCCTGCACGGCGGGGTCGGCCATTACTTTCTGGCTGTGCGCGACGCCGTCGAACGTTCCAGCCGCATCGAACACCTGGAAGCGCGGCTCCATGCCGATCAGGAATCCGACCGCCGGCAGGGCGAACTCGATGGTGCCCATGGCCACGCCTTCGACGGTTGCCGGGATCTGCCCGAGCTGGCTCGCCGGATAAATCTCGACCTTGATCTTGCCGCCGGAGCGCTGCTCGACGCCGGCCTTGAAGGCCTTCATCCATTCGTGCGGCGCGTCGTTCACCGTCGGCGACGACAGCTTCATGGTGAACTGCTGTGCCTGTGCTGCGCCTGCGAACAGCACGATGGCGGCGGTCGTGGCGAGTGCTTTCACCCAGCCCTTCATTGTGTCTCTCCTGATTGATGCGCGAGCGCCTACGATTCAACAAAAAGCGCCCGTCAATCTTGACTTTGATCAACGGAGGCTTTCGGTATCTTGTTGGGGGGCGCCTTGGCTTCAATTCCCGTCCATCCGGCGTACCCCTAGCGTGAGGCCTCTTTGACTGCACCGCGACCTTCCGTTGCCGTCCTGGCGACGATGAATACCAAGGGCAAGGAAGCGCGTTTCGTGGCCGACCTGCTGGCGGGCGCGGGCGTCGAGCCCTGGATCATCGATTTGTCGCTGCGCCCGCACGGGGTGACGGGCGCGGACGTGACCGGCGAAGCGGTGGCGCAGGCTGCCGGCTCCACCTGGGCCGCGGTCGGCGAGCGCTCGCGCCAGGATGCCTCAGCGCTGATGGCGGAAGGCGGCGGCCGGCTGGCGCTCGACCGCTTCGCGCGCGGCGAACTGGCCGGCGCCATCGGCCTCGGCGGCGCCAATGGCACCACCATGGGCTGCGCCATTATGCGTGCACTGCCTTATCTCTTACCCAAGGTGATGGTGAGCACGGTCGCCGGCACCGCCGCCGTGCAGTGGTACGTCGCGGAAAGCGATATCGCGATGTATCCGGCGATCGGCGACGTGGCGCTCAACCGCATTACCAAGACGGTCATGGAATATGCGGCGCAGGCGGTCGCGCTCGCCGCCAAGACCTGGGTGGCCCGCCGCTCCGCGAAGGCGGACCGCACGCCCCTCATCGCCGTGTCGTCCTTCGGCGGCACCTCCGGCTGCGTCGATCGCGTCTGCGAGCGGCTCGACGCGCTGGGCTACGAATTTATCCTGTTTCACGCCTCCGGTGTCGGCGGCAAATCGCTTGAGCGTCTCGCCGCCTCCGGGGAACTCGCCGGTGTCATCGACGTCACCACGCATGAGCTCGCCGACTTGGTCGTCGATGGCGTGTACTCGGCAGGGCAGGGGCGGCTCACCGGCGCCGGCCAGGCTGGGCTGCCGCAGGTCATCGTGCCCGGCGCCGTCGATCATTCCAACTTCTGGGTCGGCCAGGTGCCGGAGCGCTACCGCGGCCGTGACTTCTTCCGGTACAACGCGCAAAACCTGTTAATGCGCACCGACCGCCAAGAATTCGTCTCGCTTGCCAACATCATGGCCGAGCGCATCAATGCCGCTAAAGGTCCGACGCGCGTACTCATCCCGCTCGAAGGCTTCAGCGAGCACACCAAACGCCACGCGCACGATCTCGACGGCAAGGATCGCGGGCCCTGGAAGCGACCGGACGACTACCGGATGTTCACGGACCTGCTGAAGCAGCAGGTGAAAAGTGCGCCGATCGACGAACTGCCGCTGCACGTCAACGATCCGCGCTTTGCTGACGCCTGCGTCGATGCCTTCCTCGCACTCCACCAACCCAAGCAGTGACAATGACCGCCAGTTCTTTGCAGATTCCCATCGTCCGCCATGAGACCGACGTGCTGGTCGTGGGCGGCGGCGCCGCCGGCACCATGGCCGCCTTCGAATGCGCCGAGGCCGGCGTCAAGGTGATCCAGGCCACCAAGGGCCGCGCCACCAGCGGCACCACCACGGTCGCGCGCGGCGGTTTTGCCGCCGCCATGGGCAAGGACGACAGCCCCGAGCTGCATCTCGCCGACATCCTCAAATACGGCGGCGAACTGATCGATCCCGAGCTGGCACGCGTCTGGGTCTACGACATCGTCGACGTGGTGCACGATCTCGAATCCTGGGGCGCCGAGTTCATCCGCGGCGCCGACGGCGCACTCGATCTGAAGATGTTCCCCAGTCACTCGCGCGCGCGCGCATGTCACCACTACGACACCACCGGCAACATGATCACCAAGGTGCTGTCGAAGAAGCTGCGCGGCGACGCGCGCATCGAGAAGCACTCGCTCGCCGCCGTGGTCGACCTCATCCAAAAAGATGGCCGGGTGGTCGGCGCCTGGGGCGTCGACTACCACACCGGCGCGCTGGTCATTTACCAGGCGCAGCAGGTGATCCTCTGCACCGGCGGCGGCAGCGGGCTGTTCTACGTCAACGACAACCCGCCGCAGGTGACCGGCGACGGCTACGTCCTCGGCTTCCGCGCCGGCGTGCCGCTGATCGGCATCGAGATGATCGACTTCCAGGCGATGTGCTGCTCGCCGCGCGAGCTGTTCGGGTTCGAGGACGGCGACGAGCTGGTGCTCTGGAGCAGCGCCATATGGGGCTGGCTGGACGCCGCCACGCTGAATGCCGCGCAGACTTTGTTCTGACTTCGTCATCCCGGCGTAGGCCGGGACCCATGAACTCGGCCGCAGAGCTTTTCCTCAGACCTAGGTGTTCATAGGTTCCGGCCTTCGC
>Ga0134124_10000829_pt1 | contig 24865 bp, 24 predicted proteins | sample KB304_FD_96880 | JGI IMG/M metagenome (GOLD analysis project Ga0134124, IMG submission 96880) | Terrestrial soil microbial communities without Nitrogen fertilizer from Kellogg Biological Station, Michigan, USA - KB3-0-4 | ecosystem: Environmental > Terrestrial > Soil > Unclassified ... | reverse complement strand
TTTAGTGGGGAATATTCTGGAATGTCCGACAAACTTCAGTTTGTCGTCTTTAGGTCGTCTTTAGGTCGTCTTCCGGGAAGAATCGACAAACTGAAGTTTGTCGCTGGAGTTTGGACATTTACAACCACGAAGTGGTTGCGACGCAAAGCTCAGGGTTGCGGTACTCCGCTACCCTGGGTGACGGTGTCGTGCCGAGACTACCAAACGGGGTGGCACCAACCCCAACGGGGTTGCGGCGTGGCTCGCGAGGTAGATGAACGACTAATGCGGCGGCAGTGAGTGATGGTGCGATGGCAGGCCGCAACCCCTTCAGGGTTGGGCCAAACGAATTGGGTAGTCTCGGCACGACCCGTCACCCAGGGTAGCGGAGTACCGCAACTCTGGGCTTTGGGACGAAACCCCTTCGGGGTTGTTGGCTGCTCACAGATAGTTGGTAAGGCAAGAGATTGAGAAGGCAAATGTCCAAACTTCAATCGACAAACTGAAGTTTGTCGGACATCGCTTTCTTGAGAAGCCTGGCGGCTTCCGTACTGGATCTTGTTGCGGTTTTCAGCGCCATCCAACCGCTCTTGTTTCCCGCATGCGCGTCTGCGCCGTGCACGAGCAACGCTCTGACGATGTCGGCCCGGCCTTTTGCAACCGCCTCCATCAGGGCAGTCCAACCATTGCCGTCCTGTGCGTTCACCTCCGCACCCCGACTCAACAACTCCTCTACCGTGTCGAGGTGTCCGCCAAAGACTGCCTCCATTAGCAGGGTATGGCCGTCCTTATCAGCGGTGTTTACACCGTTGCCGCGATCAAGAAAGGCGCGCACAGCATCGGTATGTCCAATGAGGGCCGCTCTCATCAATCCGTCGAGGCGGTCGGCGGAGGTCCCGCTAATGATCCCGCTGCCCAGTGAAGCTGCGACAGCCTCTACGTGAACTCTTCCGATGACATAAGCCACAACGCTACACCAATCCTTTCAGCCTTAGACCCTCGGTGCGGTGACGCGCTCAAACGTCGATACCGAATTGATCGGTCGACGACAACTTCGGCGTTTACTTACTGTCTCTCAGTTGGGATGCGGGACGCTATGACCGATGTCACCCTTCGAGGTGACAGCCATCACAACCAATGGCGGGGAGTTTGGCGGACGGGTTATCGCTGTTGTCGAGGCGCTATGAATCGAGCGCTACGAGGTGACCATTGCGAGGACCTTTGCTTTGTCTCGAATTATCAGAGTCGAACCCTTGATGCTTATCAACTGCTTGCGCTTGAAATCAGCAAGGAGCCTGGTGACTGTTTCACGCGATGCGCCTATGAGTTGGGCAATTTCCTCGTGAGTCAGCGTTAGCTTCAAACTGACTCCCGCGGTGGTTTCCTTGCCGTCCTTCGCGCACCACTCGAGCATAAGCTTGGCAAGCTTCTCGGAAGCCGAGTGCGATAATCCAAGCGAGCGCACCTGCTCGAAGGCGTTGTTATAATTGTTGCTCAGATGTTCGGCTACGCGAAGACAGGCGGCGCCGTTTTCCTTTAGAAATTTCAGGAAATCATCGCGTTTTATGAAGTTCACCTGACAGGGAACGAGTGTCTCGGCGGTCACCATATAGGCCCGGCCTGAAACTGCGGAACTTAGACCCAGCACCTCTCCGCCTTCGGCTATCCTGGTTATCAGCGCCTTGCCGTCGACCGAGCACGTCGTCAGCTTTACACGGCCAGAGCAGATCATGAATACCCCGCGGGGCGATTGGCCTTCCACAAACAGCACCGCGCCTTTAGGGAACACGGTCGCATACTTGAGTGATTCGAACGCCTTCACGAGATCGGAGTCGAACTCGCAGAAATAGCCGGCCGCGCGCATCTTGCATTCGAGGCAACTATCGCTGACTTCCAGACCATAGGGTGAGTACATCCAGGGCCTCCTTGGCTTATTCGCCTGGCCGTGAAAACCGCCGGCGTTCGCGCGGCTCGATCACATGTGATGGTCACAGCAACGAAGGTGCCGAAGATTCAAAAGCCAATTTTCTGCACGGATTGTTGAGTTACGAGGAGCCCTTGCGCAAACTTCCGCAAACTATTGGGAGAAACTGCGCAGCCCGCTTATATGTACGAGCGGTCACCCGCACTGGGCCTGCCGAACGAAAAGGTGAGATGTCCGACAAACTTCAGTTTGTCGTTTGTGTCAACTGATCTCGACAAACTGAAGTTTGTCGGCATTCAGCTCCCGATGAGTATCAGCGGAGAGCCGCGTTGCGGCGGCTCTCCGCCTTCTGTCCTCTCGAGCCGCGCTCCCCGCTTGATACGCGACCGAGAGTCCATAGCCTCGATTCGCTTTACGGAACGCGGTGCCCTTCGGTGCTGCCGATGAATTGAATCTCGCGCAGTTCGAACAACTCGGGATTCACCATTCCATAAGTCAGTACTATGTGCGTAGCCTTCTCGCGCTGGACGGGCTGGCAATGAAACGAAACGACCAGCTTGTCGGGTCTCGGCTCGGGTTGGCCGGCCGCATCCGCGCTGTACTCGTAAATGTAGAAGCAGGCGGCGCCACTAGCCATCTTCTCGTCGTCGTGTATGAAAATGTACTTGCCCTGAAGAATGGTCTTCATCACTCGAGTCTTGTCAGGGAGATCTACCACCGACATATCTTTGCCGGGCGGCGCTGCATGAGCTCGCAAAGCTTGCGCACCGACAATCAACGCTAGTGCTGCGAATGTCAGACTGATTTGCCAAAAGCGTTTCATCATCGCCTCCTCGGCCGCGTGCTTCGGCGGTCATCCAACGAGGGCCCTTATGAAAGTGATAACCGCTGCTAACCGTTCATCAATCGGGCCACTCTCGTTGTCCGTGTGTAGTCTAGGTCTTCAAAGGCGGGAAAACTATGATAGTCGTCACCGTTGGCAGTGACACTCGTCACAAGCCTGCTCATTTGTTGAACCTGTTAAGAAAAGCGATGATCGTTGACACTCGTTTCGGTGTTGTAATACGCTTTGCGCAGCATTTCGGAACTCCTGCTGGGGCGCGAAGATCGGTTCGATCCCTTTGCAGGAACTTAAAACGATATTCCTGGGTAGCTCCCCTGTGAGAACGGGGCGGAGAGCATAAGCATGTCCCAGATCATTGAAGCAAAGATCTGGTGGCCCCTGTGCAAGAAAAGCGTTCCGCTACTGAGAGTCACCAGTGCCGCCAAACTGGTTGATGTCCATCGAAGAACGATCTATCGCTACATTGAAGATGGCTCGGTTTACGCGCTCAAGATAGTCGGCAAGACATACCGCGTTTGCGGTGATTGCCTATTCCGGCAGCAGGGGGACCTGTGAAATTGTTTTAGGAAAAAACTGTGACAAATGTGACATGTTGTATTGACTGCGTTATTGGTTTTGAGTACCATTGGCCCCGGCTGCGATTCCCAAGCGCATAGCAATACCAAGCAGAACTTATGCGCAATTGCTGATTAGTAACTGACAATCCTGGCCCCCTTGAAGGGGCGCGGTCTGAAGATCTGAACACTCAACGGGGGAAAGTCATGAGGATAAAGCCTTGGTTACGTGCCTGTGCCTTTGCTCTTCTGATCGTCGTATTGCTTGCCGCTTCGTTCTTTGCGATCAGCCCAGGGAGTGAGAAGCTTGACGCCGTACAAGCTCAAGTCGTTGATGATGAAGATGACCTCGCCGCTCGCGCGGAAGGCCAAGATCGCGTGGGACTCACTAGTCCGCCTAAGAGCAGGCTGAGTGACATTATTTTCACTTTGTTGATTTCGGTAAAGTCAATTAGCCGGGGATCTGCTGCCGACAACGCCGGATTACGACCTGGAGACTTTATCTTTCGAATTGGCGGCGTTTCAATGAGAGGCGTTCAGACCTTGAGAGCAATAGAAACTGCTGCTCCGGGAACGGTCATAGACGTAGAATATGGACGACCTGATCCGGCCTCCAATTCGTTCACGAGGTTTCACGCACAGGTTCCGCTGGGTGTTGCCCGATCGAAGTTTCGCAACCTTCAGCAAGCGAGCGAGGAGCCCACTCTGCCTTTTGATTCAGAGTATCAAGATCGCGTGCTGCTTGACGGGAAGACGCCTAGAAGTTCATTCGGCGTTAACGGTAGGGTCATGATGTTACTAACTCATGTCGAACCCGGTTCACCTGCGGACCAGGCGGGGCTGAGGCCCGGTGACTTGATTGCGGAAATCGATGGACTGCCAGTGCGTGGTATTCAGACCCTCAGAGCAGCGCAAACGCGTCCGCCAGGCACATTAGTAAACGTAGTCTATCGCCGATTAAGAACTGATTATGAAACATCGGAACGCGCAACCGCGCGAGTCGCGCTAGCTCCGCTCAAGCAGAAATAAGACCAATATCAACTCTGATCTGTTGTGGAGGTTTTATGACATCTGGAAGTTTTCTTCGGAATCGAATGACTCTTGTTATCACTTTGGTACCTCTTTGCGCGCTCGTTCTGGTTGTCGGCGCTGCCCGCAAAAGCGGGAACTAGCGAGGCAAACGAAATCTGTGAGCGTCTTGTTGCCAGACTGTGATTCCGTTCGTCGGCGATAGTAGATAACGGCTCCTTTCAAATATTGTGACAAATGTGAGATGTTGTTTTGTCTCGGCGAAAGGATCAAGCCATACTGCTTCCATAGATGGAAGCGGTCGATGAAGGTCATCAGCATTGGTGAAATCCTCATTTCGGCAAGCAAGAGTCAGTAATCGAGAGTCATCGCGTGTGAACATGCAGGGTTACTGTAAGGAGGCCAGATGTCAAAACCATTTCTGGGCGGGTTTATAGTTGGATTAGCTCTAATTGTTGGAAGCGGCGTTGGTGCGTCTCGGCTAAAGCAGGGGGATAAAACGCAATCGCAATACCGAGCAGAACTTGAGGGCGCGACCCCGGTTGAGTTGGGAGTATTGAATGAGCGGCAGCGCCTCCATAGCAAACTATTCGCAGACTTCCGACAAGGCGAAGCTGGAACGATCGGGGAACTTATCGCGGCACATAAGGGTCAAAAGATAGTCTATGGGATTAGCGTTGATGCGAATATTCCTCGACTCTCCGCCGAAGCGGAACCACCAGAGAGCTATTTTGCAAAGCTCGCACAAGCATCCGATGCAATCATACGCGGGCGAGCGATAAGCAAACTCTCGCAAATCACTGAAGATGGAAAATCCGTTTTCAGCGATTACGGCGTCATTGTAAAAGAAATCTTAAAAAACAATGCGGGGACCCCCCTCGCCGCTAGTACAAGAATTAACGTTACGTGCCCCGGTGGTAAGGTTTTGATCGGCGACGTTGTTGTGAAGTTTGGCGGTAATAGCATCGCCTCGCTTCCAACAAATGATCATGATGTCCTACTGTTCGTGAAAGCCCTGCCGCAGGAGCGGGACTTCAAACTTACGCGATACGATGCAAGCTTCGAGCTTGGTGATGGATCTGTTAGGGCTCTCGCGGCGCAATTCCCCACCACCTACCCTGCGGATGAACATTCTTTCTTGGAGGCCGTCCGCGTAGCCGCAAGCAAGTAATATCCAGTACGAAGCGGAGGTGCGTATGCGCAAGCGAAGATCGGGCGTGGCTGGATTTCTGTTGGGAGCCGCCAGCAGTTTGTTGATCATTAACATCTATCCAGCGATGTGTTGCGGTGGCTTCAGAGTCGGATCGCGGTCTAAGCCCAAGGGAGAGAATCGTACGAGTCAAAGAAATCTGTGAGCGTCTTGTTGCCAGACTGTGATCCGTTCGTCGGGGATAGGTAGACAATATCTCCTTTCAGATATTGTGACAAATGTGACATTTTGTATTGTGATGGGCCGCCCACGGAAACTTCATCGGACCGCACCTAGCGGGGTTTATTTGTGAACCTTGACGCTGCGGAGACGTTCTAGGACTACAAACCAAGGAGGTAATCGAAATGGCTCAAACCTTTAACGGGAGAACCAGAGCGCTCTCTCTAACTCTGGGAGCGACGATCCTCGCGTTTTGCGCTTTCTGTTTGACAACCGGTTACTCTTCCCCAAACCTGAGACCCGAGTCGTCGAATACAAAGGCTACGCAAAGCTACGCGGTACACACCCTCCATTCCCCGGGCTTACCAGTTAGACTAAAGGGCGAGATCGTACCTGCAGAAGAGGAGCCAGGTAACCTAAAGCTGAAGTACACGATTACTAACCTGACGGCCCATATTGCGGAAGACTTTGAAGTGGGCATCTATCTGCTTACCAAGAAGGGTCGCATCAGAGCTGGTCAAGTATGGCGACTGCCAGTTGAAGTGTCAGGGCAATCTAACGGGAGCTTTGCTATGCTCCTGACCAACAAGCCTGGACCCGACGACTATGTCGTAGTCGCGATGCAAGAGGTGTCGCAGGATCAGAGAACATGGCATGTGAATGCTATTCCCTTCCTTCAGTCTGCCAAGATTGCGGTCACATCAGATGCATTAGCCATCGCGTCGATAACAGGCCCGAAAGGCTCTGTGACTGTATTCGCATCAGCGGCGGCGCGATTGGTCGCCTATCGCGACGGTTGTGGAAGTAACTTTTGTGAAGCGCAAAGCTCTGCGGCGAATGCCGCATGCAGCGTAGGTTGCAGTTGCGGAGTGAACAGTTTCAATTGTAATCAGACTAACTGCACCTCGTCTTTTACCTGCTTCCAGTGCAATAGCTGTCTGAACTAGTTTGTCAATCTCACCGGGCTCTGGAATCGACGTATGACAAAGCTGAAACCGTTATTCCAAGCGCCGAGTAGAGGTTCTAATGATCATCTAGCCGAGGCTGAGGCCTAGGGTGATCGGTTTAAAGGAGGATGACAAAATGGAAAGAGCTTCCGCTAAACGCATGTGTCTTACTCTAACGATGATACTCACATTCTGTGCCATCTATTTGATGACCGGGATTTCACGAACCGCAGTGAGTTCGACGCTGTTCTACGAAGGTTCGGGTCCGATTTGTCAGGTACACACGATACACACGCCTGGCCTCCCTGTCAGAATTAAGGGCGATATCGTATCCGCGGGAGAGGGACAAGGGGGGATGGCGCTCAGGTATTCGATTACTAACACCTCAGCGGAGCACGCGTACGATTTTGAGATAGCGATATATGTTCTAAACAAGAAAGGACGCGTGAAAGCCGGCCAGGTATGGCGAATGCCAGTCGAGATAGCGGGGAATTCCGTGGAGAGATTTTCGCGCTTGCTGACTAATAAACCAACTCCGGGGGACAGTGTCGTAGCGGCGATTCAAGAAGTCTCGCAAGGCCAGAACACCTGGCGAGTTGACGCCATTCCCTTTCTTCAGTCTGCCAGGATCGCAGTGACATCCGATGCTTTAGGCACTGCCTCTTTAGTCGTGAAATCCCGGCCGCTCGGGGCACCGGCGGGCAACACATCTCTCAAAGCGCGGCTGGTCGCCTATCGCGACGGAAGCTGTGGTGATAACTTTTGCGCTACGCAGACTCAGGCAGCAACCAACGCTTGTGGGGGACCAACCGGTTGCGGCGTATCGTCCTTTTCATGCGATCAGGCTAACTGCAGCGTTTCATGGAGTTGCAATAGATGCCAGGACTAGTCGCGTCCTCGCTGCCTGGAGAGAGCCACAGCCAAGTGTGGGTTAGTAGTTTGTCCTTCGAGGACTGTAATGAATAATGGATTGAGTCGGGGCTGTGTTCTGCTGCTGACGGGGATCGTCCTCGTGTCCTCGATTCATGGCCGCCAACAGACTCATGGCCGCCAGCAACCGAGCCAAGTCCAAACTCCTCACGACCAAAGTGCCGCAACTGAGGATCAGAAACAGGGCGTGTTGCCGCAATGCGATCGAGATCGCGCGCTGAACCTGGTTCGCGGACAGGTCGATGAAGCGAAGTCTATTGACAGCGCTCGTGTCCGTATCGGCATTCTGATCAAAGTTGCGGATTCGCTTTGGCGGCTTCAACGAGATGCCGCCCGCGCAATATTCAACCAGGCGTACGAGTGGGCGCGAAAAGACTTTCAGGAGAACGCCGAGAAGCAGGGACAATTCCAGGACCAGCGCTTTCTCGTGATCCAGGCGATATCCAGGGTTGATCCTGCCTGGGCCAGGGTGCTGGCGAAGGGCTTGGCAGACGAGGCCCGCAAGGAATCGGAGACGGCCGCCGCGCCGACTCAGCAGGCTTTGCAAAAGCCTGGCGATCAATCGAGCGTTAGGGACAATTTACTGATGTTGGCTTCCTCGACTTTCGACGCAGATCGAAAGTCCGCGCTTGATCTTGCTGGAAGGGCTTTGCAATATCCGGCGTCTTACGCGCTCCCGCAGTTTGCTTACAGAGTAGCGGGCTCGGATCAAGAGCTCGGGGACCATCTCTACATTCAAGCCGTCAAAGCGTACGCTACGTCGAATATTCGCAGCCTGCTAATGCTCTCGGCGTATCCATTCGGCTCCAACCGCATAGTGATTGGTCCGGAAGCAATAACGCTTTCAGTCCCTGTGACTTTTATTCCTAATTACTCGTTGCAACAGATATTCCTGGATGCCCTTTTCCATCGTGTAGAAGCGATCCTGAACTTGCCGGAGAGCCGTAGTACGCAGAAAGAGCAACAACCGGAGCTGGCACAGATATATGTTTCTCTGAGCGCGCTCGAGCCGGTAATAGCTGAATATCAGCCATCCCTTCTCGAGAAGGCTTCGTTGCTCAGAATTACCACCGGCAATCTCCTCTCCTCACCGTTTCGGCAATCTGCTGATAGCACAGTCGAGAGGCAACTCGGAAAAACCGATGAGAGTTTCGCCGGCTACGTTGACCAGGCCGAGAAAGCCGGGAACTCCGACCGGGGCGACTATTTCCTGGTGGTTGCCGTTGTGACAGGCGCCGACGATGAAAGCCTGGATCGTTTGAAAGATCTTGCGCGAAAAGTTGCCAATTCGACGATCCGGCAACAGTTGCTCGACTGGCTCTATTTCAAGAGATCTCAAAAGGCCATCAAAGCGGGATCACTTGACGACGCAAAACAGTTGGCAGAAAAAGTCGAGCAGCTCGCTCTTCGAGCCTATCTGTCCTATGAGGTGGCGGCTGAATCGATGAAGCGCTTTGATGACAAGGTGAGAGCCGGTGAAGCTCTGAACGCTGTTTCGACCGCAGCCCTCAAAGCTGATAACACCAACGAAAAGGCTCGAACATTATTAGGGTTGTCTATTCTCTACGCAAAGATCGATCAACAGCATTCATTCGAAACAATGGCCGACGCCGTTAAAACTATTAACCATGTTGCAACTCCTGATTTGGGCGGCACGAGCTTGTTTGCCAAAATCGAAGGCGCGCAATTCGCTTACTATGCAAAATTTGAAGTGGCCGGATTCAGCCTGGAGAATTCCTTCCGCGAGCTTGCGCGATTTGATTTCGATCGGGCGCTTGGGTTGGCTCAGACTCTTGATGACAAGTCGCTGCGGTCGATGGCTGTGATCGCAGTAGCGGCGTCGTGCCTCGAGCGCAACGAAGCACAAGAAAAAGCAATTGTTCCTGCGAAGCAGAACGACCCAAACCAGCAAACACCAAAATCATCCGATCCGGGCCGCAAAGCCCAGAAACCATGATAGGCCCTGCTAGGAGGGATCGACTTACTTTTTCTCAGCCATCTCGATTGCTTGCAGCATCGCGCGGGCCTTGTTCACAGTTTCGACGTATTCGGTTTCTGGTACCGAATCCGCAACGATCCCCGCTCCGGCCTGGAAGTAAGCCTTGCCATTTTTCGTAACGATCGTTCTTATCGCAATGCACGAGTCCAGGTTTCCCGAATAGTCCAGATACATAACCGCTCCGGCATAGACTCCCCGGCGAGTGGGCTCCAACTCGTCGATTATTTCCATCGCCCGAATCTTCGGAGCGCCGCTCACCGTTCCCGCGGGAAAGCACGCGGCGAGCGCGTCGAAGCGATCCATCCCCGGTCTCAACCGCGCCTTGATCGAGGACACAAGGTGCATCACGTGCGAGTACCGCTCGACGATCATCAGGTCAGTGACTTCGACTGATCCGTAATCCGCTACACGGCCAAGATCGTTCCTGCCCAGATCGACCAGCATCACATGTTCGGCTACTTCTTTCTCGTCGGCTCGAATCTCTTCGCCAAGCAACACGTCTTCGGTGTCGGTAGCTCCACGCGGCCGAGTCCCGGCGATGGGGCGATACTCGATTCTACGTCCCGTCGCTCGCACCAGCATCTCCGGTGAAGCGCCGATAATCGACTGGTCGCCGATCTTCAGGAAAAACATGTACGGCGACGGGTTCACGACTCGCAACGCGCGGTAGACTTCGAACGGATGCGCGCCGAGCGCAACTTCGAATCGTTGCGACAACACGACCTGGAATATGTCGCCTGCCGCGATGTACTCCTTGGCTGTGACTACTGCCTGCTCGAACTTCTGTTTGGTCATGTTCGAGCGGACTCGACTGGGCGTCGAATCGTGATTATCGGTAGAAGGCAATGGCTCGACCGGATCTTCAAGCCGGGCTTCCATCGCTTCGATGTCGTCGATTGCGTCCTGGTACTCGGCCTCAAGACCATCGGTCCTGCCATCGGTGAACACATTGGCGATTACGTGAATCTGGTGACGCACGTGGTCGAAGACCAGCAGGCGAGAGAAGAACATCATTACCGCATCGTCGATATCTATCTCGTCCGAGTGAGAGTCGGGAATCCGTTCGAACCAACGCGCGGCGTCATAGCCCAGGTATCCAACCGCTCCGGAAACGAAAGGAGGCAAATCGGGAAGCCGCACGGGGATGTGACTGCCCGACAGACGTCGAAGCACAGTCAGCATCGCTTGATCAGTTTCTTCTGTGCCGGTTTTTCTTTCGATGGTTACTTTGCCTTCGCGGCTTCGGACGATGGTCTCGGGCTCGAATCCGAGAAAAGAGTAGCGCGCGACTTTCTCTCCTCCTTCGACAGACTCGAGCAGGAAGGAGTAAGAGCTAAGCCGCTCGATTTTGAGGTAGGCGGCAACCGGTGTCAGCAGGTCCGCCATCACGCGTTTGACGACGGGTACTACCGTGCCCTCGGCGGCAAGCTTCTGGAAGTCCTGGTATGTTTGAGGTGTAAGGTGGCTCATCGGAGACATCGACTTTTCGGCTAATGGTAGCACTCGTGAATAAGCTCTAACAACGAGTAGTGGTATTAGCGGGTTGCCAGCAAGCAGTCCTCTGCGTCCCCGGCGTCCTCCGCGGTTTTTCCTGCTCAGTGGCTCGGAATCAACCGCAGAGGACACCGGGGACGCAGAGGAGCAACGCGAATATGAGCGAGCAACACACTGTCACCCCACGGACCTAACAACGAACTTTTCACACCGTCTCCTCCATCGAGGGATTCGCGTTAAGCACCAAGATAGGCTTCTCGAACGCGCTGATCGTTTAGCAGGTCGCTGCCCGCGCCTGAAAGCACGACTCGCCCGTTCTCCAGTACGTAGGCTCGATTGGCAAGCTTCAAACTTTGTTGAACGTTCTGCTCGACCAGCAGGATAGTGATCCCCTCGCGATTGATCGTTTGGATGATCTCGAACATCTCCCGAACTACTATCGGCGCGAGTCCGAGACTTGGCTCATCCAATATCAAGACACGCGGCCTGGCCATCAGGCCTCGAGCGATCGCAACCATTTGCTGCTCGCCTCCCGAGAGTGTTCCGGCTATCTGGCCCGCACGTTCTTCCAGCTTTGGAAAGAGGGCGAACACTCGTTCGAATGATTCGACGCGCCGCCGCCGGGCTTCGCTGCTGATCGCGCCGAGTTCGAGGTTCTCTCGCACACTCATGAGCGGAAAGAGCCGGCGACCTTCAGGTACGTGAGCGATCCCAAGCGCGGCGATCCTATGAGCGGGAAGCTCGTCAATGCGGTCGCCGTCAAAAACTATCTCTCCGTCAGTAGCGCTCACTACGCCGGAAATGGTCTTGAGCGTAGTTGATTTCCCCGCGCCGTTCGCCCCCACAAGCGTCGCGATCTCGCCTTCTCGCACAGCGAACGTCACGCCCCACAGGACCTGAACATCGCCGTACCGCGCGGTCACGTTCTCGAGTTCCAGCAGTACCTTGTTCGTCAAGAGGGGTCTCCTAAAACGGAGTTTAGCAGACCAATGAGAAACACCAAGGTTCTAAAGAATTCGCTGCAACGCGCGCTCTGTTGGATTATGTCTTGCAGGCTTCGGGGCCCAGACTCAGTACTCAGTCAGTGAGGTTGAACGGGCGATGCGGGGCGATCCATGAGATAGGAGACCCGGCGTTCGCGCAGCGCCCGAAGTTCGACCGCGTCCGCGAGTCTTTTGCAGTAACCGGAGAGCATTGCCTCCGAGTATGAGCGCCTCATTTTCCGGCGCCAGGTTTAGGAGCCTGATCTTGTACTTCTCCAATGCCGGATGTAGCCAGGGACCATCGGTGCCGAACAGCAGCTTGCGAGGGCCTGCTCGCTTGACTGCGTCTACAATGTAATCAAACCGGCGAACCGCGGATGTGTCCGCGTAGACGTTTGGATAGCGCACCAACTGATCGACGACTTGTTGCAGCGCCCGGAAATCGTCGACGAAGCTGCCCAGGTGCGCGATGACGAAATCTACATCGGGATATTGCGGCGCAAACATATCCACCACCTGGGCCTGCCCGGTAACATCCACGAGCATCGGTAAATGCAGCGCTCGGGCCGCGTCACAGACTTCTCGCGTAGGCAAGCCCTCAACTCCATGTACCTTGATGCCGCGAAAACCCCACTCCCTCACGCTTCGTTCGATCATGAGCCGTATGCGGCCGCGATCGCGTTTGCAATGAACGAAAGCGAATCCGATCAATTGTTCGGGATGGCGCGCAACGATCCGGGCGACTTCAGCATTGGCCCTGGCGTAATCGCTGTTGAATCCCGCGACAACCACCGTCTTGTCGATCCCGGCCGCCCGCGCTCTTCTGAGGTAAGGCTCGATTGGCGCATTCGTGCTTGCGGGTGCGCTTAACAGGTCTCCCTTTCCGGCGTGGCAATGAAAGTCAATGATCATTTGTTCATCACCTCATACGCGGCGACTTGTTAGACCGCGGCGCCAAATCAAACATTGGCCGTCGATGTCTGGAATGTCCCGGCGGTTCGCCGCGCGAATGTGTCGGCGCCAGTCCGGCGCATTTCCGCAAGAAACGCAATGCAGGTTGCAACACCCTTGTAGAAATTGAATAGACTGAATTTCTCATTGGGCGCGTGAATGCGATCGTCCGGCAAAGCAAATCCCATCAGCACCGTCGGGATCCCGAGCGTCTGTTGAAATGTGTTGACGACGGGAATTGTTCCGCCGGATCGCAGAAAAACCGGCGCCCGTCCGAAACCTCGCACGTAAGCACGCGCGGCCGCCCGCATGGCGGGATGATTTCGGTTTACTAATGCGGGTCGCGCCGCCAGGAGCGTGCGGACATTTGAATGCACTGTGCGAGGAGTGATTCGGGTCACATAGCTGCGAAGGATTGCCTCGACTTCACGCGGGTCCTGATCCGGAACCAGCCGAATATTGATTTTTGCGACCGCGCGTGCAGGAATGACTGCCTTGCTTCCTTCTCCCTGATAGCCGCCGGCTATTCCGTTTATCGTCAGCGCGGGCCGTATCGTTGTTCGCTCATAAAGCGAATAGCCCGGTTCGCCCCATCCACGCGCGGTCCCGGCGTGCCGTAGAATAACATCGTCGCGCGGCCCCGCAGCCTTCATGTAAATGCGCTCGCGTTTGCTCCACAGCCTTACGCGATCGTAAAAGCCCGGAATCGCAACGCGGCCTTTTTGGTCGTGCAGCCGGGAAATGATTTCGCAGAGCGCCTGCAGCGGATTGTGGACGGCGCCGCCGAAATTTCCGGAATGCAGATCGTGCTGCGGCCCGGTTACCTCGAGCTCGAGGCTGAGTCCTCCGCGCAAGCCGTACGTCAGAGCGGGTCGATCGGGGCCGAGCATTCGTGTGTCGCTCATCACAGCGGCATCGGCTGCAAGCGCTTGCTTGTTGCGCGCAATGAACGAGGGCAGGTTCGGGCTGCCTATCTCCTCTTCGCCTTCGAACAGGCATTTCACGTTGACGGGAAGCGTACCGGTGCTGCGTAAGTAAAATTCCAACGCCTTGATGTGCGCGAACATTTGCCCCTTGTTGTCGCAAGCGCCCCTGGCGTACAGATTGTCGCGGCGAACGGCCGGTTCAAACGGCGGGGTCGTCCACTTATCAAGGGGCTCGGCTGGCTGCACGTCGTAATGACCGTAGATCAGGGCGGTTGGTCTGCCCGGCGCCCGCAACCAATCCGCGTAAACTATCGGGTGACGTTTCGTGGGAACGACCTTGACGTTTTCGAGCCCGGTCGCTCGAAGGTGTTCCCCGAGCCAGGCAGCGCACTTCTTGAGATCGTTTGCGTGGCTTGCCTGAGCGCTCACGGTGGGGAACCGGATGAATTCTTTTAGCTCCTCGAGCCAGCGCTCACGTGGGAACGAACCGGTTGCTGCTTTCGAGAATGCATGAATCATGTTCGAACAACGCGCTCGCGCGTGCGCGGCTTACACTTCGTACTCTTGTTCGAGTGCCCGTTCGTGCGCGTGACCATTGGTTGCCTGCGGGGAACTTCGGCTCGTGCGCATCGGACGCTCCCACGGAAGAATGCGGGTCGCAGAGGCTCGCGTGGCAACGCCCATCGACTGCGCGCTGGTCAGCCACTCCTCGGCGTACTCGGCGATCTCCATGAGCAACGCTTCGAACTGGGCTCGCTGAGTCTGCAACACGTGCGGCTGAGCCAGCCAGCGAAGTACTTCGCGTCCGGCGACCGCCATTCGCTGGCGCGGACTTGTCTCGAGCTGCTGATTGAATTGCTGCACCAGTATCGTTTCGAACACGTCCCATGCGTTGTCCGCGCCAAACAATCGCTTCACGTCGTCAGCGCCGGCGATCCTGAATGCTTCGTCCAGAAGCTGCATGACTTCGACGCGCATCACGTTGAGGTGACCGTATGACATGAACTTCAAATTATTGCGGAGATCGAGTCCCGCCCGCCGCACGATGGCTATGCTGCCGAAGGTGGGATCGAACGCGCGCTCGCGTATGACGTCCGATATGCGCTTGTCTCTCCAGAAGAGGGCGACTTGATCTATGAAGTGGCTGAATCGCCTGTGGAAGTCTGAGTTGGATCTTGAGCCGGACACAACCGGAGTGTTGCCATAACCGAACGCGCGCCGATAGGAAGCCAGCCGGTCTCGCTGCGTGTAACGCAAAACTTCGCGACGATCGAACTGATAGAGGCCGAACGCGCCATCGCCGCTGCTGAGTTGCACGGTGCCCGCGCGGAAGAGCTCCTGCAGTTTTTGGATCGCGCGAAAGACTCCGATCTTTTCGTGCTGATAGATGTAATAAAGATCGGCGACGGCGATGATTCGCTCGGACGTGACTGTCTCGTCGTAAGCATCGACGCCCTGCGGAATGCGAGTGGCGCCAAACCTGGTTGCAGCTTCCGGACCGATGCCGATCAATTCGGCAAGTCCCTTATCGGGCGGCGGCGGTTCCGCTGCATCGGCGGCGACCACAGAGGCAACCATGCCGTCGATCTGCTTGATGATTACATCGGCGAGTTGAGGGTTCTGGATCAAATCAGCCGCAAGCCGATCGGTAACCGTCTCCCGCAAAGCTGCAATTCGATCTAAGATCTGTTGGTAATCTTGTTCTCTCGCCATGGTGCATCTCCGTTTTTCCGAAATCTTTCGAGCTGGAACGTTCGATCGTTACGACGCGATCCTCGACTCACGACTTCCCGCAGCCGCCGGGCCTCTACGTTATTTTCCTACCGGTTTGTCGATATGCAGATCCACAGCCTCGACCGCATCCTCTCCAGGATTTTTGACGCTCACGTTCGCCACGGCTGAAGCGGGAACCTTTGAAAGATCAAACGACACGTCGATCAATTTGTCAGTAGCGTTCCTGATCCTGCCAGGAATAGAAGTAGCCTGGATGACCAGGCTCACGCTCACGCCTGGATCAAAGTTCCTACCTGTAATCGTCAAACGCTGGTCGGTAGCGATCCTTAGACTGGACGGTGCAAACGACACAATGACAGCAGGACCAGCAACAATGTTCACCGTATTGGGCGCGAGTACAGCTTGATCTGGTGGCTGTTGTACAAAGACCTTCACTCCCGTCGTGGGACTGATGTCGTGGAGATCGAATAACGCCCTGAGCTTTTTCCTGGTCGAGGTTGTGGGCACACCTTGTTTGATCGTAACCGGCGAGGTCCCAATCTCGAGGCTCACTATAGCGGTATCCGGGTCAAAGTTGTTTGCCCTGACCGTGACCCGCTGATCGGGCTCATTCAACAGTTCTAAGGGCTTGACTCCCTTAATATCAAGCCCCGGCGGTCCTTCGGGGACCGTTACGGTGAATGCCTCATCCAACTCGCCGGTTTGACCGTCAGGATTGGTCACGACCACTGAGTACTTGCCGCGCGCGACGCCTTTAAGGTTGAATGTAGCCTTCATCTCCGCTTCATCGATGAAGACCACGTCAGGCTCAGCATTGATCTCGTCGTTGTCCTCAATAGCGGGTCGCAACACTACGCCGGCTCCGTCCTGGAAGTCTTTTCCATTTATGGTTAGTCTCACCAATCCTGAAGTCTCTGCCCCTTCCGGATCTACGTAAGTAACCTCAGGCGGAGGCTCGCGTTTGATCTGTCCCGCGAGGAGTACTGTCGTATCAAGTTGCGTCTGCAGATCAGCAAGAGAACGCGCCACTCGAGGTGAATGAAATGCTGGTGAAGGGTTAGCCCCGTCGCCGGCGGACAGATCGGCTGCCTGGCCTATAAGGTCAGCCAGCTTTTCGACAGTCGGAGTGAATGCCTTGATGACCCCATTCTTGCCGCCCTCACTGATCAGACGAGGACCTTCCGTGACCGCGAAGTGGTCCACCCATTCGAGCAGCTCGCCGAGGAAAACCGGGGAACCGGATCCAAGGTCGAGACTGGTAACCTGCCGCTCGGCCGGGCCCAGGAAAACTGAATCCATTGCGAAGTAAGCTTCCTGCACTGACTCGGAAACAACCGCGAGCGTCCGCCCCAGAAGGACCAATTGTGTACCCAGAAACACATTCGTGCTGTTGCGCTCGAAGAAGCTCTTCTGAGATGCCCACGTAAGCCCCAGGGCGTTGATGTCATCGACCAGGATTAGGAAGTTGGTGAGGTTCTGTTCTTCACCTATCGTATTCACGTTTTGGCGCCGGAGACCGAAGGTATCGCGCAACGCGCCCAATTGACCGCCTACGTTCTCGGAGTTGAGTTGGTCGGGGTTGTCGCCCAGCAGCAGCGAGAAGTACTCGTCGACTCGCGCGACTCGAGGACCACCCTCTCGCCCCAATTCGTTGACCAGTTCGGTGATACTCGACCTGACGATCGCGCTCGTCGCCTCGACCTCCTGCGCATCGGAAGCGGCAAGCAGCGTCTGAAGCCCATCGAGCAGGGGCAAGGCTTGATTGAGGGCAACCGTGGCGCGCGAATAGATCGCGGCCTGCGCGCCGGTGACCGCTCCCATGTTGGCTTCGATCGAATAAGTATGGGGCGTCCACTTCCATTCGGTATGACCCTGCGACTCGCTCGACGCGAACGACTTGGTAAGGGCCGCTACAAAAGATTTCGGGTCGTTATCCCTGACTCGCCAGCCCAGAATATTTCGAAGTGTGCTTTCGACGGTTTGCGCAGACTGCGATGAGCCGCCTCCGCCATCGCCGGGCCTCGTGGCCGCCGGGAGCCGGACTTCCTCAGTCAAGATTGGATAGCTCAGGGCATCATCTATCTTGTTGCCGATGTCTCCATTTGCCATTGCCTGTCTCCTTGGTTCCTGGTAGCTGATCTCGCCTGAATGTTCAACCAGGTTCTCTGACCTCTCGGTCGTATCTTCCGAACGCTTCCCCGATGTTAGTCGGAGTCTGACCGCCGCGCGCGCAGCTTCGACGCCGAGCCGCGTCACCTGTCACGGTACTCGTCCGTGAGCGAACTCGCTGGCCGGCACCGTTATCTGTTGCCCGACGTTAGTTGCCTGCACTGACACATTGGCTGTGCCGGCTCGTTCGCCAAGCTCCTGCCAGCAACCAAACATGGCGCGGTTTACTTCGAACGCGGGAGCGCGGCACGATTCAGCGGCGGTCTTTACGTTCTTCGACCATGCGAGCCACGAACCGCCCCGCTCCCGGCCAAGACTTGTCAGCTCTTCAATGCGATCGTAGGAGAGCAGCTCCGACGACAGTCTCTCGAGCGCAGCAATGACGCTCTCGTGGCACGTCCGAAGCGCCTGCCGGGCGCGCTCCAGATTCACCGGGTATGCCGAAGACTCATTCGCCTCACGCGCTGCACTGCTCGCTTCGGTCACCCACCCCAGCAGATCATCGGCGGCGTCGCTGAAAAGATCGACCAGTACTACGTCGCCTTCGAGCGGCTTCTCGATCACAGTTCGATGGAGTTCTTCCAACTCATCAAGCCAGAGTCGCAGGCGCTCTCCTAATGCTTTGCAGGAAGCTTCCAGTGACATCGCGTTATCTCCTAGCCAGCTCTTTGTAGAAGTTCTCCGTGATAATCCCGGGCCGTGCCAGCCGGTGGTCAAACGCAAAGCGCGACGCGCCGATCAGAAAACGTTCAGGGATGATGCCGGGGTCGGTTCCCGCGGCCAATCGTCGCGCGGCCTCTTCGATCATCTGCTGTTCCTTCTGGCCGAAGCGAATCACGTCGGCTAAACATTTGTCGCCAAGTTCAACCATGGGGCTGTAGCAGATCGAATCGACGACCATTGAAACTACTTCAGGAAAGTCGTTGAGCATCTCCGGGGGAAGACTGCCGGCGCGAGGATTAGGATAGAGCCGGTGCCAGGTCTTCCGAAACTGCTCGGCTTCATCGGTGAATCCCATGCGCGCGAGCAACTCTATGCTTAAAAACATTCGCAAGTACGGCGTTGGGTGAGGAGCTCGCGGAGAATATGAAACCACGGTCGCGGGGGACCTGCCGATAATGTCCATCAGTGAGCCTACAACGGCCGGTCCTCCCAGCAACAGTCCGCTCATGTCCGCAAAAGTCTCGCGGTTCCACCTGGTCCAGACTGACGCGACGAACCTCCCTTTCCCTTCGCGAAGAAGACGCCGTGCAATATTACGCGGTATGACTCGAGCAATCCCGAGATCGTTTTGAAGATTGTGACTCACCTCGTGGAGAATCGCGCCGAGAGTCCACGGGTTGACGAGCCTATGATAGGGAAGTTGGATAAGTGGGAATGGGTTGATCTGTCTCCCCAATCGTCTAAGCGGGATGCCGCGCCGGTACGTCGCCGGTGAAAATCCGGTGCGCATATAAGAGAAGGGAGGGGGAGCCGGCAGCGATTTGGCAATGCCGATCCCGAGGAATGATTGCTGGTAGCAATCCAGCGCTATTCGATCGCAGCTCAGCAGCCAGTCGCCAAATTTGGATTGGCGTTGCCCGAACAGCTCGAAGTAAAAGTCCCAGACCCGCTCGATGGCTCTCACCCAATCGTGCGCGCGCTCCTTGAGTTTCAAGAGCCTTTGAAGATTCGGAGTGGAAGCATCGCCTATAGCGGCTTCGGCGGCGTTCGTGACGTTTCCGGCCACCTTCAGCAGGTCTGTGCGCAGTGTCACAATCAGTTCGTTGACCGCCTGAATGTGGCCTTCCGTCGGAGCGGCTGTGCCATCGCCGAACTCGTCCCGGCGAAAGGGACTCAGAGCCGCGGCGTGTCGAGTTACGTTTACCGCCTGGCCCCTAAGCCACGCCGGAAGTATCGCTGGGACGCGCCCATCCTGGACCCTGCGTCGCCGCCGCCGAGGCGCGGTAAGCCGTGGGACACTCTCTTGTGTTAATTCCGAGGTTGCGTACATGACTTCGCCACCTATGATCGCCCGGAATTGGGCTCCAGGAATTCACCTAACGGCATGTGCATGGCGGACAGCAGAGCCGAGCGCCACTCGGATAGCCTGCCGGCGAGCTTGGAGGATAGCCCGAAACTCCCTGGACGGGATAGCCCGGTGCTGCTACGCCAGCGGGATAGCCAATGCCAGGCTGAGCTGGATAGCCGAACCCGCCCTGGGGAGCATAGCCACCATCCGGCGGAGCATAGCCGCCATTCGGCGGAGCGTAGCCACCATCCGGCGCAGCATAGCCGCCACCCGGAGGAGCATTGCCGCCACCCGGCGGAGCGTAGCCGCCACCCGGATACCGAGGTGACGCGCCCGCATAAGGTCCGCGAGGGCGACCCGGATACGGTCTTCTTAGCCCGTGCGCGGCGGGCCTGGCTGCGCCCGGTCTACGATGATAGCCGCGGTCAAGCGCTCGAGATCGTTGATAGGCCTGCACGGCACGTCGCGGGCTGCCGATTACGCGGGCAGTCTGTCGCGCAAGAGTGCGAGAGGCGGTTTGTGGGGTCACCCGCTGGCCACGTTGGGCCTGTTGGGCCAGGCTCCTCGCAGTGTTGCGCACGATGTTTGGGACCGTTCGAACAAGTGGCCGCGTCGTGGGATTGCGCATTAGGTTTCGCGCGATTCCCGAGGCGCCGCGTATCAGTTGCGGAGCGGCGCGCAGGACCGCTGGCGCCGCTCTTCCAACCAGGCGCGCGGCAACCGGAACCAGCGCTCCGATGAAGGCCTCTGCCTCTTCCTCCGATTCCGCTTCTGCAGCCGAATGTCCGAGGTGTTCCATCAAAGCCTCATTGTATATTCGCCTTTGAGGATTTACCTCGTATTCGCCTTCCATCTCGAACTCGCCCTCGAATTCCGATTCGCCTTCAAACTCGAATTCACCTTCCATCTCGAACTCGCCCTCGTATTCGCGCTGCGGGAGCCATCCGCTGACATTCCGACCCAAAACGGATCCGAGACCTCGCCCGAGAGTGGCCCCGCGCGAGCCGCCGATAGCGCCGCCCAGTTGCCCTCCGAGCGCGCCGAGTCCACCCAGAGCCGATCGAGCGGCCGATAGCCCTATGCGCCTCAGCGCTGGAGACTGAATCGCTCGCCGCGCCAACCCCGCCAGACGTCCGAAGAACTCTTCGGCTTCGTATTCGCCTTCTCCTTCGTACTCATACTCCAGTTCAAGTGCAGGCGTAGACATGTTGATTCCTCCTTGCCGTCCCGGGGTCCGGGGCGTGGCTAGTTCGCTATCTGACTACCGGGCGTCGACGAACGGCGCCTGGCGCAACGCGAGTGGCGCTCGACGCAACGCGAGACACCCTGGCGTTTCGCTGAATGGCCCGGCCGCAGGTACTCGGATTGCCAAGCACGCGGCGAGTTTGGGTAGCCATGGCACGCGCTGCCGCGGCTCGCGTTACGGGCTGCCCAGCCCGCGCCCTTTGCTGCAAGCTTTGGGCGGCGCGTCGCACGATTGTCGGCACAGCTCGAACTGCCGGGCGAGTGATGCGGCGTCGTCGCAGGATCCGAGTCAAAATCGCAGTGCCGCGCACGATGTGTGGCAGCACGCGCCTGAGTGCGGCGCGATCTCTTCGAGAGAGCACTGCCGAGGTGGCAGCGCCGATCATCGCTTCTGCTTCGGCCTCGGTTTGAGCGCGAGCGGCGACCGTAGCCATGAATTCACCCAGCGCTTCCTGTTGAGTCATTGGGCCTTCAGCTTCGGCTTCGAATTCGCCTTCCATCTCACCTTCGAATTCGCTCTCGAATTCGCCTTCCATCTCGAACTCATATTCTCCCTCGCCGAGTGCCGACGCTGCCGCACGGCCGAGCATCCCACCGAGTGGGCCGCCAACGGCGGTCCCTACCAGCGGCGCGGCGACGCGAGCAACGTTTCGAAGGACCGGCGCGGCTCGTCGAATGAATCCGCCGACGCCGCGAGCGAACCGGCGAAAGAATTCTTCGCCCTCGAACTCGCCCTCCCCTTCGAACTCGAATTCGGATTCGAACTCCGACTCGAACTCGCCCTCCAGTTCACCCTCGCCTTCGCCCTGACCGCCCAGCAAACCGCCGATGCCTCTTGCTATCGTGCCCAGAAACTCTTCGCCCTCTTCTTCAAACTCGCCTTCCATCTCGCCCTCAAGTTCGCCTTCGAGCTCCCATTCCAACTCGCCACCTTGCCTTGAACTCATGACGGTACCTCCTGTCGAATTTGTTGCGGACGTGCGCAATATATGCCGAAGTAGCCGCGCTGAATAGTCACTTTTTATAGGGAAGCTGGATTGTGTTCGCTAAAGCAGGGTCGCTAGATTATGCGACAAGCATTCCAAAAGAGATTCTGCTATACTGCGCAGCACGCTGTTCGCCGGAGACGCGATGGCGGCTACCGCACAAGCAGCGCAACGGCACTTGGTGTGAATGACCGTCTCTTCGGGTTGCCAACTCGCTGAAGATACCTCACCGCCCCGATCGTCTTTTCGCGCCATCGCCGATCCGTATGATCGCGCCGAGTTTCAATCGGGCTGATCCGATGCTCAATTGAATTAATATCGGAAAGTAGTGCAGCAAACAATTTGCAATGCGTCGAGCGTGTCGCGTATCGATCGCAAATCGGCGCACGCTGGATAAGGGTTACAAGGACTATCGATTAGAAAGCTCGCTTCGATGGGGTGGGTTCATCAGAGATGACGGGCTACCAAGGAGTTTTGAAATCTGAATGCCCAGACCCTGGCGCGCCTGATTGTTGGTCAGCCTCGATATTGGAGGTCACGTCATGGCTACCCGACTGCTGATAAGAGAACAGGAAAGTTTGAGCACCAGCAGCGTTGCTGATATCAAGAGCCTGGTGAGACAGCTTGTCAAACAGGCTGTCGATGATTACCAATCAGGCGGTCCAGGGCCCGAGGCGTCCAGTGATCAAGAAGTACTTCTGGATGAAGAGTCGAACGGCGTTCGATGCCTGCTGGTGCGCTCGCATCCAAAGCCCGTGCACGACCAAATAGCACTCAGCCCCCGTGAACAGGAGATTGCCCGGATGGTTGCCGAGGGACATCCGAACAAGACCATTGCAGCCGTATTGGAGATCAGTGCGTGGACCGTATGCACGCACATGAGGCGCATTTTCGCCAAACTCAACGTGCGTTCACGCGCCGCGATGGTTGCCCGCCTGCTGGAAGAGCGAAGCGTCAATCGCACTGACATCTACAGGCTACCGCTCGATAAATAAGTCTCGCCACTGTAACGAGAGAATCCCGGGCGTGTCAGGAAGGCGGACCGACTATAAGACCATAGTCGTAACGAGACAAGTCTACGATTCGTATTCAGCAACGCCGCTTTGCTTTTGCCTGGGTAGTGGGGTATTAGCGTGTTGCGGGCAAGCAGTCCTCTGCGTCCTCTGCGTCCTCGGCGTCCTCCGCGGTTTTTCCTGCTCAGTGGCTCGGAATCAACCGCCGAGGACGCCGAGGACGCAGAGGAGAAACGCGAAAGTGAGGGAGCAACACACTATCACCCCACTACCCGCCGTTGACTCTGCAATACGAGCGTAGTCTAATTGGATATCGAAAAGCGCGGAGACCTAACGAATTGAGAAAGCTTTGCAAGCTGAAGAGAAGTTCTCGATCGCGAGTCATTGGGCTCGCGTTGTTAGGCCTGATAGCGCACGCGGCTTTTGTCAGCGTTACCCATCACCATCCTTCGGGCCCGCACCGTTTTGCGCCCACGGCTGCGAGCTTCATCGCAAACGACGCTCGAGGTTCCGATACCGCGCCGGATTCGAGCACCGATTCGCACTGCTTATCGTGCAGGCTTCAACGCAATTTCGTTTCGAACGCCGGTACTACGCCTGTAGTCGTCCAGCCGCTCGAACAGTGTTCGATTCGCGAAACCATCCTATGCGCACCCTCATCGAAGGGTTCATCTCTCCTGTTATTCGGCCGTGCCCCTCCTGCGTGAAAGAACAATTCGCCTGATCGATGTGTTCCGTTGAGGTCCGAATCTCTGGCACGCTGACCCGGCGCGCCGGCGTAAGCACCAACTACTACGGACCTTCGAGAATTCAGCGTATTGGCACATTGATCGAGAGCAGTCCCCTTTGATCAAAGAGAAGGGGGCTTTGTGATCAACCTTTCACTTATTCAAGGAGAGATTTGCTATGCAATCAGGAAAATGTGTGACCGTCGCTTTGAGAGCTTTGCGAACTGTGTCTGTATCAGTTTTGCTGGTGTTGACGATATGCTCGTTGACAGGCGTGCCCGTCACGCCTGGTCAATCACTCGGTTCGGGGACTGTAGGAGGAACGGTAACGGACGCAACTGGCGCGGTAGTGCCCGGCGCAGTCGTTGTGATTGAAAATCACGTTACCGGCTACAAACGCGCGACGAACACCGATGCGGATGGGACGTTTCGCTTCGATAACATCCCGCCGAACAAATACGGAGTAACCGTTTCGGCACAGGGGTTCAGTGCGGTCCAACAGCCCGTGGAGGTGCGGTCCTCAGTCCCTCAAAGTTTGAAGATCGCGCTCACCGTAGCCGGCGCCTCGGCTAGCGTTGACGTATCGAGCGCCGCTGACATCATCGAGACTGTTCCCACGACTCATACGGATGTAGATCAATCGCTTATGACTAGAATGTCGCTCAACACGCCTGGCTCGGGACTGAGCGATGTGATCACTAAAAGCGCGCCCGGTGTAGCCGCGGACTCTAACGTGTTCGTCCATCCGCTTGGAGATCACGCGCAAGTGTCGATGTCTTTGGACAACCAGCCGATCAACGACCAACAGAGTAAAGCTTTCTCGACACAACTGCCGGTCAATGCCATTCAGTCGCTCGAGGTCATAACCGGCGGGCCGCCCGCGGAATACGGAGACAAGACAAGCCTGGTGATCAACGCGATCACCAAATCGGGACTCGGCGTCACGCGGCCGTTCGGGAACCTTTCCGCAATGTACGGCTCGTTTGGCACGACGCAGGAGCAGGGCACCTTCGGCTTCGGAAACAAGAGGGCCGGCAATTTTACGGCATT
>Ga0134124_10000828_pt1 | contig 24891 bp, 25 predicted proteins | sample KB304_FD_96880 | JGI IMG/M metagenome (GOLD analysis project Ga0134124, IMG submission 96880) | Terrestrial soil microbial communities without Nitrogen fertilizer from Kellogg Biological Station, Michigan, USA - KB3-0-4 | ecosystem: Environmental > Terrestrial > Soil > Unclassified ... | reverse complement strand
AGTCAGAGGTCAGATGTCAGAGGTCAGATGTCAGAGGTCAGAAGTCAGAGGTCAGAGGTCAGAAGTCAGATGTCAGAGGTCAGATGTCAGAGGTCAGAAGTCAGAGGTCAGAGGTCAGATGTCAGAGGTCAGAAGTCAGAGGTCGGCGGTCGAACCTTCCGACTCCGACTTCCGACTTCCGACTTCTGACGTCCGACTTCTGACGTCCGACTTCTGACGTCCGACTTCTGACTTCTGACCTCTGACCTCTGACTTCTGACTTCTGACTTCTGACCTCCGGTTTCTTATGGGCGATCAATCACCAGCCATCGAATTTCGACACGTATCGATCAGCTTTGAGGAGAAGCTTGCGCTTGATGATGTCAGCTTCCGGCTCGAACGCGGGCGAATGATTTGTATCACCGGCGTCTCGCGTTCCGGCATGTCGGTGCTGCTTCAATTGGCCGCGGGGCTTCTACGTCCCGATGAAGGACAGATCTTTGTTGAAGGGCGCGAGATCGAAGGGCTTGAAGAACAAGAGTTGTTGGCGCTGCGAAGCGCGGCGCTCGGGATGGTGTTTCAGGAACAAGCACTGTTCACCGGAATGTCGGTCTACGATAACACCGCTTATAGGCTGGACGAACACAACTGGCCGGAGGACGACATCGAGCGAGCCGTCAGCGAGATACTGACCTTCGTCGGACTCGAAGAGGACATCGACAAGCTTCCCGAGGAGTTGTCGATCGGCATGCGGCGACGTCTCGAGTTCGCGCGAGCGATGATCGGATGGCCAGAGATAATGTTATTCGATGAGGCTACATCCGGGCTCGACCCACTCAACGCGAGGGCCATACTCGATCTGGTAATCCGCGCCAGAGACATCCACAAGATCTCTTCGCTGTTTGTCACAAAGGAACTTCACGAGATTCCCTATCTTGCTCATCAGTACGCGGTGGAGGAACCCTCCCGCGGGGTTTCTATTCGAAGCATGAACGACGCGCCCGACGAACGATCGAGACTCGAAATGGTAGAGAAGGTCAGCGTGATGGTGCTTGAAGCAGGGCGAGTTGTGTTCTCGGGCAAGCCTTCGGAGTTCGAGTCGAGCGACCTGGCGGCGGTAATCAGATTGACACATCCGGCGCCGAGCGCTCCATCTTCGGAGACTTACATTCCTGATCCCTGGAGTCACAGCAAGAAGCCTCATGAATGAGAGTCCGACAAACTTCAGTTTGTCGTTTTCGGCGATGGAGTAGTCTTTATTCCAGGAGTGCGACAAACTGAAGTTTGTCGGACAGGGGTGCTAATCGATGACCGAGTCCCGGCCTCCAAGTGAAGAGTTGATTCGCGAGCTTGCGCAGTTCGACCTGAGTGTTGGCGAACTGGCGCTTGGGCTCCGTGAGATGGTGCTTGAAGAAGCGCCCGTAGCGATCGAGAAACTATTTCGCGTGTATGCGCTGGTGTTTTGGTACTCGCTCACGGGGCGTATGGCGGACGCCTTTGTTCAAGTAGTCGTGTATTCCAAAGGCGTGAACTTGATGTTCAATCGAGGCGCCGAGCTCAACGACCCCGATGGAGTGCTGGTCGGTGAAGGCAAGATTATTCGTCACATCAAGGTGCGGCGACCCGAAGACTTGAAGAACCGTCATCTGCGAAAGTTCATTCGAGCAGCGTTCAAGCACGCCAATGCTCGAGCAAAGACCAGAGCAAAAGAGAAAGAGCTGGCTGAACGATCGACCAAACCGAAAGGCAAAAAGGCCGCGAAGAGAGGCGCTCGCGCGGCCAAGTAGCCACGGCGAACATCAATCCTGCATCACTGAACCGGCTTCGTGGTAAGCATCACAACAATAGCGCCGCTGGCTTCGAATCGCCGGATGCGATCTCTTCCAGCGTAAGCGTGAAAGTTCCTTGAATCTAAGCTAAGCTCAACCGCCGTGAACCCTGGCGTAAAGAGACTGTGTCCAAAGGAACTAACAGTTCGTAGTTCGGCCTTCAAGCGGAAGTTCGTAATTCGGAATAAATGCAAGATACAAACCTCCGCCTGAAGGCCGAACTACGAACTTTGGACACAGTCCCTAAACGACAGGGCTGATGTTAAAAAAGACACCCGGATCGAGGGGCGGCCACGGAGGGCCGCCCCTACATGTGATTCTTTGCACTCTTCGAATGCGCTGACACGTATCTACGCATGAACAAGGAACATTGACGGCACAAGTTCGTAACCACTAATGCATCAACCATTAGTTAAGATCAGCAGCGGATCTGGAGACTGGTCGCTCGGGTACAAATCGAACGAGGTCAAGCAATGAATAGAATTCGCTTAATCGTTACAGCCGTAAGCTGCCTTGCGGTGGCTGGCGCCTTCGCGCTCGGCGCCGTCGAAGCCAACGGTCCAGGGACATCAGCAAAGAACGTTACATTCAACAAAGACATCGCGCCCATCTTTTACAAGAGTTGCGCTGAATGCCATCGACCCGGCGAAGCTGCGCCGTTCTCGGTGCTAAGTTATAAAGACGTCCGGCCATGGGCCCGGTCTATCAAAGAGAAAGTCGTCAGCCGCCAAATGCCTCCCTGGCACGCCGATCCTCACGTCGGCCAATGGGCTAATGATCCGCGTCTTACACAAGCGCAAGTCGAAACCATTTCCGCCTGGGTGGACGGCGGGGCGATTGAAGGCAATCCAAAAGACCTGCCTCCTGCGCCGAAGTTTGTCGAGGGCTGGGGCATCGGCATTCCGGATGTAATCATTCAGATGCCCGAAGAGTACTCGGTCGAGGCGAGCGGTCCCGATGAGTATCAATACTTCGACGCGCCGACCAACTTCAAAGAAGACAAGTACGTGCAAATGGCCGAGGCCCGGCCAGGCAATAGAAAGGTAGTGCACCACATCATCGCGTTCGTCGTTCCCCCCGGACAGCCGAGCCTCAACATGATTCCGAAAGAGCAGCGTTCCGCGGCGCTCGAAGGATCGCTTAAGAACACGCCGTTCTATCGCGATGGATTTTTGATTCGGATGAAGAAAGACCAGCCGGTCTACAACGATGGAAGCGAAGTCCCGGCCAATCTGAAGGGCTTCAACGCGGTCGACGATTTCCTTACCGCTTATGCGCCCGGCAGCGACTACGGCGAGTGGAAGCCAGGGACAGCGAAGAGAATTCCCGCGGGCGCGACCATTCGCTTTCAGGTTCATTATTCGAAGGTAGCCGGCAGCGTTCAAAAGGATCGGTCCATGATCGGGCTGGTGTTTGCCAAGCAGCCTCCGGAGAAACTCATGAGAACGCGTGCTGTTGCGAACGTCTTCTTTGAGATACCACCCAACGCAGAGCGTCACAAGGTGACCGCGGCGTGGAAGCCCAGTCTGGACATCACACTGTATTCACTGATGCCTCATATGCACTATCGCGGCGTAGCGATGGAGTACAAGGTGTTTTATCCGGACGGACGATCCGACGTGCTGCTGAACGTGCCCGCTTACAGTTTCAACTGGCAGATGGCCTATCGCCCGCAATCGCCGATTCACATTCCGGCCGGAAGCAGGATTCAGGTCACGGGCTACTTCGACAACTCGGCCCGGAACAGATTCAATCCTGACCCGAAGCAGGCCGTTCGCCAGGGTGAACCCACCTACGACGAAATGATGATGGGTTTCATGGATTACACCGCGGAGAAGCCGCAGAACCTGGCGAAGGTCGATCCGCAGGTGTTCGACACGTACGTAGGCAAGTATGAGTTTCCGAACAAGGCCCAGTATGAAGTGACTCGGGAAGGGAATCGCTACTTTGGCCAGGCCCCGAAAAATCCGAAGCGTGAACTCTTCCCGGCATCCGATAGCAAGTTCTTCATTCCAGAAGTCGAGTCTCAGGTCACCTTCGTCAAGGATGAGAAAGGCGAAGTGATCGAGCTGATCTACGATCAAAACGAATCGCAGCGGCATTGCAAGCGAGTTCGGGAGAATGCAGCAAGTAACCAGAAATAGCAAACCTGACTGATCGACAAAACAAGAGGAGGTGGGACGATTTCATCGCCCGCCTCCTCTTTTGCTATAAGTGCCGATAAACTTCGCAGCAACGCCCTGCGTCCTCAGCGTCCTCCGCGGTTATTCTTATCAGTGCCGGGAATTAACCGCCGAGGACGCAGAGGACGCAGAGGTTGTGAGCGGCAACTCACCATAGCGACCGCCAGGAAATCACTGCCGCTTGTAACCATTCACCCGTCAATGGTGTCTGAGTAGATGGAACCTTCGGAAGGATAAGACGATACTAATTAACTGAGAGGTAAAATGAGAAAACCAAATCGACTTCACGTAATCGCCTTCGCGGCTGTCATGGCGCTCGCCCTGGCTGTGCCGTTTGCGATCGCGCAATCGAAAGAGGCGGGCGGACATAGACACGAGATGCGAGGCGGCGGCCACATGGCTGGGGCGATGTTTCGCAATCTCGATCTGACCGACGCGCAGAAGGCTCAGATGAAACAAATCCGCGAAAGCCACAGCCAGAGTCTCCGTCCACTGATGGAGCAAATTCGCGCCAGGCGGCAGGAGATTCGGCAGGCAAGCCAGGGCGGCACTTTCAATGAAGCGCTGGTAACGCAGAAGCTCAACGAAATAGCGCCGCTTGAAGCAAAGCTGATGGGTGAGCGATCTCGCATTCATCAAGAGATGCTGTCCGTTCTGACCGCCGACCAGAAAGCCAAGCTGGAACAGGCGCAAGCCGAACGCAAATCAAAGTGGGCCGAACGCCGCGCTAATAAACCGACCTCCAAGTGAGTAAATAGTAGTGAGCAACATTGATGGCAGGCGGCAGGTCCCTTTGGGGGCCTGCCATTTTTGAAATCTTGATCAGGAGCGGCTCTGGCAATCGAGATCGAACAGGCGTCGGACCTGGAACTGGTGAGCCTGGCGCGCAAACGCGACGAGCGGGCGTTTGAGGAAATCCTGCGCCGATACGGCCCGCGAGTCTTTGCCATTGCCGGCAAGTTTTTTCGTCAGCGCGCTCAAGTGGAAGACGCAGCTCAGGAGGCCTTCCTGAAAGCCTACACACAACTTTCAAAGTATGAGGGGCGAGGCTCCTTCGAGGGATGGCTTAGCCGGATCGCGACGAATGAATGCATCAACCTTTTGAGAAGCGCGAAGCGGCGACCCGAGTCGACCGTCTCTGAACTCACCGAGCGTGAAGGCATCCGTGTAGAGAACTGGTTGGAGAACCAGATGGCCGGTGCTTCCATCCAGCGGTTCCACTCGAACGAGCGCGGCCTGGTCGCCGCGGACCTCGCCGACAAAGTCCTCAGCGAGCTGCCTCCCGATGATCGGCTGGTATTGATGTCGATAGACGGCGAGCATTTGCCGGTGAAAGACGTCGCTGAAATGACTGGTTGGTCCGAATCGAAAGTAAAGGTCCGGGCATTTCGCGCGCGCCGCCGAATGCGACAGGCGGTTGAAAAACTGCTCGGGCGCAAGAAATCAAACTAGAAGGTAGTGGGGTGATAGTGTGTTTGCTCGCTCACATTCGCGTTTCTCCTCTGCGTCCTCGGCGTCCTCTGCGGTTGATTCCGAGCCACTGAGGAGGAAAAACCGCGGAGGACGCCGGGGACGCAGAGGACCGCTTGCTCGCAACACGCTAATACCCCGCTACCAACTAGAAAGCAAACTAGAAACCAAGCGCGGACAAGAAAGGCGGGTAGTTTCATGCCAGACAAGCACATCGTACGGACGCTCGAAGAGAAGCCTTTTGACAGCCTGAACGGCGGTGATATCACAAGTATTGAATCTCACATCGCAATCTGCGACGAGTGCAAGTCCGCTTATGAAGCGGCGCGGGTCGCCGCCAGTCTTATACACGCTCGCGTGGCAGAAACCGTCGAGGTAGGACCTTTTTTCAAAGCGCGAGTGATGGCCGCGATCAGAGAAAGCAGGCTTTCGCCCGAAGAGGCCCCGCTCGTAAGGATGTGGCGAGCGGCCGGCGCGCTGGTCTCGGCGCTCGCCGTTTTGCTGGTGATTCTTGTTGGAATGACGGTCTTCAGTAAGAGTACCAATTCACAGATAGAGTTGACGATGGCAGCGAGTCAGAATCTCTATTCGCCGGAATACGTGGTGCTGGAGCGCGGCGATCCGGATGATGAGGAACTGGCAAACGATCAGGTGGTCTCGACTATTTACGACCTGGAGGACGGTGATGGACAGTAGCGCTAGAAGCAAGTGGCAGGTTCGACTCGCGGTAGTCATTCTGTTCGTTGTCGGGTTCCTTGCGGGCGCGCTGGCGATGAACATTTTTCGCTCGCGCCAGAGGCCTCCACGAGCGGGCGGTCGCGGCGGGTTCGAGCAGATGCTCGACAGGCTCAATCTGACGCAGGACCAGAGGACGCAAGTCGACGACATCTTCGAAGACGCGCGAAAACAACTGGCAGAGCTGCGCAGGGATTCGGAGCCCAAGTTTCGAGACGTGCGAAAGAACACAGACGAGCGGCTTCAATCAGTGTTGACCGCCGAGCAGTGGGAACAGTTCCAGCAGATGACAAGCAGAAGAGGCGGACCGTATGGCAGACCGAGAAGAGAAGGCGGCCCGCACTGAGACTCGCAAAAGGGAAACCACGTCGAATGCTCCAGCCGCACTTCACCGGTCTGTACTTCAACGGCCGTGACATTTGAAACGACTTGAGCTAGGATTTTGCCGACATGCGAACGTTTAAGCGCAACCGGCTACTGTATACGTGTTCGTTTGTGATTCTGAGCTTGCTAGCGGTCCTTCTTTGTAGTTGCAACGGTCCAGTTCCAAGCAAGCCCAAGATTAAGATCGGCTACCTGCCAATCGCTGCTGGGCTACCACTTTTCGTTGCGGTTGAGAAGGAGTACTTCAGCGATGCAGGCTTCGATGTGGAGTTGATTCGATTTGCTTCTAGTAATGATTTGGGAACAGCGGCTACAACCGGTAACGTCGACGCCCTAATGCCGTTTGCCCTAAACGCTGGGTTCGACATTGGAGCAGTCAGTGGGAAGCGACACCGGCTATTCGGCATCAATATCTATTCCGACCAAAGCCCCCATATAGTTGACTATTTCGTAGCGCGCCAGAATAGCCAAATCAAGGCTCTTGCTGACCTGAAGGGTCGACGAGTGGCTGGCTTCCCCGGATCCGTTACCAAGGTCTTCGTCGAGAACATACTCAAGAAAGAGGGAGTCGACCCCAAAGACTACAGCTACATAGAGCTTGCTCCGAAGGACTGGATGGTCGCGTTAGAAACCGGCTCAGTAGATGCAGCCTCAGTGATGGAACCCCAAGCATCTCAGATCATTTCAAAAGGCGTCGGTCGCGTAATCGTCAATGGTTTCTTTGCGAAGCTGACGCCTGAAGTCCCACTTTCCGGACACTGGCTAGCTGAGCAGTTCGTGGCAAGACAAAAGCCCGAAATCGTTCGCCGGTTCGTTTCGGCGTTTGACAAAGCGGTGGACTTCATTCGCGCACATCCTGACGAGGCGAAGGGGCTCTATATCAAGTATATCGGTGTAGACGAGCAGTCACTTAAGGATATTCAACTGAATCAATGGCAGAAATCTTCAGAACTCGATATCGCCAAAGTCCAGGCCTTTGCGGACTTACTTGTTAGTTACAATGCTATTCAGCAGCCCGTCGATGTTAGGCAGTATATCCTCCAAACCAAGTGATTGAGTGACTGTCGACGCACCCAAATTGAAAAACGCGGCCCCGATGGCGCTTCATTTCGAAGGCGTCGATAAGTGGTTTCCTAGCGTCGAAGGTGCAAGTGTACAAGTCCTTAAACGTGTAAATCTGGCGGCCGAGGCTGGCCAGTTCTGGGTGTTCCGCGGTCCGAATGGCTGCGGCAAAACTACCTTAATGAACCTTGCTGCCGGGCTTGATGAGCCATCAAACGGCATAGTCAGACTAGCAGAGGAAAGAGTCGACCAGACAGTCGTCGGATACCTGTTTCAAGATTATGCCGGTTCACTGTTGCCTTGGCTTACGCTCGGAGAAAACGCGACACTGCCACTGAAGCTAAAGGGTATTAGCCGAGCGATGCGCCGAGAGAGTCTTGTAGCAATATCAGAAGAAACAGGGCTGACCGGTTTACCCTTTGATCGTTACCCGTTTCAGTGCAGCGGGGGCCAGCAGCAAAAGACGTGTTTCCTTCGAAGCCTCCTCGCGTCGGAACGCTTTCTCATTCTGGACGAGCCGTTTGCCAGCCTCGATAGAGAGAGCTGCGAAAAAGTGACTGACATGCTGCAGCGAATACGTTTGGCTGGCAGTCACCTGGTGCTTCTTGTAATACATGATCTCGACGACGCAATATTCTTGGCTGACCGGCTTGTTTGTCTTGACGGGTCGCCAGCGACGATTCGCGATATCGTGCCCGTGGATCTACCGTGGCCCCGGAAAGCCGAAGTACGCGTGCGCAGCGAATTCCTCGACGTCCGGCGCAGAGTCTTAGACAGCTCGGGAGAGCTGCATCGTTAATTATGAACAGGTATCTTCACCGAGTTCCTCTCGGTGTTCCAATCATGATTGGAGTCTGGTTTCTGGCGACTCGTGGAAGTTGGTCTAGTCCGCTCGTTCTTCCAAGACCAGAGCTCGTCTTTGGCTCATTACTTTCCCAATTGAGCACGCAGTCACTCTGGCAAGATACATTAATGACAACATTCCGTGCGCTTTCTGGCCTCGCCCTTTCAGCCTTCTTAGGGATTCCGATCGGCTTAGTCTTAGGGCAGTTGGCAGGCCTCTACCGGCATGTAGCTTTTGTCCTCGATTTTGTTCGGTCGATCCCTTCGGCAACTCTTTTTCCGCTCTTCATCCTCGCTTTTGGCATAGGTGAACTGGCCAAGGTTGCAGTCGTCTTCTATGGTTGCTTCTTCATCGTGGTCATGGCGGCAGTGTACGGCGGTCGGAGCAACTCTGATAGAAACAAGCGGATTGCCACTCTTCGTTCGCTGCGAGCTCGACGATCACAGATTTTTGTCTTAGTTGTGTTCCCGGATGCGATGGCGAATATCCTTGGAGGTCTTCGAATCGCGGCGTCGATTGCATTGGTGTTGGTCGTGGTCACTGAGATGTTTCTCGGTGCCAATGACGGACTCGGCAAGAGGATATATGATTTTTACTTGGCGTACCGCATTCCTGAACTCTATGCCGCACTGCTGATCCTAGGTGTGTTAGGGTACGTGGCAAACCGAGGCATTGAGCAACTAGAGGGTGTGTACAAGCTCAGACTCGCGGGAGGAAGCCGGTGACATATCTTGCGCTTGATGAGTTAGGAATCGACCATTTCGTGGTGCATAGTATCCGGGCGTTCTGTCCAACGCCGGAGGCTCTTCGGCACCTAGGCGACCTGTGTTCGAGCAGCCCCGGATTGCAGAAGGCCATGGGCAAAAAGTGCTGGCTTCACGAGCTATACGAAAGACCGATCTACATAGAGAGAGCAGCTAATAACTCGGTGCCTCACTGGTCGAAGCCCCAGCCTGGTTTTGCACCAGTCTTGTCGCTTGGAAAAACCGCCGCATCGATGGTGGTGGATGGTAGCGGTCGGCGTTTAACAACACTGTTGCGACTACTGCGCCAAGGCGTCGGAATCGTAACTGAACTTAAGATTACCCGAAAAGAGGATGACTTGGTGGAACCCGTACCCAAGCACACGAACGGGGAGTCCCGGCAGCGAGTCCTGCGGCAGCTTCTAGGAGATTTCGCTCGCCACCTAGGCGCCGACGCCAATCTCGTGTTCCGGCTAGAGAAGACAAACGACGATTCCGCCGGGCAATCGTCCATGGATATGATTGAGGATACCGCATTCGAGTTGGTGGAAATCGTATTCAACGATATGAAGTCTCTAAGAAAGCTGTCGAGTCCGACCGACGAAGACGCGCCTGTCGCTAAGCTCAGGTCGGCAATTATGTATCTTCTTACGCGCAGCTATTGGCTGGATGGCGGTACTGGTAAATCGGGCGGGCTGAAACAGATGGTCGACGAGCTTCGACATGAAGCGCTCCCGTCATTGGCGGAAGTGCGCGAAGACGGCCAGATTAGTATTAGGAATCTATCCCAAAGTTGGAGGGCGTTTGTGACGCTTGGCCCCCGAGGTGCGGTCCTGTGCTACGCGAAGAATCGTCGACATCCGATGCTAAGAGTAGCCGCGCTCAACATGATTGAGATCCTCCGTGGTCGCCACTTTAATATGATCGTGGCCCGGACCGTTGCCGACAATACTATTCGAACATTGGAGCAAGTTGCACGAGAAGGCGATGAACGCGGAGGAGGTTTTAAGCGGGTCGAGAAGGCGCTGGAAGACATGATGCTAGCAAATTATCTTTACGGACTGGTTGTTTCCGATCCTGGTGTATACCTGTTAGACGGCTCAACCCTGACGTTACTAGCTGAGTTGGCTGACAAGTGGCACAACCTGAAGGAACTCCGAGAGGATACAGATAGAAAGATGACCGCGCTGTACCGTTTGTGGCAGCACTTCCAAGACTCGCAACGAATTGAGATTCTTAGCAAGCTGAGTGAAGTTGAGCGAGGGGACGCTTTGGGACGAGCCGCAATCACGGAGCGGCCTGTAAGGCGCCCGTCTAAGGCCTCTTAATAACAAAGTCAGCCTCGGACATATTCTTTTCAAATGGACCGATATTCTAACGAAGCGTTGGGGGCCGTTATCGATGCTCAACTGAGCGCTTGTCGAAACCTCATTACTCGCGCCTTGGAAGCTGGACCGTATCTGGCACCAACGCGCCCTGATTTCTGGGATGCCCTTTTCATCCTAGTCTTCTATAGAAAGTCTCTCGACTTTGTTCCGTCGAGTGTCAGGTCTGGCACCTCGACATTGAACTGGACTTCTTCGCTGTGTTCGTCCTTAGTTGACGATGCTGTTTATGGCCGCTCCCTCTTGAACCATGCGCTCCGCATAGCGGTCGAGGCGGGGCTAGTAGCCAGCAACAACGACGCGAGACGGCTTCTGGAGCTGCTGAACCACACGGTTCAACCGAGGTGGTGTGTCGTAGCGTATCTCGACTATGTAGGCGCGTCCCCGAACTTTCGCTGGCAGAAATTTCTGGCTTTATGGCGGGTACTGGCGAAGGAGGCTAACGACTGGGGATTTACCGGTTACTATTGGCGCTCGTCTGACTCATTTTATTTCTTCCGTTCTCTGGCTGACGGTGAAGGCGCTGATGAAAAGGAACCGGTTTGCGAGAGCTTCCTAAAGTTCCTACTGTACATTCAGGCAAAGCGTTGCATTCCTGGAGATCGTTGGATGTGGGAAATCGGTGTTAGCCTAGAGAAGGGAACGCTTGTGGGTGACATTTTCCTTCCGAATGGCGCACCGAAGGCCGCGAAAGCCATGGACGTTGCATCCGATAAGCTTCGGGGTGGTGGGGCAATAGTTGCGACAAAGAAGTTCCGCAATTCTCTATCAAGAATCTCCAAGCGCAAGATGAAAGCGCTCCGAGGCGACAATCGAGAGTTGTTTTACTACGATCGGCTTGGGGTTAATGATTGAAGAAAACTGATGTTGTCATAGTTGGCGGCGGGCCGAGCGGCGCTACCCTAGGCGCGCTCCTCGCTCGAAAGGGTGTGTCAGTTCACATTGTCGAACGCGCATTCTTCCCACGTTACCACATTGGCGAGTCGCTGATCCCGCAGGTGCTCGACGTGCTGGAGGAGTCAGGTGCGCTTGCAACAGTTGAGGCTCACGGTTTTCTTCGGAAGGAGGGAGGAGTTTTCCGTTGGGGGAAGCGTGATAAGCCATGGTCGTTTTACTTTGACGAAACGAAGTTCCGCTATCGCCATACCTATGCATACCAGGTAATTCGTGCGGAGTTCGACGAGTTACTGCTCGCACACGCTCGGGTTTGCGGTGTGATTGTTGAAGAGGGAGTCACGGCTCGGGAAATGAGGGTGGCGGCGTTCTCTCCGGCTAAACACGGGGTGAGCCTCACGGTTCAAAACGGAACTGGTTCACTGCAGGAATATCACGCACGGATTGTGGTTGATTGCTCCGGACAAGCGGGATGGCTAGCCTCAAAGGAACGGTGGCGCGAATATGACCCGGTACTGCGAAACGTCGCAGTCTTCAGCTACTTCCGTGGTGCCCGGCGGCTGACGGGCCGGGACGCGAATGGCATCTTTTGCGAAGCAACGAGGGATGGGTGGTTCTGGAACATACCCCTGCACAACGGAACGAACAGCGTCGGCTTGGTTACTAAAGCATTTCGACATCTCGCACCTGAGTCCTTCGGTGAAAGGTTCGCGAAGGCTATCTTGCGCTCGCGGTTTATCAGCGAACAGCTAGCGGTGGCGGAAAGGGTAGAACCGATTCGTCTAGTTCGCGATTACTCGTACGGGGCACGGAAGTTGGTTGCACCAGGACTTGTTATCGTCGGCGATGCCGGGAACTTCATCGATCCTGTGTGGTCAACCGGTGTCTTTCTTGCCACAACCGGGGCCAAGCTCGCAGCAGCGGCGATAACGTTCTGGCTGGCGACTGGATCTGTTGATCCTCTTGCGAGCTACGAACGAGAAGTCTCGGAGCTGGTGGAACGTTACCGCGAGTTTGTTCATTATTTCTACGGCTCAAACGACGAGCCTGGAGATGCTTTTTGGAAGGCGTATGAGGTAGTCGAGGGCAGGATCGATCCTAAGGACGCCTTTATTAGGATCGTATCCGGGCGCTTGGGAACGTATTGCACCGCATCCTAACAAAACATTTCGATAGAAGACCTTGCCAGTAGAGTTAAGGAGACCAAGCATTATGAAGCCTCTTGGGTACGTGCTCGCACTGTTGGTCGCGCTCTTGAACGTATTGCTTCACATTTGCGCCGTGACGACAACCGGGAGTTTGACGGATCGCCTTGCGTCACGGTGGTTTGTCTTGGCATTTAGCCTAGGTGCTCTTTCGCTATGCTCTATTTTTGCATTCTATGCCAATGGCGGGCCGAACCTTGCGCGTGGTCTTCTGTTAATGGGGTCGGCATCTATCATTGGTGGAACGTTGTTCGGTGTTACTTTCAGGAGCCAGCGCCTCGAGCCGGTGGAATGGCTCCTGTTCGCCCTAATAGCCGCCTTCTATTTTTCCAGACTTATTCTCTTGCTTCCTAAGCATCCGAACGAGTGATCGCTAGGTCGTGTTGAGGCTGACGTCCAAGGGCGGGACGGTCCAGGATGGGGGCGATGCGGTCACCTAATATGGCGAGACCCCGGTCGACAAAAGAGAAAGGGATTCGAGTTTCGCCTTGAAGAGGCTACTCCAGAGAGGAACCGGGTGCGCGTCACGTTTTCGCGCGACTAAACCCTTCGGGTGTGCGGTGTCGAGCGCGGCCGAACACCTTTTGCTTCCAAGGATGGTCTGCTGCTGGTTTGTACGGCGCCTTGGCTCTGGCTTTGGCCGGCTTGTCTTCGGCAGAGTCTTCAACGTTTTGTAGCTCGACCCGGTAGGTTAAAACTTGGGCGCTATCAATCTCGATCACTTGAAGCTGCTCGAGCGATCTAAGCGCACGCAGTTGTCTGCGACTCTGAGTAGAGGCTTCTAATTTGTGTTTTACTAGTTGAGGCCAAGCTTCGTCCCATCGGTCGTTGCACGCGATGTTGCGCAGTCCCAGCATCGGATCAATATTCTGTCGCGCCCAACGCATTCCTGCTTGCTTCAGTCGGCTTTCAACAACGAGCTTGTTGGCGCTCTCGACGCAGCCGCTTCCTATCGGGTATCCCAAACTTTGGAACTCATTGTAGTTGATCATTTCGCGACGCTTTTCCAAGTAGTTCACGCATCCGCGGATTACCTTGAGTTTCATTCTTCGCCCGCGTCCCCGGGCTCTGTTCTCTAGGCCGCGAATGTTTCTTAGCACTGCTGCGGTCTTCCCTTGCTTCAGCGAATGTTTCTGTTTGTTGAACCACTCTCTAAACTCGGCGGTCTCGTCTCCAAAAATCAACCGACCTGCCTCAGCTATTTTGCCAGCAGCATGTGCGAAATCTAGGATTCGGACCGCATCCGGCCGATGATAATCGATGAACTTCTGTTCCCAATCCGCTCCATCATTGACTGCACAGACTTTTCCCGCCTTTTCCGTACCTCGACGAAACACCTCAACCAGAGCTTGTCGGTTAAACTCACTTGCCTCACTCAACCTGGAAAAGTAGCTCAACTCCCGCGTATGTATATCGCCTGCGTTTCCCTTAGCCTCCACTTCTCCTATGGCTAAGGTCTTCACCTCGACCCAATCACCGCTAACTTCATGCACCATCGCTCCGTCTGCGCTTATCAACTGCAACTCAGGTCCAGATGGTGAAGCAGGCGCATGGTTGAATATCTGTTCCACCTGTTCGCTCTGCACCTGGACGTAATCCGACCCCGCTCCTTCCGTTATCCGACGCGCTGTTGCTTCACTTACCTCTATCCTTGTGAAATATCTCAGCTCTTTTGCAGCACGGCCGAACGGCATCCAGGTGCTCAACCTCACCAGACTTTCTTGCAGCCGCGGAGTCAATTCACCCCTCAACAGTCCCAACTCTCTATCGAGGGGGGAAAAGGCTCGCCCCGCATTGCGGGCATACTGCGTATGCCCGACTTAGTTTTATTTCTTGGTTGTGGTGGGTCTTTATCTTCCTTACTTTTCGGCCACGAGACTCCAGTCTGCTTCCACACTCTGAACACTGCACTTCGGCCTCATTCATATTCGCCGACGCGCTGGCCAGTGCCAGATCTTCCAGCATTCGCGCTCTCATCTTCGACAATCGCTCGTCAAGTGCATCCTCTATCTCTGACAAGGTGGCCTTAGGATGCCGCAGTCTCCACTCCTTCATACCGCTCATCACTTCTTCGCTCAGCTTATGCCAAAGACTGTCAAAGTCATTTCGCATTGCCACCCCCTAAGGACAATCTTAACGTCCCAGGGTCCTGCTCGGTCCTGCCCCGCTCCTGAAACCTCCTTTTTAAAGCTTACAACCAAACGCTTCTGTGCCATAGCGCGAAAACGTGACGCGCACCCAGAGGAACCTTGACGGATGACCGGCAGCCAGAAAATAGTTATCATTGCCGGACCAAATGGCGCGGGCAAGACTACGTTTGCACGACAGTTCTTACCTAATGAGGCCGACTGCCCGGTGTTCGTTAATGCCGATCTGATCGCAGCCGCTCTTGCGCCGTTCTCTCCGGAAACTGCGGCAATTCGAGCCGGGCGGTTGATGTTGGAAGAGATCGACAACCACGTACATCGAGGCGAAAGCTTCGCTTTTGAAACTACGTTGAGCGGATTGATGTACGCTCGATTCATTCCGAAGTGGCGAGTGCAGGGATATCGAGTGAAGTTGATATATCTGAGTCTGCCCAACGCTGAAATGGCGGTTGATCGCGTAGCTTATCGAGTTGCACAGGGCGGTCACTCGATTCCTGAAGCTGTCATTCGTCGCCGATTCGAAGCCGGATGGAAGCACTTCAACGCGATCTATAAGTTTCTCGTCGATGCGTGGGCGTTGTATGATGGTTCTCAACCGAAAGTTGTTCTGATCGATGAGGGCGTGAATGATGAAGACTAGTATTCTGGCCGAAAGTGATCCGGATCTCGCGAAAGCGGGCGCGGCACTCGAACGTGCGGCGCGCGATGCCAGGCGACTGGCCGATCAGACGGACACGCCGTTCATTGTGTTCATCGACGGAAAGATCGTAGACCTCCGAAAGCTCGAGCGAGAGGCCAAGCTCGAGCAAGAGTCAAAGATGGAAGCCAAAGTCAGCGAGACGAATGATCCCTACCCATCGCGCTGAATCAGTCCCGCCAACAAATCCCGTTGTCTGTAGAACACAATGCCACGTTGTCTTTAGAACTCAAATCCCACGTTGTTTTTAGAACTCAAATCCCACGTTGTCTTTAGAACTAAAATCCACGCTGTCTTTTTAGAACACGAGTCCCACGTTGTCTTCGTTAGACGGCTCCGGACATTGACCCGACCAGGTTCGCGCGCAGGCTAAAGAACGCCCACCAAGAAAGGAAGAGGTGAAGAGGAATCGGCTCGAAGGCGTCCTTACGACGGCCGTTCGAGTCGCGCCAGGCGATCGTTATCGCGTGCGCGCAAGCGGGCGTTGGTCCGATTCCGCGATCGAATAAGGATAGCGACTATATGGACCTAACTTGCCCGCCTGGTCCCTCTCCACCTCGAGTCAAGAGTCTCACCGCGGCTTGAGTCGAACCATTGCCCTCACTCGCCGGTCGCCTTATGCTGCGGTGGCCCTCCCTTTGATCGATGTGGTCTGAAGAATCGGAATTCCTCCCGATTCCCGATGTCAGGATAGGCCAACACCGTTATGAAATCAGTGATGGCCGGCACGTGTCCTTGTGATGGCGATCACGGCAGTCTTCTTCATGAAAAAAACAGCCGCAGGCGGAAGGAGAGAATGACCTGCGGCTGAAAATGGCAGCACCTTCGAAGCGTCCACAGGGCGCCGCTTGTGAGATCTGAGCTATTTGATCTTCACTTCGATCTGCTTCGGCTTTGCTTCCTCGCGCTTGGGCAGGAAGACCATCAGAATGCCATCCTTGAACTCCGCGAATATCTTGGCCGTATCGACGAAGGCCGGTAGCGTGAAGGTCCGCAGGAATTCGCCGTAGTGGCGCTCGACACGATGGAAGTTCTCGCGCTTGACCTCTTCCTCGAACTTCCGTTCGCCGTGGATCATCAGCACATTGTTCTCGATGCTGACCAGGATGTCTTCTTTCTTAAGACCGGGAAGCTCTGCCTTGACGACGATCTCTTTGGCGGTCTCATAAACGTCGCAGGCCGGAGTCCAGGTCGTCAGCGGCAGCGTCTCCTCTAAAAAGGGGGCGAGCGGAATATCGAAGAGACGATTCAGTCTGTTCTGCAACATGAAGAAGGGATCCGTTGTCATCAGATTACGAAGTCCCTTTATTGGGGCTAATGCTGTTCCAGGTTGCATTGTTTCCTCCTTAGTTCAATTGCTGTTCTAAACAAAGAACCCGCAGCGACCCCGCACCCCCGAATCGCAGGCCGGGGTCGGTGCGGGTAGGCCGGCTTGTCTATTCCTGCACAAGCCTGGTTCGCAAGTCGGCAGGCAGAACTCACTGCTCGTTAGAGATGGTAAGCTTTGGCGGGAAGCAAAATCTATGACCGACGTCACAGGTCGCGGTGATTGGCATCACGCAAGGATGATGGCAAGTGACACAAAGGACCGAAACGACGGAAGGGGCTCAAAGGACGAAAATAACCCTTGTCGGTCTGGCTTCGTTTTTATCCCTTTGGTCCTTTTGGCCCTTTCTGACGTTTATTGTTTTGCAATCCCCGCACGGTGACCGTTGTCACATCGAGATGTGATGGGTGCGCTAGAGTTGCCCGCCGGATGGGCGGAGAATGTGAAGTGGCCGCAAGCGCCCGAAGAGGTCTTGATCCCTGCAATAATTCGAGCGGTGCGGATAGAGCCTTGGCGCTTGCGGCCGCTTCACGCGAGTGCCGCGGACGACTCTGCACAAAGCCCGGCGGTGAGTTTCCCTGTGTGGCCGCACGTGATATGTTCAGGCATGGAGGATGCGCTTTATGACTTCATTCAAGCCTGCGGATGCGCAGGAGGAGACCGTTGAAATATCGCTGACCGGGCGAGCTCTGCTCGAGATGCCGTTGCTCAACAAGGGAAGCGCTTTTACTGAAGAAGAGCGGCGCGAGTTTGGTCTGGCCGGACTGCTGCCACCGCACGTATCGACGATTGACGAGCAGTTGAGCCGAACCTATGGCAGCTTCGAGCAGAAGGATTCTGATCTCGAGCGATACATCTACCTGGTCAGCCTGCAAGAGCGCAACGAGACTTTGTTTTACCGGCTTCTTCAGGAACACATAACCGAGATGATGCCGGTCGTTTATACCCCGGTCGTCGGAGAAGGCTGCAAGCTGTACAGCCGCATTTACCGCCGGCCCCGCGGACTTTATATCGGCTACAACCAGCTCAACGAAATCCATGCCGTGTTGGCCAACGCGCCGAACGAAAGAGTGGATGTAATAGTCGTCACCGACGGCGAACGCATTCTTGGACTGGGCGACCTGGGGGTCGGGGGCATGGGCATTCCGGTCGGCAAGCTTTCGCTATATACGCTTTGCGCGGGCATTGCGCCTTCCAGGACGCTGCCCATCATCCTCGATTTGGGCACCGATAACGAAGAGCTTCTGCGCGATCCCCTTTATCTCGGATTGAGACGGCATCGTGTCAGAGGCCAGGAGTACGACGACTTCATCGAGGCGTTTGTTCAAGCCGTAATGGACAAGTTTCCAAACGTGTTGCTGCAGTGGGAGGACTTCGCGAAGAACAACGCAACTCGGCTGCTCGAACGGTATCGAGATCGATTGTGCACTTTCAACGACGACATACAGGGAACCGGCGCGGTGACTTTGTCCGGATTGCTTGCCGCGATGGATGTGATCGGGACGAGTTTGAGAAAACAGCAGGTCGTGATTTTGGGCGCGGGCTCCGCAGCCACCGGGATAAGCGATCAGATCGTTACGGCGATGATAACCGAGGGCCTTTCGAAGCAAGAGGCCAAGTCGGCCATTTGGCTGGTCGACAGCCACGGGCTTGTGCACACCGGAAGGCTGGGCCTGGAGCCGTTCAAGCAGGCATACGCCCAGGATATGGAGCAAGTGAGTGAGTGGAAGCTTTTGGAGCCCGACCGCGTTACGCTCCTGGACGTTGTCAAGAACGTCAAGCCGGGAATTTTGATTGGGACTTCCGCGCAGCCCGGTTCGTTTACCGAAGACACCGTTCGCGAGATGGCACGCCACGTCGAAAGGCCCGTCATCTTCCCGCTCTCCAACCCGACGTCGAAGAGCGAAGCCATTCCGCTGGACTTGATCAACTGGACTGACGGGCGCGCGCTCGTCGCCACCGGAAGCCCGTTTCCGCCAGTTGTGTTTGAAAAGCGCCTGATCAAGATCGGGCAGTGCAACAACGCTTTTGTGTTCCCCGGAGTTGGACTTGGAGTGCTGGCGTCAGGCGCGCGGCGGGTGACCAATGAGATGTTTGTGGCAGCCGCACGCGCGCTGGCTGAGTTCTCGCCTGCGGTTCACGATCCGGAGGAGTCGCTTTATCCGGCGCTTGAACACGTTCGAAAAGTCTCGCGTTGCGTCGCGTTGGCGGTCGGCGCAGAAGCCGTGCGACAGGGGCTGGCCGACGCGATAACGCGAGAGCAACTTGCACAGCGAGTTCAGGGGATGATGTGGGTCCCGCGCTACTCGCGGTATGTGCGCTCGAGAATGTAGGAAGAAGAACGAATGAATTCGTTACTACGTAGTCGCGAAATTCATTCGGCCTTCGATCGAGCAAGATTCGTGATTCACTAGTAGTGGGGTATTAGCGTGTTACCAGCAAGCAGTCCTCCGCGTCCTCCGCGTTTTTCCTCCTGGGATCAACCGCAGAGGACGCCGAGGACGCAGAGGAGAAAACGCGTATGTGAGCGAGCGACACACTATCACCCACTACCGATTCATTGAGAGCCGAGGAGGACGATATGACCGCTGATACTCTGACCGTTACCGACAATCGGACGGGAAAGGAATACGAGATTCCGATTGAGAATGGCGTGATCCGCGCGATGGATCTGCGAAACATAAAGGTCTCGGACGAAGACTTCGGGGTGATGAGCTACGACCCGGCCTTTATGAATACCGCATCGTGCAAGAGCAACATCACCTTCATCGATGGAGACAAAGGCATCTTGCGCTATAGAGGCTACCCGATCGAGCAGCTTGCCGAGAACAGCACCTATCTCGAAGTCGCCTACCTGCTTATTCACGGGGAGCTTCCCACCGCGGGGCAGCTAAAAGAATGGTCCTGGAACATAACTCACCATACCTTTATTCACGAGCAGATCAAGAAATCCATGGACGGCTTTCACTATGACGCGCACCCGATGGGGATGCTGATCGGCACGGTGGGAGCGCTGTCGACCTTTTACAAGGACGCGAAGGACATCTTCAATCCGGCATCGCGCCGGCACCAGATCTACCGGTTGATAGCCAAGATGCCGACGCTCGCCGCGTTCGCATATCGCCATAGCGTTGGAATGCCGTATGACTATCCGGATAACGACCTCAGCTACGCCGGCAACTTCCTGAACATGATGTTCAAGATGACCGAGGTGAAATACAAGCCGAATCGCGTACTCGAGCATGCGCTCGATGTGTTGTTTATCTTGCATGCCGATCACGAGCAGAACTGCGGCACCAACGCGATGCGCAGCATCGGCAGCTCACACGTCGATCCGTACTCGGCGGTGGCGGGCGCGGCGGCGGCGCTTTATGGTCCGCTGCACGGCGGCGCAAACGAAGCGGTGCTCCGCATGTTGAATGAGATCGGCTCGAAGGACCATGTGCCGGAGTACATCAAGCGAGTGAAGGAAGGCGAAGTGAGACTGATGGGCTTCGGACACAGGGTCTATAAGAACTACGATCCGCGCGCGCAAATAATCAAGCAGATCGCCGACGAAGTGTTCGAAGTTACCGGCAAGAACCCCATTCTCGACATTGCGCTCGAGCTGGAGCGCATAGCGCTGGAAGATGATTACTTTGTCTCGCGCAAGCTGTATCCGAACGTCGACTTCTACTCCGGAATAATCTACCAGGCGATGAACCTCCCGGTGGATATGTTTCCGGTGCTGTTTGCGATCCCTCGCACGTCGGGTTGGCTTGCGCAGTGGGAAGAGATGTTGCTCGATAAGGAACAGAAGATCGCGCGGCCGCGCCAGGTCTATCTCGGGTACGGAGCGCGCGACTATACGCAGATCGAGAAGCGGAACGAACTGGAAGGCAAAGCGGCTACGGCCGAGTGACAATTTGTTAAGCAAGTGAGCCGGCAACCAACCGCACCGCCGCCGGCCTGAAACGATGCCGAACGACGATGGGCAGATTGTGAAGCTGGCTCACCGGTTTTAGTGACCCGCCATAAGCGGACAGACTTTGGCCTCTGTCCCATCATCCTGCTGGAATAAGACAGTACTGACCACGCCGGTCTGCTTGTGGGTTCCTGTGTGCACTCAAGAAGGAGGCAGCCATGAAGAGAGCAATCGCTTTCGCAACTCTTGTGTTTTCAGTCACAGTTATTGGCGCTTTGATAGCGCCGGCAAATAGCGCGGCCGGGCAGAAACCGTCCTTTGTTGACAAGGGCCATAAGTTGTTCGATCAGTACTGCGCGACTTGCCACGGTCTTACGGCAAAAGGTGAAGGCCCGGTCGCCGCAGCGCTTAAAGTTGGCCCGCCCGATCTGACTGCTATTCAACAGCCGGGCGAGAAGTTCCCGTTCTACCGCGTTCAGACCAGGATAGATGGCGAGAAAGAAGTTGCGGCACACAGTACGAGCAAAATGCCTGTCTGGGGACCGGTCTTGAAGCGCACGAGCGGCGAAATGCAAAGGCACGCTGATCTGTATTCGCTTGTAAAGTACATCGAGTCCATTCAGCGAGTGAAATAACGTATTGATTAACGAATTTGACCTGAGCGCGATCGGCGGGCTCTCGGAAAGTGAAGCCGTTCGAAGACTGCGCGTTGACGGCTTCAACGAACTGGCGTCGGCGAAACAGCGCCACGTCCTGGCGATTGCGGTCGAGGTCGTGCGCGAACCGATGTTCTTGTTGCTGGCGGCGTGCGGAACGATCTACCTGATACTTGGCGATGCCCAGGAGGCGTTCATGCTTCTGGGATTTGTGTTCTTCATCACGGGCATAAGCCTTTATCAGGAGCGGAAAACAGAAAGGACTCTTGAAGCACTCAGGGATCTTTCCAGTCCGCGGGCGCTCGTCATCCGGGACGGCCTCCAAAGAAGAATCGCCGGCCGCGAAGTTGTGCGCGGCGACACGCTGCTGCTGGCCGAAGGCGATCGCATCCCGGCCGACGGACTGGTCCTCTCTTCTGGTCACTTGCTCGTCGATGAGTCGATCCTTACCGGAGAGTCGGTTCCCGTACGGAAAGTCGCGGGCGAGGGCATCAGGGAGATGGGCCGGCCGGGTGGGGACAGCCTCCCTTTCGTTTACTCGGGAACGTTGGTGATTCAAGGGCAGGGCGTTGCTCAGGCGCTTGCCACTGGCCAGCAGACCGAGATCGGCAGGATAGGCAGATCTCTTCAGGAGGTAGAGACGGAGCAAACACCGCTGCAGAGAGAGACCGGCAGGCTTGTCGCGCGACTAGCGGTGCTGGGCGTTACGCTGTGCGCGATCGTCGTCGTCGTATACGGGTTTACGCGAGCGAATTGGTACGAAGGGTTTCTCGCCGGGATCACACTGGCGATGGCTATTCTTCCAAATGAATTTCCGGTGGTTCTGACAGTCTTTCTCGCGCTCGGCGCATGGCGAATATCGAAAAAGAATGTGCTCACCAGGCGGATGCCGGCGGTTGAGACGCTCGGCTCGGCAACGGTGTTATGCGTGGATAAGACCGGCACACTGACGCTCAACCACATGTCGGTCGCGATGCTGTTTGCAAATGGCGACTACCATGATCTTCAGGGTTCGTCCTGCGAGGAGTTGCCCGAAGAGTTCCACGAGCTTTCGGAATTCGCGATACTCGCGAGCCATCGCGATCCGTTCGACCCGATGGAAAAAGCGCTCAGGGAATTGGGGCGCTATTACCTGAGCGGGACCGAGCACCTCCACGACGATTGGGCGTTGGTGCGCGAGTATCCGTTGTCCAGTCGTTTGCTCGCGCTGTCGCGAGTGTGGAGGTCACGCGATGGCGCAGATTACGTGATCGCCGCGAAAGGGGCTCCGGAAGCCATTTTCGACCTTTGCCACTTCAACGAAGCTCAGATCACTCAACTGTCCGAGGGAGTCATCACGCTGGCCAACGAGGGGCTTCGTGTGCTGGGCGTTGCGAGATCGCGCTTCAACCAGACTGATCTGCCCGGTGAACAGCATGACTTTGATTTTGAGTTTCTCGGACTTGTTGGACTTGCGGATCCAGTGCGGCCGACGGTTCCAGATGCGATCAAGGAGTGCTATAGCGCAGGTATCCGAGTCGTGATGATAACCGGGGATTATCCGGGCACGGCCTTGAATGTCGCACGCCGGATCGGCCTGGCGCCGATGGATCAAATCATCACCGGTCCCGAATTGGACAGGATGGATGACATCCAGCTTCGTGAGCGAATTCAGAGTGTGAACATCTTTGCGCGAGTCGTGCCCGAGCAGAAGCTGAGGCTGGTCGGCGCGCTCAAGGCGAATGGTGAAATCGTTGCGATGACGGGCGATGGTGTGAACGACGCGCCGGCTCTTAAGGCCGCACATATCGGTATCGCGATGGGTTCGCGTGGAACGGACGTCGCTCGAGAGGCGTCGTCGCTTGTATTGCTTGATGATGATTTCTCGTCAATCGTGCAAGCCGTCAAGCAGGGCAGGAGGATATTCGACAATCTCAAGAAAGGCATGGCGTACATCCTGGCCATTCACGTGCCGATTGCCGGAATGACGCTGGTGCCGGTGCTGATGGAATGGCCTCTCGTGCTTTTGCCGGTGCACATCGCATTTCTTCATCTGATCATCGACCCGGCGTGCTCGATCGTGTTTGAAGCCGAGCCTGAGGATAAGGACCTCATGCAGCGTCCTCCACGCAGACCGAACGAGCCGCTGTTTGGCAGGCAGACGTGGTCCGTAAGTTTGCTTCAGGGGCTGGGCGTGCTGGTGATACTGGCGGCGCTCTACGGGGTTGCGCTGCATCGAGGACAGACTGAACCGAAAGCGCGAGCGCTCGCGTTTACGACGTTGATCATCGCAAACATCGGTTTGATCCTTATCAACCGATCCTGGAAGCATTCGATTTTGGCGACCATTCGATCACCAAACCCGGCGCTGTGGTGGGTAACGGGAGGAGCGGTGTTGTTTTTGGGTTTGGTGTTATTTGTTCCGGTGCTGCGCGGAGTCTTCCGCTTTGGAGAGCTGGATACAGGAGGCGTTGGCGTAAGCCTGCTGGAAGGCGCCGCAAGCATCCTATGGTTTGAACTGTTCAAGTTTGTGAGCCGGCGCCGCGCACGAGCCGGCTAGCAATCGCTCGCTGCTTGACCTTTGGGAGGATCTTTCCGTGGCCCAGGCGTTTACCCTTGGTCACCAACCACTTAGTGGTTGAATGTGGGATTATCGGCATCCGATGTGAGAGCTTTCGCATCCCTTTTTCAGAAGCCTGCTAGTTTTTCGGATCTCGGCCCCGAACTTAGCGTGCAGGACTCAGCTAAAGGCCGGTGACTCCGTGGAATCATCCTCGAGCTCCCGAAAGTTTCCCAAACCGACTCCAACAAGGCGATAGAGCTGCTGCGGGCTCAGAGCTACTCGCTCTCGCAGCGACAGCGCTATGCTAATTAATTCCTCGCAGGAAGAAGGGGGAGCGGGCGGCGTATGGCTTCGGGTGAGAATTTGGAACTCGCTTGTCCTCAGTTTCAGAACCACGGTGCGTGCGACTCGAGACTCCTTGCGCGAACCAGACCAGACGCTCTCGGCGAGGCGACGGATCACTGGCTCCGTTTGGGACAACGGTATGTCCTGCTCAAAGGTGTTCTCGGCGGATATCGATTGCGTCGGTCTGTGTGAAACGACCCTGCTATCATCAACGCCGCGGGCGAGTTCGTACAGACGCACTCCATAGCGGCCAAATTGATTTTCCAGCGTCGCCAGATCCAGATTCTGCAACTCGCCTACTGTTCTTATTCCAAGGCGTCGAAGCTTCTCTTCAGTAACCGTGCCTACGCCCGGCAAGCGTCCAACGGAGAGCGGCGGTAGAAACGTGGCCACGTTTTCTGGTGTGATGACGAAGAGTCCATCAGGTTTGCGCCAGTCCGAAGCTATTTTTGCCAGGTACTTACTTGGCGCCACACCGGCCGATGCGGTCAGATGTAGCTCGTCCCTGATTTGCTTACGAATGGCAATCGCCACGCGCGTCGCGGTCGGCAAACCCGCCT
>Ga0134124_10000826_pt1 | contig 24935 bp, 15 predicted proteins | sample KB304_FD_96880 | JGI IMG/M metagenome (GOLD analysis project Ga0134124, IMG submission 96880) | Terrestrial soil microbial communities without Nitrogen fertilizer from Kellogg Biological Station, Michigan, USA - KB3-0-4 | ecosystem: Environmental > Terrestrial > Soil > Unclassified ... | reverse complement strand
ACCAGCGCGGCATCTACACCCTGGATGTGGACCGCTCCTTCCGCATCGCCATGATGTGGTTCATCACCCCCGAGGTGCTGTTCTTCGCCGTGTTCTTCCGCGCGCCGTTCTATGCGCGCAATCTGTCGGTGCCCTGCCTTTCGGGCGAGGGCGTGAAGATCTTCAACAAGCTGCTGATCTGGAAGAATTACGACGCGGCCTGGCCCACCAATGGTCCGGGCGTGATCGGCGGCAAGGCCAATGGCACCTTCGAGACGATTCCGGCCTTTGGATTGCCGGCGATCAACACGGCCATCCTGCTCACCTCGGGTGTAACCATCACCATCGCGCACCATGCGCTGCGCGTCGGCAAGCGCAACATCCTGAACATCTTCCTGGCGGCGACCTTCCTGCTGGGCTTCCTGTTCGTGTATCTGCAGGCCACTGAGTATCACGAGGCCTACAGCGAGCTGGGGCTGAAGCTCTCCACCGGCATCTATGGCGCCACGTTCTTCATGCTCACCGGTTTCCACGGCCTGCATGTGACCATCGGCGCCATCATGCTCGTGGTGATCTGGCTCAGGACCATGAAGGGTCATTTCACGCCGGAACGGCACTTCGCCTTCGAGGGCGTGGCCTGGTACTGGCACTTCGTCGACGTGGTCTGGCTGATCCTGTTCGTCTTCGTCTACTGGATCTGAATCGCGCGAGGCGCCTCGATGGGCGCCTCTCTCGCGCGCACCAGAGCGCGAGATCGATGACGGGCGGAAGAAGCGAGCGCCGGGCGGGCTACTTGACGCCGTTCGGCTTGATGAGTCCGGCGCGCCAGGCCAGCAGCAGCAGCAGGAACAGCGCCACTGACAACCCGATGCGCCAGATCAGCGCCTTGAGCATCTTGCCCGAATCGCCCTTGCCAGTGGCCATCTGGAACAGGGCCGCTCCCAGACTGGCAATGATGGCAATGAGAATGACGACGATGAGCAGACGACCGATATCCATGAGGCCATTATAAAGCCCGGTATTCCGGTGCGAGGATGAGTTTTGGCGCTGCGCTTCAAGCCTCGTTGGTATTACACGCTGCTGGTGCTGGCGGTCATTCCCTTGTTCATCGCACTGGGATTCTGGCAGTGGCATCGCGGCGACTACCGCAGTGCGCAGTGGGCAGCGTTCGCGCAGGCCGATGTGCCGGCGGTGGAAACCTCTGCCGCCACGCTCGACCGGCTGCCGCGTTTCACGCGCGTGCGGGTCAGTGGCGAGTTCGACGCGATGCGGCAGGTGCTGCTCGACAATATTTCCCACGAAGGCGCGCCGGGCTACGAAGTGCTGAGTCTGTTGCGGCTTGCCGATGGCAGTCATCTGATGGTGGATCGCGGCTGGGTGCCGTTCACCGGATTTCGCGATCGCCCGCCGGATATATCGCTGACAGCCGGCGGAATGCAGACCATTGCCGGCCGGTTGTCGACGCTGCCTGTCGCCGGCATCGCTGCCGGCCGCCTGCCGCCGCCCCAGCGTGGCGACTGGCCGCGGGTCACCAGCTTTCCGCTGCACGAAGAACTGCAGCATATGTGGGGTGAGCGGCTGCTGGTGCCGGTGCTGCTTCTGGATGCGGATTCCGGTCCCGGGTATCTTCGAGACTGGCGACCGCCCGGCATCTCTCCGGATCGCAACTATTCCTACGCAGTGCAGTGGTGGTCGTTCGCGCTGCTCGCCGCCGCCATGTATGTGGGCTTCAACCTGAAGAAAGTGAAATGACTGAAACTCCGCGGCCCTCGCGCCGCACGCTGCTGTTGCTGATCGCGCTGTTTGTGCTGCCGCTGGCCGCATCCTTCGTGCTGTATTACGGCATGGGCTGGCGACCTGCGGGCAACACCAATCATGGAGAGCTGCTGCAGCCCATCAGGCAGTTGCCCGCGTTCACGGAGAAACTGCACGGCCAGTGGATACTGGCCTACGCGGGCGATGGTGCCTGCAGCGAGGACTGCCGGCAATCGCTGATCTTTGCGCGCCAGACGCGGCTGTCGCTGGGCCAGGATGCCAGACGCGTTGGTCGAGCGCTGTTTGCCACCGGTCATTGCTGCGACCGGGTCTATCTCGATGCCGAACACAGCGGCATCGAGGTGTTCGATCTCGACGCGGCGCAACGCGCGGAGCTGCTCGGCGTATTGCCGGCGGATCTCGCCTACACGCTGTTCGTCATCGACCCGCTGGGCAATATCGTGATGCGCTACGACGTGCGCGAGAGTCCGCGCGGACTGCTCGACGACATGAAGAAGCTGCTGAAGCTGTCGAGCATCGGCTGAAGCCATGTACCGCATCAACATCCTGCGCCGCCTCGCACTGACCGGGTTGCTGCTGGCCTTCTGTGTGGTGGTGTTTGGTGGCTATGTGCGGCTCACCGATGCGGGACTGGGCTGTCCTGACTGGCCTGGCTGCTATGGACATCTGACTCCCACTGGCGCCGCCGCGGCTGCTTCCGCCAACGCTGCGGATCCGGGGGCGGTACAGGCGCCAATACATGTGGGCAAGGCCTGGCGCGAGATGATCCATCGCTACGGCGCATCCACCCTGGGGCTGATCATCGTCGTCATCGCTGCATTGTCGCTCCTGTGGCGACGGCAGCCGGGTGTGCCGCGCCTGCAGCCGCTGGCACTGTTGGCGCTGGTGATCTTCCAGGGTCTGCTGGGCATGTGGACCGTGCTGCACAAGGTGAATCCCCTCACCGTCACGCTGCACCTGATCTTCGGGCTGACCACGCTGTCGGTGCTGTGGTGGCTGTGGCTGAGCTTGCGGCGTCGTTCATCGGGGCCGTGGTCGGGCAGTGTGAAAGCGATGGGTGGCGGGAGTGCCGCGGCGCTGCTGCGTCCCGCGCCTTCATTCGTGCGCCGCGCGGCCCTGGTTGGACTCATCGCGCTGGCAGTGCAGATCATGCTCGGTGGCTGGACCAGCACCAACTACGCGGCGGTGGCCTGTCCGGATTTCCCGAAGTGCCAGGCGTCCTGGTGGCCCGAGGCCGATTATCGTGATGCCTTCGTGTTGTGGCGGGGTCTGGGCGTGAATTACGAGGGCGGAGTGCTCAGTTCGCCCGCGCGTGTGGCCATCCACTTCACGCATCGACTCGGCGCCATCGTGGCCACGCTGGCCTTGTTGTTTGCCGCATTCAGCGCACTGCGTTCACATCACGAACGGCACAGTCGCTGGGCTGCGAGCGCGGTGCTGCTGGCATTGACGCTGCAGCTGACCATCGGCATTTCCATGGTGCTGCGCGGCTTTCCGCTGTGGCTGGCCACTGCGCACAATGCCGGGGCTGCATTGTTGTTGCTGTCGACGCTGGCGCTGCATCGTGCGCTGCGACGAGCCTGAGGCGGCGCAGTTCCCGTAGCATGACCTCAGACGCTGCTTTAGGTGGCGGCGCCGACCAGCTGTCTGGAACGTCGCCACACGGTCCGCAGTGTGCGCACCAGCACCGTGCTGGGACCCGGCACGTAACAGTCTTTCCACACCAGTGATCGGGACTGCGCACCCAACGTGGTCTTGTAGCGAACGGATTTCTCTTCACCTGCCAGGAAGTCGTATTCCGCGAAGCCACGCTGCAGATAGTGTTCGATGGCCAGGGCATGCGAGAGCAGGCCCGGCGCCAGCTTGTTGTCGCTGTCGTTGTCGTCGTAGCTGAGGCCGCACTGGTACAGGTTGGCGCGCCCGGCGTATAGCAGCATGTAAAGCACGCCCAGTGTCTGCCTGCCGGCGCGGATGCGCAGCAGGTCGATGTGGAACGAATCCATATGCGGCTCACCGTCGCCAGCCGATGAATCCAGCAGCTGCTGATGGAAGCGTATTGCCGCGTCATTCAGGAAGGCACTGTTCACGCCGCGCGAACTCCAGCGCCGCTGGTGCAGCTCACGCAGATCCTGCATGTCGGCCTGTCTCTGCGCCGCGCTGCTGGCGCGCTCGAGCACGACCTCGCCATGGCGCTGCGTGTATTCGCGCATGCTGCGCTTGATCTGCCGGCGGGCTCCACTGGTCAGCGACTGCAGATAGGGCTGGCCTGTGCGGCGCAGGGCTTCCAGATCTGCATAACGGTCTTCGCTTTCAAAACCCGTCGTCGGAGAGCAGAACGCCGTGCCATGGAATTCACGCACCAGCGAGGGACTGAAGCCACGCAGCCGCAGCCGCTGCACGCCTTCGCGCTTCAGCAATGCCGCGATGTCTGCAATCGCACGTGCGCGATAGCTGGGCAATACCAGCAGATCGTTGTGCTCGGACTGCACCAGTTCGTCGGAGGTGGCGCCCAGCCAGGCTGTACGCAATGGAATGCCGCCGACGCGGCGTGTGCCGCGCGTCAGTACGCAGATGCCCACGGGCTGGTCGGTGGCGTCGCGCCAGACCAGCAGTCGTGGCTTGAGTTCCGGTCCGAAAACCTCCCACCACGCACGCATCCAGGGCAGTGACATGAAAGCGGATTGAATGCGCAACGCGCAAATCAGTGCGCCCCACGGCGCTTCCACCGTGGACCATGCCTCGGGCGTGTAGGCGATCTGCTCCATCACCAGCAAGGATCACCGCTGTCGCTGCAGCCTTCCACCGTGCAAGAGAACAGCGTCACAATCGTGCATGCTCCAAACGGACTAGGCAGGCGCTACGGGGGTAGCATAGGCTGGCTGGACGCCACGGAGGGTATCGATGCGAGTGGCCACGCGGCGAAGGATCTCTGCTCATGCGCCCGCGCTCGTTGTCGGGACGGCCTTGCTTGCCGTGACAACGGGCAGCGGGGCGCAGCAGGCAGGATCGGGAGATCTCGCGGCACTGAAGAAGCTCAGCATCGCCGAGCTTACGGACATCGAAATCACTTCTGTTTCGCGCACCTCGGAGAGCCTGCGTGGCGCAGCAGCTGCCGTCGTGGTGGTGACCTCCGAGGACATTCATCGCTCCGGCGCCAGCACGGTGCCCGATGTGTTACGCGGACTGCCTGGCATTTATGTGGGGCAGCGCAACTCCAGTAGCTGGGCAATCGGCTCGCGCGGCTTCAGCAGCGTCAATTCCGAGAAGCTGCTGGTACTCAGTGACACGCGCAGCATCTATACGCCGCTGTTCTCGGGTGTGCAGTGGGATGTGCAGAACTACCTGATGGAAGACATCGACCGCATCGAGGTGATCCGCGGACCCGGCGCCACGCAATGGGGTTCGAACGCCGTCAACGGGGTCATCAACATCACCACGAAGAGCGCGCGCGACACACAGGGCTTCTACGCCGAGGCTGGTGGTGGCAGCGAGGAGCGCGCAGTACTGGCCTTGCGCAATGGCGGTCGCATTGGTGAGCGCGGCTACTACCGCGTGTTCGGCCAGTACTTCGATCGCGATGCCAGCCAACTTGCCGATCCTGCCAGCCTGGATGACTGGCACATGGGGCATGTGGGATTTCGCACGGACTGGGAGGCGGGCGCGGCCGAAGCACTGACAGTGCAAGGCGACTGGTATGACGGACGCATCGGGCAGGTGGGTCCGGCTGTCACTATCATCGGCCGGCCCGGTCCAGCACCGCCACTGCGCTCGCAGGTGCACGGCGGCAACATCCTTGGCCGCTGGCATCACACCATCGACGAAGACTCGAACTTCGAGCTGCGCGCCTACTACGACCGCACACATCGCGACGATCCGAGTTTTCACGATGATCTGGACACCGTCGATGTGGACTTCCAGCATCATTTTGTATTGCCCTCGCAGCGGATCACCTGGGGTTTGAATTACCGCCATACCTCGAACCTGAATGTGGGCAAGGGCGTCTTTGCTGTGGATCCGCCACGGGCGGGCGATGATCTGTTCAGTGGCTTCCTGCAGGACCAGATCGTGCTGCTCGATTCCCTGCAACTCACGCTCGGCAGCAAGGTCGAGCACAATGACTTCAGCGGCTTCGAGGTGCAGCCGAGCGCACGCCTGGCCTGGGACCTGTCGCGCGAGCAGACCTTGTGGGCAGCGGTGTCACGTGCGGTGCGCGTACCCACGCGCCTGGAGCGAGACATCGCCATTCAGGTGACTGTGCCGGGCGAGGATCCGGCCGCGTTTTTGCTGGGCAATCATGCCTTCGAATCGGAGCGACTGCTGGCCTACGAGCTGGGATACCGCTGGCAGATCTCCCCGCGACTGTCTCTGGATGCCGCATCATTCGTAAACCGGTACAAGGGCCTGGCTTCCCTGGAAATCGAGGATCCGTTCGTCAATCCGGCGGGGACAACCATCTTCCCCATCCGCACTGAGAATCTGACCAGTGGTCGCGCTGCCGGTGCGGAACTGCTGGCCAATTTCGCAGCCACGGACCGCTGGCGACTCACCGGCAGCTACTCGTATCTGCATCTGAAGATCGAACCACATGGTCAGGATCAGAATCGCGGCGCATTTGTGGCTGGATCGACGCCACGTCACCAGTTCGGACTGCGTTCGGCTGTGGATGTGCACGGCGTGCAGATCGATGCTTTCCTGCGGCGCGAAGGCGCCATTCGCAGTGATCCTCAAATCGTGACTGGCGAGGGAATCGCCGCGTATACCGAACTGGATCTGCGGGCGGCGCGCGCATGGAACAGGCTGGAGTTCGAACTGCAGCTGCGCAATCTGCTGCACGACGGGCACCTGGAATTCGGTGCGCCCGCGCAGCGCGGTGAGATCGAGCGCAGCGTCCATGCCGGAGTCACCTGGCGGTCGCGCTGATTGCACTACGCGCACCGGGGCCGCTACTCTGCCGGCCGTGAGTTCTGATTCCGAATTGGCGCTGGCCGCCCAGCATGATGCCGCTGGGCAGTACGACGAAGCCATCAACGTTCTGGCGCGCGGCACCGGTGCCGGCGATGCGGCATGCACGCAGTTGCTGGGCGTCCGGCTGCTGACCGGGGACCGGGCGCCGCATCTGCCAGCGGAGGGCCTCGGCTTCATCGCAGAGGCTTGTGCCAAGGGTTTCGGTGAAGGCGCCGCACGCGCGGCGGGTAATGTCGCGTTGGGCATCGCGGGAACGCCCGATTGGCCGCAGGCGCTGGACTGGCTGCGTCGCTCCGCGGAAGCCGGCTGGCAGGCTTCGCAGCGACAACTGCTGGCACTATGCGATGACCGGGAATTGGCGCGCCGTGCGATGGGCATGGCTCAGAAGCCATGGCGCGCACTGGCGGCGGCCGTGCAACTGGAAAGCTGGCGGCAGGCTCCGCCAGCGCAGGTGAAGTCGCAGCAGCCACGCGTCAGCGCCTTCTCCGGCATGTTGCGGCCCGAGCTGTGCGAATTCTTCATCTCACTGGCCACCGGCCGGCTCGAGCCGGCGAAGGTCTACGACCCGGTGCAGCGCCAGGACATTGTCGTCGCCCATCGCAGCAATACCATCGCGAACTTCGATGTGCGCAACGTGGAGCTGGCGCATGTGCTGCTGCAGGCGCGCATGGCGGCCGCCTGCGGCATGCCAGAGCGACACATGGAAGGTCCTTCGGTGCTGCACTATGCGCCGGGCGAGCAGATCGCCGATCACTTCGATTTCGTGGATCCACAGTCCACGCCGGACTATGCCGGTGAGATCGCGCGCAATGGCCAGCGCACGATCACCTTCCTGATCTATCTCAATGACGAATACGAGGGCGGTGAAACCGCTTTTCCCAAGCTGGGATTTTCACACCGCGGGCAGCGGGGCGGGGGACTGTACTTCGTGAACGCGCTCGGCGACCTGTCGCCGGACCTGCGCATGCTGCACGCCGGCTGTCCTGTCACACGCGGCGAGAAGTGGATCATCACGCAGTTCGTCCGCAGTCGTCCTACGCGCTGATCTGAAAAAAAAAGGGCGGTGAATTTTCATTCACCGCCCAGATTCGGCCTGAGTCAGTTCCGGCTTCAGAACGTGGCCTTCAACCCCACATAGAAGCGCCGTCCCAGCGCATCGTAGTAGCCAGGCAATGTCTGGTCCGTGTTGCTGTCGACACCCGGATTGTTGCCCACCACTGACGGCTGCCTGTTGAGCAGGTTGTCGATGCCGGCACGCACCTGGTACTTGTCGCTGAAGGAATAGTTCGCGTTGAGACCGAACAGGCTGTAGGCCCCCGTACCCTTGATCGTGGTGGCGGGATCCAGCGAGAACGCTGCATTCTCGACCGAGGACAGGAAGCGCCAGCTCAGATTCACGCCGAGAGTGTCCCAGCGATAGCCGAGCGTGGACAACGCGCGCCATTTGTACTGACCGCCCTGATCCAGCGTGCCCTTGGCATGCACCAATGGCGCCGCAGGCGAGGTCTGGTAGTCGAACTTGTCCAGATAGTTGAGCTGTGTGCCAGCGACCAGTTTGCCCGGACCAAATTGCATGCTCCACGCCACACTCACATCCAGACCCTGGGTCTTCACCGTGCCCAGGTTGGAATAGTTGGCGAGCACATTCGCCCGATCGCCGGTGACAGGATTACGCCCGATCAGCTTGCACCACTCGTTGCTGACGTCGAGGTTCGGATTGCTGGTGCCATTGGCGTTGAAACACAGATCGTAGACCGTGCGCGATGAAACGGGCGCAATGGCATCTGACAATTCGATGCGATAGGCATCCAGAGTGACCGACAGTCCATTCCAGCCGAAGGGATCGGTGATGACCGCACCCAGCGTCCAGGTCCTGCCCTTCTCCGGCTTCACGTTCACGTTGCCCTGTACCAGTTCGATTTCCAGCGGGAAGAACGGCGGGGTCTGTCGCGTAAAGCCATTGGGGCCGGCCGGCGTGTTGTAGTTCTGCGTATCGAAGGCCGACGTGTTGTTGCCAATGATCGCCCGGCACAGCGCCTGAACCTTCAGATAGTTCGGGTTGCTGGGCGTGGGCGAGAAGGTATTGCCAGGAGGCAGATTGCCATACGGCAGTCGCGTGGACACGGAACAGGGATCGCCACCCGTGAAGGTCACGACATTCTGCGTGCGTCCGGTAAACAGCTCGGCAACGTTCGGTGCACGCGTGGCGAACTGGTAGCCGCCACGGAAGGTGACCGCATCCAGTGCCTTCCAGGTGAACAGCGCCTTGTAGGTGCTGGTGCCGCCCGCGGTGTTGAAGTCCGAGAAGCGATAGCCGAGCTCCAGGTTCAGGCGTTTGATCACCGGCACCAGGGCTTCACCATAGACCTCCTTCACATTGGTGCTGCCGCCCGTGTCGTTGGAGGCGAACAGTCCGATGGGGTTGTCGAGAATGTCCGCCTGCGGATTGCCGACCTTGTAGGAGAAGTCATTCTTGCGATACGACACGCCCAGTGCCGTGCGTACTTCACCCGCTGGCAGATTGAACGCGGCGCCCTGCAGGTTCGCCTCGAACACATCCTGCGTCAGCTTGGTGAAGTTGTGCAGGTTCGACTGCAGGTTGTTCAGGCAGTCGGCGCTGGGCGTGAAGTTGGTGAATACCGGCAGTCCCGAGGTGCAGCGCAGTGTATAGCCACCGTTGGACGGCGTTCCCGCCACGGCCGCATTCACACCGAAATTCGCTGCCGCCACCATCTTCTGGTAGAGCTGCAGCGAGGGCAGCTGCTTCTCGTCGAAGTCGACGGAGGTTTCGCCGCGCGTGCCATAGGCCTCCCAGGTCCAGTCCTTGAAGGGCAACTTGCCCTGCAGGCCGGCGGTGAGCTGCCAGACATTGCTGGTGCTGACCGGCTGAACCGGGCCGTTGTAATCCATCACCTGGTACAGGCTCCAGTCCGCATTGGGCTGGGCGCGCGAAGCCAGCAGCGTATTCAGCGCTGCAGGCAGCGTGCGAGAGTCGCGCGGGATGGGCGCTTGCCAGATCGTGACGGCCGGCGGCAGGCCACCGCGCTGCGTGACCTTCACATTGTTGTAGTTCATCTGCATGAAGCCGCTGACGTTGTCGTTGATGTCGTAGGTGCCGCGGCCGAAGATCGAGTAGCGTGTCAGCGGCGTCGACACATAGCCATCGATGAAGCTCTGATCCAGATCTCCATTGGCGAGTTTCTTGATGGCGGAGTAGCGGCCGGGAGTCAGGGAGTTCAAGGGGCCGTTGTATCCATACCCCTGCTTGGTCACGAATACCGAGCCGTCGGCATTGAAGCGGAATTCGGTTGCGGGCCCGATGGAGCCCGCTGGCGCCTGCGGGAACAGCGAATTGATCGCGACCTGCGAAGGGCTGTTCGTGCCAGTGCCCAGGACCTGTCCGCCGCCATAGGCCGGAGCGGTGATGAAGCCACCACCGGGATTGCCGGGGTCGAGCCAGCCATTGCGATAGAAGTTGCGGTCGATCTGGTAGACGGCCTCACGCTTGTTCCAGTCCATGCCCAGCATGATGTTGCCGTGGCCTTCGGCGAAATTGGTGCCCATCAGCGCGCTGACGCGCGTTTCCTCGCCATCGCCTTCCTGCGTCCTGCCCGTCTGCAGGTCGAGGCTCAGTCCCTGGAAATTCTTCTTCAGGATGAAGTTCACCACGCCCGCCATGGCATCGGGACCGTAGGTGGCCGAAGCGCCACCCGTGATGACTTCCACGCTCTGGATCGCCGCCGCCGGAATGGTGTTGACGTCCACCACCAGCGAGGCATTGGCCGGCTGCGGGCGGCGGCCATCCACCAGCACCAGGTTGCGATTGGTGCCGAGGCCGCGCAGGTTGAGCGTGGCTGCACCGGGACTCGCCGTGGCGCCGCTCTGGATGCTGGAGGCAAACTGCGTACCCGTAGGTGAGAACTGCGGCAGCTGGTTCAGCACCGATTCCGCACTGGTGGTGGATGATGCTTCGAAGGTATCGCTCGATACCGTAAGGATCGGGCTCGGTGCGTCGAGGTCGCGGCGCACGATGCGCGAGCCCGTGACGGTTATTTCCGCCAGTTCGTCATCGGCTGCGTAGGTCGTAGGTGCCACCAGCGAGGTACCGATGGCTGCGGCTACTGCCGCGGAAATGAGTCGACTTGAAACCACGCGAGCATGCGCGGCTCCGGCAGATGGAATGCCTGAGTTCATGAATCCCCCAATTTGTTGAACGAGACGTTGAGACACGAATCGCTCGCGACTTCGATGTTCGCGATACGAAACGACCTCGACAGTTATACGTTCATTGCGCTTGCCGAAGCAATTAAGTTAAGCGGTTGGCGGGAGTACCAGTTACCGCAGTAATAGCATCAACAGATGCTGCGGCAGCTATTTAAGGTGCAGCTTGTGCACGGCCCCGAAGTGGCCGCGGATGAACACATTGAATGCCAGTGACCAGCGCGCCTCATCGGATTCGTTCGGCTGCACCGAGTGCGACAGGTAAGAGGGAAAGATGCAGATGTCATGGGTCTTCGGCCGGTAGCCCCACATCTTGCAGTTGTAGATGTTGGACGAGACCAGTTCGGGGTCGATGGCCAGCGGGAAGGTGTTGGGGCTGTGCAGGTCCTTGTGGAAAACGATTTCTCCGCCGGCACCGGTATCGGGTACCTGCAGATACAACACTCCCGAGAGCAGTGAGTTGTGATGCAGATGTGCTCCGGCCTGATCGCCGCGACCGTAGATGTTCACCCAGGAGTTGGTGATGTAGAACTCGGCATCACGCGTGATGGCGTATAGCTCGCGCGCGCAGAAGTCGATCTCGCCCTGGATGAGGCTGCGGATATGGGCGAGTTCCGCGCGATCGAGCACATTCTTGTCGACGGAGCTGAGGAAGTTGTACGACTCCCCCGTGGCAGTCAGATGGGTGTATTCGAGATGCTTCAGATCCGGCTGGCTGAAATGCCCAAGGTTGTTGACGTACACCGGCGTCGAGAACAGCGGATAGATCTGTCTTTGCGTCATCGGCGTGGCCGGTTTCCTGCGCGCTGGGTTGTCAGGGTCAGGGCTTCGCGTACTTCTGCGCGACGTAGGCGGCCACCACTTTCAGTTCCGCATCGGTGACCTCGGTCTTGCGGAAGGGCGGCATCGACAGCACACCGGTGCGCACGAAGGTGGCCACGGCCTGCGGTGACAGGTCGGTACGATCGAGCAGCACGGCGGGAATCTTGCCGCCGTACTTCACCTGCAGCGATTCGGTGCCGGGATTGCCGCGGCCTGCGGAATGACAGTGCGTGCACCAGCGCTTGTAAACGGCTTCGCCTGAGGGTGCCGGCGCGGGCTCGGCTGCATGGGCGCCGAGCGTGAATCCAATGGTCAGCAGCAGCGTGATGGTTGCGCGTTTCATCTTCAGCTCTTCCTCAAGTGCCTGGGCCACACGCCGTAACGACCGGGCGAAAGAATGCCATTGGGGTCCACCGCATCCTTGATGGTCTCGCGGAAGCGGCGCAGCGAATGGTTGTTGTACGAGTACACGCGCGCCACGTCATCCTGGAACACGGCGGGTGAGCGGTACTCACCCCAGCCGCGTTCGCCGCACAGCTCCACCCATTTGCGGAAGGCCGTGCGCATGCGTGCGTTCATGGCGGGATCGCGGCCGATGGGGAACATCAGCAGCGCCACCATGGTGCGGTCCCAGTTGGTCATGAACACAGGACCGAGGAAGCGCAACTGGCCGTTCTCCGTGAGCTCCGGCAGCTTCTCGCGGTACAGCCGCATGAATTCCAGCACGGCCTCGCCGGTCCGCGGCAGGATGGGCGAGAAGTCCACATGTCCACCTGGCGGTGAGGGCGTGGCCGCGGTGCGACCAATCAGTCCGAAAGTGGACAGATCAGGAATGCCCCAGCTGGTCTTGCGGATGCGCGCGATGGTTGCGGCATCCAGCGGCGTACGGATGAGCTCGCCTTCGGTGAAGACGCTGCCCGGGATCTTCGCAAACTTTTCCTTGATGTATTCAGCCTGCGCACGCACCACCTTCTCGGGGCCGTAGATGGGCATGGATACGGACCAGCCGGCAGGCCCGGCCGCGCCACCGGCACCGGGCTGGCCGCCATTGAGCGAGGTGGAGCCATTCACCACGTGCTGGTTTTCCACCAGGTTCAAGGTATCCACCAGCGCGATCAGGTCCTCATCGCGCGGGGCGCGTACGGTGAAGGTCTGCATGCATTCGGGACGTGGCATCAGATGGAAGCCCATCTTCGTGACCACGCCGTAGTTGCCCTGGCGGAAGAGTCCATCCACCCAGGGGCCGAAGCCCCAGCGGTTGTGCTGCCAGCTCTTGGAGTTCGGCAGCGCGCCCATGCCAGTGCGGATGATCTCGCCATTGGCCAGCACCACCTCCATGCCGCAATGCGCACCGAAGTGATCGCGGAAAGGCGACGCCGTCCAGCCACCACCGCCGTCGAGCGCGTTGCCGATGAGGCTGCCCCAGCCCGGGTCCGGTGGATCGATCCACACGTCCAGATTGTTCTTCGTGATGTGTTCGTAAAGGTCGAAGTAATTCACGCCCGGCTCGACCAGCGCATAGGCATTGCGCTCACTGACCTCGAGCACGCGGTTCATGCGCTTCAGGTCGAGCACCACGCTGCCGGAATACACCGGTGCGGATCCACCATAGGCGAGATTGCGACCGGTGGAGATGGCGTATAGCGGGATCTTGTACTGATTGGCCGTGCGTACAACGGCCTGCACTTCTTCCACGCTCGCAGGCGCAACCGCGCCGGAAGCCACGCGTTCCTCGGGTTCACCCCAGTAGGGCGAGTAGGCATCGCGATACAGCGCGACATCTTCAGGTGTGGTGAATACCCAGTCTGCGCCGACGGTCTGCTTCCAGGCGGCAATGGCGCGATTGAAATCGGCGGCGCTGACATTCGGTGGCGTGGCCATGTGCTTTTCTCAGGCCTTGCGAAGATGTTTGGGCCATACGCCGTAACGTCCCGGCGACAGGATGCCGTTCGGATCGACGGCGTCCTTGATGGTCTCGCGGAAGCGGCGCAGCGCGTGGTTGTTGTAGGAATACGTGCCCGCGCACAGATCCTGGAAGGCGGCCGGTGCTCGGTATTCAGCCCAGCCACGCTCCGCGGCCAGCTGCACCCACTTCACAAAGGCCGCGCGCATCTTGGCGTTCATCACTTTGTCGCGACCGATGGGGAACATGATCATGGCCACCATGGTGCGGTCCCAGTTGGTCATGAACACGGGCCCCTGGAAGCGCAGCGTGCCGCCCTCGGATACCGTCGGGAGATTGTCGCGGTAGAAGCGCGTGTATTCGAGCACGGCCTCGCCGGTGCGCGGGATGATGGGCGAGAAGCCGATGTGTCCACCGGGCGGCGCGGGGTTCGCCGGATTGCGACCGAGCATGGCGAAGGTGGATAGATCCGGCACGCCGAAGCTCACCTTGCGCACGCGATTCAACGTGGCTGCATCCAATGGCGTGCGGATCAGTTCTCCAGCGCTGAACCGCACATCGGCGATCTTCGCGAACTTCTCCTGTGCGTATTCCATCTGCGCGCGCACGACGCGCTCGGGCCCATAGATGGGCAGCTGCAGTGTCCACGTGGCGCCACCGGCTGGCGCGCCCAGCGGGCGTGGGCCGCCGAACAGCGAAGTGGAACCATTCACCACATGCTGGTTTTCCAGCAGGTTCATGATGTCGAGCAGCGGCACGATGTCTTCTTCGCGCGTGCCCTGCACGGTGGCCGTCTGCATCGCTTCGGGTCGCGGCATCAGATGGAAGCCCATCTTGGTGACGATGCCCATGTTGCCCTGACGGAACAGGCCATCCACCCAGGGACCGAAACCCCAGCGGTTGTGCTGCCAGCTCTTTGAGTTCGGCAGCGCGCCCATGCCGGTGCGCACCACTTCGCCACTGGCCAGCACCACTTCCATTCCGCAGTGCGCGCCGAAGTGATCGCGGAAGGGCGAGGCGGTCCAGCCGCCGCCGCCGTCGAGCGCATTGCCGATCACGCTGCCCCAGCCTGGATCGGGTGGGTCGATCCACACATCCACATTGTTCTTCGTGATGTGTTCGTACAGATCGAAGTAGCTGACGCCGGGTTCGACCAGTGCATAGGCATTGCGCTCGTTCACTTCGAGCACGCGGTTCATGCGTTTGAGGTCGAGCACCACGCTGCCGGAGTACACCGGCGCCGACCCGCCGTAGGCGAGGTTGCGGCCGGTGGAGATGGTGTACAGCGGAATCTTGAACTGATTCGCCGCGCGGACTACAGCCTGCACCTGCTCCAGTGAACTCGGTGCCACAGCGGCGGAGGCCTTGCGCTCTTCGGGTTCATCCCAGTAGGGCGAGTAGGCATCCCGATAGAGGGCTACGTCTTCATCCGAGGTGAATACCCACTCGGCGCCCACGGTCTGTTTCCAGGCGGCAATGGCGCGGTTGAAATCAGCGGCGCTGACATTGGGCGGCAACATGCGGACTCCGAGGGGAAACGGTAGACCTGGGTCAGGCGGCGGCGATGACCCAGGAGGTCAGCAGTTCCGAACCCTCAGGCAGGGATGGCTCCAGCGGCGCGAGACTGGGGCCCGGTCGACGCGCGGCGAACGCAGCGGGACGCGCCGCGATAGCGGCGGCTACCCGCACCGACCAACGCGGTCCTGCACGAGTCAGACTTGCGGCCGAAAGACCTGCCCGGTCACCACCTCGATGGATCGCATGTTCGACGCGACCGCTGGGCAACATCACGTGCTCGGCGTGAAACACCACACGGAGGCCCTGCTGCCAGGCGAGCTGCTCCAGACAGAACAGCGAGGAAGGCAGAGTCATGCCGGCAATGGGGGCAGGCGATTGCGCCCAAGCCGGTCGGATGGTCTCAAGCCACGCGGAAGTGATATCCCCTTCGCTTATCGAAAGAGTCGCCGAGGCGCGCGAACCCAGTCGTTGGGCAAAAGCACGCGAGTTTGCGTGCGAATCCGCGAATAACACTGCAAGCAGCGTCGGCAGAGGTGCGGCCACTGGCCCGGCGGTTCCTGGCTGAATCGCAGCGAGTGATGCAGAGCACCCGGCAATCTGCAGGAAAGAGCGTCTTGTTGTCATGCGTGGGCCCCCGTAGTGCTTGAGCCTCGCCGTGGGCACGCCTCGTGTCAAGCCAGCGCTGCCGCCTGACGAAAGGAGTGAATCCGCTGGAATCAATTCACGCTCTACTCGCACCGACACACATATATATAAAAGAAAGAGAACGGTGCGTGCGAAGCCGGTGGGCGTCCGCGACCGATGGGTGCGTCGAGTCAGGCAATCCGTTACTTGATTCTGCAACTCTCAATACGCGGCAGCTACATCGAGTATCGAGGTATCACGACATCGCACGCGGTGGCGAGTGTTGCCTTGTCACACCGCAAATCTGATGCGTTTGGACAGAAACTAGTTCATCCAACGGTCGCATCACGGTTGTATCATCGTCGCTCAAGCGCCCCAGACAGAGGGCGCGACAAATCACGTCAATCAGTTCGTATCTAGGGATGGACGAACGTTGGAAGAGCGTCATCAGCACGCCGCAGGGGTCCAGAGTGAAGACTCTGCCCTGAGCGCATTCATTCTCATGCTTTCATTTCTGGATCGACCCGCCGATCCAGCCCAGTTGCGACACATCCTCGGCAAGGGGTCGGCAGCACTCGACGCCGATGATCTCGTGCGCCTGGGAAAGAAACTCGATGTGCGCGCCCGCAAGATCACGGTGAAACGCGGTCAGCTGCACCGCTACCCGTTACCGGCCGTGGCGCGCCTGCAAAGCGGCGAATATCTCGTCCTGTTGCAGGCGAACGCCGAAAAGGTGCTGGTTTTCGCGAATGCGGATGAGCGGCCACGCTCGCTTCCGCGCGCCGAATTCGAGGGGAATTTCAGCGGCGAACTGGTATTGATGACCACCCGTGAACGCCTCGCCGGGGCCGTACGCTCCTTCGATGTCAGCTGGTTCATCCCGGCGCTGGTCAAGTACCGGCACATTCTGCGCGACGTGCTGATCGCTTCGTTCTTCCTGCAACTGCTGGGGCTCATCACGCCCCTGTTCTTCCAGGTCGTGATCGACAAGGTGCTGGTACACAAGGGCATTACCACGCTGGAGATCCTCGCGATCGGCCTATTGGTGGTGTCGCTGTTTGATGTGGCCATCGGTGGTCTGCGGACCTATCTGTTCGCTCATACCACCAGCCGCGTCGACGCAGAACTGGGGTCCAGGCTTTTCTCGCACCTGACACATCTGCCTATGGCCTACTTCCAGGCGCGACGTGTCGGTGATTCGGTGGCGCGCGTGAGACAGCTGGACACCATCCGCGAGTTTCTCACGTCCTCTGCACTGACGGTGGTACTCGATCTGTTCTTCGCCGTTGTGTTTCTCGCGGTGATGTATCTCTACAGTCCGAAGCTGCTGTTGATCGTGCTGATCTCATTGCCGTTGTACGCCGGCATCGTGTTGGCGGTGGCGCCACATCTGCGACGCCGACTCGATGAAAAATTCGCGCGTGGAGCGGAAAACCAGTCCTTTCTGGTCGAAAGCGTTACCGGTGTCGAAACGCTCAAAGCCATGGCCGTCGAGCCGCAGATGCAGGCCCGATGGGAGCAGCAACTGGCCGGCTATGTGAAAACCGGCTTTCAGGCTTCCATGCTGGCCAATTGGGGTCGGCAGTCCATCGAGCTGGTGCAGAAACTCTCCACCGTCGCATTGCTGTATTTCGGAGCGAAGTACGTGATCGGCGGAGATCTTTCCGTGGGTGAACTGGTGGCATTCAACATGTTGGCTGGCCAGGCGGCCGGTCCGATCCTGCGGCTGGCACAGCTGGCACAAGACTTCCAGCAGGCGCGAATTGCGGTGGATCGACTGGGTGACATCCTGAACTCCCCCACCGAGCCGCAGACCAGTGCCTCCCGCGCCAGCCTGCCGGCGATACGCGGCCAGGTTCAATTCGAGCACATCAGTTTCCGCTATCGGCCGGACCGTCCCGAGGTGCTGCATGACGTGGATCTGCAGATTGCCCCCGGTGAAGTTGTAGGTATCGTGGGGCCGTCGGGTTCCGGCAAATCCACGTTGGCGAAACTGATCCAGCGCCTGCACACGCCCGAGCGTGGTCGCGTGCTGATCGATGGCGTCGATCTGGCAATGGTGGACCCGGCGTGGTTGAGGCGGCAGGTGGGCGTAGTGCTGCAGGAGAACATCCTGTTCAACCGCAGCGTGCGCGAGAACATTGCGCTGGCGGACCCCGCCATGGAGATGAACCGCGTCGTGGCCGCAGCGCAGCTCGCGGGCGCGCACGAATTCATCCTCGAGCTGCCCGAGGCCTATGACACCCGGATAGATGAGCGCGGCGCGAATCTTTCGGGTGGACAGCGGCAGCGCATTGCCATCGCGCGCGCGCTGGCTATCGAACCCAAGATACTGATCTTTGACGAGGCGACCTCTGCGCTGGATGCCGAGAGCGAGGCCATCATCCAGCGAAATCTCAAGCTCATGGCTGCGGGTCGCACGCTGATCATCATTGCGCACCGGTTGTCGGCGGTGCGTCAGGCCGACCGCATCATCACACTGGAGCGCGGACGCATCACCGAGATGGGAACGCACAGCCATCTGCTAGCCGCGGGCGGCAGGTATGCGTCCCTGTACAACAAGCAGATGGGCGTGGAGGCACTGTCATGATGTGGCTAAGCCGCCAGCTTGAGGTGCTGCGGGAAAGTCTGCGCGCGCAGAAGCAGCAGGATGCGAGTTACCAGGCACCGATAGAGACGGACTTCCTGCCGGCCGCGCTCGAGGTACTGGAATCACCGCCGCATCCGCTGGGCCGTGCGCTGCTGTGGATGCTGCTGTCCTTCCTGTTTGTCGCAGTGCTGTGGGCCAGCTTCGGACACATTGACGTTGTTGCGGCGGCGCAGGGCAAGATCATTCCGCGTGGGTATGTGCGAGTAGTGCAGGCGGCGGATGCCGGTCGTGTGCGCGCCATCGAAGTGACAGACGGCGCCCGCGTCAAAGCGGGGCAGCCACTCATCGTGCTTGACCCCACAATGACAGAGGCCGAGGCCGCCCAGGCGCAGGAGAGTCTGCGAGTGGCAACCATAGACCGCGCCCGCGCCACAGCACTGGTGCGTGCGGCCGGTGACGGTACCGTGCGCTTCGATACACCCACGGGCATGCAGTTCACCGAGATGGCGACGCAGCGTGCGCTGGTCGAGGCGCGCGTGGCCGAACATCGCACCGCCGTGGCTGCGCTGCGCGAAGAGCAGACGCAGCGCGCGGCCGATCAGGCCATGGTCGAAGCGGAGATCTCCAAACTCGAACAGCAGGTGCCGCTCGCTGAAATGCAGCTCAACAGCATGGAATCACTGCAGGGCAGCGGCGCCATACCGAAGCTGAAGGTGGCGGAGGTCAAGGAACGGGTGGTGGGTCTGCGACAGGATCTGGTCATCCGCCGTGAAGAACGCAACAAGAATGCGGCGGCGCTCGCGGCTGTCTCCAGTCAGATCGGCAAGCTGCAGAGCGAATTCCGCGCCACCGCGCTGGATGCACTCAGTGAGGCGGAGGCCAACTATCGACTGCGCTCGGAAGAGGTGAAGAAGACGCGCGACCGCGCCACGCTCACCGTGCTCACCAGCCCCATCGACGGGACTGTCTCGCAGCTCGCGGTGCATACGGTTGGCGCAGTCGTCAAGCCTGCGGACGCATTGTTGACTGTGGTGCCTGATGGCGAGGAGCTCATTGTCGAAGCCATGGTGCTCAACAAGGACATCGGGTTCGTGCGCGAGGGACAGGCGGTGCAGGTGAAGCTGGAGGCGTTTCCGTTCACGCGCTACGGCATCGTTACCGGCCGTGTGGAGCGCATCGGGCATGACGCGGTGGAGAACAAGGAGATGGGGTTGGTGTTTCCCTGTCATGTGAAGCTTGCGCGGTCGTTCATTGATGTGGGTGCGCAGCGTGTGGCGATTGCGCCTGGCTATGCGGCAACAGCGGAGATTCGCACTGGTGAGCGACGCATCATTGAGTTCCTGCTATCACCACTGTCGCGTCGACTGCAGGAAGCTGGAAGGGAAAGGTGATTCGCATTCTCTACCAAGCACGTTATTGCACCTTGGCGCTGCTCACGCTCTTGGGTACGCAGGGCTTTGCGTGCAGTCCAGGTGCAGTCAATCTCAGCAAGCTGCACGCCGAAGCCGACGTGATAGCAATTGGTACCGTGCGGTTATTCGACTTGCGAGCTAGCAATGTGAACGGTGAACGCTCGATTAAGGGACGAGTCGTTCTTGAGGATGTGCTCATTTCGAAGGGCAAAAAATACTTCCGAACGCAGATTTCATTTCCCTATGAATACGTAGAATCAGAAGGGTGCGTTTTTGGCATCGAGCTCCAAGATAGGAGCAGGGTGCGAGTCTATCTGAAGCGCAAGCCAATCAAGGGCGCTACGTTCTCATCTACATACATGGAAGTTATCGCTGAGTAGCGTACAGGACCAGGAGGATCAGACATGGCAGAACCAGGCAGAACGGAATCCGGCTATGGCGAAGTGAAGAAGTACACGGGCGCCGAAATAAAATCCAAGTACGCCGATGCATCTGCCTTGCCGATGATCAAGAAGGCCGTAGACCGATACTCGGATAAGAGGAATTACAAAGGCTACTACTACGAACGGAAGGAAATCACGACGACGTCGGGCGCCGTCGTGGTTCTACCTGAATTCGACTTTGTGGGTTACTCCCCTGCAGCACTGCGGCTCTTGGACAAAGCCTATAAGGCCTTGGTGGCCGCGGTTCAGGATGGTCGACTGCTTGGATCTGAGTATCTGCAGATGCTCACGGATACGAGTGCGGCAGGTGAAGCGATCTACTCGCTTGAGGGAGGGTCTAATCCAGCACTAGGCTCGGCGTCCGCGGGAGGCATTACTTACGGGGATCTTAACTCTGGAGTAGATTCCCAAATAGAGACGGTAATTTTCTCGAAAGACAGTGACCTGTCGAATGCGTTTGGAGTCGCCTCTCTAATCGGTGCCGCTTTTCACGAGCCTCTGCACAGGTTATTCAAACATGACTTTGTGGATGAGGCGGGCGGTGTCAGCGCAAATCTGACACCTATTACAGCGCAAACCATTGCCGGAGAATTCGCCTATCGGAATGAGAAAGCCCTTGTCTTCACAATAGGGTCTCAGGTGGATTCGAAACTGAGCCAGAGCTTTCTGGACAACTTCTACGTTTCGGGAAGTAATACGCCAGGAAATCAGATTACTTCGGTTTTCACAAGGGCTGGCGTTGTATATGAAGCACAAAGAATAAACTGGATAAACCGGCAGCTCGCCCTGTACTTCAATACTGATCCTCCTAGCATCTATCTCTCTCCTTCTGATTTACGAACTCTTGAGGACCAGAAATTCATAAAGCTCAACCGGCCTCCCTCAGAGCTAAGTGGAGCTGCCCTGGAGGCGTACAAAGACGATCCTGCGAATTACACGCGAAGGAATCACACAGCAAGCCTATCTGTACAGCATGATGGGGATGGAAATCTCCAGTTGGCTGTTGTAACGGCCACCTCCGATGAGGGAGATGGTCTTACGTTCTCGCAGGCCTTTCATGAGGCCGTTGGTGAGATTAGGGACTTCTTTGCTGAATACTCCGCTGAAATTGGAGCCGCACTTGGTGCAAATCTGGGCAGACTTCTTTTCGATGGAAAGTGGGGAAGTCAGGTCGGCTCGATTGTTCTCGGTACGGTAGGGAGAAATATCGGAGAAGTAATCGAATCCGAGCTCGGCAACACCTCCGCCTTGAAGGCGACAAGTAACGCAACTGATTCGTTCTTGTCTGACATCAAGAGCGCCGGAGTGGGTGCAGTCTCTTCGTATTTGACGGCAGAACTTGTTCGATCGCTAGGATTGGGGAGCACTCTCGGCAGCCTAACTAATGCCACGGCCGGTGCAGCGATCTCGCAGATAGCCTCAAACCTGACCTCGAATTTGCCTTGGAACCAAGGCGTAAATCTGCAGCTTATCGGAACGGCTGCTGGATCTTTTGTTGGTACGTGGTTGGCCAGCAAGCTAGTGAAGTTCGACACCATCGGTGGCCAGATCGGTGCGTCCGTAGGTGCCACAATAGGAACATTGGTTGGCATAAGTGCGGCCAGTGATGGCCTGCTTCTGGGAATGAAGCTTGGAGCATTTGCCGGCCCGATCGGCGCGGCCATCGGAGCATTCGTCGGCTATCTGTTTGGAGGATTCATAGGATCTCTGTTTGGCGGTACGCCCAAATCCTCCGCGGATCTTGTATGGACTGGACACAATTTTACTGTCGGCAGAGTTACTTCAAAAAACGGCGGCTCAAAAGACGCGGCAAAGAGTTTGGCGCAGTCCGCTGCCGGCGTACTAAACAGCGCGATAGAGATCACCGGGGCAGCGGTAGTTGATGGTGTAGCGTTAAGTACTGGTTCATATGGTCTAAAAGGCAAGAGCTACACCTACAGGCCATCGACAGGGCCTGACGCTGGAGAGGTCGCTTTCGCATCGAAAACAAGCGAAGCCGTACTCAACTACGGGGTGAGCATTGCTCTCTCCGGCTTGGTTACGAATCTGGTCGGAGGAGATTTGTACGTCAAGCGCGCCTTGGCGGCAACGCTGGAATCGTCCGGCCTGCAAATTGGCGGGAGCCTGCAGGGCAGCGAATCTTTTGAGACCAATGCCTTGTTTGGGGATATCTCGACTGCACAGAGCTATTCCACCTACCTAGCTACTAAGGACAGCATAGATCTCGCGATCTCAGCCAATCCAGATTCCAACTTTACAGCTGGCTGGCTTGTTACCTTGGCGAGGGCCGAGGAAATCGGGCTTGGCAAGAGATGGATGACCGATTGGATTGGAGGGTGGAATGCCTATCTTGACATCCAACTAAATGGTGCTTTGGATGGAAAAGCATTTTCCGCCGGCAATCTTCTTCTCGACTTTAGTTCTGCGGTAGGCGACCGCCGCTTCTTTTTCGTTGATGACGACTGGAACGTCGTTTCAGTGCAGGGGGACTCGGTCGATCCCTCTTTAAAGAATGAAGTAGTAGGGACCACAGGTGCGGACATTGTTCAGGTTGCTGGTGCGGCGCTGAGTGCGTCCGCAGGGGTAACATTTGATGGCGATACTCTGGTTGGTTCCGCCGATATCCGAACAGTCGCGACCATAAATGTGCAGGACGGCGACGATCTCGTAGTCGCTGGCGATGGCGGAAATGATGTGCTGGGCGGCGTTGGGAACGACATTCTGCTCGGAGGGAGGCTTGATGATTGGATTTTTGGTGAAGATGGAAATGACCGCGTCTTCGCCGGCAACGCCAACTATCAATTCTCCGACACTGATGCCGCAGGTATTGCGGCTGCCTTGCTCGTAGACGGGGGCAACGGAAACTACCTCGATGGCGGCGATGGTGACGACAGTCTGTATGGATCCACCGGAAGTGATTGGCTCGAAGGTGGCGCGGGCGTAGATCGCCTTTACGGCGGCGCTGGCGGTGACATTCTTTCCGGTGGTGCCGGAGACGACAGAGGGCCGGCGGGCGAAGCACGCATCTTCGGTGGCGGCGGTACCGACCAGTACGTCTTCAGCTACGGCGACGGCAAGGATGTCATCTTCGATGAGTCTGATAGTTCAGCCACGCCGGGTTCGGTGGGCGACTCTCTCTACACACGCCAGTCACAGATCAATCTCGGCACACTAGCGCGCAATTGGGCCGGCGGTGGCAACTATGAGGTCGACGGTTCAGTAAAAGGCGGCGAAGACGCCGTGGCCTTCGGTCCCGGCATCACCATGCAGGATCTCATCCTGCAGCGTTCGGGAACTGAAGCCGCCCCTGGCCAGGATCTGATAATCAAGCTGACGGCAATCGACCAAGGCACCAACCAGCGCGTGCTCACCGGCGACGAGCTGGTAATCAAGGATTGGTTCGAAGGCACTCGCCGCGTGGAGTGGCTGCGTTTCGCCAATGGTGAAGAGATTCGTCTCGGCAACATGACTTCGTTCATCGTGGGCACGGGCGGCAATGACGTCATCGTCGGTACCTTCGGCGCCGATTTCATGGTTGGCGGCGACGGCAACGACTGGATGCGCGGCCTGTCTGGCGATGACTTCGGCTTTGGCGGCGCCGGCAAGGACATGGTGGCCGGTGATGAGGACAACGATCTGGTGTCCGGCGGCAGTGATGACGACGACGTCATCGGTGGCGACGGCAATGACACCGTATTCGGCGATCAGGGCAACGACCGACTGTTCGGTGGTACTGGCTCGGATCTGCTCGCCGGCGGCCGTGGCGACGATGAGATCGTCGGCGGGGCGGGTGACGACATCTTCCTGTATCAGCGTGATGACGGGCGGGACGTCATTCTGGACGACTACGTCGACAATTGGGACCTTGTGTGGCAGAACGGCAGCTACACCAATGGCTATACGCTCGATCCACAGAGTGGCACCGTCTCCAAGGGCGGCGTCATTGCATTCAATGGCAGCGAATGGATAGGGGTTTACGACTATTCATTCGGCACGCAGACGCTGCGCCGCCATCTTGGCCCGGTGAGCGGCAACATTTCGCAGAACAGCGGCACGGACTATCTTGAATTCGGTATCGGTATCGACATCCAGGACATCATGCTGCAGAGGTCGGGATTCGATCTGCAGCTTGCGGCCACCAACGAGAACAGCGACGTGCCCACGTTCGGCTCGGTGACGGATTTCATCACCATTCGTGACTGGTACACCGCCGGCGCCACGATCGAGAACTTCGTCTTTGCTGCCACTGGCAAACATAACGTTTCTACATGGACGATCTCGGGTGCAGGTTCAGACGCAGCCGACAACATCACCGGCACCGCTGGCGTCGACTGGATCACCGGCAATGGCGGTGATGACACCATAGACGGTGGCGATGGCGCAGACATCCTTGCGGGCAACGGTGGCGCTGACACCATCAAGGGTGGTCTGGGCGACGACATCATCTACGGCGGTGCGAGCGACGACATCCTCGAGGGTGGAGCGGGCGCCGACATGCTCTTCGGCGGCACGGGTGTGGATACGGCTTCCTATGCCAACACGGCCAGCACTGCAGTTCGTGTGTTCCTGGGGGCCTCAGGCACGAACACCAAGGACGCGAAGGGCGACATCTACAGCAGCATCGAGAATGTGGAGGGCTCGACTGGAGCGGACCGTCTCGGTGGCGACGATGGCGGCAATGT
>Ga0134124_10000825_pt1 | contig 24944 bp, 36 predicted proteins | sample KB304_FD_96880 | JGI IMG/M metagenome (GOLD analysis project Ga0134124, IMG submission 96880) | Terrestrial soil microbial communities without Nitrogen fertilizer from Kellogg Biological Station, Michigan, USA - KB3-0-4 | ecosystem: Environmental > Terrestrial > Soil > Unclassified ... | reverse complement strand
GCAGCACCGCCACAGCAGAAGGAGGAAACATGAAAGACCAAAAAACTACTATCCCAACATCAGGAGTATATGCCCTTTATGCAGGGCCAAAACTGAGTAAATGGTCTGTTACATTAGCCGATCATTTGAAGTTGACCCCGCTTGAAGGAAGAGAGCCGAATGCATTTCACCGGCTCATGCAGCGGCTGATTTTAGGCTTCAAGTGGGAGAAGTCGGAGTGAGAAAAAGCCCGGGAGATCCGGGCTTTGTTTATTTCGGCGGGGACGATGCAGCGAGTAGCCGCGTTTTCTCCGAACTCCCGTGGGTTGACCCCAGCCAGAAAGCCATGGCGGCGCCCCACGCTGTTCCAAGCTGGCCCAGCATGATCAGCAGCGCCTGGCTGTCATCCACTTTCAGCATGCCGCGCATCATGCCGATCAGGATCGAGAAGTAGCCAATCGTCACCATGCAGGAAAGGATGGCCGGCATCAGGGATCGCGTGGCCACCTGCATATCGCGGGCGCCCTGGCGGTCTTTTACCTCAAGCTCCTCAAACTTGAAACCGAGTTCCTTCTCTTGCTGCTGCATCGCAAGCTCAGCCTGTTTCAGTGCAAGAATCTGCTCGCCAGTCAGTTGGCCTTGTGTCAGCGCATCTTGAACCTTCTGCTGTGTTGCATCAGACCAGCCGAATGCCTTGCCTACAGCATCCACGGCCAGGCCGGCGAGAGGTCCACCGAGGGCGCTCGCGACAGTAGGGGCAATTGCCCCGATAGTGGCTTTCCAGTCCATCAGAAGACTCCTTCACGCATTGCTTTTGAGAGGCGCACGGCACGCGCACCGACTTGCTGCGCCCAGCGGGATTGCAACATTCCATCAGCCGCGTCCGCATAGCGTCCATCGCGCATTGCCTGCAAGGTGTTCTTGAATGTCTTGAGACCTGGGACGCCTAGGTTAAAAGCCATCGAAGCGATGACATTCTGCCGCGCATCGCACATACCGCGCCACCAGGGCATCGCGATATCGAGTTCTCGCTCGACAAGCTTGATATCGTTCCCTAGCAGGTAAGCAATCTCATCATCGGATAGGCCACGGTCATCCAGATTTCGCCCTACGCCAATGGTTAGCTTCCCCACGGTATCCCTGTATGGGAAATTCTTCTTTCCCTCATCGGTGATCAACTGTGAGACCAGGCGATCTTTGTCCATTATTCAGCCCCGTCATTTTGATATGCACGCCATTCACGCGCTAATTTGACCAGTTGAATTGCAAGCACAATTGCTGCTGTGCAGAAGCCCAATGCCACGCTTCCACGTGCTAGCCACCCTGTAATGATGTCCATCTGTGCTGCTGCTCCTGTCGAGGCTGCTCCAGCAGCAACAGCAGTGGCAACTTTAGGACTGCTAGCAGCATCAATAATGGCATCTTTGGCGTTTGCGAAGTGTTCGTTCATGTCGTTTTCGTTTGATGATCAGCCTAAGCCCCGACACCAGAAGCGCCAGGAACCATAGCGCGCCTGTGTAGATCAGCATCGTAGCGGCCCACATATAAAAGTCGCAGGAATTGGACATAGCAAAGCCCCTCAATCAAAGCGTTGTAATAGCTTGGCGGGGCATAGGCCATGTAGGCGCAGAAACCTACGAAATTGGCGGCGATTGAGGCAATGCATGTGGCCTGTATGTCGTCGCAGAGACGCTCCGAAATGAAAAATGGAGCGCAGTAGAGAAGCAGCAGATCAACGGCGCCAGCGCTTCCATGATAAATGAGCATCCATGCCGGATTATTAGGGCATCCGAGCATCACAAAATCATGGACTTTGGCCGCACAATAAAGCAAGACCATCAATAAAAAGCGTTGGCGCCAGGTATTCACTTGCTCTTCTTCTTGGTAGGAACAGAGGTTTTCTGTTCAGTTGGTGGACGTTGTTGACCACCACCACCGGTTGCTTTCAGTTTTTTCATGCTATTTCCTTTCATTGATAAAAATTTCTTTTTATATACACCGCAAAAAGGCGACACAACTCATGCTTGTTCGGCTGCATCATCCTCAACTGGCCTGATCGGAGCAGATTGCACATTTCGCTTAAATTCAGCAATCATATCAATTGCATGACCTGGGAATTGAGCACGCTCCACAAGCTCAAGAATAATCTGCCGCTGTTGTTCATTATCAAGAATCATGTCTTAGTTTCCATAGTAAGGGATTTTGTAATTTGTTCCATCAAGTTTGAAGATAAGATATCCATTAACTTGAGCAGGAAGAGCGCCACTAGTGCCACCTGTCGCAGTTGCAGCGGTATTGCCAGAACTTGGGATAGAAAAGCCTTGATTCATCTGGAAGCGTGCAGCGGAGATAAGCAACCCACCGCCAGCGTTCAATGTAACGGTGTCGGTTGGCTCAAATGAAACCTTCTGTCCATTTGCTAAACGAATAGCTGCACTGGTGTACGTGGCGCCTGTCAGGTCGATGCCGAGGCTAGCCTTCCCAGTGTCTTTAAACGTGGCACTCCCAACAAAGCCGCTAGCATCACCAGCATTGCGGAATGCCGCAGTCTTGAAAACGGCGGTGTTGGAGAACGCGTCAATGAAACGCGAGTTGGTCTGGTTGGAAGTCCAGAAGCCGCGCCCCCATTCGCAATCTGTGCCACCCGGCAGCAGCTTTGCCGCAACAACATTTACACCATTCCGAAGTTGGTTCGTATCGCCATTATTCGCATAGCATGTAACCTCGATACCAAGGGATGCACCCGTTGCAGGCTCAGTTGCATATCCATCCTGAATTTCAAATGTTGCAGCCCATGTCGAACCACTTGAATGTTTTTTGGATTGTGCATAAAGGGCTACATTTTCACCTGCCGTAGCATTGTTATCTAACGTGAATAGGCCAGTCCATTCATACGCAGCCACAGCGCCATCAACAACTTCGGTAGAGGCCTTGAAGGCGGAATTAACATACCCAGGGGTGCCGCCAGTATGGCTTGTAGTACGGCGAACTTCCAATGGCGGTGAATCGGCTGGCTTAGTAGTGGCTTGCCAGATTAGGCTTTGACGCTTCCAACGCCCACCATCATTGGCGACAATGACGAAAAATCCATCGTCAGCACTCGTCGTATCAGATGCATCTAAGTAATATTCGCCGGAACCAATAATGGATGGGGTAACAGTCGGCCCATTCACAAGCGCATATTTTGATGGCGACACCTTTAGAAGATTGCGAATATCATTAACTTTCGCTACAAGTTGGTCTCCACCGCCAATGAACGATGCGCCAGTTGGCAGAGATAAATTCGTGATAGACCCGGAAAGTGTGTCGAAAGATGATTGTGAAGCACTTGTTTCAACAACCTTATCCCAAATTGTTACCCCGAAAGCGTCTTTGAGTATCTGCCGATAAGTCCCTAGCCCCCAAATTACCGCACGACCAGCAGCATCCAATGGGACAGGATTGATGTTAAGCACTGTAAGATCTTTGTCTTGCCATGTGTTTTTTGGGGTCGTAGTATTGGGGATATAGAAGGCGACAGTTCCCAGAGCCAAAGGTTTCCCGTTGTCGTCGAAAAACTGCTGTTCACCATTTTGCATTAGGCTCGACATTCTTAACTCCGATTATCATGTCAAATTACGTTATCTGGACGCCAATTATCATTTATTGGGCTTGGTGTTTCATTGATGGCTTCCTATCAGCGCGATCCTTCAACGACAACAGGCTGCCGATTCAACTGCATGAGGGAACCGACAGCGCCTGGTTGCATCAATCCTTGGATTCCCCTGGAAACTTGAAGACGTGGACTAGTACTACGGGCTGCATTCTGGAGAGCCGCGATCCCTTGAGGTGAATTCAACATCATATCTGTAATGTTCTGGGCAATCTTCTGGTTCTGTTGCTCAAGTAATGAATTAAACATACGACCAACGCCTGCTCCAATAGGAGTTCCTGCGGCGGCCCCCATTGGGCCACCAAGCAAGTACCCCAGTCCGGCCCCTCCTGCGCCACCAATTGAGCCAGCTGGAGCATTAGCAGCAAAAGAACCAATCTTCCCTGGAAGAGCATTTCGAAGCATATTTTGCATTGCCAGATTTTGGCCAGTTGCAGACCCCACGGATTTCCCGGCTTGAGTTTGAGACTGTCGCAACAAATCATCACGAATCGCAGAAAGCGCCGTGATTTGGTCAGGTGTTACGTTTTTCGCTGTTGATAGGCCAGGCTTAGATTGCGCTTTTTGAAGACCGGCTAATGCATTTTGGATTTTAGCCAGCGTAACGTTCCCTTGTGCGTCAACCAATCGCAAAGATTGCAAATATTGCATTGCATCAATTGGCCCAGACTGCGACGCAAACTGAGCGCGAGCATTTGCATAATCTGGAATCGCCTCGTCCATCATCCCCACAAGCTTGTCCTTGATCCCCAAAATGTTTCGTGCTTTTCCAGTTTCACCGGAACGCATAGCTGAATCAATCTGATCATCCAGTGCTTGCTTTACATATTGCAACCCACGACCAGATACATACGTCTCCCGGAGTTGATCAGCAGTTTGCCCCCCTACTCCAGAAAATGGAGCAGAACGTTCTATGGTTCTTTCTATCGAAGCTACTCCTTGATTTTTTGCCATATCTTGCGCTTGCTTGAATGCAGATTGGAACGCAGGAGTTTTTTTCAGTGTTTGATATACAGTGTCCGAAGTCGGGATACTCACATTTGTAGACAAGTAGTTATCGGCAGCTTCTGCGGCCCTCGACAAACGAGCCGCAGAAAGTTGTTCTGGAGTTCCGACAATTTCACCTAATGCAGATAGACGTGCCGCAGCATTAGATGCTTCACGTTCTGCAAATGCATTAGGATTGAGGTCGCGCATAGTTCGCTGGAGAGTAGCAATTCCTGGATTATTTGTGGCTTCTGCCAGAGTTGGAATTGATCCTGGAACCATTTCTGCAGTATTCATTGCCACAGGCGCGCCTTGGGCTGCATTACGAATAATATTTTGTGCAATTTCTTGCTGCCCAGCTTCTGTAAATGGTTGCTTTAAACTACGATATAGATTTGCTCCATATCTCCCAGCAGCACCAAGCCCAGCACCAATCACAGGAACAGCGCCACTAATTGCCGCAGAAGTACCAATATTGTCAGGGCTATAGACTGCCCCCATGCCGGCGCCAGTAATCGCACCACCAGCAGCACGCGCCCCTAGTCCTGCCAATCCAGAAAGACCACCAGAGCTAGCGCCACCAGTAGAAATTGCTTGAATAAATGGTGCGGCAACAGATTCAGCGCCGATAGTCCGAGCAGCGACATTACCAACTGCGCCAAGACCTTTGGCCGCGGCAGCACCTGGCGCGACAGTGCCAACGATTTGACCGCCAACATTGGCAATCGGAGCAGCGGCCATGTAAGGCGCGTTTTCAGCTTCAAGCTTAGCACGGCCTTGTGCAGCGTCATTTATCAGCCATTGGCCAGCTTGTGCTAGAGGGCTTTGAGGACGTTGCCCTGTAATCAAACTTGAAAGAGTGGGAGTAGTTGGAGTCTGATCGAATGCCCTTACTACTGCCTGCGCTGGATTAGTGACAGCCTCTACTAATCGTCCAGCAACAGGATGATTAGCAATAAATTCTTCTTGGGCTTTTAGTGCCTTCCCGTACAAGCTCTGAAGGCCGAGCATGCCTTCGCCAAATGCTTTGCCTGCACCTGCACCAGCAGATTGCAGAGAGCCAAGGAATCCGGGAGTAGGCTGTCCAGCAGGCGCAGCAATGGGCGCAGCAGTTTGTTGTGGTGCAGCTTTAGTATCTTGGCGAGTCATCGCCTGGAAGATCGCATCATCCGATTGCGTGCCAGGTTGTGCCGCACTTTGCTTTGGAGCGCCACTCATCGCAGCGAAGATATCCTCGTCGCTCTGGGTATTATTGTTCGCGCTAGAAGGAATCCCAGGCAGATTCTTCGGCTGATTCACGCGGCTAAGCACAGTTTGCGCATAGGCTTGCGTCTTTGGCCCCCAGTTCGCTTGATCCGTTCCTCCATGGTAGGCGTGCAGGGCATCCTCAACGTTGCCATAGCGCGTCAGATTCTGGTCAAGCAGTTTTGCCATGGCGGGGATGGCTTCTGCTGGATCATTTGGGTTCTTTACGCCAAGCGCAGCAGCAGTTTGTGGCAAAAGCTGCGCAATGCCCCGGGCCGCGCCATATTTGGTAGGCGGTCCTTTGGCATTCGGATTCCCGCTGCTTTCGGTGCGAATTACCGCCTGCAAAAGAGCAGGATCGATGTTGTACTGACGTGCAGCAGATTGGATCAGATCGGTGTAATCAGCCATTATTGGCCCCCTGGCATTTCAATAACTCCGCTACGCACTAAATTGCCAAGATTTCGTTTAAAAGTAGTCAACTCTGCCGGCTTCATGCGACTGATGAAGGCCTTCTGCTGTGGCGCACTCATGGATGCATATACGAATGCGTCAGGGCTTACTTCTTTGTTCCATTGGGTCTGCCATTTGTTGAATTGGTCAGGCGGAACTCCCGAGTTCTGGAAGGCATATGCCTGAGCCTGCCGCATCTTCTCAGCAGCAATCGTCTTGGTGAGGATATCCTCGTTCGCCATGCTGGAAATTGCCGGGTTGGCGTTGCCAGTCAGGGCAGCATTCAGACGTGCATCAGTTCCTCCACCAAGGCCAGCAGAGACGCGATTGCCATACTGAACCATGATTTTCTTGAACTCGTCATAGTTCTTAATATTGTCAGGGTTCAGGCCGGCAGCACGGGCGATATCGCCAAGACCTGGCGTTGCCGCGATCAGGGACTTGGCATTGTTTCGCCATTCAGTCCCCGGGCCAGTCGTGATGCTCTTCAATGCGTCACGGGCTTGGTTCAGCAGGTTGATACGCATCGGCGCGTCTCCAGTGCTATCCACCAGTTCCTGCGCAGCCTTAGCTGAGCCTTGAGCCTGTGCAGTGGCGCCAGCAGTTTGTCTCGCCTGTTCAGCAGGGGACAGGCCAGCTTGAACGCCGCCCATCGGCACATCAGACTGCGCTTGCATTGGGTTCTGTATGCGCCCCGTATAGCCTCCTGCGCCCTGCTGCGGAGTTTTTCCAGCACCAGCCGCCATATTGGCAAACTGCTGCTTGGTGATCGAATATGGCGTTCCACTAGGAGTAGTAGCCTGCACAGGCGTTGCTGCCTCGCCTGGCGTCATCGTATTGAGGAATCGACCGGTGACTGCCGGCTGCCCGGTCATCGGGTCAATCGCCATAACTTCGGAGGTCCCGCCAGTGTTCACGACTTGAGTTTGCGGAAGCAGTGCGCGAATCTTCGCTTCACCACTCATCGAGTTCAGGAAATGCTGATTTACCCATGCTGCCTGCTCTTGCGGAGTCTTGGGAATATTTTGCAATTCCTGAATCGCCTGATTCACTGGAAGTGTGCCGGCTTGAACAGCACCAATGATCGTATCTTTGATCTGGGCGCCCATGTCTTGCTGGCCGAATCCAGGCGCAGCACGAAGAGAACCGATTCGGTTTCGGATATCAGTCTGCTGCTTTAATGCCAAGTCTAGCTTGGAAGTATCAAACTGCACTTGCTGATTACGTTGCTGGGCGATCTTGCCCATGAACTCAGGCAGGAATGCAGCGGCAGGACTCTGGCTCACCAAAGCCTGAAGCTTGCCGAAATCAGTTTCTCCGGTAGTCGGGTCGGTAGACTGCTTGTAGGCATCAGAAATGATCTGATTCGCCTGCAATTGCTGTTGACGCGATTGGAGGCCTAGCAAGCCGCCAGCGGTCTGCATAACGCCCTGAACATCAGGCCCAGCATAGGGCTTAATTCCAAGCGGGATAGTTGGGTCTAATGGTGGCATTTTTTACTCCAAAACTTTACGCGTATCCGGCAAATTGATCGCCCATTCCGAACCCATTCCCAGTGTCGCCGCCATAGATACCGCCAGACGAACTAGGGGCAGCAACACTCGGATTATTCCCACGCAGCATTGCATAAAGCATTCCGCTATTGCTCAGGCTTCCAAGTCCTGCATTGATCGCATTAGCGCTACCGATTTGGCCGGCTGCTTGTGCATTTGCTGCGCCAGCCATCAGATTGCCAATATTGGAACCAGTTTGAATACCAGCGTTGCCGACACCAGCAGCAGCATTTTGACCAAGACCAGCTAGGGCGGCCAAACGGTTAGCTTGGTCAGATGCAAGGCCATAATTGGCAGTAAATTGCTGCAATGCCCGGTTGTATTGATCGCCATAGGTCTGATTTGCTAAGCCAGTGGCATATTGCATCAAACCCTTTTCCTGCGCTCCAGACAGTCCAAGACCTTGCGCTGAGTTCTGATTATTCATTGCCTTGAGCGCCTGCTGCAAGGTGAATTGATAACCTGGCGTATTTTCCAAGTCAGAAGGGTTGAAGCTGAATGGCGTGTTAAGTCGATTCGCTAGTTGACCAATTGGGCCGCTAGTATTACCACCCGGCAGACCTAGAATCCCCATCAACCCACTAAGACCAGCTTGCCCCGCCTGCATATAGGGCTGTAGATTCCCTTGCATCTGCTGGAACTGCTGCATTTGCAGTTGAGAAGCACGATCAGCCGCCGCAGCTTGTGTATTTGCTGCGGATTTTGATGCATTCGAACTCATTGCTGAGCCGGCCAAACCAGCAACTGCTGACCCAATCCCTACCGCCGCTGCAACCATGATCAGTCCTCCAGCCACATTTCATATGTTTTTTCTACTGGCTTGAATCCAAGATATTCAAACAACGCCGAAGCATCATGCTCTACCTTGCTTCCAACCGCCCAACGCATCACTTTGCGCCGTTTCAATTCTTCTTTGACAAACTTGAACATCTGAATCGCTGTCCGGTTGCCTCGTTTCGTCGGTTCGACATAGAAAATATCAGGCGAGCAGGTAAGACAAGAACGATAGTGCAGCCCAGGCGCGATGAAGCAGACGAAATAGGCAGAAATAATGCCTTTCTCACGGCCAATCACCATCATCAAAGTCCCGTCCAATTCTCGCGCCCGATACGCTTCAACAATAGGATCAAGCGAGACATTATGGTCTTTGTGCGTGGAAATCTCCTGGTAATGCATTTCCAGCAAAGGCCGAAGCTCTGCATACACCAAAGAAAACGGCTCAATCGAGAAAGTAATCATCGAGAAGTCCTGATATCCACAACCATACTGATGCGATCTGCACCGCTGTTGTTAATTACCTCATGAGTCTGACTGTTATCGAACCAGAAGCAATCACCAGTCAGCATATTCAATTGCTCGTCCCCGCATTTCAGAATTGCTCCTGGAAGTCCTTGCAGGACAACATGGAACCGCGTGTAATACCGCGTTTGCTCTGGGGTATCAGCATGCGGGAAAATGCGGCCTCCAGGAACAATTTTGTTGATCATCACCCGGCCTAGCCTCTCACCAGCAACACGTGCCATAAGATTGCTCACGATTCCGCGAGCTTCATGCAGAATCTTATAGGCTGGGTAATCAATTGCTTCGTATTGGTCATGACCAGCTAATTGATTGGCCTTATACAGTTCGATCTGTTCTTCTGTCAGCCCTTCCACCTTCTCAGGGAAGCGAAGCATAATAGTTTCAGTCTCTCCGAATGGCCCTTGCGGATAATGACGCAAGAATGTGTCTTCTTTCCACAAGTCAGGGCGTCTCTTGATTGCCAGGACAAGCGGATTTACGTCAACGCCATTCGCAAGAATGTGAAAGTTCTTCATTACCGCAGACCACCAATCTGGTACACCTGGCTTGCAGTTGGCACAATAGGCGATGCCGTTGCATTCACAAAGGTGATAGCGATCTGATTGGCGGCACTTGCGCGTACGCCGGCAATACCGAGGCCTGCTTGTGCGGTCGGTTTGTTCACGAACAGTACGTCACCTACAGCTACGCCTGCGACCGTAAATGTTTGTTCAGCAGTGGTGTTTGCCGCAACAGAAGCAGGGCTCAGTGTCGCGGTGGTATGGTACATGCCAGTGATTGCGGTAGATCCCGCACCTTGCATGGTGAGTTTAGTTGCCAGAATTTCGTCAGTTGCTACGCCAAGATAGTTCATGATTTTCCCTTTTAAGAGCCGGATTGTTCGTAAACACCACCTGCAATAGTAATCGAAGTAGCTGCACCTGCAAGTGCTTGAAGTGTCATCCCTGGATCAAGCTGTAATCCAATTGCTTGCGGCGGGACATATGTCTGATTACCTGGGATGGTATATGGGCCAGTAATCTGATTAGTTACAACAGCAGATCCTGCTGATGGTACGCGATATAGTGTGATACTGACAGGAGTAGCAGTCGTATTCGTGAACGAAAGGTTGTTAACCGTCGAAGTCGTCAATGCCGGTGCCGTGTAATACGTTGCCGCCGAGGTAGTCAATTGCGCCGCCGCAATAGCTTTTGGTACGCGAATCCTTTTATTCTCCTATCTTGGAAGTTGAGCAATCATTATTCGGCTTGAGATACTACTTACTGTGGTTGTCGAATTCCCGCTGTTCTGCAACACGACAAATTTCATAGTATCCCCTACGGCCAAATCAACTATTTGAGCAATCGGCCCAGTATTGATCGACATGGTTGTTGCATTTTGGCATATCGTGCGGCAAGTGCCTACAGATGACCCATTTTTGAAAACGCTAATGTTAGCTTGCTGCCCGACTGCGGTCCATGCTACAGAATTAATATCGATGTTGCCACAGATTAGATATTGATCTGCCACTGACGCGGTAAACACGCCTGTTACAGCGTTGAAGTTGCCGCCTGGGTCAAGCCGTTTTGTCCAATTTGTAATATCTGTTGATGTCAAATTAAGTAGCGTTTGTGAGGTTGGACTATCTGCAATAACTTTTGCATATGATCCTGTCGTAATTGGCGAAAAGATCATCTCTGGCAATGCAGCGTCAGGGATAATCGGAGTATGAAGCATTTCAATTAATGACGGATCGGCCAATCTTGGCGCATATAGCTCTTCAACAAGAGCCTGCCCTATCCCCATAGCTTGCAACATCGCTGTTATATCGTTGAAGGCCGGCGCATCTGATGCAGGGATTGGTGCTATCAAGTCTTGGAACGTTTGCGGCAGCGATGAAGGATCAAGCGCCAATGCTGGAACATCTGGATAAATTGCCTCTACCGTACCCTCATTGCCACTTGTCCCGCCTGTACGATTGAACAATTCCAGGAAAAATCGCCACCAGATTTCGCTGATGCGCCCATCTGGCCCAGCCAATGGCGCTATTGGCAATGGGATATTTGTTGTCTGCGCGCTCATTGGTTAGCCTTTATAAACTGAATAAATGCCCCATTGAGAGCCGTTTTAGCTGGGGTTGACCAAGATAACTCAAAGACACGATCCCGCGCCATCCCCAAACGCTGGAATTGAACAGAACGCAAGTATTCCCCTTCCTTGCCAAGATCAGACGCAATAGGATTCCCCCAACTTGCCCCCTTCGTATCAGACCATCGAAGAAATACGGGAGTCGAATTCCCAGAATCGCCCTCTCCAACTTGGAAATCGCCAATGAATTCCCGATACATGATACGACTACCATCATCATCAACCACATGAGGAAATCCTCGAATACGAGATATTGGGGCGCCATCATCGGTGCCGGCACTTGGATCAATCACATATAGTTTTCCATTTTGCCAGTCGCCAACCACTGCTTTGCCATAGGCGAAGGCAAAGCAATTTGCACGATGACGGTTCAACTCGCCATTAGCATCTGTCCAGTTCCATTCAAACCACTGTTCTGTACTAAGGTCATATACCCAAGTCTTATTTGCTGCCGGGAAAGTCAATACGTACCAGAAGTGCCCATCAATCTGCATCGCGAAGCCCTGCGCATCACTAACAATCGGATAAGACTGGAAATCCTTCTCAATCGCATGCGTACTAATGCGCTTGGCGTCGTAATTCTCACTTTTTACAACGAGACATTCACCTTGTGGGGACTGGCTTAACCAATAAACTTGTCCATCCATGGTCGCGGCCGATGCAGGCGCAATGCATCCGTGCTGAATGAATGCCCCTGGCATACGCGCAAATGGGAAAGCTGTACCGCCTTGATTAAACCATACTTCACTGGTGACAGTGCCAAGCAAGTAGATATAGCGCTTTGTAATTGCCAATGTTATTAGCTTGTCTGCATAGCCAGTCTTGGCGGCAAAATCCGTAGCATCGAAAGATGCTTGGAAATTCAGCGAAATATAGAATTGCAATGTGTCAAATCGTGGCAATACAAAATAACCGTCTTCGAATTGGACAGTCTTACCACCATAAAATCCTGGATCGGTGATGGTAGAGAAAGAATTCCCCGAAAGGCCAATCGTGTACCCATTGGGGCTGCCATCTACGAGAAGAAGGGTAGTGCCATTGTCGGACATCGTCACCGGGCCTACAGCCGTTCCAATTGTCCCTAGTGCAGTTAAACCCCATGAATCCGATATTACATACACTGTGTTGCCACATACGCCATATAACTTCGCGTTATTTGCCATGTACAGACCACGCCAGACGTTTTGCGCAGCATTAGCAACTAGAGTTAGTCCAGGCGTTGGATAATGGGTTGTTGGAAATGGCGAATCTTGAGGATTCCGTTCCATGTACAAATTCACACAGCGCTGAGCCGATGCAATGATTGACTTTGCTGTATAAGCGCCAGTGATGAGGGGAACTTTAGCCATTTAATTGCTCGTCCCAACATAGAAGTCACCATAAATATTGTAGTTGCCTGGCTTGCTTTGAAGCTGAGTCGGCATCTGCAATCTTGGGATCTGCGCATTCGTATCATGAATGATGCGCAAAGTGGCCTCGGCTTTTTTTGCCACAACTTCATTCACTGGCAACCCGTACATTGGGTAAAGTTCCAGCGCCAAGTTATACATCAGTGCGGCCTTGTATTCTGGTGGTAGCGTGATCGTATCGGCCAGCGTATTGAACTGCTGCAATTGCTGCATGGTAGTAATGAAAATCTCATACTGATTGTTTGGCACAGGCCAGATGTAGAGATTCCCCAGCGGATTGCCACTGTCATAGAACGCATATTGCGGGAAAGCATTTAGCGTCTTGATGCCAATGCGGTTGTAGTCCTCTTTTGCGCGCAGGATCGTCAGGTTGTAATCGACTGGCAAAGGCGTGCCGCTTTGCATGCGGAAAAATGCCGACTCAATCTTATTTGGGCGTGGAATATTGAAATCACCGCCTGGCCCGACCGTGTAGGACAACGCGCCATTAGCCACTTTGCTTGTGGTGATCAGTTGATAGACGATATAACGGCGGCGCTGCCATTGTGCCATCATCATATTCAACAGGTTGAAAGCATCGGCGGAATCTTCCGCGCTGGCCGTTTGACCGACACCAAGAACATTCGCCATCTTGAGGGCCAGCACAATGATATCGCCTGGCGTTGTCGGCATCGGAACGGACATGCTTTACTCCTTAAAAGCTGCGACTTTCTCCCGCAACTTGTCAGTTTTCGTAGCTGGGTGGACTTTCATCCCCAACTCTTTAGCCTGTGCCAGGAGCATTTCGCGCTCGTCTGGCTCACTCTTTGGCATGACGCCCAGCAACGCATTCTCTTCGTCTTCATTGGCCACAAGAACATCTTTACCATGGGCATTCACCCATTTCGGATATTCCTGGTGGACATACTCAGTCTTGAAAGTGCGCGCTAGGATCATGTCAAAAAGGGAGGAGCCTGGCGACCCCTCCAAAAACCCCGTCAGAGGATTAGGTTACATAAAACACTATCGGTACACCGTCATACAGCGTCCGCGACGCATACCGACCATTCAGGACGGATCGCAGCGAAGCCGTACAGAATGTCCAGACGCGTAATCAGGCTATCCGACATAACGTCGTATGCCTCGATCATACGCAGGCTAATACCGTCAAACTCTGCACGGGCAGCTTGCACCACGCCGGAGGTTGGCATTTCCAGATCGGCAGTTGCCATGGTAAAGGCTTCTGGGTAGAACGCCAGGTTCTGGCGGTACTGGCTACCAGCGGGCGCCACCAGCGAGATTGCAGCGCTGTTTGCTGGCGAAGCGGTCACGGTGTTGTAGGCGGCTGGGGCCGGCACGATTGCTGGGTAGATCGGGATCGAGGTTGCGCCCGATGCCACATCAGCAGTCACCACGAATTGACGCAGAGCGCCTTGATCCAGGCCGGTCAGTCGGTTGATGGCATTCACGCCTGCGATGGTGATAATGTCGCCCTTCTTCAGCGTACCGGTAATGGCGTTGGTCACCAGCGTATTGCCGGTCTGGCTTGCGCCGTTCACAGTGCCAGCGGTGAAGGTGCCGACAGTGTGAATCAGGGTGGTTTGGTCGTAGTACCAATCGAAACCCAGGGTATCCTTGGTGATCATGCCGGTTTCGTATTGGCCGGCAATCTTCTGCTGAGGATTGAACAGGCCAGCCAGGCCAGCGACAGTACGTGCTTGGGTACGTGGATCCAGAATGATCTGACGATCCATGCGCGGCGCCAGGTTGAAGTCCAGCGAGGCGCCAGCATCCAGCCAGGTGCCAGCGTCAGGGCTGACGATCACGCCGCCACTCGACTTGAATGACAGGTTTGCCGAGGCATTTGCCAGGTTCATCAGGTCACCAGCCACCGCAGCTGCCAGACGGTTGACGGCAGGAGCCAGGATACGCTCGCTGAAATCGTCCAGGGACATGGTTTTTTCGGCGGTGCCGAAGGAAACCGGGACGTTCTTCTGAGTGGCGACAGTCAGGGAAGTGTTTTGCTCGTTGGTGCCTTGCGGGGTGATCGCGGCGCCAGTGTTGACCACGTAATCATTCGGCAGGCGGATACGCAGGGTGTTGCCGATCTTGGCACCAGTGCGGGCGAATTGGTCGTCGTATTGACGGGACACACCACGCAAGAAAGCGTTGGTCTGAGTGAACAGACGAACCGCTTCATTGGTGATCATGTCAATAGTTAGGAGGGAATTGCTCATGTTAAGTAGCTCCGAAAGGAAAAACAAGGAATGCAGATTGCTCTGCGCTGCTCGTCTCTGCCCTCTGGAGACTACTTAACGGGCCATACCAGCGATTAACGGTTCGCTTCTACCTGCCCGACAGTTTAGGCAACAATAATGCCAAATGTCAACGCTTACGAGCGTTATTTGCACGCCAGGCAATCCATGCCTTGGTATCTTTCGGGCTAGGCTCGCCATCTGGGGAGTTGCCGCGTGCGCCATCCAGCGTATTCAGTGGAGCTGGCGCGGAAGAAATGGGCTTCGAGTACTGTTTCGCAGCTTTTGGGGCCAATTCAGAGATTGCCAGGGCCATTTGAACCGGTGGAAGCTGGGCAATGCGCAGTGCTTCGTCAATATTGGCAGTGTCGCCCAGATAACGCACCACCGACTCCGAGCCTTTCACACTGGTCAGGGCATCAATAAACGGCTGCCCACCTATGCCAGCCATTTGCAGGTGAGTAACAGAGCGGTCGAAATCTTCGCCATACTTCTCCCGGCCGGCTGCCTCGATGCTTTGCATGCGCTCTTGCACGCGCTGCTGGGCAAGACGCTCGGCAATACGTTGCTCAGCCAGGGAATTCACCAGTTGCTCAACGCTGGCATTGTTCAGCGGCATTTGCGTGGTGTCTTGTTGTGCTTGCTGCTGGGTATTGAACTGCGCCAGTTGCGCTTCAAGCTGGGCTGCACGTTCTTCCGCTGCACGGCGAGCGGCGGTCAACTCGCCAAATCGGCGCATGATACCGTCCGGTAGCTGCCCACCATTTTCTTGCGTGGTTGCCTGCTCGGCTGCTGGCGTGGTTGTGGTTTCGGCTGCTGGCGCCACTACTGGCGCTGCTGCTTCTGTACTTTGGACTTGATCAGTCATGATTTCCTCTTAAGTTGACGGGATAGAAGGTTGCATTTGTTGTTGTGTGTTGCCAAGATCGGTTTGCACCAGACCTGCGGCATATGCTTCGGCGCCGTTTAGATTTCCGGACGGGCTCTGCAATGCCAATTGTGGCGCACTTAGGGCATCTTGACCAGTCTGAGTACCCAACATGGCAATCATTTCAGGCGGAATTGCCATCAGAAGCTTGCCGAGTCGGTCAGTTTCAGCTTTAAACGCAGCAATCGCGCTCTCGCGTTCGTTTTCCATGCGGATAGCCAGGTGATTCAATGCATCCATGTCTGCACGCTGCTTAGCGATCGATTCGGCAGTATCTTTCGAGTTCAGCGCCTCTTGCAACTGCTGGATCATCTGTACAGCCTGCTGCAATTGCTGCTGTAGCTGTTGCTCGGCAGGGCTTGGGCCATCGCCGCGAATGTCAGCAGGAATCCAGTTGCGGATACGCTCTGCAATCGCGTCAGACATTGGGAAATCGCCCATCTTGGCGAACAGGTCGCCGATAACCTGGGCAAGCGCCGGCACGCCAGTGATGAGGCCCTTCATTGCTTCAAAGGCTTCTTCGCGCTTGGTTTCGTAGTTCGGGCCAGACTTCGCCACCACGTCATAGGTGCCGACTGTTGGATTGAAGATCGACCGGATAATGTTCTCTTTCTGGTCTTCTTGCTGCTGGAGAGCCTGCTTTGCCTTCGGATCAATGACGATTTCCGACTGCTTGCCATCGTCGCCCATGATGCGAATGATGCGCTTGGTGTCGTAGACCTTTGGGATTAGGTCGATAAGCTGCTTGCCGCAGTAACGAATGGCGTTGTTCCAGTTGTCTAGGTAATGGAAAGTGGCCCGCTCGCCCTGCTCTCTGCGGTTATCGATGGCAATGCCGGAATATTCCTGCCCCCTCGCGCCGAAAGTGGCGTCGTACTGGCCGCTTGCCATCATCATTTCCATGGATGCGGCCTGCATGCCTACGGAATACGCTTCTGCTGCCTGTGGTGGCTGTTGGCGCTGTGGTGGAGGGATCGGATTGCCATTCTCATCGGCATGGTTGAACGGCAGATAGGCGTGGTTCTGGCTGTTTGCTGTGGCCCAATAGTTCTCAAAGCCTTCAATGGCCTCGACTGGTGCCAGATATGGCATTTTGCCTTGTAGCCCGCCAAATTCCACCTGCGCCGAGGTATTGTAGTTGTACATGCGCTGTGGGTCTTTCATGTAGCGCACAAGGCCCTTGCGATCCATGCGCCCGTCGATGATTACTTCTTCACCCACCACACGGATGATTGGGATGTACTGGCCGGCCCAAGTAGAACGCTCAAGAATCTTGTCGCCCGCGATCAGATAGCACTTCACTTCGCGTTTCGTTACCTTGCGCGCCTGAATGTGCTGGCCGCTCTTGCGCAGGTCATCCAGCAATTCGTGCTGCTCGTCGGTCAGGTCAGACTCGCGCATAAGATTGTGACCGTCGCTGCCGTCAGGGATGGCATACATCCATTCCTTGGACTCTTCCACCTCGTAATATTCTGCCACCCGCACGCGGTCTTTCGTCAGCCAGCCACTGGAAGTCATGCTGCCCATCGAGACATTTACAGGTGCGTCAGGGTATTTCTTCTCGAAAACATCGCGGTCCATGTCGTCATAGACGAAACACCAGCGCGAATCCGAGCCATCGCGGCGCTTCGGAGGATCCATGTAGACAGCCAGCGAATCGGGGATCGGGCGAATGAAAATCTCTTGGTCGAATCCGTTGTCATCAGCATATTCAGTCACCAAACGCCAGTATCCAATGCCTCCGCCTACCTGGTTCTCTGCGGCAATAGCGTAGGCGGTCGAGGCGTCCGAGGCGTACTCGATGTGCCGAATGACCGACTCATAGACCTGTGCGGCTTGGTAGGTAGCGTCTGACCCCACAGGGTGAACTTGGATGCTCGGGCGGTTGCTCTTAGCTTGGTTGACCACATGCAGCCAGTGCGTGTGCGTCTTGTTGACCGTGAGCATTGGCTGATTCTCTTGCAGACGACGGGCGCGCACTGCTGCCGGCCACTGGTCTTGGTTGTCCGAGTCAGCGAATAGAAAGCGCATGTCATCAACATACAGTTGGCGCGCTGCACGCTCCCACGATACCGCCTTGTCGAAGTTGTCATGCGCCCGGCTGATGATCGCCTCGTCGGCCTTTTCGCTCTTGCTCTTGCGCTTTGGTTGTTCTTTGTATGCCATTTTAGTCACCTGTCCACGCGTCTTGAATTATGAATTGTGGATTGTCATCAATCCAGATATCAGGAAGCAGACCAAGAGAAGCGCAAAATGGTTTCTTAGCTTTGCGATTCGTGCAAACAATGCGAATCCCTCGCATATCGTCCTTTATTCTCGCCCATTCCTCATTACTTCGCATGGTAGCGATGATTATCTCATGCCCTTCTTCTGCTACTTTGCCAATAAAAGCATCCCAGAAGTCAGGGGCACGCGTATAAGTGTCGTCGTAGTCAAGAGCTATTAGCATATTCACATCCATGATCCGCCACCACGCGGCAGCACAAGAGGCCGCTTTGCTGGCCGTTCGATTGTTTTTGTCTTTGCTTCTCGCAGCGCTACAGCCATGTATCCGAATGCATCGGCAGCATGGCTGGCCCAGTCGTGCAATGGTTCTTTACTGAAATGCTTTGTCTCATCGTCAACAGCATAGCGATAGTTCCGCAAGGCATCAAGCCCTGGCTCGCATCGGCGCTCATCCACATAGATCAGTGGGAACAGCAAGCGAGCGGCTTCGATGCGCGTATCGATCGACGTTTTAGGGACCGTTCTTGTCTTGAATCCTGCCTGGCGTAGCTGCTGGGCGACGGTGCGCTCTGCGGCCAGCAGCTCATTGTTGGCGTCATGAGGCAACCAGCAGTCACCATAGACATACTTCTTGGCTTGCAGTTCGACAATATATTCGCCAATATGCTTCTGCGTTCCTTCTAGGTAGTCAATGACGCGGTATTCAAATGGAGCAAGCTGGGCGAACCAGATAGCAGTCTTGTCTGCGCGGCCCAAGTCCCAGAAGATATGTACAGGTTTGCTCGGGTCATATGGCACAGAACGGATGCGGTCAGGCGTGGCCTCACGTAGCTCTTTTGCATACACAGCGCCCATGATCGGAGACTCGAAGCTGCACATGAACTCTTGGTCGAACAGCGCATTGCCCATCACTTCACCGAAGTCACGCACGTACTCAGAGCGCAGTTTGGCCAGTTTCTCCGCGTCGTACTGGCCTGTCTGTTCAGCGGTGATCAGTTGGGCGAAGGCGTCCGGATCTTCCTTGGCGCCCTGGAACGTGGTGTAGGCATGGTTCTTGCCGCGTGGTGTGGTGATGAAAATCTGCCAACCGTTGTTCTCGGCAAGGATTGGTCTGAGATATGCCTTCGCTGCCGGATTGGATAATGCCCACTCCGAATAAACGATGCCCACTGGAGGAGCACCCACCATTGCGTTGTAGTTGTCAGAGCCAAGAACCTGCCAAGTCGAGCCATTGATAAACTCGATGTACATCTCCTGATCATTCTTCTTGCGGCGGATTTCTTCCGGGAAGGCCTCGTCAATACGCTTCTTACCGGTGCGAGGATTGACCGCGTTCCAGATGGCTTTACGGGCCTGCGCAGCCATGGGGAGCATGTGCCAATAAGCGCCTATGCGCTCAAATGCGGCTACTGCGGTGCGATGCAGGGCGATTTCATCCTTGCCGGCGCGTCTACTCCAGATCAATTCGGCATGTTTGCCACCGCGCTCGAGATAGTTCCAAGCTTCTAGCTGGTAGCCCCGAGGGGTCCAGTTATTCGGAAGTCTTACTGTCGCCATCGCTGAATCGTACAATCTGAATCTGCAACGCCGCGCCACCTTCACCCGATACTTGCAGTGGTAGCAGCTTCGGATAGATGGTGCCCCAGAATACGCGCTCGTTCAGCGGATCTTCTTGTACCCATTCAACCAGGCGATCAGGGCCACCAAGCTTTTCAGCAGCAAGTGCGATAGCCTCCTTGGCCGTCTTGGTCATCTTGTTCAGCGAGCCTTTGACTCGGCCCATGCCGGCAGCAGGTGGCTTGCGCTTTTCAGTAGCCCCCACTTGTTTATTGGAGGCATTTGCGCCAGATTTAACACTTTCTTGGTCTAATACCGTATTTTCTGAGCCTTTTGATTGCTCTGAGGTATTTTTGTTACGCGATTCCTCGCCCATGGCTGCCACCTTACACGATCCGTCCGTCTACATGAATGAAAGCCGTAGCACGTGCGCGGCTGGCGTAGCGATGCATGGCGGTGACAAAGCGAGCCATGCGAATCTCTTTGCTGATGGCCTTGGCCAGTTTGCTTTGGCCGATCTGTTTTTGCAGTTCCATGCGGCGCATGAGGTTGTCGGTGTATTTCATGATGATCCTTCTGACGGAGTTTTCTAATGCTTTTGTATTAATTGGCGAGAACTGTTGAGTTCTGCACTAAGATGCCAACCCAACTGGCTGTTGCTGCTACTGCGTTGCTAGTATCGGTACATACTAAATCAAAGTCGTTCTTTTCGGCAACCGTGAAGACTGGATAGCCGTTGCCCGCTTCATGGCGATACGGGAGATTGGAGCCAGTAGAGAGGGCTAGCGGCAAGATAAGCGATCCCGTTGGTCCGCGAATGAAGTTCCGCATCGATACATTGTTCACCGTGGCACCATTATTGCGAAGGATGCTCAGCACGACGGATTCAACAATCAACGTAAAGCCGGCAGGCACAGTGAAAGCTGCTTGGCTGATAATGCCAATACCGCCAATGCCAGGGGCTACCGGGATGATTGCCCGCACAGGACCTGCACTAGCATCGCGCAAATTGATTGCGCCGATGTTGACATTGGATGAGCCTGCCTGGACGTTGATCATGCGGTTGATGCGCAGATACTGATTCACCAGGGGCACAGCAGTGGTGCCGTTCATCGAAACTGTTTCGCTGATCTGGTTATAGCTTGCGTCCAGGCCAGTAATGGAGACTTTCTGAATGCCAGTTCCTGACAGAGTATCAGCAGGGTCAGTAGAGACAATCTCAAGGTTGCGCGCAGACGGAATCCATGGATAAGCACCAGTTCCGTACCAGAATGAAGCGCCAGCAGCGACAGTTGGATTTGTTCCTAGTTGGGCTGATCGAATGCAGCCAGGCACAAGGCCAAGATTGACAGCATGCGCCCAAGGCATTCCGCGATCATGAACTTCATTCGTCGCCAGCGATGCATGGCTTTTACGGAGTTGCCCAAGATTGAACACTATTGCCTCACCCAAGAAGTTTCATTTTGAACCATGCCATTAGTGGCATAGGTGTAGGTCTTCACCCATGTATTCTTACCGTCTGAAATCGTGTCTGTTGCTACAGTTCCGTCCGTGTTGTACGTATAAGCATGGCTCAGAAAAGCAACATCAATCCACGAATTTGCAGATGGGCTGAATACACTTTCACCGCTTTGAATGTAAGCCATGGCGTGCCCTATTTCTTTTTCTTGCCAAGCACTTTGTTTGCTTTGGCGTCAATCTTCTCTTCAGTCGATTTGCTCATGCGTCCAGCGTTGACAGCTTGAGAGGCCCGAGCTTTCGCATTAGCTGCCCGATTTCGAGTGTCTACTGGATAGGAGCGATCAGGCCCTGCAAACTTTGAGTCTGGCAGGGCCTTACGCGCTTTAGCTGTTAGCTTAGCCATGATTTGCCCTTAGGCAGGTGCGCTCACGCGGTTGGCACGGATAGTGCCGTCAGCGGTCATGGTGGATACAGTGAAGGTTGCCTGAGCTACCAAGTAGACAGTGGTGGTTGTGGTGATCGACAGTCGAACGGCCGGCACTTCCTGAGCCATTACAGCAGCAGGAACAGAAGCGGCCTGATTCCATGCCATCGTTGCATCAGAACCAAGACCGTTACCGCCAGCTTGTGGCGACAGGGTTGCACTGGTCAGCGATGCGCTGGTGGTGATGTTGGTAACGCTGGTGGTAGCAGCAGGCCGGAAGTTAATGACGCCCGAGATATCCCAATCGCCAGGAGTCAGCGTGATCGAAGTAATATTTGCGGGAGTAGCTGTCGTCAGTGCGACAGTATTTGCCAGCAGAACGTTGGATTTGACTAGAGTACCCAGATCGGCGGATGCGACACCAAAGAATTTTGGCATGATGGTTTCCTTTAAAGTTTGGTTGCGGAATCTGGAATCGAACCAGAGCCCTCCAGCTTAGGGGGCTGGCGCTCTCCCACTGAGCTATACCGCGTCAGTGAGAGTTACTTGATACCGCGCCCGCCGATGCTCGGAACGCCGTTGGTTTTAACTGGCTCAGCTTTAGGGCCGCTGGGCGGGACTTTACGCATCGAATTTGCCGGGGCGGTGCGGCAGCCTTGCGCGTAGCTGGCGCCTTCTTTGGCGTTGCCGCCCTTGAGTTGCTTTTCCATGGAGGGACTCCTGTCGGTGAGGAATTATTTCCAGCAATCTATCACGACAAGAGCTTGATTTCAATCAAATGATGAGGAAGTACCCGGCACTCTTCGCATAAAGCAGCGTTACTCGTTGGCAAGGAGATGCTCCTGATAAGGTAAAGCTTACACAGGCGCTAACCCTGTGTTATTCCTTGCTGCTTGAAATTGTGTGGTGGCCGGCGCTGATCCCCGGCACACTGGATGAGTGATTTTACATAGCAGCCGCCAGAAACTTACGGCCTAGCACGTCGCCACCAGCTATATTGCAACTCAGGCGCATCAGACTGCGCATTCACCACATGGATGCTGACATGGCCCTGTTTGGCGATTTAAGAGCCTCGGAATGTACCGCGCAGACTCCCATATCAGCATTCATGTAGCGACTGGGATTCCACCAGTCCCGCGCTTATCCCGAAGTTACGCGCTCTCGCAATTGGCCCCTATGGATGGCCCGTAGCGTACTTTCGGCACCTGGTATTCCAGACCAAAATGCGCCAATCACGTTGCTACTCTATCACGCCAGAGCCGACTTTTCCACTTTTACCACTTCAAAATACCATGTACCGTCCTGGCGCTGCTTGGCTTGCTTCTCGGTGATGGTGAAGTGCTCTTGGCCCATAACATTTGGGGCTATTTGGGGTAGTTTTGGGAAGTTCATCGCGGCAATATCCCCATACCTATCAGTGCAGCAAAAATGAAACATCCACTACCGAAGAATAGTCCAAATCGCCCCGGAATATGCGGTGCTGCATAAATCATCCCCGCCAGCAAAAGGAATTGTTCTGTTTTCATTTCTACTCCTTCAGTTATGCCCTATTGGGCGGGGTTGATTTTCAAGTTTTGACAGGTGCTCGCACCATATTTCATAGGCAACCTTTCGCGTATGGCCCAGGGCCTTGTGCCTAATGCCGCATTCGAATACTTTCCCGTTCCAGACAATGCGCGGCTTCTCCGGCTTGCGTCGTACCTCGTTCAGCATCGCGCACCTCCGAAAATAGCGGCGATAAGTGGGCCTCGCTGGATTCCAACCTGCTCTGCCGGCCTGATTTCGATGCGGCGTGGGGCCTTGTCTTTTTCCACCGGCCAGTGCTGGCGAGGTCTTCCTTTTACTGCGCCTGGGCGTGCTCGGCTCTTGCGAACGCCCCAAACTGGCTCAGGGACCGGCAGAAGTTCAGCGCCAGCCACAAGCATAAACTTCCGCTGGGAATTATGATAGAGGGGCGGCAACATGGTCATGCGACCACTTTCCATCAGTTCCCGCAGGTAGGCCTTGGCGGTCTTGTGGGAGCATTCCAGATGCTTGTAGACGTCGAATACAGTCACGAATTTGCGACCGCGGGCGAATTTGATGACCTGATTCAAGCGGGTTATGCCGATGCTAGCGCCTTGGTAGATGCGCTCAGCCATTGTCGCGCTCCTTTGGCATTACCCATACCTGAACAGGAAGTGGCATTCCGCAAAGTGCTTTCACGTAGGCATTGAGCTTTTCAGTGGCTTGGCGATGCCCACTGATAAGGCCATCTTTCTCAAATTTTTCGACTGCTCTCGCCCATGTGTCGGTGTGCCATAGATCGCGATATTCGTCTTCCCATCGACTGGAAACATAAATGTTAAGCAACATTTTGATTTCATATGGGCTCATTATTCTCGCTCCTTCGCCCGCTGGCCGGCCATGTCGCAGTACAGCTTTACCGCGCCAGTGATCATTTCAGCGCAGGCCCACAGCCCCAGCCCGATAAAACTCAGAATCCCGCCCCAGGCAAGAACAGCGCTTGTGTCGAGTTGCATTTCTCTTTCTCCTTGTGTTGTTACTTCAATTCGTACCGCATCGGAATTGCGGCCCTTGTGTCAAGGTATTGCTGCGACGATGGCTCAAACCAGAAGCCAAAGCGCCCTTCAAATTCACCATTACGCTGCTTTTCGCACACAAGCTGCGCATTGAACATGGCCGCTTCGTCGTCCTCTGCCTTCTTGTCACGCCAAACGATGAACACGTTGTCAACCTGATCGGTGATCGCGCCGGCACCCTTAATGTCGAACTTCCCAGGGGCCTTGTGCTCGCTTTCACCTTTGCGGACGTGGTGCACCAGATGCACATGCACGTCGTTTGCGTTGGCGAAGGCGCACAGTTCGTTGACGAAGTCTTTCTGCGCGTTGTAGTCGTCCTCACCCTTGACGCATTTCATGAGGCTGTCGATTACGAAATGCTGGATGCCGAAGTGCCTCTTGGCATAGCGCATAACTGCAATGACTTTGCGCCACTCGACCGCGCCAACGTGGTCATAAATCCAGAGCCGGTCATCTGACCATTTCGCCATGTGCTGCAAAAACAACACGCTCGGCTTGCTTTCTCCAAATGCCTGGCGGCTCATGCGCTGCATCTGGCGGACTGGCTTCATTTCGAACGAAGCCACCATGACACGCTGGCCCTGCTTGCAAAGGTCTAGCGTTACCTGCGACAGAAACATGGACTTGCCGTGGCCGTTAACACCGGCCCACAGGCTCACCTCGCCAGGCCGGAAGTGCACCTTGTCCATGGTCTTTTGCCAAAGCATCGTAGGGCAGCGCAACTCGGGCTCTTCCGAATGAAAAGCATTGATTGTGTCACTCAGCCAATGCGAGGCAGGATGAACCTCATGAGATTCTGTTTCCTCCATGTAATCGGAGAAATCG
>Ga0134124_10000822_pt1 | contig 24994 bp, 42 predicted proteins | sample KB304_FD_96880 | JGI IMG/M metagenome (GOLD analysis project Ga0134124, IMG submission 96880) | Terrestrial soil microbial communities without Nitrogen fertilizer from Kellogg Biological Station, Michigan, USA - KB3-0-4 | ecosystem: Environmental > Terrestrial > Soil > Unclassified ... | reverse complement strand
TCTGCAGAGAGCTCTCCGACTCCGGCCGGCCGCTCATCATCGACGAGATGGATCACCTGGTCGAAAAGGGTGCCGTCGAGATCATCCGCGACATCCACGACAAGGCCGACGCTCCCATTCTCCTGATCGGCGAAGAGCGCCTGCCGGCCAAGCTTGCCAAATGGGAGCGGGTCCATAGCCGCATCATGGTCTGGCAGCCGGCACCGGCCGCCAACATCGAAGACGCCCAGGAACTGGCCAAATACTACGCCCACGGCATCACCATCTCAGACGACCTCCTCCAGCTCATAGTCGACAAGGCCCACGGCTCAGTGCGCCGGATCAGCGTCAACCTCGATCGCGCCAAGTCGGAAGCCATCAGCCGCGGTATCAAGTCGATCGGCCTCAAAGAGTGGGGTAAAAGCGAGCTCTACACTGGCGAGGCACCGCCGCCGCGGAGGCAGCCGTGAGTCGCAAAGCCATCGACAAACAGCAGCCGAACGAATGTCGCCAGGCGATCTGGGAGTGGATCCGGATCAACGAGCATGTCAACGGTCCCCTGGCCGTCTTTATCCTCAAGGATATCGACGTTAACCTGGAAAAATCCAGCGTCCGGGAATATCTGACCGGGCTGGCTAACGCCGGGTATCTGGTCGCAACAAAGGGCAAGGGTCTCGCCGAAAACACCACCTATACCCTCGTTAAAGACGCCGGGCATCATGCCCCGCGGGTCCGCAAGGACGGCAGCGAAGTTATCCAGGGGAAGAGCCGCCAGTATATGTGGAACATCATCCCGATCCTGAAGAACTTCACCACGCAGGATCTGGCCTACAACGCCTCCACTCCCGAGCACACCGTTGAAGAGGTGGATGCCAAGGACTACATCACGCACCTGTACCGGGCCGGTTATCTGGTTATGGCCAAAGTCTGCAAACAGGGAGAGAAGCAGCTCTGGAAACTCAAGCACGGCATGTGGACCGGCCCGCAACCTCCCCAGGTACAGCGCACCAAGCAAGTCTACGATCCCAACCTGCAGCGGGTTGTCTGGGCCGTCATCACGGGAGGTGCCGAATGACCCAGCACGATCTCCTGGAGCTGCTTCGGGAGGAATGCCTCGCACGAAGCCAGAAAAAAGTCGCCGACATGCTCGGCTACTCACCTGCAGCCATCAGCCAAGTGCTCTCAGGCACCTATAAAGGCGAACCTGACATCATCCTGGAGCAGGTAGAAAAGGTTTTTGTTCAAGGGAAGACGACCGTTGACTGCCCAGCCCGCGGCGAAGTCTCTTTTTCCTGGTGTGCCCAGCAGCGTCGCAAGCCCTACGAATCAGTCACCAATCCCGAGACGGCCCGGCTTTACCGCGCCTGCCGCAAATGCCCACAGAATGGGGGTAAGTCATGAAATGCCCGAAATGCAAACAGGGCCTTATGTGGCCCGAAAACGACCTTGAGGGCCGGGAGACCGGCCGTGTCTGCCGCGTCTGCGGTAATCGCACCTGGAACGACTTCACCGTCCGATCGGCCACCAAAAAGGACGCTGACACCTGCCACACCGCCGCTCACCCGCTCCGGCCGAAGCGCGTCCTCACCGACGCCGAAAAGGAGTACATCGTTACCCAGCGGGCTCTCGGCGTACCGGGCAAGGCCATCGCCGACCATCTTAAATGCGATCAGAATCTCGTCTTCGGCCATATGAGCCGAGTCAAAGCCAAACAACAGGAGGTTAACCATGCTTAAACGCTTCTTTAAGTACCTGCGCAACCGCCAGAAATGGCAGCGCACCCGCAAGATGTCCGACTATCGCGCCACCGCCCTGGCGGTCAAATTGACCATCACCGGCGCCCTCACCAGCTGCAACCGGGGAGTCAGCATCGTTTCCCTGAAGCGAGGGCGGGCATGAGCGATTTCAATGTAATGATGGCCCGCTTGCGGGCATCTGACAGCCCCTTTCTGTCATCGGTCGCCGACGAGATGGGCCGGATGGATAGCATAATGGCCCATCTGGAGTGCGATTTTGTCGAACTGCATAAGAGCAACACCAGTCTGCAGACTGAAAACGCCGAGCTGCGCGAATCCGTTGCCGGGTACCGCGCCGCCATCCTGAAGATGAACACCCGCTCTATCGTTAACACCCGGAGTGTTCAGATCTTCGACGAGATCGAGCAGATCATCGAGCGCGCCCGCAACCTGGAGCAAATGCCCACCGCCGCCATCAACACTATAGGAACCCTGCTGGACATCATAAAAGAGGAGGCAAACACCAATGGCATCACTGGCTGAAATCGAAGTAGCTACCAAAGCATACGCGGACAAGCGAGGGCTCCTGATCCTCAAGGTCGAGCTGCTCAATACCGAAATCGAGGAGCTGAAGCGCAAACACCTGGAGGAGATCAAGACGCTGGCCGGCGAAACCGCCAACGCCAAGAGCGCCCTGGAGGCGGTTATCGACTCCAGTCGCAACCTTTTTGTCAAGCCCCGCTCCATCGTCATCAGCGGCATCAGTGTCGGTCTCCGGAAGGGCAAGGGCGGTCTCGACTACGAGGACGAAGCCACCGTCATCCGCCTGATCCGCAAGCACCTCCCGGCTGCCCAGCACGATTTGCTGATCAAGACCGTTGAAAAGATCATCAAGAAAGCCCTGGGCGAGCTGGATGTAACGACCCTCAAAAAGATTGGAGTCACTGTCCAGGGTACCGGCGATGAAATCCTGATCAAGGCCACCGATTCCGACGTCGACAAGATCATCAGCGCCATCCTGTCAGAGTCCGCTGGCTCTGATAACGAGCTTGAGGAGGCCGCATGAACGCCCTCGAAATGAGAGAGCACGGCCGCGCCGTCCGTCGCGCCCGCTACTTCGGCAAGCGCTACCACTACAACACATCGAATGACGGCCGGGTCGAGATCGGCGTCGTCCAGGGTCTCGGCGAGGACTGGATTGTCGGTTACATCACCGAATCCTGCGCTACCCGCCGCGTCAAGACCAAGCGCCTGGAGCCCTGCAAAGATCCGACTGCGCTGCAGGTCCTGCTTGATCAGTGGGCGCACGAGCGCCAGCTGGAGGGGGTGACCGATGTGCAGAGCAGTTGACAACGCCCCCAGCTGCACCACCTGCGAGTACCGGCTCGCCAAGCTCGATGACAACGGCGGCCACTGCCGCGGCTGCAACGCCAAAGGGAACGGACAAAAGCCTTTCCCAGGACATAAACCCAAGGAGGTAGCACGATGAACGCAGATACCGGACACTTAGTAAGACTGGCCCAAGGAGCCGCCATGCCGGCCAGCTACAAGCCAATCCCGCCCCATCTGTCACTTGCGGCAAACAGGAAGCTGGCGGGCAGATCGGAGGCAACCGTCAGCCTCACATCCGGCGGAAAATTGAGCCGCTTTGCTGCCTTATGCCGCCGCGCAGAACGGCTGAAAAAGCGCAACAGGAGCAACAATAAGCAGGCCGCAGCTTCAAGAAGGCAGAATAGAGCAAACGGTTAGCTAGAACGTTGATCGAGATCCGGAACGCTTCCGGATCTCCCTTGAGCGGTCAAGCAAAACAGTTTTTAGAGGTGTGTATGTTGGAGAAATGGGAATGCTGTCCTGAGTGTTACGAAAATGGAGAGTTGTGGCTGTACGATTTTCAGGTGTGTAAAAAATGCGGCTTAAACCGCCTATCGTCTTTAAAGGGGGAGGAGTGCAATGCCTGCGAAACAAGCCACTAAAACCGCAAATGCCTGCGCTACCATCTATGAGGGCAAATTCGACATCAATTTTGATTGTGTGGGTGTGACCGCCTGTAAATACGCACGGTGCGAATTAATGCCGCCTGATGGAGATTACCCCTGTTTCTACTCGGAGTTTGGCTCGTGCCGGTCACCACATGCAAAGCTGGCTGCAATAGAATTACTCAGAACTCGGCTATCAAAAGAAAAGAAAGAGATAGAGGAAGGGTTTACGGATTAACGGAGAGACACATGCAAATCACCTGTAAATGCGGACACACGGCACCCTTTGACGAATTCACCCGGACGTTGATTCATGGTGACCTGCCGCCCGGTCAATTTCAGTGTCCTGGCTGCGGCTTCGCCTGGAAGAGGCAAGAGTCGGAGCACCGGCTGATCTGGGCCGGTGAGGAATCGCTAGTCATACCCGGCAAAATGGAAATCGTCACGATAGAAAGCCGGCTGTAAAGGAAACCGCGTGCAAAAACAGTCAATAAAACCAAACAAGCGGCAAAAACGCACGCACATGAGCGCCGCCGAATTGATCCGCCTTCGGGAAGAAATGAACCTGAAGCCGCGGCACATGCGTCTCGTGCTGGGCATCAAGAGCCGCCGCACCTACGAGGACTATGAAGCCGGCAAGCGCGGCATCCCCGAGAAAACGGCCGCGCAGATCCGGGAGGCCCACCGGAAAGACCGGGCCTTCATGGCCGGTATCCCCGGCATGGTCCACGCAGCCCTGGACGCGGAATATCCGGGAGGGATGATCCCCAGCGATGCCTATTGACGACTGCGGCTACCAGGAGCGAGCCGCGATCATGGAGTACCTTGGCGGGCTCTCCAGGGAGTTGGCCGAGCAGAAGGCGCACCGGATCTGCTACCTGAAAACCGAAACGAGAAAGACACGCGATGGCGGGACCGAGTTCCGCCATACGCTATCGGCACCGAAAGACATGAAGCGGCATGAATCATCGCCGGAAGAGCAGCTGGAATTGATAACCAGGGAGCAGTACCTGGAAGGAATCAAGAGGTTTTTATGATGGCTGAGAACGTAGATAGAATCGACGAAAGCGGCTGGTATCAGCTGAGATTGCCGGAAATCGAGGGGGGGGGGGTACTTCCATGCAGAAAAGCAGGCCGCCAAGCTGGTCGTAACCAGCGCCCCCCCGGTCCACGGCCTGGACGCCTGGATCTACACCGACGACAGCGCCCCGCTCCAGGTCCAGGGCAACTACTACGGCGCCGTACGCTACGACGCCACAGAACAGGCCTGGCACGTCGCCATCGTCAGCATGGAGCCGATCAACGGCCTCCCGCTCGTCAACCTCCCCGCCACCTACCGCCTCCGGATCGTCAAGGTGGTCGACCTTAAAGGGGCGGACGTAACGGACTTTAACTGGAGCATTTAACGTCATGAAACTTGACCCAGCCAAATTCAAAAAGAATGAAGATCAGTCGAATCACGCAGTTGTAGCCATGCAGTATCCAGACTGTCCTATTGCGGCCCCTGTTTTCGGTTGCTGCTTCTACGTCGCTACCGGCTTCGGAGGCGCTCCTACCGGTAAATGTGAATATTTAGATTTTAAAAATGACGAGTGCATATATCCAGAGCACATCTTAACTAGGACTTAAACCATGGCTAAAACAGCCTCAAAGAAACCAGCCCGCAAAATCGGCCCCGACAAGTTCCGTACCCAGGAGCTGGCCAAGATCCATATCGCCAAGAAATGGGCCGGCGATAACAAGCCCAGCTTCAACCAGGAGAGTTACGAGGCGATCATCCTGGAGGTGAGCAACAAGCGCACCACTTCCTCCGGCGATCTCGACTGGAAGGAGCGGCAGCTCGTCATCAAGCGGTTCAAGGAGCTGGGCTGGGAGGATCAGCCCGGTCGGAAGGCCTTCTCCTCCCCTGACAAGGGGAGGTCGGGAGGGGTTAAAACCCGCCGCCTCGCCGACGATCCGCAGAGCGTTATGTTGCGCGCCATGTGGATCCAACTGCACCAGGCGGGCAAAGTCAAAGATCCGTCCGAGAAAGCGCTCTGCAAGTTCGTGAAGCGGATGACCAAAGTCGACGCCCTGGATTGGCTCAACGATCGGCAGGTAACCGTCGTCAAGAAGGCGCTTAAAGACTGGCTGGAGAGGGAGGTTCAGAATGTCGCGTAAAACACGCCGGGTGGATACCACCAAGAGGGGCAAGTTCACCGAAGTGCTGGAGCAGTTCGCCGCTGCGATTGCCGAGGGTTACGTGGCCGAGTTCCAGGACACTCCCGACGCCGCCAAGACTCGCGCCAACTTCGCCATAGGGGTCATCCAGACGCACGCGAAGGGCACCGCCATCTATATCGGCCAGGGGCACCTTTGGCACGTTTCCGAGCTGCATCGCCGTATCTACCGGCGTTTCAACGGGACCAATCACGCTCAGCTGGCACACGAGTTCGATCTCTCCGAGCGCCAGATTTACAATATTATTGCCGCAGTGGAAGCAGAGGAGTTCAAACGCCGCCAGCCGGACCTCTTCGAACAAACACTTGACACCCCTTCCGATCCTGTGAGATAAGCCGAATTTGAACAAGGAGCCCGACTCCAAAGGAAATATAAAGCCCCTGACCATCACGGTTCAGGGGCTTTTTTTATTTGAACCGCTTCAAGTATTTATTCCCGCCTTTAGCCGGTAAATTCCGACCTGTCATTGTTTTCTCCTTTGCCCGGTCGCTCCAGGACTCGTCTCCCTGGAGCGACCAACACTCATTTAATCCGGAGGCTTTATGATCACTTCCCATCAATTCAGCCTGCTCTTTCCCGGCAACAAACGCCCCGACGAATGGGCGGCCGCCATTGTTACCATTTGCCCGCAACACGGCATCGATCCCGTGCGTCTCGCGATGTTCCTTGCCCAGACCGGCACCGAGAGCCAGGGTTTCACCAAGATGATCGAAAACCTCAACTACTCCGCCCAGGCCCTGGCCGACACCTGGCCAAACCGTTACGCCGTCGATTCCAAGGCAAAACCCAAGGTGCCCAACGCTCTCGCCCTGAAGCTGGCACGCAACCCCGAGGCCATCGGCAACAACTGCTACGCCAACAGGAACGGCAACGGCCCCGAGGAGTCTGGCGACGGTTACAAGTTCCGCGGCCATGGCCCCCTGCAGACCACCGGTAAGGGCAACTTGATGGACTTTGCCAGGGCTGTCGGCAAGACGCTCGAAGAGGCGCTGGAGTACATCCTCACTCCTGAAGGAGGGATTCTCTCCGCCTGCCTGTACTGGGACAGCAGGAACATCAACCCATCTGCCGACAAGCGCGACGTTGTTGCCTGCACCAAGCTCGTCAACGGCGGGCTCAACGGCCTCGCCGAACGCAAGGAACTCTACGCAAAAGCCGTCGCTCTTCTCGGAGTGGCTTAAATACCCGCGCTACGGCGCATGGAGGGACTCATGAATGATTTCACCGCATTTTCGCTCTTGGCACTGTCCAGCCTGTTTCTGCTGCTGATCGTCATCATGGCTATCAAGCGGGGCAGCATGGCCTGGCTCCCGGCGTTTTTCGCCTGGATCGGTGGAGTCCTGGCTGACCCGAACGATAAGCAGGGGAGCACTAAGCGCGTCTGCCTAATGCTGGTAGTGCTCACCGTCTTGCTGCTGCTGGTCGTCATTACGGTCGTCACAAAGAAGCTCCCGGTGGTTCCGGATTCACTTCTCTATCTCATCCTGGCTCTCGTGGCCACCTTCACCGGCGGTCTGATTGCGGATAAAGGCATTGCAGCCTACAAGGCCGTCAAAGGAGGCGACAATGTTGAAACGCCTGCTACCTGACATGAACTGGCGCGACTGGTTCACCACCGACCCGAAGCAGGTCGACTGGAAAAGAACCATTCTCCTGGTGCTCCTGGTCCTCGCGGTTGCCTCCTCCGCCTGGCAGTACTTCATGCCTCAATACCGGATCATCACCCAGAACCAGTTCCACCCGGTTCCGATGATCCGCGGCACCGCCGGCATTGACCGCGTCCGGGTCGCCTGTCCGGAGAGCGGCATTGTCGTCCTGGACAAAAAGGCGATCGCCAAGAAGCTGGATCTCGACTGGCTCCAGGGTGGCGACATCGCCGGTGCGCTGGCTGCCGATAAAAATTCGACAATAACGCCGACGGAGGTGACCTCCCCCTCTCCGGAGGGCACTCAGCCGGCCGCTGATCTACGGATAACCGCCACCGGCGATCTTCCCGAGTCAGACAATGGCTATGAGGAGGTCAGCGTTACCGACATGGTCTCCGGAGAGTCGCAGATCATGGCGCGGGAAAAGGAAAGTCCCTGGTTCCAGTTCCGGAACGACGCCGCCCTCGGCATCAGGTACGGCCTTTGTGTAGGGGCGAGTCATGACTCGCCCTACTGCGGCGACGTGTACGGTAAATGGGACTTCCTTCGACTCAAGGACGTCTATCTGTCCACTAACGGCGACCTCTCCACCGACGGCAGCGCCAAGCTCCAGTTCGGCGCGGAATACAGGTGGTGATCATGACCAGGCTCTCCAAGCTTCTCACCTGCCTCTGGCTCGTCATCGCCTACCGCGCCCGCAAGGTCGTGGCTATCCTGGTCGTGCTGGCGCTCTGTCTCCTGGCCGGCCGCGCCTTCGCCCTCGACCCGGTCGGCAACTTCGATATCCTCATCTACGCCAACCAGGACTATGAGCTCAACCTGATCTTCAAGACTGATGGCGTCCCGGAAAACCTCACCGGCCGCAGCTACAAACTGCAGGCGAAAAAGACTGGCGCAACAGCACCTTTCTTAAACTTCTCCTCGACGGTCGTCAACGCCGCCACCGGGCAGACGCGCTAATGGCTCACCCACGCCACCACCCGCGGCAATACCAATTCGGCCGGCACATACGACCTGATGGAGACCGGCGCCGACGGTAAGATCAAGTACCGCATGAAGGGGACTATCCGGATTGTTGATACGGTGACCCGGCCATGAAGCGCCTCCTCTTTGCCATCATTCTCGTTGGGGCGGCGCACGCGTCGTCCGCCGTCGCTGAAACGGTATCCGTAACTGTTAACGGCCCGAGTCAGGAGGTCACTGTCCAGCCGATCTCCACAACCGTCACTCCCGAGGTTGTCACCGTCACGGCCGAAGTCAACGTCACCGGCACCGAAACCGTCGAGATCGCCGTTCCCGGTCCGCAGGGTATCCCTGGTACCGGCACGGCCACTGAAGGTGGCGGCGTACCTCCAGGCGGCACCACCGGCCAGGCCCTGGTCAAGGCCAGCACTGCCGATTACGACACCACCTGGGCCGATGCTGGCACCGGTTCTGCCCAGGTCAATGCCGACTGGACCGCCTCCGGCTCCGTGGCCGAGATCCTCAATAAGCCCGAGATCCCGATCGCCTGCGTCAACGTCTACGATGGCCGCGACGGCGCAGCCGGACCAACCGGCGCAACTGGAGCAACCGGCCCGGCCGGGACTAACGGCTTAGACGGCAAAACCGTCCTTAACGGCTTCGGGGCACCGGGGGGCGGCCTCGGCGTCGATGGCGACTTCTATCTCGACACCGCCAATGCCCACCTTTACGGACCGAAAGCGGCCGGTGCATGGGGGACATACATTGACCTGGTGGGGCCTCAAGGCCCGCAGGGGCCTCCCGGTCCCTCGGCCTCCGTAACTCAGTCCGCCGTCCTGGGTGCGCTCGATGACGCCACCGACGGCGCCGTCGCCTGGGTCCAGCAGGGACCGACCGAACAGGCCACCGACGCGAAAATCGGCGTCAAGGACCGGCTCGGTAATGCCAAGGAGTGGGTTGATAGCAATGGCACCATGGTGCGCCAGTGCATTACCAGTGACTCTGCCCCGGCGTTCAAGATGCTCAGCTCCACCGGCACCGTCATCTACAGCGTGGCTTGCGACAACACCATGACTTTCACAGGGACGGTGACGATCAAATGAAAACCGCCCTGATCTGCGTCGCCATCCTGGTTGTCAGCTTCGCGTTCCTGTTCATCAGCCGGTCCATCGCCAACAGCCGCCCTCTGACGCCTTGTTACCGGCCGACCGATCCCGAGTCCATGTACTACACGACCAACGGCTGCCAGCCGATCATTCCGAGCGGCGCACCGCGCTGCCCATTTCCGTGAGGGAGATATGAACCGCATCCTGTTAGCCATCATCCTGTTGTGCCTCGCTTCCTGTGAGGAGTGTTACGCCGGCTACACGATCATCGTCCGCGACCAGATCTCGCCGCAATTCATCCTGGTCCAGGGAGTCGGCAAGCAAGAGTCCGCCCTCAATCCCGGCCCGGTACCGGTCTACCCGGCCACGGTTAAGAAGCTGCTCTATAAGCCCGTCGATTTCGACCTTTACGGCGTTGACCCGGTCAAGCGAACGGAGCTCTGGGACGATGACGGCGGTACCGCCACCGATGCTGCAGTGCTCGCAGCGTGTCCCGGACTGAAGGCGAAGATCATCGCCGACATTCAGGATATCCGCGCCATCGCCCTGGAGAAAGCTACAAAGAACAGCGGTGTCGCTGCCGTCTATGAGGAGAACTACCAGGCCGCGATCGCCATCGATGCCGGCGAGGGCGATATCACCTTTATGAAGGACGGTAAGACCGCCACAGCATACATGACCGGTTTCGGCCAGAAGCTCGGCATGAATGCCGTGCAGTTCGCCGCCTACATCATCTCCGAGAATCACCGGGTCGGCCCGTCGCTTTACCAGATCGAGCAGGAGTACTTGCGCCTGGCTTATGGCGCGGTACCGGCCGAGACCAGTGTGTCAAGGCTCCTTGCCTACCCTGACGATTACAGGAGGTTCTGCGGACTATGAGCATGAAAGTCGCTTTCTACAAGTACACCGGCCGCCCCGGCATTGCCGGCCTGTTTGACGCCCTGATTCGCAAGGTCACCAAAGGCCCTTACTCTCACTGCGAGCTGGTATTCCCGGACGGCTGGTGCTACAGCGCCTCCATCCAGGACGGCGGTACCCGGTTCAAGAAGGTCGCCTTCGATGAGGGCAAGTGGGATTTCATCGAGCTGGAGTTCACTCGCGAGCAGATGAGGAAGAGCGAGGCGTTCTGCCTGGATGAAAGAAAGTGCGGATACGATTACCCCGGCGTTTTTCGCTTCCTGGTCCCGGCGATCCGCGAGAGCAAGAACCGCTGGTTCTGCAGCGAGATCGTCTGCGCGGCCCTTCAGGAAGGCGGTCTGCTCTGGGGAGGGGTCAAGCCCTGGCAAGTCCACCCATCGGGACTGCATAACCTGCTCCGGAGCACGCTCAATGGCTGATGAGATCGATCGCGCACAGGCGAATGACGAACTATTCCGGCAGCAGGCCATCCAGGAGCACTTTAACCGCGGTATCCGTAACTCGCTGAACGCTACCGCCACCAAATGCGAAGACTGCGAAGGGGAGATCCCGGAGGCGAGACGAAAGGCAATGCCAGGTTGCACCAGGTGCGTCGGTTGCCAGCATCAATATGAACTTTTAATCCACTGGGGGGCTTTGTGACAGACTTTGCCAAATATCAATTTTATCTCAACCTGATGCTCGGCCTATTCAACACGGCCATGCTGATCGGTGGGCTGATCTCCATGCGCAAGAAGGCCGCCAAGGAGCAGATCGAAGAACAGAACCGCCGTCTCGAGGGCATGGAAAGAAAACTGGCCAACGTCCCCACCGCCTGCACCGGCCACACGGACATGGTGAACCGGATGAACGGCCATAACGATCGACTGCAGCAGCATAAAGAGCTGTTAAACACCGTTGAAACCGACCTTAAACACCTGCCGAAAAACGCCGATATCGAAAAGCTGCACGAAAAGATTAATAAGGTCTCGGCGCAGGTCTCCGACCTCAAGGCCGACATCAAGGGCATTGCCGGGGCCATGCCCGGCATAACGCACATCACGGAAATGATGAATGAATTCCTACTTAACGGAGGGAAGTAATGAGCGGGAAATTCGCCGAGCTGGTCACATCCGATATCCGCCTGGTCATCCTCCGGGCGCTGGCCGAGGATCTCGGCTACAGCCACAACGAGAGCATCCTCCACAGCATCCTCGCCGAGTTCGGCCACCAGGTCAGCCGCGATCGCGTTAAGACCGAACTCTCCTGGCTTCAGGATCAGCAGCTACTTGAGATAAAGGATGTAGCCGGCTGCATGGTAGCCACTATCACCCAGCGCGGAGCCGATGTCGCTGCCGGCAACGCCACCGTGCCGGGCGTCAAGCGCCCAGGGCCGAGGAACTGATCATGGGCAAACGCCAGGAATTGGAGTTGGACGCCATCCGCCTCTTTGCCGAGGGCAATGAGATCCCGGCAATCTCTGAGCAGATCGGCGTGTCCGAGAACTCCCTCCGCCAATGGAAAAAGCGCGCCGGTACCGAGTGGCAGGATGCCCGCAAAGCCGCCCGGCAGAGTCAGCTGGTTTCCATGGAGGATGTCGGCTCCCGCCTGCGCCGATCAAGAGAGATAACATCACAGCTTCTGGGCGATGCCCGTAGCCAGTCGGAAATGGGGATGGCGCTCAACCAGGCGCTGCAGACCGGCATTTACGATCTGATGGGTCAGATCCAGACCATTGACGTTGAAGACGGCGCCGCAATCGATGCCGCCATCGAGCGGGTAAACATGCTCACCCTGTCCCTGGGTCGCCTGGAGACCGCGGCGTTTCGGAACAACAAGACAGTGGTCGAGATCCGGAAAAAAGCCCTAGAGGATGCGGCAATCGAAGTCGAAAAGCAGTCCGACACCATGCAGCTCAAGCCGGAAACCCTCAGCTACATCAAAAAGGTGATTTATGGCCTGGCGTAATCACTGGCGCATAACGCTCCTGGCGCTCGTCTTCTGCTTCCTCCTGAATACGATCCTGCCGGTCGCGGCCTTGGCGATCGAGGCGGCTGCAGTGCCGACCAATATCCCGACCTCCGACACCGGCCATCGGGATCTCAAGCTTGACGATCACGGTGTTGAGCCGCTGATCAAGCTCACCGAATACCAGAAGCGCTGGATCGAGGACCGCAGCCGGTTCAAGATCGGCATGATGTCCCGCCAGGCGGGTAAGTCTTTCGGCACTTCCCTGGAAGCGGTCATCGACTGCTACGAGCGCAAGACCAAATGGGTATTCCTCTCTGCCGGCGAGCGCCAGTCCCGCGAATTGATGGCCACCGCCGCTATGCACGCCCGTGCGATCGGCCTCGCGGTTGTCGAGCTTGAAGGGACGTTCAAGGAAGGCGACTCCGAATACAAACAGCTGGAGATCGTCTTCCCGAACGGCAGCCGTATCATCGGCCTGCCGGCAAATCCGGCCACCGCCCGTGGTCACTCCGCCCATATCCTCCTCGATGAGTTCGCCTTCCACAAGGACAGCCGGGCCATCTGGAAAGCCCTCTTCCCGACCGTAACCCGCGGCTACATGATCCGGATCATTTCCACACCCATGGGGAAGAAAAACAAGTTCTACGAGCTCTGGACAGCCAAAACCCTGCAGACGTTTTTCGGTCTCGAGCACGAAGTTAAGGGCGAGCGCGGCGGCTGGTCGAAACACAAGGTCGACATTAATGACGCCGTCGAGATGGGGCTTGTCCTTATGGACGAGGACGGCGGCCAGATCGAGCCGGAGGACTTGCGCCTGGCCCTGGCCGATGACGAAGCCTGGCATCAGGAGTATCTCTGCGAGTTCCTGGACGAAACAACAGCCTGGCTGCCATACGACCTGATTGAAGGTGTCGAAGATATCCAGCTGGATCCCATGCCGCTCTGGGCCGAGGAGCTTGTCAATGCAGCTATTGATCATCACGAGCAGTACAAGTCCTACGAGAACCCGCCGCCGTTTACTGCTGGCGATTCGATCCTTGCAGATGTCCTCTTTCCCGGTGAGCTGTATGCCGGATTCGACGTTGCTCGCCGACGCGATCTCTCGATTATCTGGCTTGACGAACTTATCGGAGACCTGGCCCGATCCAGGGCCGTTATCGATCTCAAGAAACAGCCGTTCGGGGTGCAGCGACTGGTGCTTTTCTCCCTGCTGCGGCTGCCGCAGATGCGCCGCTGCTGCATTGACGAAACGGGCATCGGTATGGATCTCGCGGAGAAGGCCCTGGAGATCTTCGGTGAGAACCTGGTTGAGCCGGTTACGTTCACGCCCAAGAGCAAAGAGGCACTCGCCACGGGCATCAGAAAGAGCTTCGAGGACCGCAAAGACCGGATCCCGGCAGACACGCAGATCCGCAACAGTCTCCACACTATAAAGAAGATCGCCACTAGCACCGGCAACTTCCGCTTCGACGCCGATCGGGAAGAGACCACCGGCCATGCCGACCATTTCTGGGCAAAGGCTCTCTGCGTTCAGGCCCGGTCGACACCGGTCGAAGATACATCGATCCTCACCGGCTCCCCCCGGGAGACTTACAAGATGGCGAGCAACTACTAAAGGACTTCATATGGCAGGTATCTGGGTATCATCAACCGAATATGTAGAGTTTTCCGAGTCCCCCGATCGCGATCGCCTTCAGGAAGAAATCGCCACTCGGCAGGCGGCCTATGACTGGTCCGGTTTTATGGGACTGCTCCCTGATCCGGATCCGATCCTCCGCAAGCTTGGCGACGGCTCCGAGATCCTGGAGAGCTTGCTTGCCGACGGCCACCTGATCGGTATTACCCAGCAACGCAAACTCGGTACGCTCAAGAAGGAGTTCCGTTTCGATGCGGGGCTCGCGCCGGGCGAGAAAAAAGCGTCCCGTCGGGCCGTTCAGCTGCGCGACAACCTTGCCGCCGATCTGGAGAACGTGGACCTCTACAATCTTGTTTCTGCCCTGCTCGATGCGCCGCTCTACGGCAATACCCCGGTGGAGATCAAGTGGGAGCCTGCAGCGGACAAGAGCCGCCTCGCTATCAAGGATCTGGAGGCAAAGCCGTCCCGCTGGTTCAGCTTCAACGAGTACAACGAGCCTCGCTTCGTAAGTCAGCAGAACGCCTGGGACGGCACGGAACTCCCCTTCGGCAAGTTCGTTCTCTGCCGACACTTCCCCACCTACGACAATCCCTTCGGCCTGCGACTGCTCTCCCGCTGTTTCTGGCCGGTAGCGTTCAAAAAAGGCGGCATTAAGTTCTGGTCTGTCTTGGCCGAGAAATACGGGATCCCGTTCTTGATCGGCAAGCACCGCGTAGGGGCTACCCAGCCGGAAAAGCAGGAGATGCTCTCCAACCTGACCCGCATGGTGCGCGATGCCGTGGCCGTCATAGCCCAGGGCGGAGCGGTGGAGCTGATCGAGACCGGCAAGGGAGGATCCGACGGCAACATCCACTCCGGCCTGGTGCACGAGATGAATGCCGAGATGTCCAAGGTGATCATGTGCCAGACTCTCACCGCCGAGGTAAGCGCCCAGGGCGGCAGCCGCGCCCAGGGGGAGGTGCATGCCGATGTTTTGGATGATGTTCGCCTGGCGGACCAGACCCTGGTCAAGAAAACCATGGAGGAGATTGCCTGGCTTTATATGCTGGTGAACGCTCCGGAAATCCCCGCGCCGAAGTTCGTCTGGTTCGAGGAAAGCGACCCGAAAAAGGAGTTTGCAGAGCGGGACAAGAGTTTGTCGGACGGCGGCGTCGAGTTCAGGAAGTCGCACTACGTCAAGACATACGGATTTGATGAAGCCGATTTTGACCTGAAGGAGGAAAAAACAGGAACGGGGAACGAGGATAAAGGAACGAGGAAAACAGCGGCCGAATTCGCTGCACACCTCGCACCTCGCACCTCGCACCTTGATCCTGCTTTCCCTGATCAGCAGCTGATCGACACCCTCTGCAGCCTGGTCACCCCCGAAATGATGCAGCAGCAGATGAGCCCGGTGTTGCAGCCGGTCATCAAGGGACTGCAGGAGAGCGGCAATCCCGACGAAGCCATGGCGGCGCTGATGACCGCCTTCCCGGACATGGACACGGCAAACATGGACAAGCTCCTCGGCAACCTGATGTTTATTGCCGAAGCGATCGGCCGGGTTTCTGCCGGTGATGAGGAGTAGATGAACGATCTCGACCTCGCATACCTGTTCGGGCTCACTCCGGAGAAGGCGATCGAATACCTGCAGCTCAAGGGGTTCAAGATCAGCTTTGACTGGCACGAGATGCTCGACGGCGCCCATGCCCGCGAATTCACTGTGGCCAAGGCAACGAGCCTGGACGTGCTGCAGAGCATTCGTGATGCGCTGGTGCAAAGCCTCAATAAGGGCGAGACGTTTCAGACGTTCCAGAAGCAACTCACTCCGGAGCTCCAGAAGCTCGGCTGGTGGGGCCGGCAGGAAGTGCTCAACGAGGCCACCGGCGAGCTACGCAATGTCACTCTCGGCTCACCCTACCGCCTCCGGACCATCTACGAAGCCAACCTGCAGACCTCGTATCAGGCCGGCCGCTGGCAGAGTCAGTGGGAGAACAAGGCCGCCCGGCCGATGCTCATGTATGTCTCGGTACTGGACAGCAAGACTCGGCCGAGTCACCGGGCGCTGCACGGCACTATCGCCCCGATCGACTCCCCCTTCTGGCGCTATTTTTACCCGCCCAATGGCTGGCGCTGCCGCTGTCGGGTCCGGGCTCTGACCCAAGACCAGGCCGTCAACATGGTTAAGAACGGTGAAGGGGTCTGGGTGCAGGATAAAGGGCTGTCCTTCAACGATGTCCTCATTCCGGGAACGAACGGCGAAACCGGCCGCGTTGCCGTTTACCAGGGCATCGATGATCTCGGCAAGAAATACACCGTCTCCCCGGATCTCGGCTGGAGCAGCAACCCCGGCCTGGATCGCTGGCAGCCGCAGCTGGCCAAATACGACCCGGCCATAAGGAGCCTCTGGTAATGGCTGATCGGATCAAAATATCTCTCCAGGGACTCGAAAATGCCAGGCGCATCATCGGCGAAATGATCGCTCGCGGCCGCAACATTCATCCGCTGCAGCTGGATATTGCCGGGATCATGCACGACGAGGTGGAAGAGAACTTCGCCGCCGGCGGCCGGGATCCCGAGTGGCCGGAGTCGGAGCGGGTCAAGAAGCACGGCGGCCAGACCCTGATCGAATCGGCCCAGCTGGTCAACTCCATCCAGGAGTTTGTCGCCGGCAACGCTTCCGGAGTATTCACCAACAAGATCTACGCCGCCATTCACAACTTCGGCGGGCCGATTACCCGTAAACCTTTTGAATCCTCGGTGCGCCTCCGGACCGATGCCAAGGGGAACCTGCTGCGCCAGGGGACCGAAGGTCTGAAGGCGAACCTGGCCGTCTTCGCCAAGAGCAGCCACAAGCGCGCCGCCGAGAGAAAATACAGTTCGGCCGGGTACACGATCAACATGCCGAAGCGCGAGTTCATGAAGGTTAGCGGCGGCGGGATCGGGAGAATAGAGACGGCAGCAGCGGCATTCATAAGCGGTGGCGCCTTATGAAGTGCTGGCTCGATAAAAAAGCCCTTTCGGCGCTGGTTACTGAAGGGAGGAGATCGTATCCCAAGGAAACCGGCGGGAATCTTTTAGGCTACTGGTCGGCAGAACATGAAGCGGTCGTCACCCATATTATCGGTCCTGGACCTGCTGCCGTACATTCACCTGTCAGGTTCGAGCCTGACGCAAATTGGCAGGCTGAGCAAATTGGTCTGTTCTACGACGCATTCGATGGCAGGCTTACCTATCTCGGTGATTGGCATACACATCCAAGTGGCCCTGCTTTTCCCTCGGATCTCGATGTGTCGTGCTTGAAAAACATAGCTGCAGATGCTGCAGCACGTGCACCGATTCCGCTGATGTTGATCCTTGGCGGTGACTGCGATCGATTGGAGATTTTCACTTTAAAAGATGGGCTTAAATTCTTTTCCATTCAGACTTTTGATTTTACTGATTTCAGGCCCCAAATTTGCCCGACGTTTGTTCCGGGGTATACACCCCCGACCTGGACCGGATGAATCGATTGTGAGGAAATTTAAAGAGGGTTTAAAGACGGTTCTGAAACAGCCCGCTGATAAAAATTGAACTGCTTCAAATAGAAGTGACCCGAGGGGATAAGGTACGGTGCAATGCACCGTAGGTAAAAGGAGGAATAACCATGGACGGATGGGTAGAGGTTTTCAAGGCAGGCACCAATACCGACAGCCAGGGCCGCACCCGGACCTGGACAAAAGCCGACCTGGACAAGATGGTCAGCTCTTACAATCCTGCCGACTTCGAGGCGCCGATCGTCATCGGCCATCCGAAAGGCGACAACGCTCCTGCTTACGGCTGGGTCGATGGGTTGAAACGGGTGGGTGAGGTGCTCCTGGCGAAATTTAAGCAGGTAACTCCCGAGTTTTCAAAGTGGGTTCAAGACGGCCATTACAAGAAGCGGTCCGTCAGAATTCACCAGGATGGAACGCTCGGCCATGTGGCATTTCTCGGCGCAGCGCCACCGGCCATTGCCGGGCTTAAAGATATTCAGTTCTCAGCGGACATTGAAGCCAACGATTACGACTACAGCGAGGGGGTAAATTCTATGGATGCACGTTTAAAGCAGTTGGAAGATGAACTCAAGACAGTAAAGGACGAGAACGCGAAGCTGGTAACAGAGCGGAACGATTTCAAGTCCAAGGCCGAAAAGGGCGAAGCCGACTTCTCCGCGGCACAGAAGCAGGCGAAGAAAGCGGATATTGTTTCCTTCGTCGACCAGGGGATCAAGGACGGCAAGATCCTCCCGGCCTGGAAGGAAAAAGGTCTGGTGGATTTCATGGCTGCCCTGGATGAGCAGGGTGGCGATTATGAATTCTCTGCCGGCAAGAAGGAAAGCCCCGGTGATTGGTTCCGCACCTTCATCTCGGATTTTGCCGCCCACCCGCTCTTCAAGGAGATGGTTAATCCGAAGAAGGAAGACGACAAGAAAAGCGCCGATTTTGCTGCCGATGAGAAGTTGGCCGAGGAAATGGTGTCCTACGTGATGCCGACAAAATAACAGGGGAGTCCCCCCAGGGAGATTTTGATCGATGACTGAATATGAACTGTTACAACTGGCCCTCATTGCTTCCGGAAACCCGGTCCGCAAGAAGGTGACCATCGCCGCCGGCAACGATCTCAAGGCCGGCACAATCGTTGGCCGGATTACCGTCGGCCGTAAATTCAAGCGCTCTCTTATAGGCGATGCCGACGATGGATCGCGGACCGCAGTCGCCGTGCTGCTCGAAGATGCCGCTGCCGCTGCTGCTGATGTCGAAGCAATCATCGGTCTCGGGGGTGGCGCCTACGCCAGGGACAATATCACCGGCCTTACCGAGGCTGCCGAGGATGCCCTGGAAGCTCGGGGGATCTACTTCGTTTAAGCCGCTTTTACCATTACTTTAACTTTTGGAGGTAGTCATGAAATTCAGTTTTGCAACACTCTTCGGTTGGCTGGGGTTGGTACTCCTGGCCGTCATCATTTTCCCGGCCGCATCCATGGCCGGTGTCCCTGCCCCGGACCATGGTGCCGGGCTGTGCCTTCTGGCCGGCACCGTCTCCCTCGACCAGATCTTCAAGACCCGCGTCCTGACGATCGCCATCAACAAGATGCGGCCGTTCACCACCCGCGTTCTCGACCTGGTTTTCAGCCGCAAGAAAGGCCAGCTCTCCAGCCTGTTCGCCTGGGACATTAAGGCGTCCAATGAACGAGTATTGAAAAACCTCCGCGTCTCCGACGCCGCCCAGGTTACCAACGGCGTCAAGCGTAAAACCGTTACCTGCGAGGCTCCCCGGTTCGCCGAAAAACGCTTTATCGGCGCTGATAAGCTCGATGCTGCCCGTAAAGCCGGCGAAATGGGTGTGGAATTGATGAAAGAAAAAGTTGCCGACGAGCAGTCCGATATGCGCGGCGACGTTGACCGGACTCGCGAGTTCATGGCAGTCAAGTGCCTCTCCGGCCAGGTGGTCGACGAGAGCGGCGCCGTCATTGTCGATTACAACTTCCCGGCCGGACAGAAGCCGGTTCTGGCTGCCGGCTCGAAATGGAACGAAGGCGGAGTGGATCCTCTTGTCAACCTCCGCGCCTGTAAGAAATACATCGGCCAGCGCGTCGCCGTCGACAAGTTTGTCGCTATCTGCGGTTCCGACGCCATGGATGCCCTGATCGGCAACGAGGCAATCGGCGACAAACTGAAGTATGCCGCCGGCAAGCAGATCGCCGAAGAGGGTCGCATCGCCTATCTCGCCAGCATCCAGATCGACGAGATCTTCGGCAGCTATCGGGATAAAGACGGTAACATCGTCGATATGGTCCCGGCCAACGCCTTCATCCTGATCGGGATCGGCCCGGATACGGCCGCCGAGCTGTACGCGCCTACCGTCGACCTGAAAGATGACGCCGGAGTCGGCACCGGCAAGGATCCGAATATCTTCTTTTCCAAGTCCTGGGAAGAGGAAGATCCGTCCGGGCGCTGGGTTAAAGTTGAGTCCCGTCCGCTGCCGGTCCTCTTCCAGCCCGAGTGCATTATCTTCGCGACCGTCTGCTAAGGGGAGGTGACTAGTGAAAGTTGAAGTCCAACCAGGCTATCATGTAGAAACCAAGCTGCGCAAAGAGCCCTTCTATCCGGGAGACCAGTTCAACCTGGATGACGAGAAAGAAGCCAAAAGGCTGATCGATCTCGGCGTCGTCAAGGGAGCGACCGGCGAAGGGGCAGCTGCAGGCGGCAATACTCCGCTCAACGTAACCGAGACCAGCAAACTGATCGCTGCCGCTCTCTTCGCCGACCTTGCCAAGTTCAGGACAGATGAACGCCAAGGAGTCATCAACGCGATCATCAAGCGCGAGAAGGAACTCGAAGTGATTGACCTCGGTATCGTGGCCAACACCCAGAATCCTGCCGATCTCGAAACCTTGGCCGAAAGCGAAACCCGTCCTGCAATCCTGGAAGCCATCGAAAAACGCCGGGCGGAACTGACCGAACCGGCCGAGTAAAACCACAAAACCCAAGGGGCGGGGATCACCCGCCCCTTCAGGAGGAACCTCTATGAAATGCCGCATTCTTTCCCTGTCTGTCTTGCTCGTCTTATCCATGGCCACCGCCGCCATGGCTGGCAGCAAGATGCTCTACGATTCGTCAAGTCCCCATGTCCCCATCCAGAACGTCACCGCCATCGCCCCGGCAAAGTTGAAGTCGGGCTGCGTCACTACGGCTGCCACCAAAGGGGCTATCCAGGGGCAATACAGCTCAATCGACGGTTACCACGCTTACGAGACCGATGTGTTTACCATTTACAGCTCTGCCGCCACCCAGCTGGCAAACCCGCGGGACGCCATGGTCATGTATGAGGTGGACGGTGTCATGATGGCTATAGGGCACACCTTCAGAATGACGAATAGCGGAGGCAGCACTTACAAACGTGCCGTGCAGAAGGTCTACTCGTCGCCCAAAAAACGAACCTTTTCTACCTGTATCCGGCGGCAGCAATAATATGCCTTACAACACCCTCGACAAGGTCAAGAAGCTGAGAGTTTCCGAAGCGACACTGATTTCGCTGACGGATGATAACAATCTCGGCGTCATCGATGAAGAGACCGCTGCCGGCGTTATCGCCGACGGCGATGCCTTCATCGACGGCTTTCTGCGCGGCAAGCTGAAGCTGCCGCTTGATCCGGTACCGGACCTGATCCCGAAGCTGGCTCTTGATATCTATGCCTATGATTTTTACAGTCTCAAGCCGACATTCGAGATGCCGAAAACCATCGGTGAACGTTACGCAGCTGCAGTCAAGACTCTGCAGGCGATTCAGAAAGGCGACGTCAAGCTCGGCGCCGCCGAACTGGAAACAGCGGCCGCCGAAACGCCGTCGGAAACTCTGCTCGTCTCGGCCGGCGCCGCCATGTTTTCCAAAGACGTCCTGGACCGGTATTAAGGAGCCCTGTTGATGTTCACCACCCCACTAGAAAACATCCTGATCGCCCTGGCGGCAATCCCGAACTTCAAGACCGTGGACGCCTGGATGGGGGATGTCAAGGAGCTGCTCGACAAGGTGCAGAAGTTGCCGTCGGCGCACGTTCTGATGAGTGGCGCCGATTTCGACCCGCCGGCCACCATCGGCGCCACGGCCGCTCCGTCGGAAACGACCTGGTCGATCGTGATCATCAGCGAGAGCCTTCGCGACCGCAAGACCGGCCTGGTGGAAAGCCTGGTACTGATCGAAGCGCTGATCGCTGCCGCGCCCGCCGGGCTTACCCGACTCAATACCGGCTTTGGGTATCTCTGGCCGGCATCTGCACAGTTTTTGGGAGCCGACGGCGGCAAGTCCGCCTACGGCATAAAATTCAGTTTAGAAAACGGGAGATAAGTTATGAAAATAGTCACCTACATGGGCGGCGGTCCCGATGTCGTGAACATGGGCGAAGCCGGCCAGTTCACCAAGCGGAAGCCCGAAACCGTGGAAGACGACGCAGTAGCCAATCAGCTGCTGGCGAAAACGACGCTCTTCTTCATCGAGGGGCCGCCACCGCCTCCGACCATCGAAGAGCAGCTCACCGCGATCGCGGCGGCCGCAACCACCATCGAGCTGGACAGTATTGCCGAAGGGGAAACCCGGAACAAGGTGCTGTCGGCCATTGACAAACGGCGGGTGGAGCTTTCCGCACCGACCGGGCAGGAGGGCTAAATGCCACAGGGACAGGGAGCATTCGGCCTTTTCGGCCTGCAGTATGAGGAAGTATATGGCGTCAGTCCCGGCACTCCGGATCTGATCAAGGTCTATTTCAGCACCGTCGGCATCCAGGGCGACCAGGGGCTGGAAGAATCGGATATTATCTCCGGCACACGCAATCCGACCAAGCCGGGCCTCGGCAACATCGATGTCAAGGGACCGCTGACCACCGAGCTCCAGGCATACCTGGGCATGCTCTACTACGGTCTCACCGGCAGCATCAAGACCACTATGACCGGTACCGGTGAAACTGTGGGCGCGGCCCTCGCCGCACCTACGGCAGTCATCAACCCGTTCCTCCAGATCATCACCATCGCCTCGGCCGCGCACGGCCTGGCAGTGGGTGCCGTCATCCAGGTCGCGGGGATCACCGCACCTACCGCACTCAATAACACCTACCTACGGGTTATGAAGGTGGTTGATGCCGGCAATTTCATTTGCCGGATCCCGCTGGGAGTATCGGGCGCGTTCACCATCGGCGCCGGCACGCTCAAGAAGGTTACTGCCCCGGCCACCTCCTACGTGCACGAGATGAGATCCGGAGGAATGCTGCCGTCGTTCGTGGGCGAGACCGGCTTTCCTGATGTTCCGGAGTTTTTTCTCTTCAACGGGCTCAAGGTGGGCGGAATGTCCCTCGGGATCACCCCCAAGGGAATACAGAAACTGTCCTTTAACTTCGTAGGGTCTAATGAGACCCCCTCGACTACTTCGTTCGACACTACGGCTACGGATCTCACCAAGGTCTCCTTCACCGGTTTCCAGATTGCCTCGATCATCGAGGATGCCGGTGGTGCCAACAACACCCTGGCCACCGTCACCGGCCTGGATATCAATCTGGAGAACAACCCCGATACTGAAGCCGGCTACACCGTCGGTAGCGCCGGCAAGCGTACCTCCATGCCGGCCAAGAAGCTCAAGCTCTCCGGCACCCTTAATGTGCAGTTCGACAGCATGACGCTGTACACCAAGGCGATCAACGGCACCGAGACCGCCCTGAAGGTCACGTTCACCCTTGGCTCCGGAGCCGGTACCGCCGGCAATGAGCAGCTGGAGATACTCCTCTGCGAGTTGATGTTCGGCCGCAATACTCCCACCATCGATGGCGACGGCGGGGTGACGGTAAAACTTCCAATCACCGGCTACTACGACAACAACGCCCAGGGTGCAGCGCTGCAGATCACGCTGAAGAACACCCAGCCGGGACCGTAGCATCTTGAAAGAGCTGAATGCAGGGGCGAGGCATGCCTCGCCCTTTTAATCGTTTTTTAACCACCATTTAAAAGGGAGACAACAATGTCATTAGTGAAACTGAACCCGTATAACTCCGCCGTCGCCGGCAAGGAATTCCGCCTGAACATCGCCGGCATGACCGACCGCAAGATATTCTTCACAATCCTGGGTGACGACGCCCCGGTGGTGCAGGAGTATATCGATGCGACCAATGAACAGTTCATCGAAGAGAACGGGATCGTAGACCGTACTGCCGATCAGAAGCTTGACTTTCTCCAGGGGAGGTTTGCTCTTCAAGTGATCGCCGTCCGCACCGAAATGCTCGACGGAAAGAAGACTACCCAGGCGAAGATCGAAATCGGAGAGGGGGAATGGCTCCCGGCCGGCGAGAAACTGGCCAAGCGGGTCTTTGAAGAAAAAATGAAGTTCGTCTATGAGCCAGTCTTCGCATTCAGCAGGAACCGCGCCAATTTTTTGCCCGGTGCCGGCGGCAAATAGCCGCCAACCTGCTGGCCGTCCAGGAGTTCCGGGCCGAATACGACAAGCCCGGCGAAGATGGCTGCACCAGGCGGGACCATCTGCTGGTTCTGAAGCGCCTGGGGAAAAAAACGGCGCTGGACAAGGAACCGAAGATTCACCCCGCCGGCAGCAAGCTTTGGGGTTGGTGGCAGCAGTTGCAGTTAACCAGGGGCGCCGGGTTCGGCCCGGCGCCTTTGACGCATCAGGAGATCAGGGCATGGCGATTCAATATGAGGATCCGGCCGGCTCCCCAGCCCTGGGAAATCGATATCATCCTTCAGCTGGATCAGGCATGGCTGACCCGGCAGTGTAAGAAGGAAGATTCACCTCAACCTTAACTGATTGTTTAACCGGTGTTTAAATGGCAAGTCTGGCGAAATTAAAACTGCAGATGGAGATCGAAGGCGACAAGGTCGTAGTGACCGGCCTCGAACGTGTCGACTCCGCCGTGGAGCGCACCGCTACTACCACCAAGACAGCCACCGGCAAGATGACCACCGGCATGGAAGATGTCGGCGCCGCCACCAACAGAATGGCGGGGAGCTTGGGGGCCGCGGAAGCCGCCTCCGGCCGCATGGCCGGGAGCATGCACGCCCACGCCAGAACCGCCTATATGGGAATGAGTGAACTGGAAATGGGTATCATGTCCGTCACGATGCGGGTCATGAACCTCACTATGGCCGCCGGTCTGATCTCCGCGCCGTTCGTGGCAGCCGGTGCTGTAATTAAAAAAGGTCTGGATCTTGTAGATGAGTTCCAGGTCTCTAACATCCAGATCGCCGGGCAGCTCACCCAGATGCAGGGGCCGAAAGACGTCGCCCTCCACTACAAGGAATCCGCCGCCTATGCCGGAGTGCTGGCCGAAAAGCTGCAGGAAGTAGACGCCGACTCCTTTGCCAATAACAAG
>Ga0134124_10000821_pt1 | contig 24995 bp, 17 predicted proteins | sample KB304_FD_96880 | JGI IMG/M metagenome (GOLD analysis project Ga0134124, IMG submission 96880) | Terrestrial soil microbial communities without Nitrogen fertilizer from Kellogg Biological Station, Michigan, USA - KB3-0-4 | ecosystem: Environmental > Terrestrial > Soil > Unclassified ... | reverse complement strand
GGGGCCATCCTTGGCTTGCTCGCGTTTATGCTTGCCTTCACATTCAGCATTGCATCCGAGAGGTATGACACGAAGAAGAGTCTCGTGCGGGAAGAGGCGAATGTGTTACGTGCGGCCTGGCAACGTTCCGATTTTCTTCAGGAGCCGGCCCGGGAGAAAACGAAGGCTCTGCTTCGTGATTATTTGGACAATCGCATCGCCTTTGTTCAGTTATCAAATCCGGACAGAGCCGAAACTTCTATTAGTGACGCTACTCGGATTCAGCATGAGATATGGGCCACTGGCGTCCTGAGTGCAAAGACAGATCCGTTTATGAATTCGGATATTGGAGCGATGTATCTCGACTCGATAAACCAAATGGCTGACCTTCATGCTTTGCGTGTGAATCAGGGATTACAGGCGCGGGTTCCGTCCGGCATCTGGTTTGTGCTTTACGCGCTGCTGTTGCTGGGCATGATCGCCGTCGGCTATCAAACGGCAATCGCAGACTCCCGCCGCTCCCGCGTGACAGCAGTCCTGGCGATATCATTCTCGCTGGTTATTGCATTGATTGCCGCGCTTGATCATCCCATGAACAAATTCATCTCCATCCCGCAACAGCCATTGGTGAGTTTGCAATTGGAAATGAAAAACACTGCGGAGACAACGGACTCCGGTCCGCAGAAGTAGTGCGCTACGCGCATTAGCAATCAAGATCTTGGGAGGTGATTACATGAGGAAAAACAACATTCGAAAACTCGCGATCCTTTTTATTTTCCTGGCAACTACCGCAATTGCAGCCACGCAAAAAAGCAAACCCAAAACTGTAGCGGCGCCGGCCGAGCCTCCGTTAAGAGGATCCAACACAAAGGAGGGTGCTAGTCAGGCGAACAAATCCGCTGCGGTGCTCAACGAAATTATGGCAACGCCTGACAAAGGAATCCCACGCGACGTGTTAGCGAAAGCGGAATGCGTGGCCGTCTTTCCGAAGGTCGTAAAGGCGGGATTCATCTTAGCCGGTCAGGGAGGCCGAGGCGTCGCCAGTTGCCGAACTCCGTCCGGTTGGTCCGCACCTGCCTTTTTCGAAATTAAGGGCGGCAGCGTTGGTTTGCAAATTGGTGGTCAGGCAACGGATTTCGTGTTGCTTTTCATGAATGAAGGCGGAATGCAGAGCCTGCTGTCGGATAAGTTTGAACTTGGCGGTGACGCGTCGGTGGCAGCGGGGCCAGTTGGCAGGACTACCAGCGCCACGACCGACATCAAGATGGATGCGCAAATCTTGTCATATTCGCGAAGCAAAGGATTGTTTGCGGGAGTCTCATTGAAGGGCTCCGTCATTTCGCCGGAGAAGAGCGATATGGAAGGAACCTATGGGAAAGGTGTGTCTGCGCAGACGGTGCTGACGATAAGCAACAATCGAGCTCCAAGCGAAGTGCAGACCTTCGCTAAAACACTCACACAGTATTCGGCACGCGGCGCAAAATGACAGTTGGAGGGAGGATCGGGACACGGCGCATACGATCGGTTAAGTCTGAAAGGACTTCAATTAGTACAGCTGTCCCACGGGCACGTCTATTTGGATTGATGATTGATGAATCAGACACACCGATTCCAATACGTGAACGGTGCGGGTAGGACCGACGCGTTCAAGTCGATGATGAACATCCAGGTTTGGAAAGTCTTGGCAGGAGGTCGCGAGGGTTTCGGTAGGCGGTTGTTTAGTGGGCTGAATCTACGCAGCTAATGTTGATATGTTCACCTGCGTTCTGCACTGATGAATGGATACGATCGATTTAGATGCGATCTTATAGCTCTGCCCAGAATCGGAGAGCTCAAAGCGAAGGGACGGTCATCCTCGGTGACCAGAGACAAGGCGACGGTCTGCGATGAAGGCCGGTAATAATCGCTCTTGTATAGCAATCCCTCAATTAATCGAAACGAGGGATTGCCGTTCAGGTCATAAATCAATTCGACGTAACCCTTGAGCGGGAGAGGAGTTCTTGAATAGAAAGGCTCGAGCGAAGATCCGATCCTCTCTATCTTTTGCGATTCATGCGAAGTGCGTATCGTTCCGGTTGGCCTGGTTCGTTCAACATTGCAGACAAACGCGCAGGACGCCACACACACAATCACGTCTTTACTTCCTATTCTGATGTTTGGAGATACCAGGAAAAGTGGCTGCAATTCTGCGGTCAGTGTTTCCTCAGTAGGTATGAAGCTCCGGTGAAAGAGCGTTCACTCATAGCGCAGCGCTATCAATGGGTCCACTTTTGTTGCGCGTCGCGCCGGGATGTAGCAAGCCAACAGCGCTACGAGGATGAGTCCCAGAGAAACAGCGATAAAGGTCAAAGGATCCGTCGCTGTCACGCCGTACAGCATCGTGCCCAGCACACGCGTCAACGCCAACGCGGCCACCAAACCCACTCCGATGCCATACAAGGTCAGCCGTAAACCCCGGCCCAACACGAGGCGCAACACATCGCGAGGCTGCGCGCCGAGGGCCATTCGCACGCCTATCTCGCGCGTGCGCTGCGTGACGGCATGGGCTGTCACACCGAAGATGCCTACCATAGCGAGCACCAGAGCCAGGCCGGCAGTCAGCCCCGTCAGCAGCGTGTCGAAGCGGCGGCGGGCCAGCGACGCAGAGAGTAACTCTGTTAGCGGTCGAACGGTCGGGATGTACTGCTCCGGGTCGAACTCTTTGATTCGATCGCGCACGCCGGCAGCCAGGTTGGCGCTCGAAGTGCGAACTACCAAATCCATTCCCGGCTCAGGCGCCTGCTGGTATGGTACGTAAAATTCCGGGCCTGCCGGCACGTCGAGGTTTTCGTGCCGCACATCGCCGACCACGCCAACAATCTCTGCTTTGACTTGCTTTGTGACATCAGCACGCTCGATCGTTATGTGCTGGCCCAGCGCCTCCGAATCTCCAAAGAAGCGACGGGTAAACGACTCGTTGACGATGATCGAGGGAGGCGCGTTGGCGCCGTCGCGTTCGTTGAACGCGCGTCCTCGCAGCAGCGGCACGCGCATAACTTTGAAGTAATCAGCGCTGATGGCTCGATAGTTGGCCTCAGGCTTGTCTTCCGGTCGCGCCGCAGGGCGGCCGTCAATGACAAAAGTGTTCGCCACGGTTGTGCCACTGAAGGGTAACGGAAAGATTACTGCCGCCGCCTCGACACCTGGGGCTGAACCTACTCGTGCCACTATTTCGCTAAACGCGCGCGCCTGCTTTTCGGCATCCGAGTACTTTGCCCTGGTAAGACCGAGATTGGTAGTCAGGACGTTCTGCGCATCGAAACCCGGGTTTACGTCGCGCAGGCGCAGAAAACTACTGACCAACAATCCCGCGCCAATGAGAAGTACGAGCGAGAGTGCAATCTCGCCGACCACCAGAAGATCGCGCAGACGTTGGCGCACGCGGCTTTCACCGCCGCCACGCGCAGACTCCTTGAGTGCATCCCGCATTCTGACGCGCGAGACAGAAAGCGCAGGCGCCAGGCCGAAGAGAATTCCGGTCAGCAACGTTACGCCGGCTGTAAACGCAAACACGGCCCGGTCCAGTCCGGCATCTTTCATACCTGGAATATTGACGGGACTGCCGACGGCGAACGACTTGACGCCCCAGATTCCCAGCAGCAGCCCGACGATGCCGCCCAGCACTGCCAACAACAGACTCTCCGTGAGCAATTGACGCACGACACGCCACTTGCCTGCTCCCAGCGCTGTGCGAATCGCCATCTCCCGGTGCCGAGTCGCTGCTCGTGCGAGCAAAAGATTCGCCACGTTAGCGCAGGCTATCAAGAGCACGAGCCCGACCGCGCCGAACAGGACCAACAATGATGTCCGCGTGTTACCCACCATCGATTCTTGCAGCGTTATCAGTCCGCCACCGAGCCGGAAACCCGCATCGGGATACTGTTGTTCCAAACGCTGCCCGATGAGTTTCATCTCGTTCTCAGCTTGCGCCGCAGTCACGCCCGGCTTGAGCCGCGCGACCACGGGCAGTTGATACGCCGAGCGCTCCTTGGCCACTTGGCCCAGCGACTGCGCGAGCGGACGTAAATAGTCTGTTCGGCTGGCTTGCGGCGGAAAGCGAAAGTCTGCCGGCATCACGCCTATCACCGTAGCGCTGGTGCTTCCGATTTTGATCTGCTGTCCAATAATGTGCGGATCGGAATTGAATCGGCGCTGCCATAAGTTATGACCGATTACTATGACGGGCGCCGCACCCACTTGATCGTGGTCACGCGTGAACACGCTGCCCAACTCGGGTTGAACGCGCAGCAAGGGAAAGAGATCGGCATCAACGGTGACGCCAGAGATAGGTTCGGGGTCGGTATTAGGCTGCCGTAGCAGCGTCCCGGTCCGTAGATAGGCGGCGATGTATTCCAGTGTCTGCGTCTGTGCGCGCCAATCCGCGAAGTCCGGATAACTGAGGGCTGAGGCCTGCAGCATGTCATCCTTGTTACCCCACGGTACGATCAGGCTTTCCGGTTGGACGTACGGCAGCGAACGCAACAGCACGGCGCTCATGATCGAAAAGATAGCGGTGTTAGCGCCAATGCCCAACGCAAGTGTAATGACCGCAATGAGCGTAAACCCGGGCTGTTTCCTGAGCCCTCTAATTCCATGGCGAATGTCGTTTATTAGAGTTTCCATTGTTCTTCGGTAAAATGTAGATAATCTCGACGAGATCATCAATTCCACCAATCGACGAACTGAGCTTCCGCCGACCATGCCCCAAAAAATCCTGAGCGTTTGTGGATTGAGGCTCCTGTCCGCCACAGTTGTTCAGAATGGAAATGGAGAAAACGCTCAGATGTCTTTGTTGGTGTAGAGTTCTGCCATTGCGACGACAATTTTGCGTGGTCCGACAAACGGTTCGCGCCCGTGTGACGCGAGGAAATTGTCCAGCATCAGGATATCGCCTTCCTGCCATGGAAAAGTGACACTTGTCTCGTTGTAAACTCCGCGAATCTCGTCGAGCACCGATGTCTCGATCCGCGACCCGTCGCCATAATAGGCATTGCGCGGTAGGTCTTCCTCTTTGAACGCGGACAAGAGATATTCACGCACCGCCGCTTCCATGTTCGAGATGTGAAACATGTGGGCGTGGTTAAACCAGACCATCTCGCCCACTTTCGGATGGACCGCGACCGCCTGACGAATCTGGCGCGTACGCAAACGATTGCCATCTTTCCACTCGAACTCTGCATTCACTTTTCGGCAATACTCTTCGACTTGCGACCTGTCTTCGGTTTGAAAAGCATCTTGCCAGGTCAGGTCAACTCCCTCTCCGTAGTTACGCGTGTACATCACCTTCTTACGCATGAACCGTTCTTTGATAACCGGATCCAGGCGTTTAAAGACTTTGCGATCATCAGCAATCGGGGTCGCGCCTCTCTCTCGTGCCGCCTGCACACAATGAAACCAGATCTTTGTCGGCCAGTTGTGTGAGTAAGACATTTCGTGATGTAACGGAATCGGCTGATCAGCGGGATAGTCTGTCGAAGTGTAAATGTTTTTGCCGACTTCCCGGCGCGGTGCAGCGCGCTCTTTGTAGTCAAGCAAGTCACTTGTGATAGCTCTGGCAAATTCTTCAAACCGCACCACCGTATCAACTTCAAAATTCCGAAACAGGATCGCCCCATATTTCAGTAGCTCTGTCTCGATGAATTCACGGTTGTGCGCTGCCCAGACAACAAGGTTAAGGTTGCCCACTTCGGGCTCGATAACCAGAGGAAACGTTTCGCCCGGGCTTAGTGACGTAGTCCTGATCAGCGACTGCGGCGTGAGACTCACCGGCTTGCGCCGCTTGCTGAAACTAGCTTGCATTTGTTCCCTCAGCGCTTTGCGAGCTGCAGAGTTTTAGCGCGGCCTCATTCAAAGCCCTCTCGGCATCGTTCCATTTTCGCGTCTGCTCTAGTTTTTGATTCATAGAATTGCGCCACTCAGTACGCAACTTCCTGAGACATGATTCGAGTGAGGCCGGGCCGGGTCCACCTCCATAGACCGTCGCTGCTGCAACCGCTGCCGGGTCGAGGCCCTCAAGTGAGACAGATATGTTTTTCTCTTCTCGCCAACGAGCGACAAGGTGGTGAAGCGATTCTGCGTGCTGGATGACATTATTTATCAGCGAGCCGACGAGGTGATGAGCGTCTCGGAAGGGCATGCCGGTTTCGGTCACCAGGCGGTTAGCAAACTCCGTGGCTGAAGTATACCCGTTCGTCGCTCTCTGAAGCATCGTCGCCGGTTGCGGCTCTGCTCCGGCAAGGACAAGACGTGCCAGAATCAACGCTTCCGTGAGACTCTGCAAAGCATTCCAGACAGGGCTGACGGCTTCTGTCCCCACGCTGATTGAATTCGTGAATGGTTTGGCATGCATCGCCGTAGCGGAGCTGACGAAGGCGCCCAAAGCCATCGCACTACGCCCCTGCACATGCTCAAGAAGAAACGGGTTGCGCTTTTGCGGCATCATCGAACTTGAGCCGACCAGTTGATCAGGCAAGAAAAGAAAACCGAACTCCGCCGTCGTCCACAGTAAGAGATCAGATGCGAGCCGGCTCAACGTGACGCCCAGCACCGAGGCGGCAGCAAGGATACGTAGGATTAGATCGCGGGAGGCGACTGCATCGACAGAATGCGAGACCGCGCGCTCAAAGCCGAGCAGCATTGTCGTTCGTTGCGGGTCAATAGGCAGAGAAGTTCCGCCGACGCTACCCGCACCCAATGGGCAATCATTCAACCCCGCGAATGCCGCCATGATGCCTTTGATATCTCGCTCCAGCGCAGAAGCGATGCCTGCCAGATAATGACCGTAGCTGATGGGTACTGCCGCTTGATAATGCGTATAGGCGGGCATGACGATGCGGCTATAGCGATTGGCTCTGCGAATGAGCACAACCTGAAATCTTAAGGCTTCGCGAAGCAGGTATAAGTAAGGGGCCCGTAGCCGTAGTCGTAAAGTGGTCGCATTAAGATCATTGCGCGAGCGAGCAGTATGAAGCATGCCTCCGACTGCTTCCCCCAACCTTTTCGTCAGAAAACCTTCATAGGCCAGATATAGCCCGCGTGGCGCGTGTACGTCTTCCAGCGGCGCAAATCTGCCGGCTTTGAGCTCACCGATCTCACACAGTAAACGGCAAGCCGTCGCCTCATCGATGATCTTGCACTCGCACAGCATGATGACGTGCGCACGATCCACCTGGGCTATATATCCCAGCTCGTCGGCAACCATTCCTCCACTCTTTTGCCCAAAAAGAATGCGACGCGCGGAGGCCGATACTCCATGCAAAATTCGTCCGGTGTTCTCCAATTGGTTGTCCTTTGTTGGTTTTTGACTAGACGCCGGCATTGCTCTTTATATCGTGCGGCTGAATGATGAGATTGATAACTCTGTGTGCAGCCTCCGCTGCCCGAACTGCCTGCTCGTGTGTTGACCGGCGAGCGATGACGTGCCCAACCCTGTCGCGAAAATCTCCATGACGCCGCATCTCTGCGCCTGGCGGCGAGTAAAGTTTCACTTCCGTTATGCCGGGGATACTCTGCGCCTGGTCCACCCCTTCAACTTCGGCCAATATGCCGTCTCCAGGCGAGAGGATGAACCGAATCGAGGTGTGGTCCTGGCAAGACCTTTTTAATTCCGGCTGCTCTCCCACCACCAGCATGATGGTTTCGGAAATGAGATCTATTCCGCAAGAGAGACGCACCAGCTCGGGAATGAATCCGCCCGCGAGGCGGGGATTCACTTCAATAATTTGCGGGCCACTCTCGGTCAGGCGCAATTCAATATGTGCCGGGCCCCATCCCAATCCGAGTGCTGTCAGAGACTGTTGCGCAATGTCCTCGATCGCTTTCTTCGTAGCGGGGGAAAGTTGAGCCGGATAATCATGGCCCACCTCGACGAAAGTCGGTAACGGCCCCAGATGTTTGGACGTGATGCCGATGACCTGTAGCTCAAAAGTCTCGACGGAGTATTCCCAACCTGAGGCAACTGATTCGACCAAAATGCGACGCGCTACCGGAGCGCCACGCTCGTTCTGCCGTTGGCTGAGCAATCGCGCGGCGTGGGCGCCCACTTCGTCAAGACTTAAACAAAGCTTTACTCCGACGCTTCCCGAACCACTCACAGGTTTGACGATGACGGGTAAACTTAATTCCTGTGCCGCGGCGACCGCACTTTTGATGGAGGTGGCCCCGTGGAACGCGGGCATCGGAACGCCCGCTTTTTCCAGTCGTTGTCTCTGTTTGAACTTGTCACGGCAGGCGCGCACCGCGACCGGAGATGGCCCAGCCAGATTGAGGCGGCGAGCAATGCTGGCGGCAGTTGAAATGAAATACTCAGAACTCGAAGTCACTCCGGCCAACCCAGCGCCCGGTTCAAGGCGCCGGCAGGCATCAAGCAATGTCACTTCGGCCTTCGTGTCCACCTTAAGAGTGTCCAGCCCATCCTGCGAGACGTAACTGTAACGAGCAGGATTGTCACTCAACAGGATGGGTCGGAATCCCTGTTGCGATGCGGCCCGAGCGAATAATCGTCCGGTTCCGCTCGTGTTGCTCTCAACGAATGCTAACCACGGGTTCATTATTCTTCACAACCGAAAAAGGAGCGCCCATTACTTCTTCATAGGTACGACGGTTCCAATCCATGCACGTCCATTCGCTTCCAGCCTCGAGTGTATGATCGACGCGCACCGGCGATTCGGGTAAGTTGTCGAGCCAGAGATTTTGTTCGTGCAACCACCTGTCGTTGTATGCAGTGTCCTGATACCGGTAACCTTCATCCGGCAGAACCACGACGACGACAGCTTCGGGATTACGCTTTGCCCACCATTGCGCCGCCAAATATGCGGCGCCGCTCGTCGGTCCCATATAAAGTGCATGTTTCTTATGAAGGACACGCGTCGCCATCAAACCTGCGGCGGCATCGACCCAGTGGATTTCATCGAACACAGAGTGATCGACGTTCTGTGGCATGAGACTATTGCCGAGACCGCGGAGCATTCGCTTTTGGTCAGGTTGCCCGAAGATAACGCTTCCGTGAGTGTCGACTCCGATCACTCTAAGCTGTGGAAAGAGAAGGCGCAGGTACAGGCTTGTTCCGCACATTGATCCTCCGGAGCCAACGGTCCCCACGAGGCAATCGATCTTGCCGATAGTTTCCGTAAGCAATTCGGCGAACGGCGCATACGACCCAGGATTATGCGGATTGCTGTATTGCGCGGGCCAGAAATGTTCCGGGTGTGCGGCCTGCACCTCGGCCATACGATCAAGCCGCGCCTGCTGGAAACCGCCAGTCGGAGAGGGTTCGCGGACGATCTCGACGGTCGTGCCCAAATCCTCGAGTCGTCGTTGAAGCGGGGCATCAATTGCCGGGTCGCTGACAATAATTAGTTTGTAGTTTCGCAGTTTGCACAACATCGCGAGCGCTAAACCGAATGTACCGGATGTGGTCTCGATAATGACGCTTCCTTCGTGGAGCAAACCTGCATCGCGGGCGCGATCGAGAATGAAACGCGCCGGAAGAAGTTTCATCAAGAAAAACGATGCGCCGTATAAATTACGGTCGAGTCGAATCAATTTCGGTAACACGACCGACTCGATCACTGTTGGAGCTATTTTAGTAATTCCCATTTCCCTTCCCGACCTTCTTTGCATGAGCCAAACCAGTCTCTCTGGTTTGAAAAACCCACATGTCCTTAATTCCTATTGTTGTAAGGAGAGCCTGAGCCTGTTCGATCCGGCTCTCTTTCAACCGATCGCCAGGGTCGAAAAGTAATCCCGCAATAGTTCCCGTGTGCGCTACTTGAAGGCCCACTGCACCCACCTCTTCAGAGATTTCTTTTAAGTCCTGGAAATGTGGTTTCGGCAGGTAATGCTGGTTGATTGTGGCGCTAGCCGAAGACACCTGGCCGAGCAGTTGAGGACTGCGAAGGTGGACGGCTCGTCGCAAGAGTCCGACCATCGGACGAAACGCTTCAATCTCCCACCACGAGTAGCGCGCCGGAGGGAAACCGATTGTGTCTATCCCATTCCCGTTCGGACTAGTGTTGAAACCCAGGATTTCGAGCTTGGGAAGCGAGCTTCTAAAGTCTTCAACAACCATCCCTTCGCGCTGCGCGAAGAGCACCATTCGCTTGCCGAACATCGTGGCGTCACAAGCAGTTTCGGCGCACACAGCCAGAGCCGCAATTTTATGAGGAGTCAGGCGCTCGCTCAGCGCATTGGCAGTAGCACGAATCGCGGCTGTTACATCGCTAGTTGAGGAACCGAATCCCCAGCCGACGGGAATGTTGCTGCGTATCTGCACTCGCCCACCACATTTGTGCTTTCCAAGGCTGCTCAACGTCAAAGCCACGGCCCGACACGATTTGACCTTCCACTTCGGCTCGATTTCAACCACGTCGCTTCCATTGGGAGTGAAGCTGACTTCCGACTTGTAAATTCCACACGGGATTGAAACCAGCACCCGCTTCAGACAACCATCCGGTCCCTCAAAGACGCCTTGCAGGAGCTCACCGTGGTGAGCCCGCGCTACCCCGTAGCCTGTTTTGAGAGATCCCGTTTGATTTTTTAAGCTGTTCCCTGCCGAAAGACTTTGCCGGCACCCTATTGAATCATTCGTGAATTGACTCTCCATAATTTTCCCCGATTTGAAGCGATTCGACAGACACATCCTGACCGGGTATTTCGTGCCGGACACATAGATGGAAGATTTGGTTTATTTGACGAATCTGCGTGGTGTCGCGCGGGATGAGTTGCAGTCGATGGACACCACTTCACTGTTTAGGTTGAAAAAGAGCTCGTAGGCTTTCCGTTGATCGTTGTATGTATCCAGAAAGATGCCGACGTAATCGTCATTGAAGATGTCGTCGCGCTTTGCCACCGTGGCGCACACTCTACTGCTGGTTGAGTTGTGATTTCTTCTTATCTCTATCCTTTGAAAGTCATGCTGTTATTAACAAAAGTGTGAGGGCGTGACACACCTTTTATTCAAGCCGGGGTCTTTTTCCTGCACTGTTTTCCGATTTATTAACAAGTTCCTGCGACAGCGTTCTAAGCAGAGCGGTTTGCGCGGTATTTACGAAGAAATGGTCGCCCGGAAATACCTTTAGCGAGACACTGCCCGTAGTTAACTCCGCCCAAGCCTCAAGATGTTCGCGCGGCACGTCATAATCTTCTTGCCCGCCGTAGATGCTCATCGGGCAATCCAGAAGAGGGCCATTCAAGTAGGTGTAAGTCTCAGACAACTCAAAATCGGCGCGCAGTAGGGGCAGCATCAATTCCATTAGGTCAGGCTGTTCGAGTGCCTCATGCGGTGTGCCCTTGAGGTCGCGCAATGTGACGAGGAATTCAGGTTCAGGAAGATTATAAGTAGGCGCATGGGTGGCGGGTATGTGCGGCGCACGACGCCCCGAGATGAAGAGATGCCGGGGCATTAAGTGATGTTCTCTGCGGAGATAACGTGACAGCTCGAAGCTAATCGTCGCACCCATGCTATGGCCAAAGAAAGCGAATGGCTTGCCGAGAAAAGGGAACAGCCCCTGGGCAAGTTCCTGGACCAGGGTATGCACGTTGGTGTAGGCCGCTTCTTTGAGTCGTCTGCCTCTACCTGGGAGTTGAACCGGGCAAACCTCAACTTCCGAAGGAAGCTCAGACTGCCAGGTTCGAAAAATCGTGGTTCCACCGCCGGCATACGGGAAACAAAAGAGTCTTATGTTTGCTCTCAGGTTGGGCTTTACACCGGCAAGCCACGGTGTTGAAGGTAGCTCCGCAATCACTGTTGAAGATGCCATAATCAGACTAACTTCCTTATTAATATATGACTCTAGACGAACAGGTGGTTCGAGCGGACCGCGCGCCGCCAAAGTCGTGAGGGAGAAGTTGACCTGGACCAGCTAGGCCGGCGCCGACTTTTCCATCTTCCTTCTCAGGCTAAGCGGCCTCATGTCAGTCCATACCTCTTTGATATAAGCGAGGCACTCTGCTTTCAGGCCGGTCTTGCCCGCATCATTCCAGCCCAATGCGTTTTCACGCTCCAAGGGCCAGATGGAATATTGCTCCTCGTGATTGACGACCACTTTATAGGTAGTCGTGTCTTCTCTTTCGTCCATTTTTGATCTCCTTTGATTGGTTGTGATTGGTGTTGGGGATTAATCAACGATCGCCGGTATCCAGCGCGTCCGTTCCACCTGCGCTTCGAACATTACGTGAATACATTGGTCGTCCGGAGATTGCTCACTTCCGGCTCGTGGATCAGAGGAAACGTTTCGCCTGGACTGAGCGAAGTGGTCCTGACCAGCGACTGCGGCGTTAGACTCACCGGCGTGCGCCGCTCTGCTTTGAATGTGCTGAAACTAACTTGCATCTCTTCCTGCCTCAGCACTCTCTTTTTTGTGAAAAAGCTCGGTCATGGCGACGACGATTTTTCGGGGCCCGACAAACGGCTCGCGTCCATGCGAGGTCAGCACGTTATCGATCAATAATACGTCATGCTCCTGCCACGGAAATCTGACCTCAGTCTGTCGATACGACTCACGAATTTCTTCCAACGCCGAAGGTTCAATCGGCGAGCCATCACCATAATAGGTATTAAAAGGGAGGTCTTCTTCCGCGAACTCTTCCAAAATCGCTTCACGTACAACAGGCTCCAGGCTCGATATGTGAAAGAAGGCCGTATGCTCAAACCAGACCGCCTCATTGGTGCGTGGATGTACAACCACCGGATCGAAAACTTGTCTAGTTCGCAGTCCATCGCCCTCTTTCCAGGTGAAATCCATCAAAGCCTTGCGGCAGTAGTTTTCCACTTCCAGTTTGTTCGAAGTTTGAAAAGCGGTTTGCCAGGAGAGACCAAGTCCTTCACCGTAGTTGCGCACGTACATGACTCGCTTTCGTGAGAATCGTTTCCTGGTCAGCGGATCAAGGAGTTCGAGGACGCGGCGGCCGTCGGCGATCGGCGTTGCCCCTTGTTCTTTCGCCGGCTGTACACAGAAGAACCAGAGTTTCATGGGCCAGCTCTGTGTGTACGACTGCTCGTTGTGAAAGTGGATAAACTGGTCGGCGGGGTGATCTGTCGAGGTGTATACTCCCTTAATAATTTCCGAGCGCGGCGACGAGCGTTCGCGATACTCGAGCAGTTCAGTCGAGATGGCTTTCACAAATTCTTCGAAGTGCGTGACGGTTTCCAGCTTAAATCCACGAAACAGTATCGCTCCGTGCTTGAGCAAATGTGTCTCGACGAATTCCCGGTTGTGTCCGGCCCAGACAGCGAGATTGAGATTGTTTATTTCGGGCTCGATAACAAGAGGAAAGGTGTCAGCATTCAGTGAGGTGGTCCTGACAAGCGACTCCGCCCTCACGCTCACGGCCTTGCGCTGCGTTGTTTTGAGCCTCTGAAAACCTGAATTCAAGGTGAACTAGCCCTTCTCTAATCAGTAGCTTCTAATTTGGATTTCTCTGTGCAACAGAGAAGACTCAATCACCGCCAGTGACGCTATTTGCCGCGGCGACTTTGTCCATAAACGCAACCCGGATTTTCATGCGACCGCGTCCGACTCGAGCACCAGCAGTTCCCGCAACTCGGAGCGTAGCCTCTCGGTTCGGAGCAGCTTCCCTTCTTCCATTATCATTAGCGTATCGGCGAGGTTGAAGAAGCGGTCGTCATGGCTGATAACGACCACCACCTTGTTGCGCGCCTTCAGCTCCGGCAGGATGTGTTGGTAGAAGACCTGCTTGAACATCGGATCCTGGTCGGCTGCCCACTCGTCGAAGATGTAGATGTCGCGGTCTTCGAGGAAGGTGACGAGCAGGGCCAGGCGCTTCTTCTGGCCATCGGAGAGGGCCAGCGTGGAGAAGCGGCCGTTCTCGACCTTCACTTTCCTTTCAATCTCGAGCTCGCTCAGGTAGCGGTTCACCAGCTTCTCGTCGACCGCGTGCAGGTTGCTTAGCAGGCGGTCGAAGAGGTAATAGTCGGTAAAGATGGCCGAGACGTACTGCCTCCCGCTGTTCAGCGACTCCCGATCCATCTTCACGTCGCCGAAGTAAATCTCACCGCTGGTAGGGATGTAGTGGAGCGCCAGGAGCTTGCATAGGGTGGACTTCCCTGACCCGTTGCCGCCGACGATGAAGGTGATGTCGCCCCTCGCCACTTCCATGTCGAGGGGGCCGAGGGTGAAACCGCCGTCCTCGTCCGTGTAGTGGTAGGAGACATTCGAGAACCTCACCGTGTCCCACTCCGGCAGCGGCCTGATCTCCTCGACCGCATCCTCCTTCGAGAGCCTGCTGAACACCTGCTTGATGCTCTGCAAAGAGACCTTCGCCAAGGCGATCGACGGCATGGCGTTCAGGATCACCGCGACCGGTCCCGTGATGTAGAGCAGAGCCATGATGGTTCCGATCAGCGCCTCGGTGGTGATCGAGTGTGAGCTGACGAAGACATAGGCGAGGAGGCCGACGACGAAGAAGCTTAGCAAGTCGCCATAGTTGGCCGAGGCGGCGATGATGGTGTTTGCCAGCTTGGTGTTGCTCAGCACGTCCTGCTCGTTGGCGAGGAGGATCTCGTCAAAATAGCGGTCCCGCTTGACCTTGTTCAGCTTTAGTTCTTTGGCGCCGTAGATCAGGCCGCGGATAGACTCCTGGAGGGCGTCCATTTTGGCCCTGCCGCGCTTGAAGTATTTATTCCCGATGAACATCGGCACCTGGTAGGTGGCGACGCCGAAGATCATCGCCTTGATGACGAGCCAGAATATCTCCGAGCTGAGGACGTACAGGTAGCCCAGCATACCCGCCACCGTGACCAGGCTGATGAGGACCTGGGGCATTATCGTCGCGCCCGTAACGATGCGGTTCACGTCGGTCGTTATCGCGACGATGAGCTTCGAGGAGCCCATCTTCTCAAGCTCGGCGATGGGCGCCTGCATGATCTGGCGGTACGTCTTGATCCTGAGCTCGGAGGTCGCGTCGAGCGCCACGCGCGTCAGCAGCGTCTCCGAGACGGTGCGGCCGGTGAGCACGAGCACGCAGATCGAGACGAACAGGAGCGCGAACTTATAGTTCGACACGTCCATCCACAGAAACGACCGCACCATGTTGGTTCCCAACCCATCTTTGCCCGAGCCCGGCGCGATGCTGACCAGCACGAGCGGGATGAGCAGCGAGTAGCCGATGCCAGCGATGGCGCCGAGCAGCATCGAGAGAAAGACCTTGTTGGGTGACTTGTCGGTGAACAGTCTGAGCAGGTTCATGTCGTCATCCCTACTCCGGCGTGATGATCACGTCGGCCCTGCTCCCTGCGGCCGCCGCGCTGTCCAGGACGCGGTACTGCAAGTCCCGGAATGGCTTGACCATGTCGTCGTAATGCGCGCTCAGCACGTTGCCGGACTGCCCCGTGGAGTTCATGCACAGGTGACGCGTTGAAGGCCCGCCGACCTGGATGATCTGCCGGAAGCTGGCGCTGAGCGTTTGGTCGTAACCCTCGGCCCTCTTATAGATGGCGTTCGCGACGTTTATCGTGCCGGGGGAGCCGCCGTTCGGGACCTTGCGCTCGAAGACGGAGGCGAGCCACCTCACGCTGCTGAACGGCATGTGCGCGTAGAAGGTGTGATGGATGTCGCCCCAGCGCCAGGAGTCCATGTTAGAGCCGCGCAGCTTCTTCAGCTCATTGACGGCCTCGTCCAGCGAACGGCTCAGTTGCGGGGCGCAGGAGGCTCCGGTCCCGCCGCACCACGTTGACGGCTGCTCGGTGAGGGCGTGGAGGATTTGGTCGTACGACGTCTCAGACACCATCCTCTCCATCTCGGCGCTCTGCTCCTCTTTGTTCCAGGAGTCCTTCAGCGTGGTCCAGAACAAACCCTCGCGCAGGTGGCGCACCCAGACGAAGAAGATGGCGGCGCCCTGGCTGTCGCGCGACATGTCTCCGTCCCAGTTCTGAAGGTAGCCGAGCGCCTTCTGCTGTTCCGCTCCGTTGGGCGAGACGCGCCTTAGGTAGTCCAGAAGCCCGCGCACGCTCAGGTCAACCGTGTCGCCCTGCATCTGGCCGATGTAGTCGAGCGAAATCGGCTCGCCACGGGAGACCTTCTCTTGCAGCAGTTGCTCTATCCTCTGTGCCCTGTTCGGCGGGGCCCAGTCAGCGGAGATGAAGTAGGGGTAGTCGGGACCGACCGGCTTGTTGTTCGCGGCGACGATGTAACCCTCCTCGGGGTTAAAGCGCTGCGGCCAGTCCTTGAACGGTATGTACCCGGTCCACTTGTATTCGCTGGTCCAGGCGGGGACGGGCAGGCGCCCCTCTCCCTTCAACCTGACAGGGATGCGGCCGACGCCGATCGAGCCGATGTTATTCGACTTGTCGGCATAGAGCATGTTGAGCGCGGGCGCCACGTACGTCTGGAAAGAGTCTTTGAACGTTTCCCAGTCGTGCGCGTAGTTGACGCGGAGGAACGACTCGTAAGAGGCGTCGTCGGGATCGAGCGCCGTCCACTTCAGGGCGACGGGCTGATCGAAGGCGCCGATAATGTCGCTTATGACGGGGCCGTCGAGGGTTCGCCTGAACTGAATCCTGACGGGCTCGACCGGCGCTCTGAATGAGGCGGGGAAGTCGGCCCTGATGTTGATGGCCTCCGAGCGCACATCGAAGCTGGCCCAGCCGTCGCCATGTTTGTACTGCGTAGGGTCGGCCGGATTTGGCTGCTCAATGTAGAGGTCTTGAACGTCGGCCATCAGGTTGGCGCCGCCCCACGCGATGTCGCCGTTCTGCCCGAAGATTACGACTGGCAGACCGACGAGCATCATGCCTGAGACGTTCAGCCGGTCGCCCTTGAGACGCGCCACGTACCAGGGCGATGGCATTTGAATCCCGAGGTGTGGGTCGTTCGCCAGCGTCGCCTGCCCGCTCTGCATGAGTCTGCCCGACACCACCCAGGCGTTGCTGCCGACGTAGCGGCCGCCGATTTTCAACTCGCTCTCCAGCCCCTCGGAGAAAGCGAGCAGGCCCGCGGCGACCTGCTCGTTCATCACGCCCTTAGGCGCGGCGGCCGAGAGGTCGCTCTGGCTGTAGCCCAGCAGGTCGACCATCTGTTCCTTGCTGAGATACTGGCTCGCGATCATGTTCGAGGTCTCGTTCCACATATTATTGCTGAGGTTCAGCGCGAACACCTTGGACCAAGCCAGCGAATCTACCTCGCGCCAGGGCTCGGGGCGCACGCCGAGGGCGATGAACTCGGGCGGCAGCACGTGGTCCTGCGCGATCCAGGCGTTGATACCGGCCGCGTACGCGGTCAGCGAAGCCCGCGCCTCCGGGCTCAGCCTCGACCAGGACTGCTCGGCCGCCTCGTAGAGTCCCAGCGCCCTCATCCAGGCGTCCTGCGGGACAGCGCTTCTCCCGAAGACCTCGCTCAGACGGCCCGCCGCCGTCCGGCGCTCCAACTCCAACTGCCACATGCGGTCCTGCGCGTGGGCGAAGCCGATGGCGAAGAAGGCGTCGCGGTCAGTCCGGGCGTTGACGACGGCCACGCCGTTCTCGTCGCGCGTGAGTTCGACGCGCTGCGAGACGCCAGCCTTAATCACTCGCCCGTCGGCTACGGGCAGACTGCCTCGCAGGTACAGGAGGCAGGCTATCAGGGCCGCGGACACCGGCATCACCACGAACAGCAGGAAGCGGCTGAGAAGGGGGTAAGACTTGAACATGTCGTTTACTCCACCTAACGGTTCGGGCAGGCAATGCCGACCAGTACATTTGTGATTTTGAGGCTAGGTTGCCGGCGTCAGACTTTTTGATTGGCTCGAGGCGCTTTGCTATCGAAGGGCACTAGCCGGTTTAACGATTTTGGGCCCTTGTGCTTCTTTGTAGAAGATCATACGTGAGTACCAACGGCTACTCTTTGGGTTTCTTCAAACGCCGCATCGAGGCATGCTCTGAGTTGACTCGCCAGAGTTTTTACGAAGGGTTCACGGACCATGTTGAAGTGATTCCCCTCCACGACGTAGACCTCAACGCCTTCAGTGGCAAACGACTCCCAACCGGCTGCTCCTATGTGCCCATCCGCCGTGGAGTATTCCTCTGTACGTAGAAGCGTAATGCGGTCCTGCTTACTTTGCGGCATGTAGCTAAGCATTGCGCCACGGTTGATCTTAAAGAGCTGATACAGGCGCTGAAGCTGGTCCAACTCAAGATCCGGCGGCAGAATATTTGATGCCCGCGCGCATGCAAACAAGTAGCTTAACTGCCCATCAGGTCCTAAACGCTCTAATTCGTTCTGGGAAAATCTTATCGACTTCAAATCAAGTCCCAAGTCCTGGGCGAAAGTTTGCATGAGCAGTAATTCGGCGATTTCGCTGATATCCGGAGCCAGGGCCGGTGCTCTGGAATCAAGCAGTGCAAGCAGGCCGACCTGCTCTCCCTGCATTTGGATTTGTTGCGCGACCTCAAAAGCGACGACACCTCCCATGGACCACCCACCGAGAAAATATGGACCGTGAGGCTGAACGGTTTTCATCTCATTCAGGTAGTGCGTTGCCATGTCTTCCACAGTTGTGTGCGGGAAATTAACTCCACTCAAGGCCCACGACTGTAGACCATAGAAAGTTTGTTGCGAGCCCAGGTGATGGGCGAGAGCGGCATAACAAAGAACGTTTCCTCCGCTCGGATGGACGCAAAAGAATGGCAGCGTTGAGTTGCCTGACTGAATCTTCACTAATGACGAGAAAATCGAAGTAGGTTGTTCCCGGCGCAACAAGCTCGCCAGATATTCAATCGTCGCTGTTTTGAAGAGTGTGGCAAGCGATAAATTTATGCCAAGCAACTGCTGAATTCTCGCCATCAGGCGGGCAGCAAGAATTGAATGGCCGCCGAGCTTAAAGAAATCATCCCTCACGCCGATAGGCCTACGGTCTAGAATCTCCTCCCAGATTTGCGCCAGCCGCAATTCCAGAACGTCGCGCGGAGCGATGAATGTTTCGGCCCTGCTAGAGCTGTTACCATTAAGCGACGGGAGAGCGCGGCGATCTACTTTACCGTTGGCGGTCAGCGGCAGTGTCTCCAGCATCACGAATTCAGAAGGTATCATGTAGTCCGGCAAACGCTCTTGCAGATACTCGCGCCACTCACGGCTATCGCTATCAGCCTGTGGCACGACATAAGCTACGAGCCGTTGCTCGCCAATCGCTGTGGCACGCGCCACAACTACGGCCTGACTTACACCTACATGCTCACTCAGCACTGCTTCTATTTCGCCCAGTTCGATACGGAAACCGCGAATCTTGACTTGGTGATCCGCTCGCCCCACATATTCCAGATTTCCGTCCCGCAGATAGCGCGCAATGTCGCCGGTACGGTACAACCTCGCTCCAGCTTTGGCGCTGAACGGGTGCGGCACGAAGTGTTGGGCAGTCAGTTCCGGATGATTTAAGTAGCCACGCGCCAGGCCGTCACCGCCGATATACAACTCGCCCGGCAAACCAACCGGGACTAACTGCTGTCGCTCGTCAAGCACGTATAGCTGCGTATTCGCAATAGGCTTCCCGATAGGCACGGCTCCGCTCGGAATCTCTCCTTGCGGCAACTCAAAGACACAGCATCCGACCACGGTTTCCGTTGGTCCATATTCGTTGATAAGTCGGGTTGCAGGCGCGTGCTTGCGCCAGAAGGAAAGATTCTCGCCAAAGAGCGCATCGCCGCCTATGATTAAAGCGCTCGCCCATCTCGGCACTTTGTCGGAGGGAATGGTCTGACTCAATATCTCAAGATGTGCCGGAGTGATTTTGACCAGGCTGAAATCTGCACCGGCGCGCAGGGTTTTACGCAACGATTCGATCTCAGGCTGCTCGGCAAGAAGTATCACTCGCTGCCCTGCCAGCAAAGGAGAAAGCAGGCTCGTCACCGTTAGATCGAACCCCAACGGAGAATGCACCAGCGTGCCGTTCCCGTCGCTAACTGCGTATTCCCTGGTACACCAACTCAGATAGTTGACCAATCCCTGATGCGAGATCATGACTCCCTTTGGCCGACCAGTAGAACCGGAAGTGTAGATGACGTAGACCAAATTCTCAGGAACAGTTTCGTTTACCGGACTGATGGTGCTCTCCGTGGCGATTCTCTGCCAGTCGGAATCGAGGCAAATTATCTTGTCTTGAGAGCCGGACAAGCGCTGGCTCAACTTCTCCTGGGTTAATATCACCTGCACGCTGGCATCTTCGAGCATGAAGGTCAATCGCGCTTCGGGAGAGGCCGGATCTAAGGGCACATAAGCCCCACCAGCCTTGAGGACGCCCCACAATCCCACGATCATTTCAAGTGATCGTTCCATCAGGATCCCAACTCTTACCTCGGCCGTCACGCCCAGCCGGCGCAGATAGTTCGCCACTTGATTGGCCCGCTCATTAAGCTCCCTGTAAGTGAGACGTTCACCTTCGAATTCAACTGCGATGTGATTCGGCTGGTGCCTGGCCTGGTCCTGGAATAACTCATGTACGCAAGCTGTTCGTGGATAGGCGGCGTCAGTATCGTTCCACTCGACCAACAGCAGTTGACGCTCCGCTTTGCCCACAACTTCCAATTCACGGATTGCAACTTCGGGCTTTTCACTACTACTCCTCAATAGAGTCTTGAACTGTTCGCCGAGACGTTCGATGTCCGTGGACAAAAACACATTTCGGTCGTAAAGAAACTCTGCCATCAACGAATTTCCACGTCGGGTGCAGGTGAGCTTTATCTTGAAACGATCGAAACATACGTACTGACTATGTATTGAGAACGTCACGCCGGCGGCCACATGTGGCGCGGGCCACGCGTGATACTCAAATCCATAGGAGTAGAACGATTCCGGCTCATCATCTGAATCGACTTCCCTGTCCTGCTCCGGGGTGAAATATTCCTGCCAGCCCTCTGCTTCACGTCTCGCCTCAGCAATTTTTGAGATGACTTGCGAGAACGTGTTTTCCTCACCGGGCGAACAATGAATCGGCAGCGATCTGGCAAAAAGACCCGCTGCACTGCGCAGCTCTTCGTATTTCCTCCCGTCGAAGACACAGTTGACGAGAACCTCTGCCTCGCCGGTCAGTCTCCAGATCAGGATGTGCCAACACGCCAGCAGAAGGTCTGCAGTACACACATCGTAGCGCTGCGCCATCGCGTCCATCTTTGCCACGACATCTGAATCAAGACTCACTTCGAACTGAGCAGGATCAAAGCTTCTGGCGCCGGCGAAATTGTTTTCACAGGGAAGCGCCCCGTTGTGATTAGCCGCGGCCAGCAGCTTGCGCCAATATTTCTTACCGGGTGCAGCCTCTTCATCTCTGAGCAGCGCGCTCTGCCATTCCGAAAATTGAATGAACTGCATCGGCTCATCCAGAGTTGACTTCCGGCCTTGAGCGAAGTCTTCGTATAGACGCGAGATATCTGCAACTAAATTGTCGAGCGTTTGTGCGTCTGCGCAGAAGGCCGGTAAGGTGAGCGCCAACATGTGCTCATCCGGCGCTAGAGCAAGCAGCGACAAATGCAGTAGAGGACAGCGCTCGTAATCGAAAGGCAAGTTTCTTTTTCGCTGCATAACTTCTTCGACTGCGGGCTGTTGCTCATGCGAGACCAGGGCCGTCAGATCAATCTCCTCAAGCTCAATGGAACGGTCTTCAGTGATGATCTGAATCGGATACTTAAGCCCCGGTATTTGCCGAAAGGTCGTGCGTAGTATCTCGTGGCGTTTGACCATCTCCTTAACTGTTTCGGCCAGTATATTTTTGTTGAGGTTTCCTTTGAGCAGCACGACACACTGGGCGCGAAACGCCGTGCTCTCGTTTCGCCAATGCCAGAGTTGTCGTTGCTGTAATGACAGTGGGAAACCGCTGACCTGGTTTTGCATACTCTCTCCAAAGACCAGCCTCGAGCAGGGCCAACTTCACTCCGTTGGAGGGTTGTGTAGAAATCGCACCTGGATCGGGTCAGTACAGGGAGCGGTAGCGACCTGGTCTGTGATCAGCATGCGATACTCCTGGCGATTTTGACTCCAAAGGTGGACCAGGTCGCTACCGCTCCCTGTACTGACCCGATCCAAGCCGATGTCTAATAGGTTTCTGAAGGGGATGGAAGTTCTTCTTAATTCGGAGCAGTAGTGGTGCAGACTGAACCGTAATCCAGCATGTCGCCCATTGCCACCATGATCTGGCGCGGGCCGACAAAGTGATTACGCGCATGCGCGGTTAGTAAATTATCCAGCATCAGAATGTCACCCTTTTGCCATGGGAAACTGACTTCCAGATGCTTGTATACGCTCAGGATTTCATCCATCACTGAGTCTTCAATCCGCGAACCATCGCCGTAATAACAATTCCTCGGAAGATCCTCCTCAGCAAACAACGACACCATAGACTCTCGGGTAAGCGGATCGAGACATGAGATGTGCCAGTGCTGAGCTTGATTGAACCAGGTCATCTCGCCAGTGACGGGATGTTTGACAACGGCAGGGCGCACTGCGCGTGTGCACAAGCGGTTCTCGCTCTTCCATTCAAACTCGATGAATGCGGCGCGACAATGTCTTTCAATCTCGGCTTTGTTTGAGGTCTGAAAAACTCCCGGCCAGTCGAGGCCCAATCCCCGACCGTAATTTCTCATATACATGATGCCCTTCTGGATAAACCGCTCCTTAATACTTGGGGAAAGAGCGGCGAAGACTCTGCGGCTATCGACGATCGGCGTCTCTCCGCCATACTGCGCCGGTTGTACACAGCAGAACCAGATTTTCGTGGGCCACTGATAATTGAAAGAGTTTTCGTTGTGCCAGATGATCTTCTGCTCGGGAGGATAGAAGGTCGGAGTGTAAACGTTTCCGCTGACGGATTTTCGTGGTTGCTCGCCATTGTCCTGGAACAGATTCGTAGTGATCGCCTGCGCAAACCGCTCAAACTCCGGCGCCGTGCTCAACTTAAAGCCACGAAAGAGTATCGCTCCATATCTTACGAGCTGTGTCTCAATGTAAGCGCGATTACTGCCGGCCCAATTTATCAGGTCCACATCCGCGACAGCCGGAGTCATAATCAACGGCAGCATCTCGTCGCCTGATAGATATCCTGTGCTGACCAAATTCTCTTGCTGCACACTGACGGGCGCCGGTCTCATACTCTTCAGCTTCGCAAATCCTGACTCTTCGCGCTTCTTCCTCTCGCCGAGACGCGTGCTTTTATCAACTTCGCCAAGCATCTCTGTGAGACTGTGCAGAGGGATGTCCGGCTGTTCGGTGATAATCCGTAAAACTGTTTGCAGCAGTTGGACCAATCTCTGAATAGTCGCGGCTTCGTAGAGGTCTGAGTTATAAGTTAGATTCCCAACGATGCTCTGTTCTGTTTCCCGTATCCCTAAGGCGATGTCGTACTGCGCCGCTTCGTGACCCGAATCAACGGCGCTCAACTCGAGACCCGGCAATTCCAGCGTCCCCAGTGGGGCATTTTGCAAGGTGAGGATTATCTGGAACAGCGGAGAACGGCTCCGGCTACGCTCCGGCTGTAGCTCTTCCACAAGTTTTTCAAATGGTACGTCCTGATGTGTATAAGCGCCGAGGCAGACCTCCCTGGCGCGCTGTAGCAACTCACGGAAAGTCGGGTCACCGGAAAGATCGTTGCGCAGGACCAGCATGTTGATGAAGAGTCCGATTAGCGATTCGGTTTCGGCGCGGTTGCGATTCGCAATGGGAGTGCCGATAGTGATGTCTCGTTGTTCCGTGTAGTAATGAAGCAAGGCATTAAACGCCGCCAGCAACAACATGAAGAGCGTGACATCTTCGCGGCGGCATAAGGACCTCAATTGCTCGCTCAGTTCCGCAGGCAAAGAAAATGATTCACGGGCGCCGGAAGTAGTTTGAACTGCAGGACGCCGCTTGTCCGGCGGTAGCTCTAGTCCGGTCGCACCTGCCAATTGGTGTCTCCAGTAGGACAGGTGGGTTTCCAGCGTCTCACCGCTCAGATGTTCCTGCTGCCAATAGGTGTAATCGGCGTATTGAATCGGTAGGTCTGCAAGCGGTGACGGCTTTCCTTCGAGGAAAGCTTTGTAGAGTGTCCCCACCTCATTGATAAGGAGTCCGATGGACCACCCGTCTGAAATGATGTGATGCATTGTCAAGAGCACCACGTGTTCCTCTTCGCTCAACCGCAATAGCTTCACCACAAAGAGCGGGCCCTGACTGAGATCAAAAACTTGTTGGGCTTCCATCCGCACTAAGCGCCGGACTTCAGCCTCTCGCTCTGCTTCCGGCCGCTGACTCAAATCCGTGAGCGGCATCTCCACCGGCGCTGGCGGATGTATCACCTGCACGGCTCTACCGTCTCGATTGGGAAAACTGGTGCGCAGCACTTCATGTCGTCTGATCACCTCAGTCAGGGTTTGCTGCAACGCTTCCCGGTCAAGTTTGCCATGCAACTTCACGGCTGTAGGGATGTTGTAAGGAACGGCGCCGGGCTTTAGTTGATCGATAAACCAGAGCCGCTGCTGCCCAAATGAGAGCGGCACATCCACGTCTCTCGAGACGGGCCGGATCGGTGGCAATTGAAGGCCACTCCTTTCCTTATGCGCCTGCTCGATCTGTTGGGCCAGGCCGGCGATCGTTGGCGATTCAAACAAACGTCGCAGTGCTACTTCCACACCAAACGCTTCGCGGACTCGACTCATTACCTGCGTCGCCAGCAGCGAATGGCCTCCCAGGTCGAAGAAGTCTTCTTCGACGCCAATCTCGTCCAGACTCAGAACCGAGCTCCAGATGCCTAGCAGCACTTCTTCAATCGGCGTTCGCGGTTGGATCATTTCCTGTTCCGCTTTCGCTCGACCGCTCTCCATTCCTAGCAGCACGCGACGATCGATTTTTCCATTCGGCGTCAGCGGCAAACTCTCCAACACGACAAACGCGCCAGGTATCATGTACTCGGGCAATTGTTGCTTCAGGGAGCCGCGCAACTCGGTAATGAGGAGTCCGGGCTCGCCCGTAAGATAGGCCACCAGTTGCTTATCACCCGATTCATTTTTCTTTACGATGACGGCGGCT
>Ga0134124_10000816_pt1 | contig 25177 bp, 27 predicted proteins | sample KB304_FD_96880 | JGI IMG/M metagenome (GOLD analysis project Ga0134124, IMG submission 96880) | Terrestrial soil microbial communities without Nitrogen fertilizer from Kellogg Biological Station, Michigan, USA - KB3-0-4 | ecosystem: Environmental > Terrestrial > Soil > Unclassified ... | reverse complement strand
TTTTTTTATTACAATGTTTGTGGGCGGATTCGGAAAGTCTGACGGATCAAACCGATCACCAAGGGAAATAATTACTTGATACGGAGTATTGCCAAACGCATTAATGCACGAGGTAAAAAATGCACGATCATCATTGATAACCGTTCCGTAAGATATATAAATTATTTTTTTATTTTTTGACAAATTTCGGACGAATGAACTCGTTTCTTTTCGCGGAGAGAGTGACGGTCCAACGAAGTGAAATGTACTGTCAAAGCTCTCATGAAAAGGATGAAATAAATCAAGAGCGAAAACAATATTGAGCTCTTCCCTGCTGATCATAATATCAACAATATTAGTAAGTTTGGCTCCGTACTGTTTTGCGACAGATTTATATTTTCTATACGCGGAGATAAAATAATTGCCGCCGAGAAGAAATTTCAATAAAAATTTTACATATAGTTTTGGGTACGGCAAGAATGATTTTTTGTTATATGCTGCCGATGTGATCAGCGATACCGCAGGGACATGAAGGTTTTGTGCGATAATTTTTCCCCACACAGCCATACAGTCATGAATAATGCAATCAGGATTTTCTCTTTTTGCCGCATCAACAAGGAATGGCAACTGCTTAGTGACAATGTCGGCAATTCCATCAATAAATAAGCCGACATTTCTTGAAGTATTTCCATCAGGGATGTTTTTGAATTCGTAGTCTCTGAAAATAATACCTGCGTCTTCTATGATTGTTTTAAATCGGGGGGTTGAATAGTAGATAACCCTATGTCCCTGTTTTACCAACTCTCTGGCAACGTTGACTGTCGGGTTAATGTGTCCGTAGCCGGGAAGACTATAATAGATAAATTTTTTCATAAAGCACGACGTGCTTTGCTAAAGAAGTGAGCCGGACGGGATTCGAACCTGTGACCAAGAGCTTAAAAGGCTCCTGCTCTACCGCTGAGCTACCGGCCCAAAATGAGATTTCATAATTATACCAAGCTACGAACCTATTGACAAGTAAAGGGGTGCGTGTAATACTTTGGCTGATGAGGAAGGGGGTGAGTATATGACATCAAACATCACCGATACGATTCTCGTATCACTCAATCAAGGCCTTTTCAGTACAGCAGCTTTTCTTCCTAACCTTCTTGCCGGTATTATTATCCTTCTCATCGGTATTGTTGTCGCTTCCATCGTCAAAAAGTTACTTATCAGTCTTTTGACAGCATTACGTGTTGAGACATATCTTAAGCGCTACGGCATTTCGGAAGGAAAAGAGCTTACTTGGACAGTTATTTTGGCTGAAATTGTTCGCTGGTTCGTTATTGTCCTATTCTTGATACCAACAGCAGAAATATGGGGATTGCCGCAAATAACGACAATTCTTAATACATTCCTATTGTACTTACCAAACGTTTTTGTTGCGGCAATTATCGGACTGGTAGGTCTCGTTTTTGCACGGATCGCAGCTGAGCTCGTTATGGCATCGACCAAAGGACTCTCGAGCGAATCATCAAAAACAATTGCATCAAGCACCAGAGTAGCTGTTACTATCTTTGTTTTCTTGGCTGTATTAAACCAACTTGGCGTTGCTCAGGATCTTATCCGGATTCTTTTTACCGGATTTGTAGCCATGATCGCGCTCGCAGGAGGCATTGCCTTCGGACTGGGCGGTAAAGAAACAGCACGAGACGTTCTTGATTCTATCAAGAAAAAGGTAAAGTAAGGCTATCTGACTTGAAGGAAGTTATATTTTAAGCTATAATATACATAGCTCAGTCTGTTAGTTGTAAATTGAGAGACCTGAGTTATAGGCCCCATCGTCTAGCGGCCTAGGACGTCGGGCTTTCATCCCGAAAATCATGGGTTCGATTCCCATTGGGGTCACAGCTTCGGCAAAGTGCAAAAGCGAACCGCTACGCTTGCGTTTTAAAAAACTATTACACTTATTAGATCACAATATGCCAGGCGAATTTCCGAGAACCATAAGACAAAGATGGTTACAGCTGTATCCAAAAGATCACCCTATTCATTTAGTGCAGGGCCAAATTCCTGATCCTGATTTGCCTCCTATAAAAGCTACTCGTGGAAGATTGCCTCCAGATTCTACTCGATTAAGAACACTTCCTCCCAGAATAAGCTCTTCTCGTTCAGCACAGTCTTTCTCGGATATTATTGCTGAGGAACTCCACCGTATAGCCGAGGAGGATCGCGATCGTAGGCAAAGGGAGTTCAGGAGAAGAACATGATAATGTACGGAATGCAAGTATCCTGGTAGCTCTATCTTTCAAATATAAAATTGCTTCTACTCCACTTTTTCGTATGCGATTTTTTTACTGAGTCTTTTTTGCCGATAATGCTCTATCGGATTGGCGATAAATTTATTGATGAAAAATGACGAAAGAAGTACAGCAAGCAAGACAAAAATTCTCCCGACGTTATCGTTATGCTGTAATGTTATTCCCGCGGAAACACAAACTAAAATAACCAGCGCATGAACGATGTAGACTGGATAAGACAGATCGCCAAATAATTTATCAAAACGATTTTTTGTCGTTGCCAGAAAGAGAAAAGGAATATTTACCGCAAGTAATAGATAGTAGAAATACTCCAATGTCCGCGGGAAATCTGAATTTACAAACAGCAATGCATTCTGGATATATTGATAACAAAGCGTGCAAACAATAAATACCCCCATGGATATAAACAGATATCTTTGTTTTATTTTCAAGCGTTTTATATATGAATACCATTTATACGAACAAACACCTGCCAGAAAAAATACTGCCTCAGTTGGGATAAATCTATCAATGTAATTCCCGTCGTAATAACGAAGCGGATGAGTAAAATAGAGCCGAGCAAATAAGGCAATGAGAAAAAGAAAGAGTATCAGAGGAAATTTTCTCTTCACAATAAACGGTGCGACAAGATAAAAAAGAAGTTCGAGTCCAAGTGTCCATGCCGGATACACGACAAGCCCTTCATATGTTTGGGAATTGTTAAAAATATAGTCTGTCGTCGGGAATAAAAATACATTCTTGATGAGTAATTCCAAAAACGACTCATGCGAAGGTAGGTTGAGAGGATGAAAGATTATGACGCTAAAAAGTATTGTCAAAATAAGCACAAGCCAATATATGGGAAAAATCCGAAGAAATCTATTGGTAATAAAAAGACGATATGCATGCGCCTGGAGAGCATATTTTTCATTAATAATAAGGGACATATAAAACCCTGAAATAATGAAAAAGGATTGTACTGCGGCTCTTCCGCCGATCAGAGAATAGCCAAACAGCGGACCTGAATGGTTTATTACGACACTTAACGCCAGAAGGAGTCTCAGCAAACCCATGGTGTTATCGTATCATATATTTCCCAAGATGCTAAAACACGGGAAGAGATTTTTTATTGTCCATAAAAAATTATCATGTTATACTTTTTATATGGGAGAACCGGGAGGAGACAGGCATCATGGGCCGAAAGACAGGCTTCCGCGTGTTGATAATGCCCAAAGCGAATTGTTTAATAAACTTTTAACCAGTCTGACAAGCCCTAATAATTTAAGACTATCAATTTTAACTCCAGAAAATAGCCAAAGGCTTCGATGGAAACCAACAGAAATTTCCAGACCGCCGAATAGCACTCCTGAACCATTTGTCATTCGTGATGGAACAACCGTCAGGTGGAGAGGAATACCTACAGCTGTTGCTGTCGGTCAGTTTGCAAATGAGCAAAATCTTACAATAATCGGATCTGCTCATCGAGAAGAAAAATTGCGAAGAAAAAAAATTAATCCTGCTAATTTTAAACATTTTACCAGACTTTTGGAAGGCTATCCGGGTAGTTTTCCTCCCGGCGTTGAGGATTGCTTCACCTTTTGGATCACACCAACGGAAACCGACGGTTTAAAAATTGTCATGGGCGATGCAACGGAAAAAAGAGAAATAGATATATCGGAAGCCAAATTAGCTTCGTCAGCAAGATCAGATACGCTTGGTGAAATTGCGGGCATAATAGGTCAGGCAATTACCGGTAAATTTTTGGGAGAAGATCCGGCCGGAGAAATTCCTCGAATTTAATTTTCGTTCGTTACTAATCTGACAATACCTGTTGTGCCGTCGACTTCGACCAGTGTTCCATCTTTCCAAAGACTTGTGGCATTCTCCACTCCCGCAACACAAGGCAAGCCGTATTCACGCGCAACCAGTGCGCCATGCTGCAGCATGCCTCCTACCTCCAGGATGACAGCTGCTGCATTGACAAAAAGCGGTGTCCACCCGGGATCCGTGGCCCTGGCAACCAAAATTTCTCCTTTATGAAGCGGCTTTTCATTTGCCGTATGTAAGACTTTAATTCGTCCTCTGGTAGTGCCCGGGGAGATCGGTGTACCGGCTACTTCACCTTCATGAACAGCTTTTTTTGTAGGTCGTGGAATAAATCCGCGCGAATCAATAATTGTCGGAGGATTTTTAACTTTTGCAAGTTTTTTCAAAAAAAGAGTATTTGAGGAGGCAAATCTTCTCAGATCCAAAGATGTATCATTCTTGGCATGTTCAAATTGATCAAGCGTCAGATCAAAAACCTGATCAATTGAATCAAGACGGTTTTCATCTACAAATTTTTTTGCCTGCGATAAGACTTTTTCCCGGAGAAGACCGACGATAAAGACCAAATAATATTTGTGTGTTTCACGGTACCCTCCGAACGTTTCAAAAAAATGATAGGCTTTGGCAAACTCTTTTGTTTTTTTGGGATTGTGCTTTTGTAACTTTTGAGAAAGTGCAAGATACGCACCTTCCCGCTCTTTCTTGCCGTTATCAAATCGGTCCTGAGCATCAACACCCGGTGAGTTTTTGGTTGTAAGGAGTAAATTACTGATAAGTGTGAGATTGTCTTGATACCGAGATGCTCCAATATCTATCTCCGCAGGCCCCCTGCATCCGTATTTATAAAGAAATTTTTCAAAAGATTGCAAAAAATCCTCAGGTAATTGTTTTGCCTGTAATTTTTCCTCTAATTTTTTTTCATTCAGTCCGTCCGGCAATAGCTTGGCAATATGGGACAACTCAAGCCCCATCTCAACAGTCATATTATGAGGAACAGATCGTTCCAAATAGGCAACCTCAGGACTATTCTCTGCTAATTTTTTTAATTTACCAAGCATTATTCGCGACGCAACAGTGAGCGGAACTGTTTTTTTGAATACTTTTCTAAACATTTTTGGAAGGAGCTCATCAATAAGCACCGGAAGCGGCGAATCCTTTTTAACAATCATTCTTATTTCATCATCAAATTGTCGGAGTGATTCCTGCACTTTTTTATGTGTTTTATCAGGATCCTTCATAGCGCCATGAACAAAAGGCAGTATGCTAGGCAGCTGCAAAAACAATCCATATGGCAAAAGCGTTATACGTGAAGTTGAAGAAAGATAATCTTTCTCAGAGAGAGCAGCAATTGCTTCTACGCCGAGCGGATCAATGTTTGTGAGTAACGCAAGTAAATGTTTTTTACCTGCAAGCTTCATCGCCGTTGAAAGATTGAAATATATTTTTCCGTCACTGATCCACCCTACTGTCGTATCAAGATTTTTTGACACGTCACGCAGGGCAATAATTTTCCCGGCTATTTTGACAAGCTGGCGAAATAACGATGTTCCCATTGCTGAGACGGGTTGATTCATTGCCTGTGCTGTGACAGTCACATCAAGATAGAGACGCTTCGGTTGTCCCGGTTGGGTCATCATGTCGGGAGGCAGCGGAACAAACGATGTAATGGGCCGTGCTTGCAAAAGATATAACTTACCTTGCTCGAATGCCCATTCGATATCAATCGGTTTGTTATATAGTTTTTCAACATGCTTAATCAAGATTGTCAGATCTTTTATTTGTTCGTCTGTCAGGGTAAATTCATCGCTTCGGTGTCGTGAGGCTTCTTTTGTCCCGCCTGAATGCATGAGCATGCTTGCCGTTTCTTTCGCGCCGAGTGCTTTGCCGGTTATCTTCAGATGTATCTTATCAACCGTGAAGGTGTCAGGCGTCGCTGTTCCCGCTACAACGGTCTCTCCGAGTCCCCAATTGGCCGTAAAGACAGCCTCATCATAGTTATTAGTCACAGGATTAAGTGAGAAACCGACTCCTGCAACATCGCTTGCTACTTGTTTCTGCACAATGACAGCTATCTTCGGGTCTTTCATGGAAAACCCGTTTTCACGCTTGTACACGGCAACCCGGTAATCAAGACAGGAGATAAATGCTTTTCTGACGGCGCTTTCAATATTTTTCATTGTCACTCCGAGGATCGTTTCATATCCGCCGGCAAATGACGAACCTTCAAGATCTTCCTCCGGAGATGACGAGCGAACGGCAAAGAGCATTTTTTGATCAAACTGCTTTAGGCTTGTCGACAACTCGTACTGCTGTTCCTTGGTGAATGAAAGTTTTGCAGCACTTTTTTTGAGATGTTCGCACGATTTTTCCAACAGTTTGTCGTTTGCGTTCGCAAACGCCTTCCAGGCAGGAGTTCTTCTTAGTTTTGTAAACCAGGGGGCAAAAAAAGCTACAGAGAGAATAAAACCGGGCGGCACAGGCAGTGCTGATTTGCTTCCGATCATCAAGGAAAGTCCTTTACCTCCGACTTCCGACAGTTCTGCCTCATCTGAACCGGGAAATATATATACAGATTTACTTGCCATAAATTTATTATATGACGAATCTTGAAAATTTGTACAGAACGATTAAATTGAATTTCATTATTGATTTTGCTATACTCCCCTCGTATGCCAGCCGGAAGGACAGAGTTATCTACAAATTTCCTGCAAATGGTTGACTCAATTCAACAGGACGCAGCCGAAAAAGACGGCACCGAAGAGCTTCAGGAAACCGCGCAAAAAGAACTAAACAGAGCGATGACAGCCGCAGTCAAAAAGATCGATGACGTAGGTGAGTTAAAAGGAAGTCGGGAACGACGTGATGAGGAATCAGTACTCGAAAGGAGAGTCTGTGATCCGGTTACTCTTGACGGTCGTGAATTTGTATTGAGCGGCGATCTCAGCATGGAATCTCCGTCTAACAGAATCTTCGCAGGAGTTGTTACAGTAAGCGTCCTTCGGGAAAAAGCGAACGGTAAAAAAGAAAAATTGCCGGTATTTGTTTTAAGTTCAGGAGTTAATCAAAACGGCAAAGCAAAGGGAACAGTAGCCAGTGTTCAGGGTGTAGCAATAACAGAACCTGGACAGTTGCTGTCTCTCGCAAGTAATTTATCCAAAATTGTCGCTAAGGTAAAAAGCAGATAGAATACGGTATAATAGATACTCGTATGACTATTTCGCAACCGCAATTAAGCATCATCCCTTCATCCAAAAAAGAAGAACTGAAAAAGAACAGGCTTCGTGCTGTGATTCAAAAGAAACGGGCCCTCCTACAAACACTTGTCGTCAAAACCGAAATGCTCCGAATCAATCTTGAAATGGCCAAACAGGAATATATGGTAAAAGTCGGTAATTTATTCCTGAAAGACAGTCATCTTGATCTTGAAATTATCCGGCTGAAAAATCTTCTCCATCTTATGAAGGAAGGTTTATCCTATGACGAAGCTGTTGCCAAAGTGACACAAACATATTACGCACAACAACTTGAGCTGGAACTGGAACAAAAACGAATGCAGGAAGAAGAAGCTCTGTTTCAGAAAAGAGAGGAGCAATTTTCAAAAGTAACGGGCGATATTAAAAAGGTTTGGAAAAAGCTTATTGCCAAATTTCATCCTGATTTGGTTCAGGATCCGCAAGAGAAGCAAAAACGCGATACGATTATGAAACAAATAAATCGCGCTTATCAGGAGGGGGATTATGACAAACTTGTCAAAATACAGGAAGAACAGGTAGCAGATCATGAATTAACCGTTGATAATCTGGAAGAGATCCTTATTAAAGTGCTAAACGAAATTATGCAGCAAAATACAGAATACGCGGATTTGAAAAAGTCGGAATGGTACTTCTGGATGATCAAAATAGACAGAGCAAAAAAGAAAAATATCAATATATTTGTTGATACCGAACGACAATTATTAAATGACATTGTCGTCAAGCTCGACATTATTAAAGAGTTAAAAGCACAAATGGCGCAGCATTGAATTCCCCCGTCGTGTCCCGTACAATAGTTGTGTGGCCACAAAAAAAGCAAGCTTTTTTAATAAATTGACACAGATTTGCCTTCCGACGTTCACTATCCTCGGATTTACGTTCACCTCTCTTAAAAAACCTGAACTCGGTTTGATTTTTAATCTCATGTCGCAGGTGTTTTGGCTCTATTCCGGATGGCAAGCGTGGAAAAAAGCAGATCAACTGGGAATTTTTTTAACGTCACTTGTTATATCAGCAATTCTTCTTTACGGCGTCATAAACTATTGGTTTCTATAAAATACTGCTCAACCTCATTATTGTCCAATTCCTGTCAAGCACTTTTTCATTTTTATGATACTATGAGATTATAAATGAGGTGATGACTTATGATAACTACAGAACAAGCAGGATTTAACAAACGAATGGATGAGTTAGGTCAGAGAATGAGTAGTCCGCAGGGACGACAAGAGATTCTTATCGTATCAGCGGCAGTTGTTTTGGTCGCTAATCTTCCGAGGATAGCAAGAGCTGTCGGTTCAATCGGAGAAAAAATGAGAACAAGATACGGCGCGCATGCAAATCCACGAAGAGGTTAATTAATTCGACTATTTGGCAGTTGTACTCCCGATGATGACGATTACGTCAGAAGTTTCAGAAGCTTTTAAGGTGACGATATTTGAGTCGATTGCATACGACTTCTTGAGCGTTGCAATAAGCTCTTTAAGATAGGCATCATCGGTTCCCTTTTTGGCTTCAATAACCGTTTTTTCATAATCACTTGTATCTGCATTGCCGGTTTTGGTAACGCTGAATCCGGCCGATGTCAGGTCTGTTTTTACCTTGGCAGCTTGTCCCGTAACGCCGCTGCCGTTTAAAACCTGAATATCATATGTAGATAAGTCGAGCTGTTTGGGCGTTGGTGTGGGTGTTTGTGTCGGTGTAGGAGTCGGTTTCGCAATGATATTGGGGATTGCAATGCCCTTGTTTTCTGAGGTACCGGCGGTAAAGTAGTAAATGCCTGCAATGCAGACTAGCCCGATGACGAAAGCGACTAATGTCACCATAATAAAGAACCATGCATTTCCCCGTCGATGTCTCTCTTCATCGGGCATTTTTGCAAAACTACCGAAAGGAGATGGTTCTTCTGCAATTGTCGATTCAATAACCGAAACCTTTTTTTCTTTCTTTTCATCTTCAACTTCAGTATGTGATTCTTCTGAATCTTCTTTGCCCAAACGAACCTCCATGGGCTCGTCCGAAGAGTCTTCAGGCTCGTATCGTTCTTCTGTGGATTCTGACTTGCTGGAGACTTCTGCCTCCTCAGATTCATTTTTGGCAGATTTTGATTCGGATGATTTCTCTTTTACTTCTGTCCCCTCTTTTTCCTCTATTTTCTCATTCTTTTCTAACTCTTTTTCTTTAACGATTTTCTTCTCTTCCGACTCCTCTTTGGTCTTTCCAAATTTCACTGATTTTGCTCTTTTCTTTGTTTGCATAAGTTATTCTTCTCCTCTCTTAATTTAAGAACATTTAGTTACTATTTGTCAAATGGCTCTCTATAGCTTATAATACAAGCAATCGGGTAAAATATATATGGCAACAACGACTAAAGTAGATGTCATAATAGATGGGTTAAGAAGCCGTATTCAGGCAGGTGAATTCGGCAGTGATGGTCGTTTGCCTTCTTTTCGTAAATTAGTCGCCGAATACGAAACCTCACAGGAAACAATGAACAAGGCCATGCAGGCACTCCAAGCAGAAGGTGTTCTTCTCTCATACGGAGCAAAAGGTGTTTTTGTTAACACACCGCATATTCGCTTGCTGGGTATTGCAGAAAACTTTTATCATTATCTTCAGGAACAGGTACCTGATCCTATTGCAGAATATATTGATAAACCGACAATACTAAAAGCTTCGACTGAAATCGCACAGATAATGAATGTGCCTGAAGAAACGCTTGTCTTGAGACGCTTTATGAAACAAGGGACAAGACAAACCACATTTCGCCTGGAAGAATCATATTATCCCAAGAAATATCTTACAACCGCAATGATTGATGAAATCAAAAAAGATGCTTCCTATGCCGCCCTTCCGCTTATGAAGGAGAAATTCGGAGCAACAATCACGGATGTGTCTGAAGAAGTAATGTGCCGATTGCCAAGTGATTATGAACAAGATTTATTGAAAATTGTCCGAAATAACCCGGTAATTGATATCCGAAGAAAACACTATTCAAAGGACAAAAAGACAGTTATTTTTTATACTCACATGATTTTGAATGCCAATCATTTCTTGTTGTCGTATAATTATGAGGTTAATTTCTGGAAGTAGTTTATTTGGTTGTTAATTTGTTGACGAGGTCGTTGAGGAAAGCCTTCACATTTTCACTTTTATCTTCACGGTATTCCTTTTTTGAAAGTAGCGATGTCTTAGCAAAAATATCGGTAAGATCTCCGTTTGTGTTCTTTCTCATTCCGCTGAATAATTTTATATTGGTAATAACATCAAGAAGTGTTTGGAAATCAATTTTCTCTGCAAGGAATGCCCGAATCGCATCGACAGTGATTGATAAAATTTCTCTATCAGATAATGAAGGAACACTATATGAAGGTGTATAAAGTACATCTGCGAAAGCGTTACTTTGTGTATTAATAATCATTATATAAGAAGTATAACCCGATATTTTTCATATGTCAATACTGTTGTCAAATTTTGACAACTATTTATTCTAGATCATTTCCTGTGATGATTTTATGAAAATTTGTGTGTAAAAACAAAGAAAATGCTATAATGGGACCGCTATGGAGCAAATTATTAGGTACTTAGAACAATTAGATTTATCTGAGATTGAAGCAAAGCTCTATCTCAAACTGCTCGAAACGGGTCCGATTAGTGTTAAAGAGGTGGCAAAAATTGCTGAAATCAAACGTACGACTGCTTATATCTATATAGATCAGCTCGTTGAAAAAGGATTACTTATAAAGATTGTAAATGGTTCCCGCAAGCAAATAGCAGCAAACAAGCCTGAGGAATGTCTCGAATACTTAGTCGAACAGAAAATAAAATCTGCAGAAATGACACGGCAGCAGTTCGGGACAATGCTGAAGAAAATAAATACAGTTAGCCAAAAAGGAGACGGAGCTTCCGATGCTGAAGTGAGATACTACAAAGGCAAGCAAGGAATAAAAAAGATTTATGAAGAAGTACTGAAAGCCAAAGAAGTACGGTCTTACGTAGATATCTCAAAAATAGCTGAAATATTTCCGGAAAACTTTACCTTGTTCAATAATGCTTTTAATGAAAACCCTGAAATTAAAATGTATGAAATCGTTGAGAATTCTTCCGAAGCAAAAGAATACATAGAGTTTTCAAGCGCAAAACAAAATTATGTGCAAAAGCTTCTTCCGAAAAACATCCGATTGGCAGATCAGGATATTCTCATCTATTCGGATAAAGTAGCAATCATCCATCTTAAAGACAAAGTTACGGGTGTTGTTTTACAGAATACCGACCTTTATAATAATTTTAAATTGTTATTTGATTTTATCTGGAAAACATTGCCCAACAAAGGTAAATAAATCTATGAGTTCCCATAATCTTATTGCGTCAATAGAAATTTCCAAAAATAACTCTCAACTTCTTCCTTTCATAAGTGAAATAACTCCTGATGATAAACAGTTGCTTGAAGAAACCGTAAAACGTTTTAGGCCCAATTCAAAAAATTATGAAGATTCATGGGGATATATCATTCAGTCGACGCGTAATGACGGTTTTAAGTGGCACGATCCACACAGAGGATCATTGATATTTTTCGGAAGAAAATCCGCAACCGACAAAACACTTGTTGTCCCCTCATTTTTTGCAGAGCCTGAATATTTAACCTACATTGTAGCGCGAGTTCAGGAGGCACTTCAAAGAGAAAATACTATTTTAAAAAATGTCAGCCATGAAGATGTCATCGCTCTCATGTCTTTTGGATTTCGAAGATATCTAAAAGAGGAAAATTGGTCTCCGGAAGCTCGATTTGATGATCAAACATATCCTCAGCTCGTTGTTGACTTAAAATTGTTGAAAAACCATTTCGGGAAGATTTATCAAAACCTCAGAACTGTCCTCAACAAAAAAACACATTTACGAATCAGAAAATATACTGAAAAAGACAGTCCTTGGGTTTATAAAATTTTTGATTTAATTGACGAAAAATATTCCAGCCCGAAAAAACCCTCAAAAAGAGACTATTATATCAGTCATGCTATGTACCCTGCCGCTGATATTGATAAATACGTCATCGTTAGCGGAGAGGATGACGAAATTGTCGGCTTCACAGCGACATCAAAAATATCTTCAATAAGCACAGCTCTCGTCGCAGCATTATTCAAGCCCCATATGGGGAGCACCAGTGTCTGGGGAATCTACCAAACGCTTATTTCTGCATATGACCAAGGATATCAACTCATAAACTTGGGCGGCTGCGAAACGAAAGGGACGCATAATTTCATGAGAAGAACATTTAGACCTATTGAGCAGTTGGGGAAGACGCATTTGATCTACTCAGGAAATAGCCAATAACCTTCAGGCACAATCTTTACAAGATATTTCACCTCAATTTTAACCGATTTAGCCTTATTTTATAAAAGATGGTATAATGACCTAGATTATGAACCAAATTGTTGAATATCTTGAACAATTAGATTTGTCTGAAAGTGAAGCGGAATTATACGTTAAGCTTCTGGAAACAGGGCCGGTACGGGTAAGAGAATTGGCAAAAGCGACAAAAATGAAGCGGACAACCGTCTATCTCTACGTTGATCAACTCGTCGAAAAAGGACTAATCATGAAGCTGGTAAAAGGCTCTCAGAAATTAATTGCCGCGAATCAACCGCAGGAAACATTGGAGAACTTAGTTGAGAAAAAAGTCCAATCAGCCAAAACTATTCAAAACAACTTTACTACGATAGTAAAGAAAATTAATACAACCTTTCCCCAAACGAAGCATAATGAAGATGCTGAAATTAAATACTACAAAGGTATAAAAGCGGTAAGAAAAATCTATGATGAAGCATTCAGCGGTAAAGAGTTTCGATCCTATGTAAAAGTTGAAGATCAACCCGTGTTGTCATCAGACAATCCCAATCTCTACGGAAATGCGTTTGACAACAATAAAGATCTTAAAGTGTGGGAGATTATGTATGACTCACCCACTTCACGAAGACAGGCATTTAAGCTTTTGTCTGAGAGTAATAATTATTTTTATAAATTTATGCCTCCGGATCTAAAATGGAGCATAACATCCGAAGATATTCTTATCTTTGACGGAAAGGTTGCCATCATAAGCTATAAGGGAACAATAAGCAGCACCGTATTGCAAAGTGCTGATTTTTATAATAATTCAAAAGAACTTTTTGATTTTATATGGAGAATGATACCGGAACAGAACTCCTGAAAGTAATCACACGATCAAATGATTGAAAGTTTTTTTAAAACCCCGCTAACAAATGTGTTATTTTTTTCCTTGTTTTGGGCTGCTGAAATTTTTACCGCAAAATTGGCTTTTTTGGGAGGCGCTCAGGTTGTACCGTTTAGTATCCAGTCCTTCTTCCTTGCACTGATCATCCTTGCTTTATATATACTTCCCACAAAACTGAAAACATTTAAAAAAATCCCTTTTTCTGTCTTTTTATGGCTTCTTTTGGCGAACGGAATTCTTTTGGGGTTGGGAGGGTTTCTCGGCAACGCCGGTATTCAATTAACAACAGCGGTAAATGCCGGCTTTCTTACCCAATTTACAACGGTAACGACAACTATTTTTGCCTGGCTGATTCTGAAAGAGAAAATTACTCGCGCAAAAGTCGTTTCTCTGATTGTAATTCTTCTCGGAACATTTCTTCTTGTAACAAAAGGTCAATTGATTATTCCGCATCTCGGAGACTTACTACTGATCCTTGCATGTATTGCATGGAGCTTCGGACCTGTTTTGATCAGAAGAGTGATTAAAAATACAACTATCGATCCTGATATCGCGACAATACTCCGACCTGCTGCAGGTATTCCCGTAATTCTTCTTTTTGTGGCGCTTTCCCCTTTATATCCTGAGCAATTACAAAAAGTATTTCATGTTAATATTTTTGAAGTTCGTGAGGCGTTTTTTGTCATATTAAATGCTATTTTTATCTCGCTCACATGGATTTTCGTGAATAGAACATTGAAGGTGGCAAGCGCCTCGTACACTGCGCTTTTGTCGTCCGTGACGCCTATTTTGGTTGCATTATTGGCAATGAATTTTTTACATGAGCGGCTTGAAATGATTCAATTTGTCGGCATCTTTCTCATCATTACTTCAAGCTATATTTCTCAGTATTTTAAATTCCACGAACATTAAATCCGCTTATTGTGACCACTTTATATAAAGCTTCTTTGCATGTTCTCTGAAAAGAAAATAGAAGAAATTGGAAAATAAACCAAACAAAACAGCCAAACCCAGCATATTGTAAGAAAAGAGTGTGTGCGCTACTGAAATGACAACAAACTGAGGATTAAGGAAAAGATCCCATGAATTTACCCGTTCAAATTTTCCGAGCACTACGGCAAACCCCATAAGGAAATTTAAGGCAATAAGAATCAGCGTTGCCTTTTGTCCGGTTATTTTAATTTTTTGAAGTATTTTCTCAAAGGGATAAAACGCAACGAGAAAACACGTTAAACCGATAACCTCAAGAATACTGTATTGATAAAGTAAGACGATTCTTCCGGCAATATTAAATGATCCCCACTGCTCAACCAAATGATGTAAATCGCTGAACACATAAATGGTGTTGGGTAAATACAAAAACCAAAGAAAGGCAACGATTACCGTATAAATTCTGTGCGGCATTTTGAAAAGAAACCAACAGAAGATGACGGAAAGAACCGCCAAATAAAGATTGTAAATCATCCAAAATGTATTGAAGAGAAGAATACCCATAGCCACCGCATAATTAGTTTAGTGTATTTTTGCTTTATGATCAACTTAGCTCTTTACGCCTCATATTTTTTACCTTATAATAATCAAACATGCTTATCGTTACAGGCTCCATCGCATACGATTATATTATGGACTTCCCCGGAGCGTTTTCAGATCACATTCTCCCCGACCAAATTCATAACATCAATCTCTCGTTTATCGTTAACAAATTTTTCAAAAGACGCGGCGGTACGGCAGGAAATGTGAGCTATACACTCGGCTTACTCAAAACCCCGCACGTCCTTTTTTCCTATGCCGGACGTGACTTTGATGAATATGCAAAAGCGTTTCAGGCAATCGGCATTGACACGTCTCACGTCAAAATTGATAAAAAACAATACACCGCAACGGCATTTGCTATGGCAGACAAAAATCAAAATCAAATTTGGGGATATTTTAACGGTGCAGCCTCCAATAACGCATCTTTATCGCTAAAAAGTATTGCCAAAAAAAATGATTTAGTCCTGGTCGGCCCGCAAGGTGTCGACGGATCGTTATCACTTATTAAGCAATGTATTGCGCTTGGCGTGCCGTATATGTTTGACCCCGGATTTATTTTGACGCAAGTAAACAATGATGATTTGCAACTTGGTCTTACCCACGCAGACTATATTATCGGAAATGATTATGAAATTTTGCTGATTACTGAGCGCATTAAATCATGGGAGAAGCTTTTCAATGATAAAACTGTCATCACAACACTTGGTGAAAAAGGAGCGGAAATTATTGCGTCAGGCGAAAAGTTGCATATTAAACCGGTAAAAATTGCAAAAATCGGCAGTACAACAGGAGCGGGAGATGCATGGCGGGGCGGATTTCTTGCGGGAATCGAACGGGGTCTGGATTTGCGAACAGCAGGAGAAATGGGCGCGGTTGCCGCATCATACGCAGTTGAATATCACGGAACACAAGAACAAGTCTATACAAAGAGCCAGTTTACAAAGCGTTATAAAGACGCTTATAATAAGACTCTTACATTATAACTATGGCAAAAGCGAAACAATACGACATTAAAGATATCACATTGGCCGCTGAGGGGAAATTGAAGATTGAGTGGGCAGGTAACCAGATGCCAGTGCTTGAAACGATAAAGAAACGTTTTGAGAAAGAAAAACCGCTCAAAGGACAAACTATTGCCGCATGTCTTCATGTCACAAGTGAAACAGCAAATCTATTAATCACTCTGAAAGCCGGCGGCGCAACAGTCGTTGCTAATGCCTCCAATCCGCTTTCAACACAGGATAGCGTTGCAGCATCACTCGTCAAAGACTTTGCTATTCCGACTTACGCAATTAAAGGCGAAGATAACAAAACCTATTTTGAGCACTTAAACGCCGTTCTGGATGTTCACCCGACGATAACGATGGATGACGGAGGCGATCTCATCTATGCGCTTCATACGACCCGCAAAGCCCAACTCAAAGAACTTATCGGTTCATCAGAAGAAACCACAACCGGTGTTATTCGTCTGAAAGCTATGGAAAAAGAAGGCGCACTCAAGTTGCCTGTTATTGCAGTAAACGATTCTGACACTAAACATCTTTTTGACAACCGTTATGGCACAGGACAATCAACAATCGACGGTATTTTGCGTGCGACAAACATTTTGCTTGCCGGAAAAACATTTGTTGTCGGAGGCTACGGCTGGTGTTCGCGGGGAATTGCCATGAGAGCCGAGGGAATGGGCGCAAACGTTATCGTCACCGAAGTTGATCCGATTCGCGGTCTTGAGGCAGCTATGGATGGCTACCGCGTCATGCCGATGAGTGAGGCTGCAAAAATCGGTGATATCTTCGTGTCTGCAACCGGAGACAAACATGTCATTTCGCTTGAAATAATGAAAAATATGAAAGACGGTGCAATTGTGGCAAATTCGGGCCATTTTGACGTTGAAATTGATATGGCAGGTCTTGAAAAATTGAAAAAGACCAAACGACGTCTCAGACCATCTCTTGATGAATATGTTTTACCAAACGGTAAAAAGATCTATATTCTCGGGGAAGGCCGTTTGGTTAATTTGGCAGCAGCAGAAGGACATCCGGCGGAAGTGATGGATATGTCTTTTGCCAATCAAGCACTCGCAGCCGAATTCTTCGTCAAAAATAAAGGTAAACTTGCAAATAAAGTACATGTTTTGCCTCGTGAACTCGACATACAAGTGGCAAGTTTGAAGCTCGAAGCCATGGGCATCGGCATCGACAAGCTTACAAAAGAACAACAAAAATACCTCTCCTCCTGGGATGAAGGCACTCAATAGACCTATAGGATTGATATTCCACCAATTTTATGGTAACATCTTTCAATGGGTAAAGACATGCTAACTCGCTTTCGCCATCCGGATGCTTTAATAGATGGTCCAAAAACTGTGGATCATAAAAATTTCCTCATTACCTCACGTGCTCCGATTTCTCTGACTGATTTATCGGCCGGCAATTTGCCATATCGATATGACATGGGAGGCGCGGTTAGTAGTTATAAAAATTTAGGCACAAAACCTTTTGATATCCTTGCGGTAACAAACAAGACTTCAGGACAAAAACAATACGTGCTTGTGGGCCCTGCGCTCGATAGTGAAGAAGTTAATTTTGTTTTATATGCTGCCGCTCCAAATAAAGCTAATGGCTATAATACAGAGGATATTATTATGGACTACAACTACCTTATGCATGGAGAGGGTCCTAATTCTGTCCGAAGAAAACTTCATAACAATATCCCGGGGTGGGATGATTATGAAAAAAATGGTGGTGGTGCCGATATAGCGGACACATTGGTAGATCATCTAAGAAATACTCCCGGTAATAAATTAGTTCCTGTTGTTCGTTGGACTGTTGATAACGGTATTCCCCGAATTATCCTCGAACCTTTAGACCCGGAATTAGCTGAAGGAATTGCCAAGGCACTTCCTCATAAAATTTCAGAATCAAGCAAAATAAATAATATCCTTGGACTTCCGTTTGTTGCTGCATATTCTCCAAATATTAAAGTTGCAAGATATGCTGGCTATAATCCAACCAAACTCATTGGAGATATCCAAGAAATGGGTCCCGGGCAAATGATACCTTATTTCTTTCTAAAACTGGCTCAGAGTCGAATACCGGGTATGGAAGTTCCACCCGAGATGGATATTCAACAAAGTCATCTTTTTGCTGCTGCAAGTACCTATGCTGATACCGGCTCATTACCGCCTGCTACAAAAGAAAAACAACCCAAACCGAAAGTTGAAACGATAATTAGAGATTATGTTTGGAGTCAATTTGACGGAATTGATCTTACTACAAACAGCAATCATAGCCTTCCCGGCGGAGGTAGTGTACGAGTAAGAGTTAATTCAGAGACAAATGAGCGGTATTTCAATAAATACAGTGGAGGTCTTTATTTTGATATTGAAGAGAGTACTACCCAGGTTCGAGGTAAAGAAGTAAAAACCGTAAAATACGAGGTGCATGGAAGAAGATCAAGGGATCGTCACATTACGGTAACATTAATAGATACTCCAAAAAGATCGAAAATAGAAATATATAAAGAATCCCGGAGGATATTAATCCCTTTACTCGATAAAAGGGCTCTGGCAGATATTGGCATAGCACTTCCCTGAAACTGCAAAAAACGAATGTATATAACGCCGGCTTTGGGATAAATTTTTAATAATTTTCTCCGTTGTGTAATAAAAAATAACAAGGTATACTTTTGCTATGGCTGAAGAAGGCGGTGCAACAAGTGAAGTTGCTCAGATAACAACAAAAGAGACTCCGATAAATAGAGACAAATTTGTTGCTGATGTGAGAGGAAAAGTTATCGGGCTCTTTCCGAAAAAAGAACTTGAAGAAGTGAAGCCTGGAACCAATAGCATTACATCATATTCAACAAATTCAGAAAATCCTGATGAATTTGATGGAACTGTGCATTTAATGTGCATACCTCAACGCGAAACAAACACCAGACACATTCAAGCAGACATCAGAACTACAACAGGCGGAGCGCATATCTTTGGAAACTCACCAATGGAGTCCTTTGCAATTCAACCCGAAGGATCTGAATACGTATTATTGGGCCACACAAATCCGGCAGAAGTAATGAAAGTTACTGAAGACGGAGAACCGGTAATGCCTGAAAATGATTATCTAAAGATTACCGTATCTCAAAAGGTTGGCACATCGACACCAACCATAACAGTGTTGACCGGTGATTTGCATAAACTTCAACCGGTGTCGGCTGACAAACTTCCCGATTATAAAGACAAAATAAAAACTGCTTTCGGCATTGATCTTGAATAAAATTATCTGTTCTCGCATCAACAATTACTTGTTTTTTTGTCGAACATCTGTATAATCTCCTTATGAATATTTCCGAATATCTGCGGACACAAGGGCATAAAGCTGCGGCACTATTTTCACTCAACGCCGAGCTCAGACACCGGGTGGAAACATTGGCTAAGCAGCCGGATAAGCAAGAAATTGCAAAAATATCCACAAATATTGTTCCTCCGAAAAGAAGTATACTAACAAGTTATTCTCTGCATGGTACAGTTGACGGCCATAACGTTATAGCAGATGTTGCCTATCAAAGGCGTAGTAGTCCTGTTTTGAGCGTTGTATCCGATGAGTCAGGGCAAATGAAATATCTTTCAGACCCTAAAGCATCAAGAAGAATTGTCAGAAAGCTCTTGGCGCAAACATAATTCTTTTAAAATAAAGTAAAAATCCTTTCGTGCTATAATAGATAAATGCCCCGAAAATACTGCCTTATTTTAGCCTTATTTTTCTTCTTGGTTTTTTCAACTGCACCCACTGCATTTGCAATCGAAGATCCTCTGGTAAGACCGAATAATAAAATCGGTATTCATATTTTATTTACGACCGAAATTCCTCAAGCGGCAAAACTCACAAATTCAAGCGGCGGTGACTGGGGCTATGTGACTATACCTATCCAATCAACAGACCATGACAAGAAAAAATGGCAAAATTTTATGAATTATTGTAAAAAATACCATATTATTCCGATTCTTCGCCTTGCCACAACGGGAGATCTTACGGATTCAACTGTTTGGAAAAAACCGCAGATAAACGATATTATTGATTTTGCAACGTTTTTGAATACACTTTCTTGGCCGACAGAAAACAGATACATCATTGTTTTCAATGAAGTTAATCGCGCAGACGAATGGGGTGGTTCGGTAAATCCTGCCGAATATGCAAATATTTTAAGCTTTGCAGTTACTGTCTTTAAATCAAAAAGCCCTGACTTTTTTATCATCAGTTCAGGTTTAGATAACGCAGCTCCGGCTCAGGGAACAAAATATATGAATGAATATGAATTTATGAGAGAAATGAGCGACGCTGTCCCGGCAATTTTTAATCAAATTGACGGATTGGCAAGTCATTCATACCCAAATCCCGGATTTTCTCAGCCACCGAGTGCATCTAATCCAATGGGGGTTGCAAGTTTTAAATATGAGCGTGACCTGGTAAAAGACCTCACCGGCAAGTCGCTTCCCGTCTTTATTACCGAAACAGGCTGGTCGGATGATACTGTTACTGATACACAAAAGGTACAATATTATCAAAATTCTTTCGATACAATTTGGAATGATCCCGGAATCGTTGCGATTACCCCGTTTATTTTGGAAGCGAGAGGCGGAGTTTTTGGGAAATTTTCATTCCTTACTTCGACAGGCTCAGCATCCAAACAATATGAATTTGTCCAAAAAATGATCAAAATAAAAGGCACGCCTTCGTTGCCGGTCAAAGTACTCGCGGCACAAATAGTGAAACCAACTGCTGTCAAAAAAGATACTTCTTCAGAACAACAAAAGCCTTCCTTCTTTCCAAATCTTCTAAATCATGTGGTAAAATGGTTCAATGGCTAAATGGTTAAGACGTTAACCATAAAACCGTTTAACCATAGGACGTAATGCATTATGGACTGGCAAGACGCAACTGACGTAAAAAAAGATTTAAAAAAAGTACTGAAGGTAATTGATCTCCCCTATATTGATGTAACGAAAATTCACTGCTACCGAACAACAGGTTCAAAAGTACGTGCGTATGCCCGCACGTGGGCATTTCCTAAAATTTTTCAAAAAGCACTCAATATTGAACCCGCTTATGTCATCGAAGTGCTCTCCAAGCATTATGATAAACTCTCAGACGATGAAAAGAAAAAAGTTTTAATTCATGAACTTCTTCATATCCCAAAGAACTTTTCAGGCGCACTTCTTCCCCACCAAACGAGAAGTAGAAATTTGGAAAAAGTTGCAAAAGAATTGTTTAAGGAATATAAGAAAAAAAACAGCACATGATTACCATTATTCACGGAACAGATATTGTCGCTTCAAGAAAATATTTCTTTGATGAAAAACAAAAATTTGCGGATGCCCAGCTTATCGACGGCGAGAAAATTGCCATAACAGATCTGACACAAATATTTGAAGGCGGCGGACTTTTTGAGGAACAAAAATCTATTTTTATTGAACATTTTTTTGTCAGGAAAAAAAAGAAAGAAGAGTTTGCGCAGTTCAGTAATTATCTGGAAAAACAGTCGTCCCACGATATTTTTCTCTGGGAAGGGAAAGAGCTCGAAAAAAGCTCCCTCATGGTCTTTAAAACAGCAACTCCCCGGGTGTTTAAATTACCTCAAACACTCTTTGTCCTGATGGATAGCCTCAGGCCGGGCAACGGCAAATCACTCATTTCTCTTTTCCACCAAACGCTTGCGACAACGGATGCTGAGATGATCTTTTTTATGCTCGTCAGACAAGTCAGATTATTACTTGGCATGTTTGAGACAACGGATGAATCAATTGACGAATTAAAACGACTTGCACCATGGCAAAAAACCAAACTCGCCCAGCAGGCCGGAGCATTCGGCAAAGAAGAGCTGATAACACTTTATAATAAACTGTTCGTGCTTGAAGTCGGTCAAAAAACCGGATCATTAACCGGTTCTTTGGCATTATGCATTGACTTTTTACTCCTTGAGATCTAAGATAAGAAAATGGATAGCATCGATCCAAAAATCTTCAAAGCGTACGATATCCGAGGCATTTATCCGGAACAACTTAACGAAGAAAATATCGTCTCCATAGTCAAAGCAATTTATAAATTTTTCCAGGAAAAAATCGGAAAAGAGCAACTCACCTTAGTTATCGCATATGATATGCGTCTGTCGGGACCCCAACTCTTTGCTGCAGCAAAAAAAACACTTATTGATGCGGGAGCACAGGTGATTGATGCAGGCATGCTTTCTACCCCATCATTTTATTTTGCTGCCTCACATTACGGCTATGATTGCGGTATTCAAATTACTGCGTCGCACAATCCGAAAGAATATAACGGTCTGAAATTTGTCATAAACGGGCCGGAGGGACTCATCAAGATCGGCGGAGATACAGGCATGCCGCAAATTAAAGAGATGTCGATGGCAGGCGTTGAACTCAAAGCCTCTCAGCCGGGAACTATTGCTCCAAAAACGGGTATTCTTGAAGACGAAGTAGAAAACGCTCTCAAACTCTTTGAGCATCCGCAAATCAAAAAACTGAAGATAGTTGCCGACCCCGCCAATGCTATGGGCGCACAGTATATTGAAGCGCTTTTCCAAAAAGTTCCTGCAGATCTTATCAAAATGAACTTTGAACTTGACGGAAGCTTTCCTGCGCACCAACCGGACCCACTCAACTTTGAAAATCTGAAAGATCTTCAGGCAAAAGTTCTTGAAGAAAAAGCAGATCTTGGACTCGCGCCTGACGGCGACGGCGACCGTTTATATTTTGTTGATGAAAAAGGCCAAATTATCCCAGCCACCATCATTACCGCACTTGTCGCCCGGGAACTCCTTAAAGAAAAACCCGGATCAACGATTCTTGTCGATATTCGCTATATCATGGGAACAAAAAAAATCGTTGAAGAATTTGGCGGCAAATCGGCAGTTACGCGTGTGGGCCACGCCTTTATTACCCAAAAACTCGGTGAGCTGCAGGGAGTTTTTGCCGGTGAATCATCCGGTCATTTTTACTATCAAGCAAACGGAAATGGTGAATCGCAGCTGAACACACTGCTTTGCGTATTGAAGACGATGACAGAGGAAAATAAACCTCTCTCCGAAATTGCAGCAGAGCTAAAACGAAGCCATGAATCAGGTGAATTTAATTTTAAAGTTTCCAACGCTCCTGAAATACTGGATGCCTTGAAAACAAAATATAACGATGGTACATTAGATACATTAGACGGTATTTCCGTCAATTATCCGACGTGGAGATTTAATGTTCGTACATCAAATACCGAACCGCTTTTACGGCTGAATCTCGAGAGTTTTGACGAAAAACAAATGGAAGAAAAACGCGATGAAATCAAACAATTCATAGAAAGTCTCGCAAAAACATGATAGATCCGAACCAATTCGACAAATCAAAATTTACAACCAAACCATATATAAAAAAGGTAGAAAAACCTTGGGGATATGAGCTTCATTGGGTGCCTGAAGGACTGCCTTATATGGGTAAAATTGAGCACATAAACGCCGGAGCTCGATTATCCTTACAGATTCATGACCAAAAGCAAGAGAGTTGGTTTTTAATGAGCGGACGAGGGAAGATTGTTTGGGAGAACGAGCATGGAGAATTAGTGGAAACAGAACTGGAACCGGGTAAGGGTTACACATGTGCGTTGGGACAAAAACACCGATTAGTCGGCATAACAGATTGCGATATTATTGAAGTGTCTACTCCTGAAGCAGGCACAACGCTTCGCCTGGATGATGATTATAAGCGTCCCGATGAAACTCCTGAACAACGAAAAAAGGAGCGAGGAGAAGAATAATATGATTGACCTGAACGATCTTGAAGCAATTAAAAAAATAGATCCGCGCGATACGCTCGGCTCAACAGATTTACTTCTGGAACAGTGTGAAACAGCCTGGAAACAAGTAACAACACTTGATCTTCCTCATCATATCGAATCCATCAACAATATTGTCTTTTGCGGTATGGGCGCATCGATTTACGGAGCGCAAGTCCTCAAGGCTTTACAGGGCCCCGGAATGCCCTATCCGACAGAAGTTGTATCTGACTACTTTCTTCCCGAATATGTCGGTCCGCAGACACTTGTCGTCCTCACCAGTTATTCCGGAAGTACCGAAGAAGTACTCTCCTGCGCAGAAGACGCTAAGGCAAAAGGCGCACAAATGGTCGTTCTGAGTAAAGGCGGTAAGTTGGCAGAATTTGCAGCTGATAATAATCTTCCTGCATATATTTTTGACGGCAAACTAAACCTGTGCGGTTCTCCGCGAGCGGGCTGCGGATATTCAATTTTCGGACTCATCGGCTTACTTAATAAACTTAATGTCGTAGAAGTTGAAGAACAGGAAATTACCGATTCCCTGATCCGCATGCGGGAAAAAGTAGCAGATATTAAAAAGCAAGCTCAAGAAGATGTAAAAATATTTTTAAATAAAATTCCGATTATTTTCACTTCGGAGCATTTATCAGGCAACGGCATGATCCTTCGTAATCAATTCAATGAAACCGGCAAAAATTTCGCAGCATACTACCTTATTCCTGATCTCAACCATCATTTGATGGAAGGATTACAATTCCCGTCGGATGCTCCGCTGCATTTTCTGGTGCTTAACTCTGCAAATTATTCCCCAAAAATTAAAAGACGTAATGAATTAACCATGGAAGTGGTAAAAAAGAATAATTTCCCTGTTCATGAGTTCATGACCGGAGGATCAACAGTCTATGATGATTTTCTTGAAGCTCTTATTTATGGAAGTTATTTGACGCTCTATATGGGTCTTGCATACGAACAAAATCCCGCTACCAACCCTTGGGTCGATTGGTTCAAAGAACAATTATCCAAGTAGTCCACTAAATCGTCATGCTGAATTTATTTCAGCATCTTCTGATAGATAATCATTTAAAAAGTAATAGTTCCCGAAACAAGTTCAGGATGAATCAATACATATTCCCTCCACAAAAAAACTCCCTCTCGGGAGTGGTGAAACCAAGAAAGCCAGAGGTTATCTGGTTACTTGGATCGGTCCTGCGTATGCGTTTGGTGCGATTACGGTGATTCTGTTGTTTGCAT
>Ga0134124_10000813_pt1 | contig 25237 bp, 14 predicted proteins | sample KB304_FD_96880 | JGI IMG/M metagenome (GOLD analysis project Ga0134124, IMG submission 96880) | Terrestrial soil microbial communities without Nitrogen fertilizer from Kellogg Biological Station, Michigan, USA - KB3-0-4 | ecosystem: Environmental > Terrestrial > Soil > Unclassified ... | reverse complement strand
TCGTCTATGGGGCGAACCCGGACCGTACCGCCGAAAAATTCATGCACCGAGCAGAAGGTGCAGCTATGGGGACAGCCGCGGGAGGTCTGGAAATAGCCGTAGACGTAATTGGTCTTCCAGAGGCTGGTGACCGGTCGGGGGAGCCCTTTGAGATCGGGAAAGCCGCCCTGGTAAACCGGCTTGAGCTCCCTTCTTGCCGCATCATCGAGAAGCCCGCCCCAGATCTCCTCGGCCTCGCCGAGGACTATGGCGTCGGCATGACGAGCCGCCTCTTCAGGGAGAGCAGAGACATGGATCCCCCCGAGAAGCACCTGTTTTCCCATGGCCCGCAGCCGGTCCGCCGTCCGGTAAACCCAGGGAGCCTGGGGGGTGAGGACCGTGAAGCCGATCAGGTCGGCATCCAGCTCCTCCAGGGTAATGCTCTCCTTGTTGGCGTCGATCAGCTCGACCTGTATATCAGGTCTGACCTGCATGGTCAGCCCGGCAAGGTACTCCAGCACCGGCGGAGCGATCGGAAGCCCCTTGGATTTCTGTCCCTTCTCGCCGAAAGGGGGGGATATGAGGGTAATTTTCATTGGGTCTCTTTAGCAAATCCGGGTTACAGAAAATATGGCACAAATCTGCCTGCGGTACAACTCTTCCAGGGCGGCAACGATCAATCAGCCGTGAGCAGCTTTTTGGCCAGGAGCAGGGAAGCTTCCATGGAATGATCCATATTGTTGTACCAAAAGGACCCCGTGCGACCCAGCAGCCAGATATTAGCGTACTCTTCAACTGAAGCTGCAACCTTCCGCATCTCGTCCTGATAGTTCAAACGATAAACCGGGTATGCGTTTGCAACTCTTTCCACATGCACCTCGGTAATCACATCGACGCTCCCTACCACCCCGACATCAACCAGTGCCTTTCTGATCGACCGATCAAGCGCCACCTCATCGCCAGAAACCACGTTCCCGGTGACCTCGACGCAGATCCCGCTCTTTCCCGGAGGAGCCAGGGTTGGACTGAAAGAGGTCGGAATAGAGACCCGGTTGAAGGGAACATTTTCATCACCGTAGTAGCACCATTGGTAATCCACCAGCGGCTCTCCGGAAATTTCATAGTTGAACAGCAGCAGGGGCAGAAATTCGAGAGCCGGCGTCCCAAGACCGAGCAGGGACAGCAACTGTTGCGGCGGCGCAGTCCAGACAAGGCGACCGCACTCGACTGGCCGGCCGTTAATGATGACCTTGCTCGCCTTTGCCCGGCCTACAACGATCTGCTCAACTTCTGCGCCAACATGTACTTCCCCGCCAAAATCCCTTATTCCTTGCGCAAGTAGTTCGGCAAACCGTCCGATACCGCCGCTCTTCGGATAGATAAACTGCAGGCAAGAGTTTGCAGTAAGAATCGATCTGGCAAAGGACTTGAGATCGCCACTATCAACACTCTTGTCTATGACCGCACGTTCGATGCCGGTGACAGCCCACTCGCTCGATATTTCACTGCACGGCAGGCCGAGAAATTTTTCCGTGTACGGCTTGAAGAAGATCCTGTACAAGGTCTTCCCGTATTTTTTGACGATAAACTCTTCAAAATTACCTTCACCGCCGGCATGGCCGAAGAACAGATCCAATCCCACCTGCAGGAGGATTGAAGGCGGCATCTTCAGGATGGATCCTGCCGTCAGCGGCCACTCGAAATAGCGGCCGAACATCCAGACGCCGCTTCTCCGCCCAATGTTGAGGCAATCTCCTGCCAGGACTTCATGAATAAACGCATTTATTTCCGGCAAGTCGGTATGGAACCGGTGCGGTCCGACATCGAACACAAACTCGCCGTAGCGGAAACTCCGAGCCAGACCGCCGATTGCCAGTTCCTTTTCGACAACCAGGACCTGCCTCCCTGCCTGAGCCAGTTTGTAGCCCAAGGTGAGGCCGGCAATACCGGCACCGGTTATGACTACCCTATCGCTCATGTAATGGCCTGTAAAGTTCGAGTATCGGCTGCAGCAGAGACACATCGTGCCCTTTTCCCGTGGCGAGAAGATAGAGCGGAATGCTTGCCAGCAGCAGCAGGGCAAGATATGCGTAAAAGATGCGCCTGTTCTGCTCTCCCTTGTCCAGAAGAGAAACCAGAAAACCCGCAACCGCGATAAAGGCGAACGGAAGAACGGAAAAAGCGGTATGTGCCCAGATCGGACGTTGCGATACCGCCAAAGGCAAGTAGGCGAAGGCAAAAAGAGCGGACAGGTATCCCATCATACTTGCCTTTTTTGTCATGCAGATGCGCATCGTCCAGATCATGGCCGGCAGCGTCAGGAGCCATGAGAAGGGATTGGAGATACCCATCAGCACGACCGGACCGGTCGGTCCCATGGCGAAATCGCCGAAGGCGACCGGTTTCACGAACCAGAGCAGAGGTTTGATATCCACTTCATACCCGTACGGGTTATAGCCGAGGTGGTGTTTGGTCTCAATATACATGGCCTTTTGCAGGGTCAGCCATTCAGTTACGCCATAGCCGCGCAGGAACCAGGGGAAGAAGGTCAACAGATACACCGTAAGCGGCAGCAGGATCAACGTCGCCGCAAGGAGCACCCCCCTGTCGACGCGTTCCCTGAGACTTTTCAGGCCTGACAGCAGAAAGAGCCCGCTCGTTGCCAGCGGAAAGATCACATACCATTTGGAGGCGATTCCGAGACCGAACGCCACACCCGCCAGAACGAGACAGAGGACGTTCTCCCGACGGCGAAAGAGCAGACAACAGTAGATGCCGGCAAGGGAGAAGAACGCCATATGGACTTCATGGACCGCCTGGCGGGAAAAGTCGATGTGAAGGGAATCGACCGCAGGAGGAGCGCTGCCAGCGCCCCGACACGGTCATCCCCTGTCAGCTCCCTGGCCACAAGGCCGGTCAGCAGCACCGACAGTCCGCCGAAAGCCAGGCTCCAGAGCTTCAGGCCGATGGCGCCCCCGCCGAAAAGATGCATCGATGCGTACACCAGCAGATTTCTCAGATCAGGGTGATTCCACATCGTCGGGCCCAGATGTCCCGTTTCCACGAAATTTTTCGCCGAGATGGCTACGTTCAGGTCGTCGCTGGTGGGGGGCTGGACCCGGATACCGTAGACACGCAGTATCATCCCTGCCAGGAAGACGAGCAGCAATATGCCGAGCCAGTTATTTTTCACGTTGGTGGACACGATGTCATTATTTCCTGTGGCTGACGACCAGCTGGGCAAATTCCTTCAGGCGGGCGCGCGCCTGATCCGTGACCGCTGCATTGCTTTCCGAAAGGCAGCAGGTCATGAGTGCGATTTTAAGCCCGGATTTCCCGATCATTGCATGCAGCGCGGCCGGCTCATAGGAATCAAAAATGGAGGAATCGACATTAAGCACCACCGGCTCATCAATTGCCGGCAGGTACCCGTCGGCAATCACCCGCTTCGACCCGAGTTCATGGGCGACAATCGTCCTGTTGTCCATGGCAAGGATGCCGAGATACCCTTTCTGCATCGCCTCCCGCACCAGCGAGACCTTTTCCCGGAAACTGTCGTCAGGGAGGACGGTGATCACCTGCCGTGCCATATTGGTCCGCATCGCCAGCCAGAGAAAATTCTTTGCATCGAGAGCGGGTTCGTATTTCAGGGCAGCAGCAGTCACCACGATCGGGAAGGATGGAGCTGCGGACTCGTTGTCCTTCTCCACTGGAGCAAAATGCAGTTCTCGGCCGACATGGACAATGATAGTTCCCCTTACCCCCTGCTGCTTCCAGAGGGCAAAAACATCTCCCGGCTCAGCCAGCACCTTGAGCGGCAGCGAGGAATCCGTCAGGGCATGGGCTGTGCCGGCAAAACGTGCGGACCTGCCGGCTTTTTCCAGTCCGAACAGGGTCGTTACCAAGGCAAGGACGATCAGTACCGCTGTCACCGCATGAGTCGCTTTCACCTGGCGGCCCGGGGCTTGATGCCCGTGAATTCCAGAAATGCCTTGCGCAGGGCAAACTGCACGATCCCGGAAGCAATGTGGGCGGAGGGAAATCCTTTCAGGGAGACATGTGCGAGCCGTGTCATGATTCTCTTGATGGTAAAGAGGTCTCCCCAGATTCTTTTCAACGCCGCTTCATGCTCCCCCGGACTGTTTTGCTGCGGGAGGATGCAGTGCATGCCGTCATAGAAGTCCCAGTCTCCCGTGACTTCCCCTTTCAAGTCCTCGTAAAGGGCGGTCCCGGGATACGGAACGACCATTACCGGATGAGGCGTTATGGCCAGCCGGTCGCAAAGTTCCAGCACATGATCGTATTCACGCAGCGACTCGTCCTGCGAGCCGAGCATCAGAAAAAGCCCCACATCGATGCCGTTGTCCCTGATCTTCTTCAACGCATCTTCCCGTTTTGACTTCATCTTGGCTTGCGCGCCATATTCCGCCAGGATCTGGTCGCTGAAGCTTTCCCAGCCAAGCCATACCTGCATGAGGCCCGACCGTCGAGCCCATTTCAGCATCTCCTCCCCTCGTGGATGCTGCACCGACGTTATGCCCGCCTCTCCCACCCAGTAAATCCCGGGTAGGGAAGCGGCCATCTCCCGGAACAGTTCGGTATATCTGTCCACATCGGGCCCCCAGATATCGGCATCGGTGGAAAACCACATGCGGTGCTTGAAACTCGCAATGTCGGCAATCACATCCCGAATCGGTCGGTAGCGCATCTTTGCGCCGTGCTGCATGGGGGTCGTACAGAACCTGCAGGTATAGGGACAGCCTCGGGAGGTATGAAACGCATGGAAGATGTAACCCGGAAGGAGGTCTCGCCGGGGGAAAGGCATGTTGTCCAGAGGGAGAAACGCCCCCTCATAACAACCCTTGAGCGACCCGGCTTCCAGGTCTTCGAAAAGTTCCCCGAGGACCCCCTCTGCCTCCCCGACCAGCACGGCATCGGCATGGGGGGATGCCTCATCCGGAAGAGCGGTTGGGTGCGGGCCGCCCAGAATCACCTTTATGCCGCGCTTCCTGAGTGTATCGGCAAGATTATATGCCCACGACGACTGGTGGGTGAGGATGCTGATAGCGGCGATATCGGTGTCCAGCTCTTCCTGAGCGAAGCTCTCCACGTTGGAGTTGATGAGGCGGATTTCCCACTCCGGCCTGAGCGCGGAGGTAAGGCCGGCCATATGTTCGAGCACGGGAGGAACCAGGGGCATGCTTCTGACCTTCTCCCCAGCGTGTCCCAGGGGTGGAAAGATGTACGTAATCTTCATAAAAGGCTATCCTCCGGCATCACAGGAAACTATCAATCCATCAGCTCTTCAACATCAAGGCAGGAGACGAAAGCGTAAAAGCCCTTCATGCAGGATCTCCGCAGTCACCCTGTTCCCGGCAGCATTGAGGTGGACGGGATCGCGGTCGAAAAAGAGCTTGTTCCCTTTCCGGAATTCATCAACGAACTTTTCCGTCGTATCGATAAACGTGATCCCGCGACCGGCGAGCATTCTGGTCAGAACCGGGTAATATCCCACCTCGGCCTGATTTCTGCCAAGCGCATCGATCCAGGCTCCGTGAGAGAGAAGAAGCACCACGAACCTGCTGCCGTTTTCCCGGCAAACACGGTTCATCCCTTCCAGGATCGACACGGTAACACGCAGACCCTCATCCTTCGACATTTCGAAGACCGAATCGGACATGAATATTCTGGACTCGTTAAACCTTTGCGCCACCAGCCGGTAAAGGTGGGAGTGGCGGTACAGCGTCTCTCTGATACGCGACCCCCGCCTCACCATGGTCCGCTCTCCCGGCCGGGGGACCGGGACATTATTGAGCTTGATCCGGCTATTTTCAAGCGAGCAGTAAGGCTTTGAAACTCCAGAGTGGATCGAGGACATGTTATCAGTCAGGTCTCCGGGAATAAAGGCGAGAATGACCAGGTCAGGGGAAAAACGCAGCCCTTCCCGCTCCAGAAGGATCGCCTCCTGATCGGTTCCGTAGCCGAAAACTCCCAGGTTGACGGTTTCATACCCGACAAGCTGCTTCTCGAGCAAATTGGAAAAGCGCTCCTCTTCATTGACACCGTAACCGAACGCATTTGAATCTCCAAGAACGAGGATTCTCTTGATCCCTTTCGGCTTGGGCAACGGCAGCTCTCTGCCTCGAAAGCCCTCGTCATTGATCTTGATCTGCGTCGACGGCAACCTGTCGTCAGGCGGGTTGAGTTTTCCTGAAGCGCCTTTACGGTTCACCCAGCCGAGGTCAGGATCATACTGCACGAAGAAATTCACCAAAGCGCCGGTCACACCGACTTTTTGCGGATAGAAAAGGACAAGGGTGATCTCGGCCAGCAACAGCCCCGCCAGAGTCCCGCCGATTACCAGGAAAAGGTTGGCTGCAAGCTTCCTGAAGAATTGCCCCTTCATCCGGCCCTACTCCCTTTGAGAAGCTCACTGATCCGGTCAAGCTCCTGACCGGAAGAGGTCCGGTAGAATTCGCACCGGCAGGCAAGATGCAGCATGGCGCCCGCTACGGTCTGCTCGACAGTGCCGACAATCTCACGGCGATATAAGAGCAGCCGCCAGCAAAGAGCGAGCGTCGCAATGATGAAGCCGGCATAGGCGATCCAATCGCCATGCTGCTTGACCACCAGGAAGCGGACCCAGAAGGGCATCTCCCGAAGAACCAGTCGATTGCCGTCAAGCTCCAGGCTCTCTCCCGCCTTGAGGGTCCTGGCGGCGATAACAGCTCCGTTTTTACTCACCTCAAGGCGCATCGCCGGGTTGCTGAAGGCATCGGATTTCGTTTCGTCAACCCCGTTGACCACCAGATGGTCCGAAAAATACCGGGCCTCGATATCGTAACCAAGCATGCGGAAACGGTCTTTCTTTCCTTTCATGACATAGAGCTTGACATAAGCACCGTCAAGGTCCCGACCGCCTTCATCCACAATGACCACAAGCGGCGCCACACCCAGATCGTTTACCAGAAACGAAGTGGCGCCCGCTTTGTAGGGACGGTTGATATCCGCAATGTGAATACCTCCCCGGTCGTCCCTTACAACAACCTCCAGGCCGGTAGCAACGTTTTGATCAACGTGGGGCTGGACCTTTTCCAGGGCAAAGCCGGCAACAGGCGGCCTGCCGACCTTTGGCATGCGGGGTGAACCCTTGTAACGGGAGAGTTCTCCGTGAAAGGACTCGCCAATCCCCATTTCCAGGTAACCCACGAATTTTGTATAGGTGGTGACGACCCCGGCAAGGAGAATGAGAAAGAAACTGAGATGGAAGAGGATGGTCGCCAGCGGCGACAGCCGGTTCTTAACGGCATAGAAACGGTCGGCAGCGCCATAAAAGCGGTAACCCGCCCGCGTCAGAACTTCCTGAACTGTGTCGCTCCTGCCCTTTGCCAACGGCACCGTCAGCCTGACCGGGTAAGAGGATGCAGTGCGGGGATCCTCGATGCTTGCAGGGGAGCATTCTATCCGTTTCAGCACCAGCGGAACCCTCTGACGCATCACCAGGGCCAGATTGAGGAAGAAAAGCGCCCACAGCGCCAGGGTGACCGGAGAAGTATAGACATCCGTAAGACCCAGCGTCTCCATGATTCTGAAGAAGATCGGCGAACCACCTTTCATCTGCAGGTAATCCTGTTTCTTCAGAAGATCCTTCTGAGGGAGGATAAAACTCAGTAGAAACATCGTACTCAGCGAAATGATCACCGCAAGGGTGCAGCGGAGGGAGGAAAGATATTTGATGATATTATTCACCATGGAATTGCGGAGGCGGTAATCAGCTCATCCTGAAGACATGAACCGTGCTTTTCATGATCAGGGAAACCCCGAAAAAGTTGATGATGACTGTGAGAAGCGCCCCGATCATCAGCCAGGCGAAACGGCTTCCGCGCCACCCCATGGTCACCCGGAGGTGAATCGCGAGACCGTACATGAGCCAGGATATCAGGGACCAGGTCTCGATCGGATCCCAGCTCCAGTAGCTACCCCAGAGATCCTTGGCCCAGATGGCCCCGGCCACGATCATCACCGCGTTCGTTATGAAACCGAACACCAGATAGCGGAACATCAGATCGTCAAGGGAATCGTTACTGCCGAACCGCTGGTAGAATTCAACGACCTCCCCTGCCCTTTCCTTCTTCTCCCTGAGCAGGTAGAGAACGCCGACTCCCATGGCGAGCACATAGGCGCCGAACGAAAGCCAGGCAAAGAATACGTGGAAATAGAGCCAGAAGGACTTGAGAGTGGCATCCAGAGGTGAGAGCACCGGGTTGCGCATCACGCCGTAGCCCATGATCAGCAGTACCGCCGGCAGGGTCGCAATGCCGACAATCCGGATCGGCTTGTGCCTGATGCAGACGTAGATGGTGGAGAGGACGATAAACCACCCCCCCATCAGGCCGTTGTCGTAATTGGAACTCCAGGGAAGATGGCCCTGGGCCGCGTAACGGGCTGCTATGGCGGCGGTGTGGACAAAGAGCCCGGCAGTTATCAACGCCACAAGCTTGCCGAGCACCTTTTCGTTTTTGAACACGACCGCGTAGCAGAAGCCGCCGCTGGCCAGGGCGTAGATTGTCAGAGCAAGCCAGAAAAATATTGATTCATAGAATGACATCGATCAACCCTCCCCGTTTCCGGCCGGCCGCCTGCGCAGGCCAATACAGACTCCCCACCCTTGAACAGCAAGGAATACGGCGCACGCAGCCAGAAAAAATCCATAACCGCTCCTGCGACTCACCTGAAAAATAGCGCTGCTCTTCACCTCGGGGATGGAGAGTGTTATGGCATCAATTTTCAGAGGAAGCCTAGTACTGACCTTTCCCTCCGCAACCTTCAGCTTGCCGCGACGTGCAGCAATCTGCAGCACTACCCCGGCAGGATCAGCAGAATCGTTGATCCTCCGGACCGAAAACTCGTAAGGATTGTTCACGAACATGAACGAATCCTGTCCTGCGGGAGAATCCAGATCGAGCCGCACGTACTCCCGCGCAACAGTCCCGCCTCCGGCAGCAGCAAGCTCGACGAGCGGCACGATGCCGCGTTTGACGAGTCTGATCCGGGTCCCGTCATCGGTAACGAGGGAGACCCCATCGGATGAGACACTTCGTCCGCCCGCGCCGGGGATTATGGTAAAGCCATCCTGCTGCCCGTAAGGGGCAATTGAAGAGAGCACGAAGACGGGTGCTGGCACACGGGCCAGAGGCCCCTTCCTGATGTCGCTGTAGGCAGCGGCAATGGGTTCGTACGCCTCCCCCACCGCCATAATCATGGTACCTTCGAAGCGAAACAGGTAGAGAGTCAATGCCGAGAGCAGGACGACAAGCGCAGCACTATGACACAGGATAGGAAAAATGCCGTCTCGACTGAGCCGCTTTACCGCACAAACCAGCCCGGTTAACACCATCACAAGCAGAAGAACTGCAAAAAGCCGGAAGGTGTTGAGATCGAGTGCTTCCCAAGGATCAGCCAGTGCGCCGACGCCAGAGAGGTAAAAAGATGCGACAAGCAGGGCAAGGATAAGGGAAACATATGTCGACGGCCGGGCCAGGCGCTGCAGGATGCTAATTGGCATGCTTCAGTTCCTTCAGCAGGCCGCTGCTCCGATGCACCAGCCACTTGCCTTTCCGCTTCAACAGAACATAGCGGAATTCATCGTCCATCCCCTTGATGATGTCCAGCTCCGCCTTGTTCTCGGCATTACGGTACTGGTAGTTCCAGGCCTCTTTGGTACGAACGATGGCGGTCCGGGGATCATGCCACTTGACCGACAATATTTCCAGTGAAGCTAGGTCGTAAACAAGGACCTGCTTCGCCATGGCGCTCACCCCGGTATCCATGTAAAGCTTGTGACGCATCGGCTTGGTTGCGGGCAGGTCGTCACTGTTGGTCTTACCCATGGAGGCGGAGAGGTCGGCGACGAGACTGTTGAAATGTTTGACCGTCTCCTTGATGCGGGCCTCTTCAGCCGCGCTGATCTTGCCGCAGCGCAGCGCGAACTTAAAATGATCTCGGTCCAACAGTAGACCTGTCGCAACTATCAATACCAGAAAGAGGATAAAGGCAGCGAAAGGACGGATGAGGCTGAAGCCGGAATTCATGCGGGAGTGAACCTCTTATCCTGACACGTTATCGAGAAGATGAAGTCTAAGCATATTGGCAATATTTGCGGAAAAATACAAGACAGTTCCCTCCCGCCGGTATTCTCACCATCAACGCAAGCGGGAGTGAACCATGGTACCGGAGGTCACATTTAGGAGCTGCAGTTTTTCGGAAGCGGGCAGAGTATCGTTATCGTTGGGATCATAGAATTGCCGGCTCTATTCCCTTGCTCCGGAGTTGCGCAACAGTTCCACGACCGCCGGGTGTGCCTCTCTTTGCGCACGCATCAGGGCCGTAAAACCTTCGTTGTCCCTGGAATTGATATCGCTCCCTTTTTCGATCAGCATCCGGGCAATCGGAGCGGATCCTTTCCAGGCGGCCATGATCAGCGGCGAGAAACCGTTTACGTCTTTCATTTGCGGATCTGCGCCCGCATCCAGCAGAATCCTTACAGTGCTTTCGTGACCGCCAGCTACGGCCAGGAACAGCGCCGTGCTCTTGCTCTTCGAGGCGGCATTCACAAGCGCCGCTTTTTGCAGCAAAAGCGGGATGACATTGTCGCAGCCACGGGTTGCGGCTTCCATCAGGGCGGTCTGCCCCTTGGCGTCAGCCAGGTTCACATCCGCACGGGCTGCCAGCAACGCCGCCACAAGTCCGTGGCTGTTCTTTTTCACCGCCTCCATCAAGGCGGTCACGCCGGTCACATCGTGGGCATTGACGTCCGCCCCTCTCTTCAGCAGCTCCCTGACGGTATCCACCCTCCCCTCGGCAGCTGCCTCCATGAGTGGTGTCCATTCATGGTCCTTCTGCCGGACCTTTACATCCGCCCCTTTTTCGATCAGCGCTGTCAGGATGGCGGCGTTGGCCTGGCCGGCAGCGACGATCAGCGCCGGCCTGCCGGTTCCGTCCACCGAATTGACGTCCATTCCGGCATCGAGGAACAGGTTCACGACCGCGAGATCTCCCTTCCGGATGCTGTCCGAGAAGGCACCAATCGTGTACTCGACCCCCATCTCCATCAGTTTTTTCCTGGCTTCAACGGCTTCGAGCGCAAACAGGTATGACGGCAGCAACAGCATGAATGTGACGAGAACTATAACGATTCTTTTCATATGCCACCTCGTGAGTTTACATCAGCATAGCACAGCAATCAACGGAGTAAAGATCAGTGGTCTTGAGACAGAGATGTACATGACCATCGGCTTAAAAATAGGGCGCACGGCATGACCGTGCGCCCGGCAGTATCAGATTGGAACTCTGGGAATAATTACTGCAACGGCCTGGAGTATTGCGGCGCGCCTATACGGCCGGTGCTGGTACCGCCGTTATGGGAGGAGCAGCTGCCGCCCCAGGTGCCGCTGGAGGTGTAGCAGGACGGCTGGGTGGTATTGGCCCAGTTGGCGTCGGACATTGAGCCGTAGCCGAGCTCGGAGCCGTACATGAAGCGGTACGCCTTCGTGGCTGTGCCACCCATCGGCGTGATGCTCCGGTTGTTGCCGTGAATACTTCCCACGGTCTGGCCGCCGTGGCAGTTGAGACAGGTTGCCACGGCCCTGGTATCTGCCGAGTAACCGGTTCCCATCGGCTTCGGGTCAAGACTCTGATGCTGGAGACGCGCCTTGGTAGTGTCGGTTGCATTGCCCGCATAGACGGTATTAAGGTGGCAGCGGAAGCAGACCAGGGTACTTGTGGACGATGAGGCATCATAGGTATAGGTCGCATCGGTGCCGGCGCTGGTCATGAGCATGCGCGGAGTGCTACGGGACCCGTGAGCATTGGCCTCGTTCAGGTGGCAGTCGGAGCAGTGCAGGCCCGTCGCCCAGCCTAGTGTCGCACCATCCTTGGTTGTATTGGCAGTCCAGCCACCGCGGGTCGAGTAGGTGGTGGCGTAGGTGGCGGTATACCGCTTGTTGGAGAACTGGTTCAAGTTATGATGGCTGGCCCAGGCGGAGCCGACCAGGTTCTGGTAGTTGAACTGGCCGCGGACATCAAGGGCGCTGCCGCCGTCGAGGGTGTTGAACGGCGTCAGGCGCCGCGCCCCGCCGGCGGTAAGATCCAGAGCCGCATTGCCACTGGCGACCGAGATGCCGTAAGCACCGCCGCGGCTGGCCGTGGCGCTGGAAGTGTCGCTGTCATGGCAGCGCATGCAGAAGGTATCCATGTTGTCGCGGTCGGTGGAGGTAATGGTGGCCCCCCCGGCACGTTTACCGGGCCAGGTGAAGTTGCTGGCAGGCGTATCCACGTCGCGCAGATTGATGGTACCGTCACCATGAAGTGTCGAATGTCTTACCGGAGAAGCCTCGGTCGAGGTGGTATCACCCTCGGCATGGCAGATGACGCAGTCGAGGTTCTTGACAATGGCCGTGGAAGTGCCGCTCCCCTTGACATGGCGGCTCGGACGCATGAAATCGTCACCCTCGACGCCGAGAGATCCGGCGCCGACAACCTTCTGCCTGGTCCCCTGGGTGGCGGAATGGCAGTCTATGCAGCCTGAGAGCGCCTCGACTTTACCGTTGATGTGCAAAGATTTGTTAAGGATAGACTTGTTGTCTGCAGCGCTGATATTTGTGTGACACTGGCTACAGGTCGTACTGGCACTGTGACCGGAATAGGTCGGCGGATAGCCGTGGCAGCGTGCGCAGACCGTCGCTGCCGCCTGAGTGTAGTTTATCATGGCCGAGTAGTTCCAGTACGGCTTGCGGTATGTCCCGGCAGTATCGTTGTTCTTCAGCCGGTTGCCGTGACAATAGACGCTGGAGCAGGTTGCTGCCTTGACGGCGGTACCGTTGGTGTAACCGGCAAAGGCTGCAAGTTGTGCCGGCGTTGAACCGCTGGCAACACCGATGAGAATTCTTGCTGATGAGGACTGAGCGAAGGTCAGGGTAGCCGAGTTGTAGCGGAGGGTGTTCAAAGTATGATTGGTTCCAACGCCGTTAAACGGCGAACTCGGTACCTGGTGACACTCGTTGCACTTGACGTTCTTCATATACACCGAAGATAGGTGCTTGAAGTGGGAACCGACGCGAAGATCAGCACTGCTGGTCCTTTGATCCGTACTGGTTCCCTGCTTCCGGAAGCCGGGAGCAAAAGTTCGTCGGTCAGCGCCTGACGTAGTTCCATCTATGCCGTGGCAGTGTACGCAGACATAGTTGTTGTTCGTCGTGGTAGCAGACCAGGCGCCGCGCGTCTTGCCGCCGTGGCAGGAGGTGTTGGTGCATTTGCCGCTATCGGCTCCGGAGGTCTTGTATGAGGTGTAAGAAGCATAGGCGATATCGGTGAAATATACGTCCCTGACTCCGTTGGCATGGCGTTGAACGCCGGTGTAGTTCTTCAGCGTAGCAGCATTGGTTGCAGTCTTGGAGTGACAGATCTGGCAATTGATGTCGGTATACGGATATTTGAGATGCTGCGAGTGGGTGGTTGTCAGGGTAAAATTGCCGACGCTTCGTGCATAATTATTGGAGCCGTTCCGCCCGCCATGGCAGCCGAGACAGGTTTCAGTGCCGCCCCATTTCGATGAGCTGTACTGTAGCTGGCCCATGCCGGCACCACGGCCGTTGCTGTGACAGTAGATTTTCGAACAGTTGCCAAAGGAGGGATTGTTTGTATTGGGGATCTTCCTCCCCCCTGTGTAGGTCGTACCCGTGATGCTGCTGCCGGTAATGTTCTTGAAACCGCTCTGGTGACTGTTGGTATACCCGCTGCTGGGGTGGCACTTGGTGCAGGCGTATTTGTACTCTCTCTTCGCTGCAGTCGAGTAGCCGGAGTGCCGTGCATGGGAGCCGGTAAACAGTCCCGAAGGGACATTCCGGGCCGTGCCGTCTTCAACAGAGGGGTTGAAATGGCAGCCCGACACGCCCGAACTGCAGGTAATGGCAGCAGCATTCACTTCACTTGGTAACAGAAAGCCAACAGAAAACAGGAGCAGCAGCATCAATAGAGCACTCAAATAAGCGAGGCCTATTCTGATGTGATGATGATTATTTTGTTTAATTTTCATGATTGTCCCCATGATGTGCTGCTCCTGTTCTGTTATGTTAAGTTGTGCATGTTCTACTTAGTGCTTTTTTTTGCAATACTATCAAAAACAGTGCTGAATAAATACTGTTAGTACCAGTTCGGTGTTGTCGCGTAGTGGCACATCAGGTTCGAACACGTGATATTCACACCGGTCGTACCGCTGGCCGACGGATTCGATCCACCGAATACAAGAGTCATGCTGTTAGCAGTCCCGGCCCCCATTGTATATGGGGAAGCACCGCCGGCAGCGAAGGTGATCTCCTTCGAGCCGTTGTTGTGCAGGGCAAGCGTGGTGGTATGACAGGTACCGCAGACTGCCACGTTCTCACCGGAGCCAAATGTCTGACTCGTTGTAGCTAACGCACCGTAACCGATCCGATTCTTGATGAAGGTGATGTGCTTGTAGTGTGCCAGGTCAGTTCCGGTGGTGTTCAGCCAGGGATTTGTACCGGTAACATCATATTTATGGCATCCGTTGCAATCGGACTTGGCCTCGACAATTCTGTTAATGTGCAGCGTCTTGTCAATAATAGACTTGTTGTCCGTGGCACTGATGTTTGTATGGCAGTCACTGCATATTGTGCTGGCACTGTGGTTGTTAGCGGTCGGAGGATAACCGTGGCAGCGAGAGCATACCGTAGCTGCCGGAGCGGTGTAATTGACCATGGCCGAGTAGTTCCAGTAAGGCTTCCGGTATGTTCCGCCTGTCTCGCCGTTCTTCAGTCGGTTGCCGTGGCAGTAGACGCTGGAGCAGGTGGCAGCCTTGACTGCCGTGCCGACGGTGTATCCTGCGAACGCCGCCAGTTTGCTGCCGGTCGCACCGTTCCAGACGGCAGAGGATGACTGGCCGAAAGTAAGGGTCTGTGAATTGTAGCGGCTCGTCGCTCCCATGTGAGTCCCGTCAAAGACACTTGCCGGGACGGTGTGGCACTCGTTGCATTTGATGTTCTTCATGTAAACAGACGAAAGATGCTTGAAGTGCGAACCGACGCGAATGTCGGCGCTGCTCGTGAGCTGATCGGTACTTGTACCCTGCTTCCGGAAACCTGGTGAAAATACCCTGTTATCGGCTCCTGAAATCGTGCCGTTTATGCCATGGCAGTGTACACAGGTATTGCTGTTGTTCGTAGTTGAAGCCGACCAGGGGCTGCGTGTCTTGCCGCCGTGGCAGGAGATATTGTTGCAGGTCCTGGAGGTGCCATTGGAGCCGGTTTCCTGGCTCTTGTATGAAGTATAGGTACCATAGGAGACTGCGGACGAAAAAGTGACATCCCGTACGCCGTTGTTATGCCGCTGAACGCCGGTGTAGTTCTTCAGTGTATAGGCGTCGGTCACAGTCTTCGAGTGACAGATCTGGCAGTTGATATTCGCTGCCGGGTATTTCAGATGCTGGGAATGGGTAGTTGACAGACTGAAATTGCCGACGCTTCTTGCCGGGTAGTAATTAGGGCCGGCAGTGCTGCGCCCGCCGTGGCACCCGAGGCAGGTTTCCTGGCCGCCCCATTTTGAAGAGCTGTACTGAGCCATGCCCATGAGGCCACCACCGCGGCCACTACTGTGACAGTAGATATTCGAGCAGTTACCAAAGCCGGGATTGTTGGTATTGGGGACCTTCCTCCCCGGAGAGTAGGAGGCTCCCGGGAGACTGCTGCCGGTTATGTTCTTGAAACCGCTCTGGTGACTGTTGGTATAGCCGCTGCTGGGGTGACACTTGGTACAGGCGTACTTGTACTGCCTCTTCGATGCAGCAGTTGAGTAGCCGGCATGCCGGGCATGGGTGCCGGGAAACAGGCCATCCGGGACGTTGCGGACTGCGCTGTCCAATACCGCATTATTCTTGAAATGACAGCCGGAAAGACCCGAGCTGCAGGTAATCGTGGCAGCCCTGACTTCACCCGGCTGGAGCAAACCGCCCATTATCAACAGTGATATCGACAAGGAGCAGAAACCCACCAAGCGATTAAACCTCTTACTTCTCATAAACATACCCCCTCGATTCTGAATAGTTTAATACCAGCTTGGTGTAGTTGCGTAATGACAAATTATGTTCGAACAGGATTTGGCCCCGGTGCTGAACGAAGGATTGGTACCGCCAAGCAGCAGGCTCATGCTGCCGCTGTAACCGGCTCCCATGGTATTCGCTGTTCCGCCGGAGCCGAAGGTAATCTGCCGCGAGCCATTATCGTGGTCTGAAAGCGTATTCGAATGGCAGGTACCGCAAACCCCGGCAGGTTCACCAACGCCGAACGTCTGACCGGTTGCGGTCAGCGAGACGATATTGAGCCGGCTCTTGATGAAGGCGATGTGCTTGATATGGGCTCCTGTTCCGGCACCTCCGCTGAGAGGGGGGGTCCATGTTGTGCCGCCGCCGGTCAGGTCATAAGCATGACAACCGTCGCAATTGGCGACATAGTTAATGGTGCCGTTGATATGCAGAGCTTTGTTGTTAAAGACATTCCCGACATTGGTAGCGGTATTGCTCAAGTTGCTGTGGCAGGAACCGCACGATGCATAGATCGTCGATATGGCAGCTGTGTCGCTCAAGGCTGCCGGATGGTTGGTGTAACCTGACGGAGGCATAGCGTGACACTTGGTGCAGGCTGCAACAGTGATGCCGGTTTCCTTCACCAGCCCGGTCATGTTCCAGAACGGCGCGATGGTGGTGCCGGAGTCGTACTTGCCGCCATGGCAGTAGGTATTGCTGCACCGCATGACCCCACCGGTACGAGAGACGGCAGGTGCATGGGAACTCGCTGTGGCCCTGCCGTTGAAAGTCAGGGTCGCTGTAGAGTAATTCCAGTGGTTGCCGGAACGGATGTTGGTAACCGGCACGTGACATTCACCGCACTTGATCGGTGCTGCAATCGCATTTGACACAAGATGACGCTGATGTGCGCCGACACGGGCATCGGTCGGAGCATACTTGGTCATGGTTGTATCGGTACCGGTGCCGTTGTAGCCGGGAGCAACCTGTGGTGATGAGAAAGTTGCAAAAACCGTGTTTCTGTCGCCGTGGCACTTCTGGCAGGCGTTCTGAGTCGGGTTCGGTGATGTACCCCAAACCGGTGCGCCCTGGCCATGACAGACGACGCTGCTGCAGGTCACCTGGTTTCCGGCGGTTGCGACGGTAGCATTGCTGCCGATGTAGGTTTTGGTCTTGTTGAAGACTACATCCCGGCTACCGTTCAGGTGGGCGGTGGAGAATGGCCGGAACTTGTTGGCAGTAATGACGTCGCCGGTTTTCCTGTGGCAATCCGCGCAGGCAAGGGTATCGGCCATACCGGCCAGGTGGCCCTGGTGGAGGTTGGATGTAGTTGTGTTGGCACCACCGTTGGCGTAGTCCGGATAACCGAGCGAATTGCTGCGGCCATGGCAGTTGTTGCAGGTGGTGATCGTTGCGGAACCTGTCCAGATCTTGCTGCCGGTCATGCTGACGAAGATCGGCGTTCCGGTACCATTCGGATTGCCGTTGGAGTGGCAGTAGGTGGCGCAGGAGCCGGAGCCGAGAGTATAACCGGTCCTGTATGCACGAGCGCCGGAGTAATTCAGCGTCGCATTGACGTGCTTGCGCTTGTCGGTAATGGTGAGGTTATTTGTATTGGTGATGGTCGGAGCATGACAGTCAACGCAGTTGAAGGCGTTGCCGCGACCAAGCATCTGGTTGGTTGAGTAGTTCAGATGCTTGTCATGCTTCCCGAATAGAGTTGTAGGAGTCGAGATACTGGTCCTTTTGCCGTCGTGACAGTAGAGGCAGTTGCTGCCGGTTGTCGGGGTAGTCACCCAGGTGAGAGTTGTCACTTTCGGTGCGCCACCGCGACCGTTGGAGTGACAATAGCTGGTGTTGCAGGAACCGGCAGTGAAGTTGAAGCCGTTGTCTGTTGCCCCTTGCGGAGTACCGGCAACATAGATACCGCGTTTGCTGCTGGATGCCGGAGTTGCGGAGGAGATGCCGTAGAATACCCGTGCGGCACTGTTTGCAGATGCAGGCTTGAGGCTGTGCTTGGCGATATTGTCATCATGGCAGTGAGCGCAGTTGAAAGCATACTTGGTGGCCGTGCTCTGGTCTGTGACGATCTGGAGGTAGCCGGACGGCGCCGTGGAGTAGTTGTAGTGGGTCGTGTGGCGGCCTGACCAGCTCGGGCTTTGTGCCTTATCGGCGCTCGCACTGTGACATTTCCAGCATGCAAGCGGGCCAGGTGTGCCCCAAGCCGGTGATGCTACAGTACCATGGCAGAACGTTGCTGAACAGGTACCGTAACCCGCGGCAGAACCGGCAGATCTGCCGTTATTGGAATAGGCTCCGCCAACGTAACTGGTGAAGTTTACGAAGATCTGGTTATCAGCATGGTTAAGGGAACCGCTGCCGCCATCCTGGTGGCAGTAGCCGCAGGAGAGGGCCATGTTGGTGTTGCCCTGGGTGGTATTGGCATGCTTCACGTGGCTGCCTGTAGCAGCGAGATCGGTGGCCATGTTCCTGTGGCAGCTGCCACAGGTCAGAGTATTATCGCCCCACTTGACCGTCTTGTAGGTCCCGATTGGCAGGCCTATGCCGTTAGGTCCCTGCACCTCACTGTGGCAGTAAATATTGTTGCATGTCCCGTAGTCAGAACCGTTACTACGCGGAGCTAGACCGACGATAGAGCCGGAAGAAAACTGACCATAGGCTATCGTGCCATAAGTTGCGTTTGCTCCTATTGCCGGGTTGGAACGGTCCAGTTTCCAGCTGACAGCCCCGTTAACATGGGTCATGTTTGTCGATGACCCGTGGCAGGAGTTACAGAGCATGCCGTTTCCGCCATTGGTCGCCAGCGCATGTCGAGCGTGGGAACCACCGGTCGGGGCGCTGCTGGTATCCGTGCCGTGGCAGGTACCGCAGATTGCATCAGAGGAACCGCCTTCCCAGTTGGGATTCGTCTTGGTGCCGCCACCTAGCGCAGGCAAAGTAGCGGTACCGCCGCCATGACAGTAGAGATTGGAACAGACGTTGGCGCCGCTTGTGACATCCAGGATGGTTGTACCAGGATTGGTGGCAGACCACTTTGGATGGGTACCGCTGTTCGAATAACCGGTAAAGGTGCCGGAAGTAACGGCTCCGTTAAAGGCATTGAATCCGAGCTCAAGATTGTTGCTCGGCATTGCAGCAGAGAAGTTGAAGTGGCAGGTCTGGCAGTTCTTGCCGATATTGGGATTAAGCACATGGGCGTTATGGGCACCGGCGGTACCAAGACGAAGCGCACCCTGAGCCGGAGTCGCCAGACCCTCGTGATCACCGACAATGTTGTTGATCGGTGGATAGCCGTGACACACGTCGCAGCCGCCGTCAATTTTGCCATTGACATGCAGAGTCTTGTCTTTGAAGCCCATGCCATCATTTGTCAGATTCGTGTGGCAATTCTTGCAGGTAGCCAGTGTCTGCCCGTAATGGATATAGCTGGAATCGGGAGCCGGCGGTGGCATGGCGTGACATTTGACGCAGTCCGTAGCACCGTTGCCGGTCAGATAGGGTACATTCCACGCCGGATTCTGCCGCTGGATGCTGCCGGCAACTCCTGCATATGGTCCGGATGAATTGTTGGAGTTCATGCCGGCGCCATGGCACCAGACAGCGCTGCAGGTCTGTGTGGCGAAACTGTATGAAGGAGAAGTGTAATAGCTGAACTTGGTTTTCCCGGTATTGGCAATTGAACTGACATGAGTGAACGGAACTTCTGCAGGCAACGCCGTATTAATGTGACCGGAGTCAAACGGGCCATAAGGCACCAAGTGGCACTGCCTGCAACTGAAGCCTTTTGCATAGGAAGTGAAGCGGGCAAATGTCGCTTTTCTCGGAGAATTCGGATTCTGTACATGTATGTCGTGGACACCGATCCCGGTCGAATAGATACTTAGGGTACCGTCTGGACCGCGAGTGTTGTAGAAACCACGGGGTGACGTTGCCGAACCGTGACACTTGTCGCAGAGAGTCAGACCTGAAGATGTTGTACCCCAGGCACGGGTGAAACGTCCGTGACAGTTACTGGCGCTGCAGGTACCGTAAGCAGTGCCCGCCGGAACGGCATTACCGGCTGAATAAACCGTATTCTGGCCAAGACCGACGAACCTGAAGTCAACAATCCCGTTGGCATGATTCAGCGGTGTTGTTGTTCCGCCGTTGTCATGGCAGACGTGACAGTCGAAAGAGACCACGACATTTTCGTGATTCTGATGCGAACCGGACGTATTTGGTTGTGCATGGCAAGAACCGCAGGCTGCTGTCGACGGATAACCCCATTTGGGCTCACTGTAGCTGCTCGGGCCGCCAGTACCATTACCGCTTGAACCTTGAACGTCACTGTGACAGTAAAGGGTCTTGCATGTAGCATAATTTAATGAGGCGGTCGGGGCAGGTGCTTGTGTCCCACTTGCAACAGATCCGTTATAAGTCGCTCCGGGATATGCCGACAGATCCCACTGAACATTGCCGTTGATATGGGCGGCGCCGGTGAAATTCGAGTATGCGCCATGACATTTGCTGCAGGCTATGCCAAGACCTGCGCCGGAATCGGACGCATGCTTGATATGGCTGCCGGAGGCGGGTGGAGCCGCGCCACTGGCGTTGTGACAGGTGCCGCAGGCTGACTGGCCGGTGCCTACCCAGATCGGGGTAGTTATGGAACCGCTGTTGCCTGACCAGTTACCATGACAGTAGGTACTGCAGGAGGCATTGTAATCGGTAATCTGGGTGATGGTTGTTCCGGGCCCGGCAAACCAGACATAGGGGCTGCTCAGGAATGATGTGCCGTAAAACGTGCTGCCGGTTTGAATGTTCAGATTCTGATTGAACCCCTGGAAGGTATCTTTATTGATTGTAAAACCCATCTCCAGGACCCTGTCGCCCACCCATCCTGCGGTTAAAAGCCCGTGGTTTGTGGTGTTGTGGCAGGCCTGGCAGGTGATCTTGACTTTATCATGTTTAGCATGTGCACCGTAGTTTGGCGGATTACTTCCAAGCGCATTGGTAATTTTATCATGAACCATTGTCGACTTGCTTACAGGGAAATATCCGCTGATCTTATTCCCGTGGCAGTCACCGCAAACTCCGGTGATAGAGCGGAAAGCCGTATTATGCGTATGGCAACGAGCACAGTCCCTGGAGTTGTGGTGATCAGTGGTATAAGCGGTATCTGAATTGGGGCCGGTGACACCATAAACGCCTCCATAATTCAGATCAGACTTGTTGGTACTGTACTGGTGCTGAGTTGTTCTGTGGTGGCAGACAGAGCAGACGTTATTGGAAATATTCCTGTTTACTGTGCGCTGATCGTTGCCGAAGACTCCGTTCTGGTCGGAAGCTACTGAAGAAGTTTTGGTAAAAACAACATTTCTGCGGCCGATCGGGGTGGAGATGATCTGGTATATACCCTTGATATTGGTTGTGCTGTTGGAGTGACAGGTAGCACAGGTATACGTCTGTCCCCACTGGCCGTATTTATCCAGCCCCATGTTGGCGGCGTTATGTACAATCGGCGGCATGTCGTTAAGCAGGCCTGTAACCTGAGCGGTTTTGATGGGAGCACCGTGGCTATCCCCGACAGTACTGACCTGAACGGTAAACTTGTAGGTTTCTAGCTGAGCTGCTTCAGGCCTGCCGGAAATGATGAAATCTTTGGAATCGCCTACCGGCGTGCCTGTTCCTGATGAACCAGAACCAACCGTTACCGTTGCTGGAACAACCTTGTTAAAATGCGATACGTTGCCGACTTCATCGACTATTGAAAGATTGAAGGTAACATCCGGACAGGCACCCTGGTCCTTATTGGTAACAGACAGGGTAAATGGCGGACTGTTTGTGGACTTGATCAACTGCTGAGACGGTGTGAGCGTTACCTCCGGGGGAACATTGCAGATCATCGTTACCTGGGAGTTGGCGAAGGTGCTAATACCGTCGCTCACGTTACCGAGTGAATCCATGGCGCAAATGCGGTAGTAGTAACGGATTGCGCTTGTATCAATCAATCCTTTATCGGTAACCGTTCGAGTTGCATTGTTGATGGTAATACCCGGAACAGTGGCCAGGTCGGTTCCGTCGGTGCATCTGACCGACGGGACCGTTCCTTCCGGAAGGCTCCTGCGGATAAGATACGGGGTTACGGGATGAAGTGCTCCACCATTAGGATCATCGGCAAGAGTCCAATCAAGGTTGATTTCACCGCCGTTCGTACCGGGATTGGCATTTGCAGATGCCGGCCCGTTCGGTTTTTCCACGTCGATTACCAGAGTCTGGCTGGTACCGTCATTGGGTACGAGTTTATTGGTCGCATTATGGGCGACTGCGGTCACGGTACCGTTAAATGAATAGTAGCCTGAAAGTGTTCCGGAGGTATCAATAAGCGACGGGTTAATGGTATCGGCGGTTGAGACACGCACATAGTAAGTTGTAAGTGTCGAGGTGGCAGACAGGGCGCTGGTGGTAATATTCCAGGTATCGCCTGTAGTGGCACCATTGGCTGAACCATACACAAAGCCGGCAGCATTTACGATCTCCATCAGCTTGATCTTGGAGAGCGTTCCGCCGGAACCTCCGGAAATATACTGAGGGGTCATGGTGACGGTAACGGTGGTGACAGGATCATCATCCGCAGGCAGGGAACTGTTGTGCACCAGGGTAAATGCGTCAAGTTTGGTAGCCGGGCTTGATTTCCAGAGTCTGTCGGCGGGAGGTTCAACCCCTGTACCCAGGGTCGTAGTCGGATAGATATACACGGAAGCACTCAAGGCTGCCGTATCGGTCAGGGAGATCGCTGCCGGAGTTATGGCGGTAATGGTGCCGGTAAGCAGGTTTGCGGTTGAAGCAGTCGCACCCGGAGCAACATCGTAGGTAACAATGTAGTTTTTAGTCAATGTCGATACCGGTTCGCTCAACCCGGAAAAGGTGACTGCGCCGCCGGTTGCCGACACAGTGCTGCCCACCTGAACGTCACCTGCCTCCCATGCGGTAAGGGTTGCACCTACCTTGCGCCAGACCTTGATTCCGGAAATATTTCCGCTGGTGGTATTGGCATTGCCGGTAAAGGTAATGCTGGTAACATTCATCGGGGCGTCGGCAGTTATGGAGAAGGCGTCCACCACCACGTTAGAGGAGTTGGCGCCATCGTTGGCGTAGACGGTCTTATTGCCGGCCACTGTCGAACCGTTAGCGACCGTAATCCCCTGAAGCGGTTTAATGGTAATGGCAGCGGTCGAGTTCAGGGTCGAAGCGGATGAAGTATGCTGGGTTGCCGTAACGGTATTGGCATTGAGTGTGGTCGCAATCGTGGTGCGCAGCGAACCGATAATCCTGTTGCTGGCAGCGGTGCTCACCTGGGACCAGAGATGACCGGTTGAGCCGATCGCAATGGTCGCCGCATTCGATTTTCCGGCGCCGGCGCCCACGGCATTGAGCACCGAAATCCCCAGCTCGCCGCTGTTTACCGCCAGGGTGAAAGGACCGACGGCTGTACCGGCAGTCGTGTTGTTACTGGATCTTACGGGGCTTGCAACCGGTACTGCCTGGTCGACGCCTGTATATACCGCTGCATTGACGACACAGAAGCGGGAGGTGCCGCCGCTGATGGTGACGGCAATGGCCTTTCCCGTATCCGCGACAGCAGAACTCCCCAGCGGGAGATAGAAGAGATAGGAGTGCTGCTGGGTTGCCGTGGCATTGTAGCCGATCGCGTAAGTCATGGCAGTACCGCCATAGGTGACGGTCGGCTGGGGCTGGGCTATCGCTGTTGTCGAGGAGGAAATCCCCACTACCAGCAGGCGGTTATTACCGGCAACAGCGTTGTAGGTAATGGCAGCTGAAGGGTAGGCCGCGTTGGAGTAGATCGGCGTAGCCGGCCAGTTCTGGGTGGTGGTCCCGATCGCAGCGCTGGCCTCGAACGGGGTAAGGATAATACTGAAGGCGGCGATTATGCCACAGAACAAAAGGATTCCATCTTTTGCAAAAAAACTCATCCTTTGAATAGTGCCTTCAAGAGTATTCCGCATAACTGCCTCCCAGCTAAAGTATAACGAAGCATGATTAATGTGTTTTAATTCTGATTTGACTCTTTCAACGAAAAAAAATTTCATCTTCGGAAAAAACGCACCATATCTATGTGTTACAGCAATTGTCTTCTTAGTGACAAATTGCCCCAAGGCGCAGTTCTAGCTTCGGTCCTTTTTGCAACAATCGAGCCATCTGGCAGAAGCCGATCATCTTTAATGAAAGCGAAATTTCCACCCTTCAGCAGCATGCCCAACTACTTGTTAATTAACAAACTAGCCACACTAGCAGAATATTAAATGATTAACGGTTCTTCTAACGTCAAAACATGACTGGCGTAATCTCGCCACAGGCAATACCATTCTCAAGTTTTTTCACCAGTTACGCAGGAAACACCGGGAAAATCAAAACCGAGATCCATGCCCTACCCTGGCCGTCAGATCTTGCTTATGACAAGACCTCTGCGACGAGCCTCTAAAACAACGTACAAAAAAAAGGGGTCAGCTTTTATAGCTAACCCCTTGTAAAGCTGGTCGGGGATCGAACGGACCGCCTTGCGTTAATGCCGCAATGTGGAGATTCTGCCAAAACTTTGCCTAAAGTCACCGATCCAAAAATTTCTCCTTAATCTGCTCAGCGATTCTCTTGATTCCATCTTCTGGATGAATTATGAGAGCCGAGGATGAGTCAAGCGTATCGGGTGTTAGATTGGTACTGGTGACTTGATTTACTTTTGGTCGCTGTTCGATAATGACTGGCTGGCCAAATGATGAAGGATAAATATTGAATTCATAGGGGGTTAATCCTGCCCTAGTAATCGCTCTAAACACTGTTTCAATCTTTTTCATTGATATTGGGTCCTGGAGTTAGTCGTAAGTGCCGGATCAGCAATGCAACCCGGCTCTCAAGTGAGTCTGCCCCATGCACTGCAAACGGCTCAATCAAAAGCAACAGGCCGAGGAGTGCACGAAAGAAATGGCCTACAGACAGTTATCCGTAAGCCACTGTTGATTTCTGGTGGAGCTGATCGGGATCGAACCGACGGCCTATGCGTTGCGAACGCATCGCTCTCCCAACTGAGCTACAGCCCCAAAAATTGAATCACTCGTGGCAAGGCAGTAATACTGTGAATTCAGC
>Ga0134124_10000812_pt1 | contig 25261 bp, 28 predicted proteins | sample KB304_FD_96880 | JGI IMG/M metagenome (GOLD analysis project Ga0134124, IMG submission 96880) | Terrestrial soil microbial communities without Nitrogen fertilizer from Kellogg Biological Station, Michigan, USA - KB3-0-4 | ecosystem: Environmental > Terrestrial > Soil > Unclassified ... | reverse complement strand
GCTTGGGAATGCGGGGATTGACCTCGAGGAAGTAGCGCGTACCGGGCGGCATGGAATTTTCCGCTCGCGGCTGTTACCGGCTTCAGTACGCGGCGCGCGGAACCGCGAATTCTACAGAAGGTTTTGTTACGGAATCGGAACGGCAGCGAGAAGCTGCGCGCCTACGTCGACCCGGCGGGACGAGTCGTGCGCCGGGCGCAGTCGGTGCGCGGCGACGCCGGCGAGCACCGCCTGCACGTCTTCGGGCAGCACTTTGTCGCGGCCTTCGAGCAGCGCCCAGGCGCGCGCCGAATGCACCAGCGCGAGCGCGGCGCGCGGCGACAGCCCCGCCACATAGTCGGCCGAGCGCCGCGTGTGCTCCACGATCGCCTGCACATAGTCCAGCAGCGCCGCGGCGACATACACGCGCTGCACGCTCGCCTGGAGCTCCATCAGCTCCGCGGGCGTCATGCACGGGTCGAGCGTGGCGAGGAGGTCGCGCCGGTCGGTTCCGGCGAGCAGGGCCCGCTCGGCCTCGCGGTCGGGATAGCCGAGCTCGATTCTCATGGTGAAGCGGTCGAGCTGGGATTCAGGCAGCGGAAAGGTGCCGACCTGCTCCGACGGATTCTGGGTGGCGATGACAAAGAAGGGCGTCGGCAGCTTGCGCGTCTCGCCCTCCGCGGTGACCTGGTGCTCCTCCATCGCCTCGAGCAGCGCCGACTGGGTCTTGGGCGTGGCCCGGTTGACCTCGTCGGCGAGGATCACCTGCGCGAAGATCGGACCGGGGTGGAAGTTGAAGGCGCCGCTCTCGCGGCCGTACACCGAGACGCCGATGATGTCGGCCGGCAGCATGTCGCTGGTGAACTGGATGCGCTGGAACTGCAGGCCGAGCGAGCGCGCAAGCACGTGCGCGAGCGTGGTCTTGCCGACGCCGGGCAGATCCTCGATCAGCAGGTGGCCGCGCGCCAGCAGGCAGGCGAGCGCCAGGCGCACCTGCGGTTCCTTGCCGAGGATGATGCCGCCCGCGGCCTGGATCACGCGCTGGATCGGGCCGCTGCCGAGGTTGTTTTTGGGTTGAAATTCGGCCTTGAGCAGCATGCGTCGATTGTACTGGGGTTGCGCTAAGATCGCATGAGCATGTCTGCGGCATTTATCACGCATCCCGAGTGCCTGAAGCACGAGATGGGCGCGCACCATCCCGAGCAGCCGGCGCGCCTCTCGGCGATCGAGGACCAGCTCATCGCGTCGGGCGTGGCGCCGTATGTCGCGCGCTACGAGGCGCCGCTCGCCACCGACGAGCAGCTCGCGCGCGTTCATCCGATCGAGTACGTGCGCGCGATCCGCGAGCTCGCGCCGAAGCAGGGCACCGTTCATCTCGATCCCGACACGGCGATGAACCCGTGGAGCTTGCACGCAGCGCTGCGCGCGGCGGGAGCTGCCGTCCTCGCCACCGACCTGGTTCTGAAAGGCGAGGTCAACGCCGCGTTCTGCGCGGTGCGCCCGCCGGGCCACCACGCCTGCCGCGCCCGCCCGATGGGCTTCTGCATCTTCAACAACGTGGCGGTCGCGGCGCGCCACGCGCTGCAGGCGCACGGCCTCGAGCGCGTGGCGATCATCGACTTCGACGTGCACCACGGCAACGGCACCGAGGACATTTTCGAGGGCGACCCGCAGGTGCTGATGGCCTCGACCTTCCAGCATCCGTTCTACCCGTACAGCGGCACCGAGGATCCCGCCGCCAACATGGTGAACATTCCGCTCGCGGCGGGCGCGGGCTCGCGCGAGCTCCGCGAGGCGGTGCGCGAAGCGTGGCTGCCCGCGCTGGAGGAATTCGCGCCCGAGCTCGTCCTGTTCTCGGCCGGGTTCGACGCGCATGCCGAAGACGACATGGCGATGCTGCGCTTCACCGACGCCGACTACGCCTGGGTGACCTCGCAGATGAAGGACGTCGCCGAGCGCCACGCGCGCGGGCGCATGGTGTCGGTGCTCGAGGGCGGCTACGCCCTCTCGGCGCTCGGCCGGAGCGTGGTGCAGCACATGCGAGTCCTCGCCGGGCTCGACGCCTAGCGGGCTTTTCGCGCTTCCAGGAGCTTCACCATCGCGGAGTAATTGCGGGCGCGCGCCTGCGCGAGCGGCGTAACGCCCGCGCGATCCGGGATGTTCGGATCCGCCCCCGCATCGAGCAGGACCTTCAGGGTCTCGGTGTGGCGCGAGCCGCCGTCGCCCAGCACGATCGATTCCATCAGCGCGGTCCATCCGAGGTTGTTGATGTGATCGAGCGGCGCGCCGGCCGCGGTCAGAATCCGGACCACTTCGGCGTGCCCCAGGTGCGCGGCGGCGATGAGCGCGGTGCCGTCATAGCGGCTGGTGACGTTCTTCGCGCTCGCGCCGAGCTCGAGCGCGAGCTTCAGCGTGGGAACGTCGTTCGCGACGGCCGCGATCGTGACGATGTCGTAGCGGTCGTTCTCGAGCGCGTTCGGATCGGCACCCGCGGCGAGCAGCGCCCGCATCGCCTCGTGCTGGGCGCGGAAGGCCGCAACGTGCAGCGGCGTGCGCCCACGACTGTCGCGCAGGTCCACGTTTCCCGGCTTGATCAGAGCGACCTCGCCGCGAGCGGCCGCCCGGTGCAGGCCGGTGTAGCGTTGCAGCTCGGTCTCGCTGGGAGGAATCTGCGCGCGCGCGCTTTCGCAGAGCACCGCGGAAATCACCAGGAATTTCCAGAGGGGGTGCTTCAGGCCGCCACCGTCTCTTCGAGCAGCCGGCGCGCTGCGGCGTCGAAGGTTTGCTCGTCGCTTGCGCCGATCGCCACGCGCTCGGCCTGTGGCAGGCGCACAAAGTTATGCAGCGACGAGCGCCCGTAGGCCGGGTCGTAATGCTCCATGAGAAGCAGCGCCACGAAGTCGCGCCAGGCGCCGCGCGACGCCAGCGACTTCCACCCGGCAATCTTCTCCCGGCCATGCAGGCCGCCCAGGCAGTCGAGCTGAGCCTCGAGCGCCCCCGGGTTGTCCACGAAATGCCGGTACTCCTCCAGCAGCAGAGTCACGCGCACCTCGATCGCCGTGTCGAGAACGATGCAAGGGGAGGCCCGCATCGCCGCGATCAGCGCCTCGGGTACCTGCAGCTGGCCGATCTTTTTCGACTCGCCTTCGACGAATACCGCGCGCGCCGGATCGAGCGCGGAGAGCTCGTGCAGGACCTGGCTCTCGAACCACTTCTGCGAGGGCTGTGCCCGGTCCGGCAGATCGCCGAGCACCGACCCGCGGTGCGCGGCGAGGTCTTCGAGGTCGAGCACCTGGGCGCCGGCGCGGCGGAGGGCACCGAGGAAGCGGCTCTTCCCGCTCCCCGTAGGGCCATGAACCACCCTGAACCGCAATTTCCGAGGGATTGTCTCCAGCTGCGCGACCACCCACCTGCGGTAGCCGCGATAGCCGCCGTGGAGCGTCTGCGCCTCCCAGCCGATCTCGCGCAGGATGTGCGCCATGGCCGCTGAGCGCTTGCCGCCGCGCCAGCAATAGACCAGCGGCCGCCAGCCGCGGTCCTTTCCGGCGAACAGCGTCTCCACGTGCCGGGCGACGTTCTTCGCCACCAGCGCCGCGCCGGCCTTCTTCGCCTCGAAGGGCGACACCTGCTTGTAGAGCGTGCCCACGGCGGCGCGCTCGGCATCGTCGAGCACGGGAGCCGAGACCGCGCCGGGAATGTGATCTTCGGCATATTCCGAAGGCGAGCGGCAGTCGACCACGGCGTCGAAGCGCCCGAGGAGCGATAGCAGATCGTTGCTGCTCATTGGCTGGATGTTACGCGCGCCAAGCCACCGCGCCGGCAAAGCCCTCTCCAAGACGCAGTGCCGCGAGCCGCCAGTCAGGGTCGCGCAGGCGCGCGTCCGGCGGCGCCGATTGGAGCCGCTCGTCGGCCGCTTCGAGCCGTCCGTCGGGCGAGACGAGGATGCGATCGAAGGGCAGGCCGAACACGCCCTCGCCGAGCGCCTTGGCCAGCGCTTCCTTGTACGTCCATGACTGGTAGAAGCTCGGCCAGCGCTGTGATTCTCCCGCGCGCTCGATCCGCTCGCGCTCGCGTGGGTGCAAGGTCCATGCGCAGAGGGCGTGCCAGTCGGCGCGCGGGCGGACGCGCTCCACGTCGACGCCGAGCGAGCGCACGCGTCCCGCCGCGCACAGCACGAGCTCCCCGCTGTGGCTCAGGCTGACCGCCGCGAGCTCGCCCGCGGCCGTCACGATCGGCCTGCCCTCGACGCTGTCCAGGCGAAAGCCGTTCTCGCCGAAGATCCGCGCCGCCGCATGGCGCAGCAGCCAGCGCCCCGTGGCAAATTGCGCACGCCGTTCCGGGCGTGCGATCGCGCGTGCTCGGGCCGCGTCTGCGTGCGTCAGCCATTCGAACTCGCGCGCCGCGCGCAGCTCGGCCGGAACCGAGGCCGCGAACACCTGGAGCGACGCCGGGGCCGGAACGCCGGCGCCCAACGCGACATCGAATGGTGAAAACATGCGTTATTTTTGACCTAGGCCGTGCGGTCGGACGGCGCGAAACTTTGATACGATCACGATAGATCATCCGCGCGGAGGGCGCGGGCGTTTTGTAGCATTTACAAATACGATAAATAGATAAATAGATAAACGAGGGGGATCGTGGGCGCTGGTGCCCGTTTCGAGCTTCCGGTGGTGCGCTGGTGCGCGTGGCCACCCGCGCCAGCCGAGGATGCCGTAACTCCCGATGTTCGGTTCGTGGACGCGTCGCTGAGACGGCGCCTCGGGCCGCTCGCCAGAATGATGCTGCATGTTGCCGGAGCGTGTGCCCAGGGCATGACCGGGCTGCGCCTGGTGTTCGCTTCGCAGCATGGGGAGCTCGGCTACACGGTTGCGCTTCTGCGCGCGCTTGCCGCGGGCGAGCCTCTGTCGCCCACGCTCTTCAGCCTTTCGGTCCACAACGCGGCCGCGGGATTGCTCTCCACGGCGCGCGCCGACCGCGCCGAGTCGACGGCGCTCGCGGCGGGCGAGGAAACGCTGGGCTATGCGCTGCTGGAGGCCCATTGCCAGCTTGCCGCGCAGCCGCACAGGCCCGTCCTCATGGTTTATGGGGACGCCCCGTTGCCCGACGAGTATCGGCGCTTCGGCTCGCCGGCCGACGCCTCGATTCCGAACGGCCGTGCGCTGGCGCTGCTCGTGAGCGGCGAGGCGTCGCAGCCGACGGCGGTGTCGACCGAAACTGCCGAGGACGCGCCCTCGGCCGAGCCTCAGGTGCAGGCATTCATCCGGCACCTCGAGCAACGCACTGCCGTGCGCTGGAGCGCCGGCGCGACGAGCTGGAGCTGGCACTGACGTGATTGTCCTCGTCAACTACTATTGGCGCCTGCTGATGACCGGAGCGACCTTCCTCCTGTTCTCGACAGGAGGGGCCATAGGCTCGTTCACCGTGTTTCCGGTCCTGCGTCTCCTGCCGGGAGGCCCGAGCCTGCGCGAGCGGCGCGTGAGATGGATGATCTGCCGATACTTCGGCATGATGGTCGCGCTGCTCAGGGTCACGGGCGTGATGCGTCTGGAAACCCAGGGCTTGGAGCGCCTGCAGCGGGCCGGCGGGGTGCTCGTGCTAGCCAACCATCCGAGCCTGCTCGACGTGGTGGTGCTGCTTTCGGCCATGCCGCGCGCGACGTGCGTAGTCAAGGAGGCGTGGTGGTCGAATCCCTTCATCGCCGGCGTCGTCCGCGCGGCCGGCTACATCCGCAACTCGGACCCCGAGCAGGTGCTCGAGGACTGCGAGCGCGCGCTCGGCAAGGGCGCTGCGGTGATCGTGTTCCCCGAGGGAACGCGCAGCCGGCCGAACGAGCCGCTCAAGTTCCTGCGCGGCGCCGCGCATATCGCGGTGAAGAGCGGACGCCCGATCGTGCCGGTGCTGCTGCAGTGCGATCCGCCCACGCTCACCAAGGGCTCGAGCTGGTACCACATCCCGCCGCGCGCGTTCTGCTTCCGTGTGATCGTGCGCGACGAGCTGGCGCCGGCCGGGCTGGCGGATCTGCGCCAACCGAGCGTGATCGCGGCGCGCCGTCTCACGCACGCGCTCGAAACCTACTTCGTCGACGGACTGAGGACGCTATGAACGACCTGAAGCTCGAGATCAAGCGGCTCATCGTCGAGGTGCTTTCGCTCGAGGACGTGCGGCCGGAAGACATCCAGGACGACGCACCGCTCTTCAACGAGGGGCTCGGCCTGGACTCGATCGACGCGCTGGAGCTCGGCGTGGCCTTGCGAAAGCGCTACCAGATCAGGCTCGAGGCCAACGACGCCGGCATCCGCGAGTATTTCCGCACCGTGACCAGCCTGTGCCGCCTGGTCGAGCGCTATCGGGGGTCCACATGAGCACGCCACAGCTGTCCGCGGCACCGCAGGTCACGGATTCGGAGATCCTCGAGCAATTGAGAACGGTCCTCAGCGCGAGCTTCGAGATCGAGCCGGCGCGCATCACGCCGCAGGCGGACCTGTTCCGCGACCTCGACCTCGACAGCATCGATGCGGTCGACCTCGCCATCAAGCTGCAGGAGATCACCGGCAAGCGCGTGAAGCCGCAGGAGTTCAAGGGCATCCGCACCGTCGGCGACGTGGTCGCCACCGTCAGGCGGCTGCTCGAGTCGTAGAATGCGGCAACGATGCGTGCCCGGATCCCCATCGGCCAGGTCCTGTTCGCGCTCTACCCGCTGCTGATCTTCGCCGGGCTGCAGTTCCTCGATCCGCGCAGCGTGGCCCTGCTGGTACTCGGCGCGCTCGTGCTGCGCTACCGTCGCCACACCTTGCGCATCCTCGCCGGCTTATCCGCGACGCAGTTCGTGGCCCTCGGCATGGCGCCGCTCCTCGGGCTCGCCGTGCTCGCCACCAACAGCGAGGTCCTGCTGCGGCTCTATCCGGCGGCGATCAGCGCGAGCATGCTGATCCTCTTCGGCGTCACGCTGTTCCACCCGCCCACCATGGTGGAGCGGTTCGCCCGGCTGCAGGACCCCGAGCTTTCGCCCGCGAGCGTGCGCTACACCCGCCGCGTCACCCTCGCCTGGTGCGCCTTCTTCGTCCTGAACGGCGCGATCGCCGCCTGGACCGCGGTATACGCGTCGCGCGAGGCCTGGGCCCTGTACAACGGCGTCATCGCCTATCTCGCGATGGGCACCCTCTTCGCCGGCGAGCGGCTGCTTCGGCGGCGCCTTCTGCCGGCCGCCTAATGCCGGGCGAGTTCATCGCGGTTTCCCGGCTGCTCGCCACCGGCCGCGCGCCACGGCTCGCCGTGTGCGCCGACGGCGGGCGCGAAGTGGGCTGGTTCGAGTTCGCCCGCCAGGTCGGCGGCATCGTGCAGGCGCTCGCGCCGCGCCCCGAAGCGCGCTGGCTGATCCACTGCGAGCATCCGCTCGCGTTCGCGGCCGCGCTTCTCGCGGTCTTGCACGCCGGCCGACGGGCGGTGCTCGCGCCCGGGCTGCAGCCGGCGCTGCTCGACGCGCTGCGCCCGGCCTACGACGCCGTCCTCGGCGACGCCGCCGCGGCCGAGCTCGATCTGCGCCGGATTGCGCCCGCCGCGCTCGATTTCCGGCCGCTCGAGCCGCGCGCCGCGCGCATCGACCTCTACACCTCGGGCAGCAGCGGCGAGTCCAAGCGGATCGAGAAGTCGCTCTACCAGCTCGAGACCGAGGCGCAGGTGCTGGAGGCGAGCTGGGGCGCGACGCTCGGCGGCGCTGCGGTCGTCGCCACCGTGCCGCACCACCATATCTACGGGCTGCTTTTCCGCCTGTTCTGGCCGCTCGCCGCCGGCCGGTGCTTCGACGCCGCCTTGTGCGCCGAGCCGGACCTTCTCATGCAGACGCTGCGCCGCCACGGCGAGGCGGTGCTGGTGTCGAGCCCCGCGCACCTCACGCGGCTGCCGGAGCTGCTCGACCTCGCGAGCTTGAGGTCGCTGGTGCGCCGCATCTTCTCCTCCGGCGGCCCGCTGCCGGCGGCCACCGCCGCTCAGTACCAGCTGGCGCTCGGCGCGCCGCCGACCGAGGTGTACGGCAGCACCGAGTCGGGCGGCATCGCCTGGCGCGAGCAGGACGGAAGCGAGGCCGGCGCCGCGTGGCGTGCGTTCGCGCAGATGCAGATCCGGATCGACCCCGACGGCGCGCTGTGCCTGCGCTCGCCTTATCTCCCCGACGACGACTGGCTGACGATGGGCGACGCCGCCGAGCTGCTGCCCGACGGCCGCTTTCGCCTCAAGGGACGGCTCGATCGCGTGGTCAAGATCGAGGGCAAACGCGCTTCGCTGCCAGAGCTGGAGCAGGCGCTGCGCGAGCATCCGTGGGTGCGCGATGCCGCGGTGGTGCCGCTCGACGGAGCGAAGCAGGCGCTTGGCGCAGTGGTGATCCTGCGCGAGCCCGCACGCGAGGCAGCCGGGCGCGAGGCGCTGATCGGCGCGCTGCGCGAATTTCTCGCTGCGCGCTTCGATCGCGTGCTCGTGCCGCGGCAGTGGCGGTTCGTCGCGCGGCTGCCGAGCGACGAGCGCGGCAAGCTCACCGCCGCGGCAATGCGCCAGCTGTTCCAGCGGGGCCAGGATGCGCCTGCTGCCTGAGATCCTTGGCGAGCGCGCCCAGGGCGGCCGCGTCGAGCTCGACCTGCGCGTGCCCGAGGATCTCGCCTGCTTCGCGGGGCACTTTCCCGGCCTGCCGATCCTGCCCGGCGTGGTGCAGCTCGACTGGTCGGTGAAGCTCGGCCGCGAGCGGCTTGGCCTCGCCGGCGATTTCGCCGCGGCGGAGAACCTCAAGTTCCTCTCGATCGTGCGTCCCGGCGCGCATCTCACGCTCGCGCTCGAACGGGTCGACGCCGCGCACCTACGCTTCGGCTACTCGAGCCGCGGCCGCAAGTACTCCTCCGGCACGCTGGTGTTCTCGGCTTCATGAGCGCCTTCCGGCCCTGCATCGTGGTTCCGATCTACGACCACGGCGGCACCATCCACGCGCTGGTGGCCGCGCTGTCGTCGCACGGCCTGCCGATCTACATCGTCGACGACGGCAGCCACGCGCCGACCCAGGCCGAGCTCGCCCGGGTGGCGCGCGACTTCCCGCTGGTTCGAACGCACCGCTTCCGGCGGAACAGCGGCAAGGGAACGGCGATGAGGCACGCGCTGCAGTGGGCGCGCGCCGAGGGCATGAGCCATGCGCTGCAGATCGACGCCGACGGCCAGCACGACGTGCGCGACGTGCCGCGATTCCTGTCCTGCGCCGCCGAGCATCCCGAAGCGATGATCGTCGGCGATCCGCAGTTCGACGCTTCCGCGCCCAAGGCGCGCCTGTACGGTCGCAGGCTGACCAATTTCTGGGTCTGCGTCGAAACGCTGTCGATGGCGGTGAAGGACAGCCAATGCGGCTTTCGCCTCTATCCTCTTGCCGCGACCTGCGCCCTGATCGAGCGCGCGGCGCTGCCGCGGCGCTACTCCTTCGATATCGCGATCGTGGTGCGCCTGGCGTGGCGCGGTACGCCGCTGCGGAACCTGCCCACGCGGGTGGTCTACCCGGCCGGCGGCTTGTCGCACTTCGACATGCTCGCCGACAATGTTCGAATTACCTGCCTCCACACCATGCTGGTGCTCGGCATGCTGCTGCGGCTGCCGCTGCTGCTCGGGCGCAGGCTGGGCGGCCGGGGGCGCGCATGAGCGCCAACTGGGCCGGGATCGCCGAGCGCGGCAGCGCCGCCGGCATCCAGTTCATCGGCACCTGCCTGCAACTCATCGGCGAGCGCTGCGCGCGCGTGCTGCTGTACCCGGTCGTGGCCTATTTTCTCCTCACCAGCCCGGCGGCGCGGCGCGCGTCCGACGAGTATTTCAGCCGGCTGGCGCAATTCGCGGGCGCCGGCGTGCCGCGGCCGGGCTGGGCCACGCGCTTTCGCCACCTGCTCGCGTTCGCCGAATCCGCATTGCACAAGTTCGCCGCCTGGACCGGGCGCACGGCCGGCGGCACGCTGCGGTTCCCGAACCGCGCCGAATTCGAGGCGCTGCTCGCGAGCGGCAAGGGGGCGTTGCTGATCGGCGCCCACCTCGGCAATCTCGAGATGTGCCGCGCGCTCGCCGCCGGCGAGCACCTGACCGCCGTCAACGCAGTGGTGTATGCCGAGCACGGGCCGCGCTTCTTCGGGGCGCTTTCGCGCCTGAGTCCGGATTTCGGCGTCAACCTGATCCACGTTTCCGAGATCGGTCCCGCGACCGCCATGGCGCTCAAGGACAAGGTCGACCGCGGCGAACTGGTGGTCATCGTCGGCGACCGCACGCCGCCGGGCGAGCACGGCCGGGTCTGCGAGGTCGAGTTCCTCGGCGCGCCGGCGCCGTTCGCGCAGGGTCCGTTCATCCTCGCTGCCCTGCTGCAATGCCCGGTGTACCTCTTCTTCTGCCTGCGGGAGGAGCACGGCTACTGCATCCACCTGGAGCGCTTCGAGGAGCGCGTCGCGCTGCCGCGGGGCGGGCGCGAGGGCCGCATCCGCGAGCTCGCGCAGCGCTACGCGCGCCGCCTCGAGGCGTACTGCCTGCGCGCACCCTACCAGTGGTTCAATTTCTACAGCTACTGGCGCAGCCGATGAAGACGCCGATGAACACGCTCGAGGCCGAGGTCGAGATCGAGGTCGACTTCTACGACGTGGACGCCATGGAGGTCACCTGGCACGGGCACTACGTGAAGTACTTCGAGCGCGCGCGCTGCGCGCTGCTGCGCAAGATCGGCTACGACTACCCCGAGATGCGCGATTCGGGCTACGCGTGGCCGATCGTCGACTGCAGGCTGCGATACGTCGGTGCGACGCGCTACGGGCAGCGCCTGATCGCGCGCGCCACGCTACGCGAATGGGAGAACCGGCTGCGCATCGACTATCGCATCGTCGACGCCGCGAGCGGCGCCAAGCTGACCACGGGCAGCACCATCCAGGTTGCGGTCGACATGGCGAGCGGCGAGCTGCAGTTCGTGTCGCCGCCGATCCTGCGCGAGAAGCTGGAGCGGGCATGGGCCGGATGATCGTGGCCGCCGCGCTGCTCGCGCTCGGCCCGTGCGCCGCCACGGCAGACGAGTCGCTCGCGCGCATCCGCGCGCTGCTCGACGCCCAGCCACGCCTGCGTGCCGAGTTCGACCAGACCAAGCGCAGCGCCGAGCTCGAGCGTCCGGTGCTCGCCCACGGGCGCATGCTGGTCTGGCGCGAGGCCGGCGTGCTGTGGCAGATCGAGCAGCCGGTGAAAATGCTGGTCGTGCTGCGCGAAGACGTCACCATCCAGATCGATGCCAACGGCCGGCGCAGGACCCAGCGCGCCGACGACGACGCCGCGGCCGCGCGCGCCGGCAGGATTCTGGGCGCGCTCCTGAACGGCGACACCGCGACGCTGGAACAGTGGTTCGACATCGCCTCGCGCATCGACGCGCAGCAATGGTCGATCGCGCTCACCCCGCGCCGCGGCGCGGTGGCCGCGTTCCTGCGCTCGATGCAGGTCAGCGGGGACAAGTACGTGCGGACGGTGGCGATCGACGAGGTGAACGGCGATTCGACGCAGATCAGCTTCCGCAACCACCGCGACGCCGCCCCGCTCACGAGCGAGGAGGCGGGCCTCCTCGGGGTGCGCTGATGGCGCGGCGCGCGAGCCTCGCGTGGGCGGGCATCTCGATCGCGTTCACGCTGGCGGCGGCGCTGCTTCTCGGGCGCTACGCGCCGGTCCAGACCGATCTGCTGGCGCTGCTGCCGCCGACCGAGCGCAGCGTCGCCGCCGAGCGCGCGGTCGCGGCGATGCGCGATGCCGCGGGCAACCGCGCCGTGTTCCTGATCGGCGACGCCGACGCGGCGAGCGCGCGCCGCGCCGCGGGGCAATTCGCGGCCGCGCTCAGGGAGAGCGGCGCCTTCGCCTCGGTGCAGCTCGAGGTCCCCGACGCCGGCCCGCAGCGCCTGACGGCTGCGCATCGCGAGTTCCGCTTCGGCTTGCTGACCGACGCCGACCGCGCGGTGCTCGCCGACGGCAGCTTCGACATCGAGCAATGGCTGCTGCGGCGGCTCAACGATCCCTTCCGCACGCCCCTGGGCGGCGGCCTGGCGCAGGATCCGTTCGGCTTCTTCGACAACTTCATCGCCAGCCTGCCGTACCGGCACCTGCGCTTCGACCTGGACGACGGGCTGCTCGTGGTGCGCGGCAAGACGAAGGGTGCGCCGCGGCTGCACGTCCTGGTGTCGGCGGAGCTCGCGGGGTCGGCGTACGACGATCGCGTCCAGCGCTCCAGCATCGCCGCGGTGGCGGCGGCGGAGGCGGCGGCGCACCGGGTCGCGCCGCAGGCGCAGGTGCTGCGCGCAGGCGCGGTGTTCTTCGCCGAGGCGGCGCGCGCCTCCGCCGAGCACGACGTGGAGCTGATCGGCCTCGGCTCGCTCGCCGGCATCGTGCTCCTGATGCTCGCCGTGTTCCGCTCGGTGTGGCCGCTCGCGCTCGGCCTGCTCACGGTCCTCACCGGGCTTGCCGCCGCGGTCTCGGCGACGGTGCTCGTGCACGGCGAGGTGCACCTGCTCACGCTGGTCTTCGGGGCGAGCCTGATCGGCGAAGCGATCGACTACTCGATCCAGTATTTCTGCGTCTACGCGGGCGCCGGCCCGCAGTGGGATCCGAGACGCGGCCTCGCGGCCGTGCGCCCAGGGCTCGGCCTCGCGCTCGCGACCAGCGCGCTCGGCTACGGCGCGCTGATGCTGATGCCCTTTCCCGCCGTGCGGCAGATCGCGCTCTTCGCGCTCGCGGGCCTGGTCGCCGCCTTTCTTTCCGTGCTGCTGCTCCTGCCCGAGCTCCTCAGGAGGCCCTATCGCCGCGACCTCGCGCCGATTGCCGCGCCCGCATCGCGGCTCATCGGATGGTGGACTGGCCGCGTCGGCGCGAAGCCTGCGGCGGCGATGGCGCTCGCGCTCCTCGTGCTGTGCGTGCCGGGATGGCTGCAGCTTCGGGCCGACGACGACGTGCGTGCGTTGAGCAGCCGCCCGCCCGCGCTGCTCGAGCAGGAGGCGCGCATCCGCGCGCTGACGGGAGTCGAGCTCGGCGCGCGCTTCTTCGTGGTGGAGGCCGCCACGCCCGAGGCCACGTTGCAGGCGGAGGAGCGGCTCACCGCGAGGCTGCGGCCGCTCGTGGAACAAGGCGAGCTCGCGCATTACCAGGCCGTGTCCGCGTTCGTGCCCTCGGCCGCGCGCCAGGAGGAGAACCGCCAGCTCCTGCGCAAGAATCTCCCGCTCGAGGGCGATGCGCTCGCCGAGAAGTTTCGCCAGATCGGCTTGAAGAGCGCTGCGGCGAGCGATCTCGCTGCTGCCTACCGCGAATCGGAGGGAAAGCTGCTCACGCCGCAGGCCTGGGTCGCTTCGCCGTCGGCGGCTGCGTTCCGCCACCTGTGGCTCGGCCGCACCGGCGAGGGCTACGCGTCGGTCGTCGTGCCGGCAGGCTCGGCGGACAACGGCGTCCTCGAGGCGCTTGCCGCGGCCACTCCCGGCGTGACGTTCGTCGACAAGGCCGCCAGCGTCTCGCGCCTGTTCGCGCAGTACCGCAAGGCCTTGAGCTACGGCCTCGGCGTCGCCTTGCTCCTCGTGCTGGGCGTTCTGTCCTGGCGCTACGGGCTGCGCGGCGGCGCGGCGGTGCTCCTTCCGGCGGTGCTCGGCATGGCGGCGGCGCTGGCGCTCGCCGGCTACGCCGGCTCTGCGGTGACGCTCTTCAACGCGATGGCGCTTCTCCTGGTGCTCGGGGTCGGCGTCAACTATTCGATCTTCCTCGTCGAGGGGCGCAGCCGCGCCGGCAGCACCGTAATCGCGGTCGCGCTCTCGGCTGCGACCACCATGCTGTCCTTCGGCCTGCTCGCCTTCAGCGGCACGCCGGCGCTCGCCGGCTTCGGCGCCACCTTGCTCGCGGGCATCGCGGTGACGGTGCTTGGTGCGCCGCTCTCGCTCAGCCTCGCTCGCTGGGAGGCACCCCGGTGAGCGCGCCGCGCTGCTTCATCCACGCTGTCGGCATCGCGAACGCGCTCGGCACCGGCTGCGAGGCGGTGCGGCGCGGTCTCATGGCGGGGGACACCTCCGGCATGCGCGTCGAAGAGGGCTGGCTGCCCGGCGGCAGCGCGCGCGTCGGCAGGGTCGGCGCCGAGCTGCCGCCCCTGCCGCAGGCGCAGGCGCGATTCGATTGCCGCAACAACCGGTTCCTCCTGCTCGCGCTCGCCGAAATGGGCGCCGCGCTAGCGCCTGCCCTGGGGCGCGTGGCGCCCGCGCGCTTCGGCGTCGTGCTGGGCACGAGCACCGCCGGCATCGCCGAGGGCGAGCGGGCCATGGCGGCGCTCGCACGCAGCGGCGCCTACCCGGAGGGCTATCGATACACGCAGCAGGAGATCGGCCGCGGCGCGCAATTTCTCGCCGCGCACCTGGGCCTGACCGGCCCGGCCTACGTGGTGTCGACCGCCTGCACCTCGAGCGTGAAGGCGATCGCGGCCGCCTGCAGGCTGGTTCGCGCCGGCCTCTGCGATGCGGTGCTGACCGGTGGCGCGGACACGCTCTGCCGCCTCACGGTCAACGGTTTCGCCGCCCTCGAATCGACTACCCTGGAGCTGTGCAATCCTCTGAGCCGCAATCGACGCGGCATCAACCTCGGTGAAGGGGTGGCGCTGCTTCTCGTCAGCCGCGAGCCGGCCGCGGTCGAGATCCTCGGCTGCGGCGAGTCGAGCGACGCGCACCACATCTCGGCGCCGGATCCCGCCGGCCGCGGCGCGGAGAGCGCGATGCGGGCGGCGCTCGCCGAGGCGGGGCTCGACCCCGAGGCCGTGGACTACCTCAACCTCCACGCTACCGCGACGCCAAAAAACGACCATATGGAGGCGCACGCGGTGCACCGCGTGTTTCCGCGCGGCGTGCCGTGCAGCGGCACCAAGCCCCTGACCGGCCACACGCTCGGTGCCGCCGGCGCCACCGAAGCCGCGTTCTGCTGGCTCGCGCTGCAGGGCGATGGCCGGCTGCCGCCGCACGTCTGGGACGGCGAGGCCGACCCGGAGCTGCCCGCGCTCATGCAGACTGCGCCGGGAGCGCGCTTCCGGCGTGGGGAGGGCCGGGTGTGCATGAGCAATTCGTTTGCTTTCGGCGGCAGCAACGCGAGCCTGATCCTGGGGGACGCGCGATGAAGCCATCGGCCACTGCGTTGCCGGCGATCGAAGCGGTGGTCCCGCACCGCGGCGAGATGCTATGGCTCGAGCGGCTGGTCGCGGCGGCCGACGACGCGGTCGAGGCTGCGGCTACGGTGCCGGCCGGCGCGGGTTACCTCGACCCGCAACCCGGGATGCCGGCCTGGCTCGGCATCGAGTTGATGGCGCAGGCGGTCGCCGCTCATGTCGGCCTGCGGGGGTGGCGCGACGGCAAGCCGGCGAAGCCCGGCGTGCTGCTCGGTTGCCGGCGCTACCGCTCCAGCGTGGCCGCCTTCGCGCCCGGGACGAAGCTGAGCGTGTCGGTGCGGCTTTCGTACCGGGATGAAAGCGGCTTCGGCGCCTACGAATGCACCATCGCAGATCAGCGCACCGAGCTCGCCTCGGCCACGCTCAAGGTGTACGAGCCGCCGGATTTCGAGGCCTTCCTGCGAGCGGGCGAGGCGCCATGAGACGCGTGCTGGTCACGGGTTCCAGCCGCGGCATCGGCCGGGCGATCGCCGAGCGCCTCGCCGAGGCGGGATTTTCCGTCACCGTGCACTGCCTCGCGAGCCGCGCCCAAGCCGACGAGCTGGCGGCGAGGATCGGCGCCGCAGTGCTGCAGTTCGACGTGGCCGAGCGCGCCGCCGCGCGTCGCGCGCTCGAGCTCGACCTCGAGGCGCGCGGCGCCTACTACGGGGTGGTGTGCAACGCCGGCGTCACGCGCGACAACACTTTCGCCGCGCTGTCCGAGTCCGACTGGGACGAGGTGCTCGACACCAGCCTCGGCGGCTTCTACAACGTGGTGCAGCCCCTGATCATGCCGATGGTGCGCGCGAAGCAGGGCGGACGCATCGTCACCATCGCCTCGGTGTCGGGCGTCACCGGCAACCGCGGGCAGGTGAACTACAGCGCCGCCAAGGCCGGGCTCATCGGCGCGACCAAGGCGCTCGCGGTCGAGCTCGCGAGCCGGGCCATCACCGTCAATTGCGTCGCGCCCGGCCTCATCGAAAGCGACATGACCGCGGACGTGCCGCTCGACGAGGCGCTTAAGATGGTGCCGATGAACCGCATCGGCAAGCCGGCGGAGGTCGCAGCCGCGGTCGCGTTCCTCATGTCGGACGAGGCGGCGTACATCACGCGCCAGGTGCTGGGCGTGAACGGCGGTATCGCATGACGCGCCGCGTGGTCGTGACCGGCATGGGCGGCATCACCGCGCTCGGCGAGCGCTGGGAGGCGATCGAGCGCGTGCTGCGCAGCGGCCGCAACGGCGTGCGCCGCATGGCCGAATGGGAGCGCTACGAGTCGCTGCACACCCGGCTCGGCGCGCCGGTCGACGACTTCAAGACGCCCGCCCACTATCCGCGCAAGCAGATCCGCTCCATGGGGCGCGTGGCGCTGCTTGCGGTGCGCGCCACCGAATTGGCGCTGGCCGACGCCGGCCTCGACGAGGACGCGTCGGTGCGCGACGGCCGCATGGGCGTGGCCTACGGCTCCTCCGCCGGCAGCGTCGCGCCGGTGCAGGTGTTCGGCAACATGCTCGCCACCGGCTCGATGGAGGGCGTGACCTCGACGAGCTATATCCAGATGATGCCGCATACCACCGCGGTGAACGTGGGCCTCTATTTCCAGCTGAAGGGCCGCATCGTGCCTACGAGCAGCGCGTGCACCTCCGGCAGCCAGGCGCTCGGCTACGCCTACGAGGCGATCCGCTACGGAAAGCAGGCGCTCATGGTGGCGGGCGGAGCGGAGGAGCTTTCGGCGCCGGGCGCCGCGATCTTCGACACCCTGTTCGCGACCAGCACGCGCAACGACGAGCCCGGCGCCACGCCGCGGCCCTTCGACCGCGATCGCGACGGCCTCGTGGTGGGCGAGGGCGCCGCCACGCTGGTGCTGGAAGAGCGCGCGCACGCGCTCGCGCGCGGCGCGCGCATCCACGCGGAGATCGTCGGTTTCGCCACCAACTCCGACGGCGTCCACGTCACCGAGCCCGCGGCGCCTACCATGGCCCATGTCATGGAGCTCGCGCTCGAGGATGCGCGCCTGCCGCCGTCGGCCATCGGCTACGTCAGCGCCCACGGCACCGCCACCGCCACCGGCGACGTCGCCGAGAGCCATGCCACCTGCAAGGTGATGGGCCCGAAGATCCCGATCAGCTCGATGAAGAGCTACCTCGGCCACACGCTCGGCGCCTGCGGCGCGATCGAGGCCTGGTGGGGCATCGAGATGCTGAAAGCCGGCTGGTTCGCGCCGACCATCAACCTGCGCAGCGTGGACAGCGCTTGCGCCGAAGCGGATTACCTCATCGGCGAAGGCCGTGCTATGGACCTCGAATACATCATGAGCAACAATTTCGCCTTCGGCGGGGTGAACACTTCGCTGATCTTCAAGCGGGTTTGAATAACCTATAACGGGAGGATGCGATGAAGCGATTTGCGCAAACCCTGCTCATCGCCGGTGCGCTGCTCGCGGCGCAGGCTGCCCTTGCGCGCGGGCTGGTGCCGGTCGTCGAGCGGCCGAGCGAGCCCATCGTCACGGGCAGCGGGAAGACGGTGAACGGGGAAGCGTTCAAGAACGCGGTCATGAACGGCGGCGCTGCGATGAAGTGGGAGGTCGTACCGGCCGCGGACGGCAAGTCGCTGCGCGCCACCTATCGCGTGCAGAACAAGCACGTTGTCATGGTCGACATCGTTCCGGGGCCCGAGAGCTTCGCGGTGAAGTACGCCGACAGCGTCAACATGCACTACACCGTCCAGAACGGCGCGCCCGTCATCCACCCGAGCTACAACAAGTGGGTCGGCCAGCTCGTCGACTCGATCCGCGTGGAGCTGAAGAAGTTCTGACCGCGCGACGGGTCGCGGTCACCGGGCTGGGCATCGTCTCGTGCCTCGGCAACGAGCGCCGCTCGGTCGTCGCGGCGCTGCGCTCGGGCGCGAGCGGAGTGGGTTTCTGCGAGGAATACCGGCGCGCCGGAATGCGCAGCCAGGTCGCGGGCCTGCCGCAGCTCGCGAGTGAGCCGCCGGTCGAGCGCAGGCTCCGGCGCTTCATGGGCGAGGTGAGCCTGTACGCCTATCACGCGTTTCGCAAGGCGGTCGAGGACGCGCGCCTGACCGAGCGGCAGCTCGCGAGCCCGCGCACCGGCCTGATCGTGGGCACGGGCGTCGGCTCGCTCGCGCGCTACGTCGAGGCGCTCGACGCGCTGCGCGCCGGCGGCATGAAGAAGCTCTCGCCCTACGTGGTGCCGCAGACGATGGCGAGCACCGCCGCCGCCTGCCTTGCCACCGCCTACCGCATCGGCGGCGTGAGCTACGCCACCTCGGCCGCCTTCGCCAGCGCCGCGCACGCCATCGGCCAGGGCGCGGAGCTCATCCGCTCGGGCAGGCAGGACGTGGTCCTCGCCGGCGGCGCCGAGGAAGCGGCGTGGACCAGCGCCGTGATGTTCGACGCGATGCACGCGCTCTCGACCGGCTACAACGACCGGCCGCAGGCGGCCTCGCGCCCGTACGACGCGGCGCGCGACGGCTTCGTGATGGCGGGCGGCGCCGGGATGCTGGTCCTCGAGGAGCTCGAGCACGCGCGCGCGCGGGGCGCGCATTGCCATGGCGAAGTCTGCGGATACGGCGCGAGCTCCGGGGGCGACATGGTGGCGCTGTCGTCAGCGGCCGCGGCCGCGGCCATGCGCGCCGCGCTCGACGACGCGGGTGGGGAAGCGGTCGACTATGTCAACGCGCACGCGATCTCCAGCATCGAAGGCGACCGTGCCGAGCTCGAGGCGCTGCGCGAGGCGTTTCCCGCCGGCGCTCCGCTCATTTCCTCGACCAAGGGGCTGAGCGGGCATTCGCTCGGCGCCTCGGGCGCGCAGGAGGCGATCTACTGCCTGCTGATGATGGCCGAGGGCTTCGTCGCGGGATGCGCCAACCTCGAGCAGCCCGACCCGGGCGCGGCCGGACTGCCGCTTCTTGCCGCCGCGCGCGAGCAGCGCATCGCGCGCGTGATGTCCAACAGCTTCGGCTTCGGCGGCACCAACGCGAGCCTGGTGTTCGGCTTGCCCTAGGCCGACGCTACGCCGGCTTCACGGCCGCGAGGTTGACCAGCGTTTCCTCGCGCCGCTCGGGTACGCCGAAGCCGAGCCATTCCACCGCGCCGAGGTCCGGCCGGCTCCACCACAGGTAGGGCAGCGAGACGTTGTGCGGCCCGAAGCGAAAGCCGTGCTGGCGCAGCATCGCCATGTATTCCTCGGCGCTGCGCTGCAGGTGCATCGGGTGGCGGAAGAGCAGCCGGATGATCCATGAGTGGATATAGGCGCGCGTCGACTCCGCGAAGAGCAGCACCCCGCCCGGCTTGAGCACGCGGTAGAACTCCTGCAGCGCCTGCTCCTGGCGCACCAGATGGTGGAAGGTCTGGTGGCACAACACGAGGTCGACGCTCGAGTCGGCGAGGCCGAGCGCGGCGGCGTCGCCCAGGTGCAGCTCGATCGGCGTCGCTTCCGTGCCCGCTTCCCGGCGCGCGCGTTCCAGCGCGCGCTCGTCGGCATCCACGCCGATCAGCCGCTGCGGAGCGAAATGCTCGATCAGCGGGCGGAACGACTTGCCCTGGCCGCAGCCGACGTCGAGCACCACGGGGTAGGCGCGGCGGCGCTCTGGGATCAGCCGCACCAGGTCGTTGAGCGCCACGCGAATGACGTGCACGGTCCAGGTCTCGGTGCCGAGGAACCAAAAGCCGATGCGGGTCTCGGGGACCAGCGTGATTTCGGGCAGGTCGCGCGCGTTCATTGCAGGAGGGATTTTACGCTGTTGTACGGTAGCATTGGCCCATGAACGCGCCCGAGAGGATCCGTCTCACGCAGTTCAGCCACGGCGGCGGCTGCGGCTGCAAGATCGCGCCGGCCGTGCTGTCCGAAATTCTCGCCGCGACGCCGGTGCGCGGACTGCCCGAGGCGCTGATGGTGGGCACCGAGACCGCCGATGACGCCGCCGTTTACCGCCTGAACGATTCGCAGGCGCTGGTCGCGACCACCGATTTCTTCACGCCGATCGTCGACGATCCGTTCGACTTCGGCCGCATCGCCGCCACCAACGCCATCTCCGACATCTACGCGATGGGCGCTACGCCGATCATGGCCCTCGCCATCGTCGGCATGCCGCTCGAGAAGCTGCCGCTTTCTGCGATCGGCAAGATCCTGCAGGGTGGCGAGGCGGTCTGCGCCGCCGCCGGCATCCCGGTGGCCGGCGGACACTCCATCGACACGCTCGAGCCGATCTATGGCCTGGTCGCGCTCGGCCTGGTGCATCCCGCCAAGGTCAAGCGCAACAGCCGCGCCGAGGCGGGCGACGTTCTCATCCTCGGCAAGCCGCTCGGCATCGGCATCCTTTCGGCGGCGCTGAAAAAGGGTTGCCTGTCGCCCTCGGGCTACGCGCAGATGGTCGACTGGACCACGCGGCTCAATACGCCGGGCAGGCGGCTCGCCGAGCTCGAAGCGGTGCATGCGCTCACGGACGTGACGGGATTCGGCCTCGCCGGACACCTGCTCGAGATCTGCCGCGGCTCGAAGCTGGCGGCCGAGGTGCGCTTCGACGCGCTGCCGGTGATCGCCGAGGCGCTAGAGTGGGTGAAGCAGGGCGTCGCCACCGGGGCATCGGAGCGCAACTGGAGCGGCTATGGGCGCGAAGTCGCGCTTCCCGCGAACTTCGCCGACTGGAAGCGCAAGCTTCTCACCGACCCGCAGACGAGCGGCGGCCTGCTCGTGGCGTGCGCCGCCCAAGCCGAGGCCGAAGTGCGCGCGGTTTTCCGCGGCGACGGGTTCGACGCCCGGACGATCGGCCGGCTCGCCGCCGGCGCGCCCGGGATCACGCTCACCTGAGCATTGGCTGCAGCGTCTTCCAGACGCGCTCGACCATCAGCGGCTGCGCTTCCTCTGCGGGATGGATGCGGTCGGGCTGGAACAGCTCATAGTTCTCGCCGAAGCCCTCCAACAGCGAGGGCACGAGCGGCGTGCGGTAGCGCTTGGCCAGCTCGCCGAAGGCCGCCTGGAAGGCCTGCGTGTAGTGCGGTCCGTAGTTGGGCGGCATGCTCATGCCCACGAGCAGCACGCGCACGCCGGCCTTCTGCGAGCGCTCGATGATCGTCCCCAGGTTCTTTTTCATCTCCTCCACCGGCAGCCCGCGCAGGCCGTCGTTGCCGCCGAGCTCGAGGATAAGGAGGCTCGGCTTGTGCCTGGCGAGCGCCGCATCGATGCGCGCGAGGCCGCCGCTGCTCGTCTCGCCCGAAACGCTTGCGTTCACAACGCTATAATCGGGTCGCTCCCGCTTGAGCCGCTCGCCCAGCAACGCCACCCATCCCCGATCCTGCGCCATGCCGTAGGCCGCGGAAATACTGTCACCGTAGACCAGAATGGATTTTTCCGCCGCACCCGAGGCCAAGGAAATCGGCAACAGGATGAAGAACAACAGCGTTCTGGCGGCGCGCGGCATAGGCAAGGCGGTGAAAAGCGGTGATTCGGACCTCGTCATTCTCCGCGACATCGACCTGGAAATCATCCCCGGGGAGGCGCTCGCCGTGGTCGGCGCCTCGGGCTCGGGAAAATCGACCCTGCTCGCCATCCTGGCGGGCCTGGATACGCCCACCACCGGAACCGTCGAGCTCGGCGGAACCGACCTCTTCAAGCTCGACGAGGACGCGCGCGCGGAGCTGCGCGGGCGCCTGGTCGGCTTCGTGTTCCAGTCCTTCCAGCTGCTGCCGGCGCTCACCGCGCTCGAGAACGTGATGCTGCCGCTCGAGCTCGCGGGCAACGGCGATGCCGAGACGCTGGCGCGCGACATGCTGGCGCGCGTCGGCCTGACGGAGCGGCTGCGCCACTATCCGAAGCACCTCTCGGGCGGCGAGCAGCAGCGCGTGGCGCTGGCGCGCGCCTTCGTGGTGCGCCCGAAGCTCCTGCTCGCCGACGAGCCGACCGGAAGCCTGGACGCCGAGGCCGGCGCCGACGTGATCGAGCTGCTCTTCACGATGAACCGCGAGCAGGGCACCACGCTCGTCATGGTGACGCACGACGAAGGCCTGGCCCGGCGCTGCAGCCGCATCGTGCGCCTCGCCGCCGGCCGGGTGCTCGCATGAGGCAGTCGCTGCGCATGCTGGCGCGCGACTGGCGCGCGGGCGAGCTGCGCGTCCTCGCGGCAGCGATGGTGATCGCTGTCGCGAGCGTGACGAGCGTCGGCTTCTTCGCCGACCGGGTCGGCCGCGGTCTGGCGCGCGACGCGCACCAGCTCCTCGGCGCCGACCTGGTGCTCGTGTCCGACCACGCTTTCGGCGCGAGCGTCGCCGCGGACATGGAGAAGCGCAACCTCCGCAGCGCCTCGGCGGTCGCGTTCATGAGCATGGCCATCGTCGAGGGCCATTCGCAGCTCGCCGGCGTGAAGGCGGTGACCGAGAACTATCCCCTGCGCGGGCAGCTGCGCATCGCGCCCGCGCCGGGCGCGCCCGACGCGCCGGTGACTGCCGGTCCGCCGCGCGGAAAAGTGTGGATCGAGGAGCGGCTGGTGTCCGCGCTGGCGGCGCCAGTCGGGACGCGGCTGCGGCTCGGCGACGCCGAGCTCGAGGTCGGCGCGGTGCTGACGCTCGAGCCCGAGCGCAGCTCCAATTTTTTCAATTTCGCGCCGCGCCTGCTGATGAACGCGGCCGATGTGCCGGCGAGCGGCCTGATCCGCCCCGGCAGCCGCGCCTCGTACTACCTGTACTTCGCCGGCGCGCCGGCCGAGCTGAAGGCGGCCGAAGGCGCGCTCAAAGCCTCGCTCGAGCGCGGCCAGCGCGTGGAAACACTCGAGACCGGCCGGCCCGAAGTGCGCGCCTCGGTCGAGCGGGCACAGCGCTTTCTCGCGCTCACCGCGCTGCTCGCGGCGATCCTCGCCGGCGTGGCGATCGCCCTTGCGGCGCGGCGCTTCGTGCAGCGCCACCTCGATGCCTGCGCGGTCATGCGCTGCCTCGGCGCGACGCAATCGAAGCTGGTACGCCTCTACGGCGGTGAGTTCGTCGCGGTGGGCGTGGCGGCGTGCGCCGTGGGAGCCGCCCTGGGCTTCGCCGGCCAACAGGCCCTCAGCGCAACGCTCGAGGAGCTCCTGCACGCGGAGCTGCCGCCGCCCGGAGCGCTTCCCGCCCTGCAGGGATTCCTGGTCGGCCTGGCGCTCATGCTCGGGTTTCTGCTGCCGCCGCTTCTGCAGCTGAAGAACGTGCCGGCGCTGCGCGTGATGCGGCGCGAGTCCGGCCGGCCGAAGGGCGGCATGCTCGCGGCGTACGGATGCGGCTTCGGCGCCCTGGCGGCGCTGCTCCTGTGGCAGGCTGCCGACATCAGGCTCGGCGCCTATGTGATCGGCGGCTTCACCGTGGCCGTCGCCGCCTTCGTCGGCGTCGCGTGGCTCCTGCTGCGCCTGCTAAGCCACGCCGCCGTGACGAGCCGCGTGGGCGCGGCAAGCCTGCGCTACGGTCTCGCCCAGTTGCGGCGCCACGCGGCAGGCAACGCCGTGCAAACCACCTGCCTTGCGCTCGGGCTGACCGCGCTGCTGCTGCTGACCTTCACGCGGCACGACCTGGTCCAGGCCTGGCGCCGGAGCGTGCCGGCCGACGCCCCGAACCGGTTCCTGATCGGCGTGCAGCCCGACCAGCGCGCGGCCCTGGCGGAGTTCTTCTCCGCGCACAAGATGCCCACGCCGGAGTTCTACCCGATGGTGCGCGGCCGCCTCACCGCTGTGAACACGAACCCGGTGCGCGAGCAGGACTACGCCGAGGAGCGCGCGCGCCGCCTGGTCGAGCGCGAGTTCAACCTGTCCTACATGGACGCCCCGCCCGAGCACAACACCATCTCGGCCGGACGCTGGTTCAATGCCCCTTCGGCGCACGAGCTGTCGGTCGAGGAGGGTATCGCCGAGCGCCTCGGATGGAAGCTCGGCGACGAGCTCACCTTCAGCGTCGGCGCGCAGCCCTTCAGCGCGCGCATCACCTCGCTGCGCAAGCTGCGCTGGGACTCGATGCGGGTCAACTTCTTCGTCATCGCGCCGCCCGGGTTGCTCGCGGACTTTCCCGCGACCTTCGTGTCGGCCTTCCGCGTCGAGCCGGGCCGCGAGCCGGTGCTGAACGAGCTCTCGACGCGCTTTCCGAACGTGACGCTGGTCGACGTCGCGGCCGCCGTGCGCCAGGCGCAGCTCGTGATCGACCAGCTGATCGAGGCCGTCCAGTTCGTGTTTCTCTTTACCCTGGCGGCCGGGGTGCTCGTGCTCTATTCGGCGCTGCTCGCCACGGAGGACGAGCGCCGGCGCGAAGCGGCGCTGATGCGGGTCTGCGGCGCTTCTCGCGCGCAGGTGGCGGGAAGCCAGCGCGCTGAGTTCCTCGCCATGGGCGTGGTGGCCGGGCTGCTCGCGACGCTGGGTGCCGCGGGCATCGGCCAGCTTGTGGCGCGCAAGGTGTTCGAGCTGAATCTCGCGCCGAGCATCGAGCTGTGGCTCGCCGGGCCGCTCGCCGGGATCGCGCTGCTGTCGTTCAACGCCTGGCTCTCTTCGCGGCAGGTTCTGCGCGCTTCTCCGGCGCTTACCCTGCGCGACGCCACATGAGCGCCGTTACGCTCGGCGATGCGTGGCTCACGATCGAAGAGCTCGTGGCGGTCGCGCGCGGCGCGCGTGCGCTGCGCCTGAACCGCGAGCCGGCGTTCCGAGAGCGCATCGAGCGCGGGGCGGGCTTCCTCAAGCGGACGCTCGACCAGGGCGCCTCGGTCTACGGCGTCAATACCGGTTACGGCGACTCCTGCGTGGTGTCGATTCCCCCGCACCTCGTCGTCGAGCTGCCGGCCCATCTGGTGCGCTACCACGGCTGCGGGTCCGGCGAGCGCCTCGACGAGGCGCAGACGCTCGCCGTCCTGATGGCCCGGCTTTGCTCGCTTGCGCGCGGCTACTCCGGCGTGCGCTGGGAGCTCCTCGAGCGCCTCGAGGAGCTGGTCAACCGGCGCATCCTTCCGTGCATTCCGGCCGAGGGCTCGGTGGGCGCGAGCGGCGACCTGACCCCGCTCTCCTACGTGGCGGCGGCGCTGATCGGGGAGCGCGAGGTAAGCCACGGGGGGAGCGTGCGGGCCGCGGCCGAGGTGCTGCGCGAGGCGGG
>Ga0134124_10000811_pt1 | contig 25268 bp, 22 predicted proteins | sample KB304_FD_96880 | JGI IMG/M metagenome (GOLD analysis project Ga0134124, IMG submission 96880) | Terrestrial soil microbial communities without Nitrogen fertilizer from Kellogg Biological Station, Michigan, USA - KB3-0-4 | ecosystem: Environmental > Terrestrial > Soil > Unclassified ... | reverse complement strand
TTACCTGGCCGCCAGCAGAGCACAGGGTGTTCTGGAGTTGGTGAATCTGAAGCCACGGATTAGAGATCTGTTCGAATTGAGCAGGCTACAGGCGGTGTTCGAGAGTCACCGAAAATAATCGGCGCTTGACTCCAGATTAACCCGGTTCTGGCATTCGAAACGCCCCGCTCGACGGACACCGCGCGGGCTACTGAGCAAGGTATCCGCCATCGATCACGAGTTCGGCGCCAGTCATGAAGCTCGACTCGTCGGAGGCAAGGAAAAGACAACCATTCGCGATTTCGAGCGGGGTGCCTGCGCGCTTCATAGGCGTCAGGGCGATGACGTTGGCGTTGATAGCCGGGTCCTGAGCCTGGGTTAGCGGTGTGTCGATAAAGCCGGGATGGATAGAATTCACGCGGATCCCGTCACCGGCATAGCTGATGGCCGCGTTCTTCGACATCATGACCAACGCGCCTTTGGTCGCGTGATAGGCGTGCGCACCCGGCACCGCAGCAGTCCCCCAGATCGAGGACACATTGATGATCGAGCCGGCCTTATGCGCCTTCATGTGCGGGATTACTTCTCTCATCCCGAAGAAGCAACCGTCCTGGTTCACACCCAGAACCTTGCGCCAGTTCTCGGTGCTGCAGTCGTGCACGGCGTCATAGACGGCGATGCCGGCGTTGTTCACGAGAACATCCACCCTCCCGTGCGCCGCCACTATGTCGGCCACCACTCGTTTCCAGTGCTCTTCCTTCGACACGTTCAACTCTACCCCGGTCACGCCGGCCGGAAAGATGCCAGACGGGTTGCTTGAACTGCCGGCATAGACAATCGCGCCCTCCCGGGCGAACAACTCGGCCACCGTGAAACCGATGCCGCGTGATGCGCCGGTCACCAGAGCCACTTTTCCTTTGAGCCTCATTTTTCCCTCCTATTCTCGACTACAGATTTCACCATCTTGGTATCAGTGATGAAAACGGCTCGGAATTCCGGTTCTACGCCTCGCGCATCAATCCGAATCGACGGATTCTAGAGCAGGTTCTTGAACCCCTGCGTGTCGGAGCTGCGCACGGGCAGCAGAGAGAGAGCTTTTCGCCCTTCCAGCACGAACCAGACCGGAATCGAGATTGTTTTCCCAGACTTCGTGCCGATGAACGCTGATCTTGATCGGCGGTAGCGGGGAGGTGTTCTTTCGTGTTCTTTCAGATCGGTTGTTTGGAGTTTGCATACCGCCCTGGGCAAAAAGAGAGCGGGAGCAGGGCCCGCTCTCGAATGGAACAGACCGAACCAAATCTAGCGTTTTAACTCTATGACGATGACCTCGAATGGCGTCGTGCTGAGGTTTTCCGGCAGGTGCGTAAAGGCGTCCATGTGCTGCACCGTCCCGGCATCCGCCTTGATGTCTTCGGTCCGCCCATCTGGGTAGCTGAACTTGTGATGGGCGTCTGTCAGGAACACAGCAATGGATTCTGGGTGGCTATGCATTATCGATTTCTCTCCCGGCCCATACTTGATGCGCAGCACGCGGACACGCTCGTTCTCGAAGTCGACTTTGTAATGCCGCGGATCAACTTTCACTGGGTCTTCGGCGGTTGGTTGGGGAATTCTTGCGGTTGCCATCTGTCCTCCTTAGATTTGATGAGATGGGCGCAAGTGTAGTTCAGAGTAGCGGACTGGTCAATTTTGAACAGGTTTGACTGCACGAAGGGATAACTGTCGAAAAATCTCGATAGCACTTATTGACTGGGGCCCGGCGACCAACCGCGCACACTGGTGAGAACGCTGTTTTCGACAGTTACCAAAGTTAACAATGCGCGACTCACTCTCCGGTGTCTAATGGGAATATGCGAAGGGTGGCCAGAGGAACAATTTGGACAATGTCGCTTCGCGTCTTTCTTCCAATCGCCGCAGGAGTATTGTTTGCGGCCTTATGTATGGCTGGTGCTCGCCAGAATCACGTCATTGACATTCCCGGGTGGTCTCATCCTGTTCGGAACACACTCTGGTGGGGACAAGAACCAACTGATATTGGTACACCCGGAGACGTTCTGTTAATGGCGTTCAATCTGCCTGCTCTCATTGCCCTGCTCCCACTGGCACCGTTGACGTATTGGATTCAGTCCGAGATTGTGCTTCGTACCGCATGGGGACTTGTGTCGGTCGGACAGTGGTATCTGATTGGCCGCTACTTTGACATTCGGCGCGGGCTATTTGCCCAGAGCGAATGGAACCTGAAGCTGCCCCTCAAGAGAGTGCTGTTCGGCGCAGTTATGGTCACGGGGGCGATTGCACTTGGGACGGGCGGCTTTTCCATCGCCTCAGGTCACAGCAGCCCGTGGGCATTCATTTGGGACACCAGTTTCGTGCTCTGGGGAATGGCATTAATGATTTTCGCGCTGCGATGGCGGTCATCGTCTGCGTGGAGTAAGGATCGCATCGATTTTCTGGGGCTTTCCTAGCCGCCACTTTGCATCACCGAGAAGGCCGCTGCTTGAAAGTTCGTACCCTTCATTTCCTCAGCAGGATACGCAATGCACGTAACTGTTTCGTCAGACCGACCGGAGAAATTAGACCGCGAAAATCTATTGTGAGGCCACGCCGGCGAAGGGAACGTCCTTTACCAAGACGCACCAAAATGCACACGCAGTTCATCAATCTGTGCCGGAGATAGAGGCTCCGGTTTTGGGGTGCATGTTAGCCACAGCCGGGCTGTCTCTTCCAACTCCTCGAGAGCGGCCATGGCGGACGTGAGTGAACTATGCCAAACGTTCGGTCCGAGCCGATCAATCATGACTGCGCGGATCGGTGTTTTTTTCGTTTTCATTCCATGGATCATGTGGGCAACGATTTCTCCGACGGCGGGATCGCCCGGGCGGTGGTATGGAACGAGCGGCACATGTCCGACTTTCATTACGTAATAAGGAGTGATGGGCGGCACGATGTCGTTCGGATTCCACACGCCAGAGAGCGTAAGAGCAACCAGATGGGTTGAATGAGAATGGATCACGCAAGATGCAGTTTCGTCGGCGGTATAGATCTTCCGGTGAAGCGCCAGGGTTTTGCTGGCTCGATCACCACTTTGCTGGACGCCATCGTGGTCTACCTTTGCAAGTTTGTCGGGGTCGAGAAATCCCAGGCAGGCATCCGTCGGAGTGATCAGATAGCCATCCGCCAGCCGCACGCTAATGTTGCCGGCGGTAGCGTGTACGTAGCCGCGCTCGAATAGTGAGCGGCCGACACGGCAGATTTCGTCTCTCAGTTCAAGTTCAGTCAGCATAGTTTATTCGAGCAACGTAAAAGCGTTAGTGAAGAAATCCCGCGATCCAAAGTTTCCGGATTTCAAAGCCAGGTGCAGACCGCTTGCACCGTTACCAGTTGACGTTGCGTAGCACCACGGTACGCCTGGATCAATTTGCGGTCCGATCAGCATCTGTTGAACGTTGAGCGCCCGGACGCATACTCCTGCGGTTTCCCCGCCGGCCACCACCAATTGTGCCGCCCCTCGCGCCACAAGACTGCGAGCCACATCGGAAAGCGCACGTTCGACGATTCCGCCACTTCGTTCGACTCCTAGTGCTGCATGCGTCAATTGAACGGCAGCGGCCTCGGCTGTAGAGTACACGAGCAATGGCAAAGCGGAATTCACTGTCCAGAAAGAATCCGCCCAAGACAGGGCTTTCTCAATTTGTACATCGTAGCTGGAGGCGAGTTGTACGGGGTCGAGAGCGAGTGAAGCCCCGCCTTTATGTATGAACTCCAGCACTTGTGTGTTTGTGGCAGCAGAGCAACTGCCGGAGATAATAGCTCTCCGCCCGCCCGCCCGAGGCAGTTCGCTGGATTTGGGGGAGGGAGTGAATCCCCATTGCGCCGGCAGGGAAACGCCAAGACCAGAGCTGGCAGTGACAAAGGGAGCTGAGTGTAGCGCTACTGCCAATGTGTTTAGATCCTCATTGCTGACTGCATCCGCGATGGCGATTGAGACTGCCTCACAGCGAAGCTCATCGATCCGCCGGACAATGGCGCTTGATGAATGTGCGACATTGCGATAGTCGATCAACCCCACCTTCCTGCCGCTATTGGGAGCCAGTTGCGTCTGCAAGAAACGCACCAGGTTGGAATCGGTCATCGGCGTCAGCGGATGATTCCGCATCCCGCTATCCGAGAGCAAGACGTTGCCGACGAAGAGATGTCCCTTGAACACAGTGCGATCGTTATCAGGAAAAGCTGGAACAACGACGCTGAAGTCGCAATCCAACTCGTCCATCAGAGCTTCGATGACCGGGCCGATATTGCCATGCAATGTCGAGTCAAAGGTAGAACAAATTTTGAAATAAATCTGGCGGGCGCCTTGCCTGCGTAACCAGCGGCAGGACTGCAGTGATTGCTTCGCAGCTTCTACCGCTGGAATGGTGCGCGACTTTAATGCGATGACGACCGCATCCGCGTCGATGGCCTCGTCGTGCCCGGGCACATCGACGGTGAGCACGACGCGCATTCCTGCTCGCACCAGACTATTGGCGAGATCGGTTGCGCCGGTGAGGTCGTCTGCAATGCAACCCAGCGTGATCTTTTTCATTCTTCCGTCACATCGTCCCCCTCTTCAGGCTGGGACGCTGATGTTGGGGTCATTGTTTGGTTTTCACGTCCGCCCTGCCGACTTAACCTGCGAGCGGCTCCGGAGTTCTCAAGACGAAGGTCTTTCGTATGTATTTGGGCACATGCCACTCAACCTTCAAGCCCGAAGGAAAATATCCGAAATCGCCGGCACGCAAAGTCAGAGGATTTCCGTTCTCGGGTGTGATGACTGCCTCGCCCTCAAGAACCATGACGAATTCGTCCCACGCGTAATCCCAGGTGAATTTACCGGCAGTCCACTCCCAAACGCCCTACGTTACCACTTGATCTGGCGATTGAGCTGCGGTCCAGGTTCGCGCTACCGGCTTTCCCTCGGTTACGAGTGCGGGTGGAATTGGAGTATCGCTGAGTTGACCTGCCGAGGATGTATTAGCCTTTGCTGCTGAGTTCATGACTGGCTTCCCCTTATTAGTCTTTCAAAAGAACCACGTCTACAAAGTTCAGGCTGGTGGATTGAATTACCATCAATTAGGACTTAGTCGCCAGTTCGACGGCTTCTAACGCAGATTGAATGCCTCTCCGAATAATTGCGGCATCGGGGCCTATTCCCAACACCCTGAACTCTCGCTCCAGATATCCCCTTAGAGCCTCGTCACTCTCAGCGATGATGCCAGCGTGCTTCCCGTGTTTTCTGATTTCGGCAAGCGTTTCGCCCTGCTTGGCGCTTACACTTCCGGAGCCTCGAGCGCCGGAATTTTGGGGGTCGAAGAAGAAAAAATCTACCGCCTCGATTGATCTCATCTGTCGGAGTTTTGTCTGGTCCCGCTCCAAATTAATGACCAGCCCAATCAGAGCCCTTGTATCGGACTCCTGCTTATCGTTCGTCGAGGATTGGTTGACGATGGATCGCAACTGGTCTGCGGCCTCCAACCCTGAAACAAGGACTCCGTCTGCGCCGAGATCTAGGGCGCGCCGGATAAGTTCCGGGCTTGCCCCCGCCAGTCGCACCAAAGCGACCGTCTCGCTGCGAGCTGTGGCCCGAATGTGTTCAAGAACCTCGGCCCAATCGAAATGTCCACTGGCAGCATCAATCACAATCCAGTCGAACCCAAGGCCTGTGGCAATCTCGCTGATGGCAACTGTGTCGAGAGTCACCCATATGCCATACACGGGTTCATTCGCCTGCAGCTTGCGTCGAAAGCGATGGACTGCGATAGATTTCATCCCGTTACCTCTTTTCCACGAAGACCAACCATCAGATCAGTAGCCAGTTATTTCAGAGTTGCAGGCGTTTCCATTTTTCGCGGAAGCCGGGGTGGTCGAAGACTTCAGGATTTATAACGTGGTTCGGGCGCCGTCCGGAAGCGATGTCTACTATTCCCTTGCAGGAAACTCGGCCCATGTCGCGGAGGATCTCGTGGGTCAGACCGACCGCATGGGGCGCCAACAATACGTTGTCCAACGTCCCAAAACGATGGGGCTGGTCAAACGGCTCGCCTACGAAAACATCCAGCGCTGCGCCGGCGATACGATTTTCTTCAAGAGACTCGAACAAAGCGTCTTCGTTTACGATTCCCCCGCGCGCCGTATTGATCAGGAATGCTGTCGTTTTCATCAGAGCCAGCTCTCGCTGTCCGACCAGGTTGCGTGTGTTGCTATTGAGCGGGCAATGAATGGAGACGAAGTCCGCTTGTTGCATGAGTTCTTCAAGCGAGACCATGCGAACGCCGAGCCGCTGGGCCAATGCGGGATCGACAAAGGGATCGAAGGCAATTGGTTGCGACATTCCGAAGCCCTTGAGCAGTTCGACCGTCGCTCGGGCGATGCCGCCGAAGCCGACTGATCCAAAGGTCCGATCGCGCAATTCGAGTCCTACAAAGCGTGGAGCTAAACTCCATTGACCGCTGCGCACCAGCAAATCCTTCATCCGGAAATGGTGACCCAATGCAATCATCCAACCGACTGTCGCTTCGGCCATCGATCGCTCAACCCCACCAACTGCGTTGAAAAAAACAATGTCAGCGGCGGTGCAAGCTGCGACATCGATGTCGTTGTACCCGACACCGAAGCGCGCTATCGCGAGAAGATCTTTGCTCTCGGAAACGCTCCGGCTATCGATACCGGCGTCCATAACAATGGCCCCACTGGCGCCTTGAAGTTGCTCGGGGCGAACGACAGGGTAGAACTCTCCCATCGAGACCGCCTCAACGCCGGGTACACTCGTCAGAACGGACAGGCCGATATCGGCGAACTTGGGCTTTCCATCGGCACCAAGTAAGTCGGCAGTGAGCGCAACAGGGAATCGTCGGTTTCGAGTTTCAGTCATTGTTTGCGGTCATTCCCTTCAAATTGTTTAGCGGGATTAGCGAGGTGGTCAGGGCCGTGTCTCGACCGATCGATAGCAAAGACTGCCGCAACCCTTTAATCAGCAGCCCGCTGTCAGATCCGACGGCGATCATGCGGAAGCCTTGCTTGAGGCGCAGGCATACATCTTCGGGGCTGCCGGCGATGATGCCGCAATGTTTTCCGGCAGCGCGAATACGATCTTTCATATCGAGCAAAGCCTCTGCTACACCCGGACCCTGCCACTGGCCGGGGTATCCGGCGCTGGCCGAGAAATCGGCGGGACCGAAGAAATAGGTGTCAACACCGGGTACTTCCAGCATTTGATCCAGATTTCTCGATGCTTCCACGGTTTCGAGATTCGGCAGGATCAACACGTTGTCGTTGGCTTCAACGACATGCGTGGCGAGGCATTGGGCCCATCCCGTTGCCCGGTCGCCGCCCACTGCTCGAATGCCTTTCGGTGGGTACAGAGCATAGTCCACGGCTTGACGAACGTCCGCCGCAGTGCTGATGAATGGCGCGGAAACGCCGTCGGCACCGATGTCAAGAGATCGCTTAAAGAGACTGCTATTCAATTCGGACACGCGCACGATCAAAACAGTAGAGCTTCGTACGGTCGCGCGTATATGCCGCTCGATCGTGGCCCAATCGAACGAACCATGTTCGGCGTCAATGGCCACCCAATCCAAACCCGCCTCAACCGCAATTGCGGTGATGGTCGGCGACGGGAGTGTGCTCCACAGACCGAACACCGGCTTGTCCGCCTGCAACTTTCGTCGAAACTCCTGTAGCGCTTCGGTTTTCAATCTCGAGTCTCCATTACCCAAACACGCGTCCTGTGGGGTGGCTTCCGCCGCGAATGGTCGGATCAAGACGTGTGAGAAGGTGTTACCCCAAAGCCGAAAGATGTAGGATGTCGGACAACATTGCTTGCGATGAACCGCATTTAACTGGACTCGAAACGAACTGTCAAGGCCAAAAGCAATCAGGAATTCTGCGGACGCATAAAACGCACGGTTGGCGTCACGAAAGTCGGCGGGGCATCAAGGTGCACGGCACGCCAGTAAAAGATCAGCGAAGCTGCGCGTCCCTCCAACTCTTTGCGCTCCGGATTCGGTTCTATTTCTGCCCGAAACGCGAGCCCCACATCTGCGATCCGATCTCGTTCAGATTGCTTTGTGTGACTACAAGGCCCTTGTCCACAATGGTCTGGGGCACTTTTTTGCCTTCCCTCAGATCCGCGATGGCCTGCACTGAGGCCACGCCTTCAAGAGGAAGATCTTGAGCACCGTCGGCATCCAAATAGCCTTCGACCATCATCTTGTAAGCGGTTCCGTCGCCGTCAAAACTGCCCAGCAAAATGTGGTCCGGTTCAGTAAACTTTTTGTATTTTCCGGCGGCCTTTAGCGCAGACTCCACTGAAGGCAACATAAAATCTGACGAAGAGAAAATAAATCCTATGTCCGGATGGGCCTGCAGCGCGTTGGTTACACCTGCTAGCGCTTTTTCCTGGTTCCAGTCGGTGGAGATGCGCGCCACCACGTCAATGGTTCCCGCGTAGGGCTTGAGTGCGTCCTCAAAACCGTCACGCCGTTGCACCGCGTTGAAATCCGTGAGGCTTCCAATCAGTATCATGGCCTTATAGGTGCGGTGCGACTTTAGCGCCAACTGCGCCATAGCTTCGACGGTCGCTTTGGTTAGAGCGTAGTTGTCGTTGACAACCGCTACCCATTTCGCGTCGTTTTCAGCCGGGGGACGGTTGTAAAGAACGATCGGGATGTTGGCATCGTTGGCGGCCTTAATCATGGGAATCACGGTTTGAGCGTCCACCGGCGCTATGATGATTCCGTCAACCTTGCGGGAGATGAAGGTATTTACTTGCTCGTATTGACGATTTGCGTCAGAGTTCGCAATCGCCTCAAGAACTTCGAAGTTGCGTTTGGCTAACTGATGTTTGATGGTTTCAAAACCAACGACCCAACCTTCGCTTTGCAAAGACTCAAAGGCGACGCCGACAATGGGTTGATGTTTGGAGCTATGAGTGCAACCGCCGATGATGAAGAGTGTGGCCAGTACGAGCGGTAGCGTTTTGCGAAGAATATTCTTCATGGCTTTCGTTGTTAACACAAAAGCTCTGACCAAACAAGCGACCCTTCCCGCGGATGGTAAAGAGTGAGCGTGTCTTTTGAAACGTAGTCCGAAGCGCGATCGGCAATAATTCATGCGTGCCTGGATGAGAAAAAAACTTTTTTCCGACGGCCTGGTATTCGTATGGTTGATGTGTGCGGGTATTGTCTCCATGGCCGCTGCGCAACAAACAGAAAACGAATTGGCAGCGAGCATTCGGGCGAAACTCGAAGCGGGGCAGTTCGATTCCGCTGTGTCGGAGTCGCGGTCGGGTGTAAAGAGGTACCCAGCTTCGCCTGTGATCTTCCAACTGCTTGGCAGCGCGCTGTTTAAGAAAGGCGAAAAGGAAGAGTCGCGTTTGGCGTTTCAGCGCGCAATCCAGCTTGCCCCCGGGGCCAGCGTGAATTACTACAACCTCGCTCGAGTGGATTTGAGTCTGAACCGGTTGCCGGAAGCTGTTACTTCACTGGAAACTTTCCTGCGCTTTGAGCCCAAGGATGCGGCAGCACACGTGCTGCTCGGCCGCGCTTACCACAATCTGAACCAGACACTTCTCGGAATCGAGCAATTCAAGGCTGCGCTGGCCATAGACCCCACGCTTCCCTTGGCGCATTTCCATTTGGGCTATGCAGAATCGGCGTTGGGAGAGCGTGAGGCGGCCCTGGGGCAGTTTGAGACAGAAACCAAACTGAATCCGGACTTTGCCGACCCCTATTGGATGATGGGCAATATCGAGTTCGACCGTGGAAACTTCGATGCCGCGCAGACTCTTTTTGTCCAGGCGATTGCTCGCAAGTCGAGTTTCTCGGCGCATTACGGCCTGGCTCGAGTCTTTGCGCGGAAGGGAAAAGGATTGGAAGCAGAAGCGGAATTCCGCAAAGCCCTCACGGAAGAACCTGACAGGATTGAAGCGCACTATGCGCTGGCGCGGCTCTATCGGCAGATGGGAAAAGCGGAAGACGCCGATCGAGAATTTGGCATCGTGGCAGCGATGCATGCCAGCGGACGCGAGTAGTTGAATTTCCGATGCAGGTAGTGATTTTGCCGGACTGAGCAGCGAATATCTTCTCTGGATTCAAACATCTTCCGGCGTTCGCATATTTCTCTTGACAAGTAATCCTGAGTTCCGGTTGAATGCACGACATCCGACAACCAAGTTGTCGGACATCATACATGTCAGCGATTCACAACTCTGAAGTTGGCTTCCCCGTAGGGGGCCGCGAGACGCTTTTGGACTCCGTCGCCAAGCGGATGATCCAGCTCCTCATGGACAACCACTACAGAGCGGGGGAGCAGTTGCCATCGGAACATGAATTGGCAAGCCAGTTCAACGTCGGCCGAGGGACGATACGCGAGGCCATCAAGGCTTTGGCCATCGTGGGATTTCTTCGGGCGGAACGAGGCAGAGGCACATTCGTCGCAGACCGCTCCGGGTTTCTTGTGGGGCCGATTGCCCTGGGCTTCGATTCCTCTCTACCCCTGGAAGCGTTGATTGATGCCAGAAAGCTGATCGAAGTCCAAATCGCGCGACTAGCAGCCAAGCGGTCCAATCGGAGTTCGGTTCGGGTCATGGAAGAACAACTCGCTCTTATGCGGCAGGGTGCACAGTCGGGCAACTCCGAAGAGTATCTGCGGGGAGATGTGGCATTCCATTTTGCTATTGCGGACGCTGCCCAGAATCCTGTCCTCACTCAGTTCCTGACGCTCATACGAAACTTGATGCGTCAGTGGGTCGCGCTGGTTCAAGGAATGAGCGGGGTGGCTCAGGAGGCCCTCGACCAGCACCGCGAGATCCTGAATGCGATCGCAGCGGGCAATGAGCGTTTGGCCGGGGAGGCGATGGAACTCCATCTGGATGCAATGGGCAAGAGGCTTGCGTCGGCCAAGAAGAAACAAGTGGTGGAGGAGGGCATGCGCTCATTCCGGAACGCCCAGAAGACAGACCGGATCAGCGCGCCCGCGAGTGCAAGCCGTCGAAAGCGTCCGTCCAGCCAATGATCGAGCGACGGGAAAGAGCGCGACAGTGAATGTGGGTTGGGGAGTCGCGCAATGTGGTGAGATAACGAGCTTAACTTTTTGAGGAGGGGACCTATGCTATCGCTCCGAAGCCGCGGAGGATGTTCGCAGTGGTGTAAGCAAATAACTCTATTGGCGTTCTTCGTGTGGCTGGGGTGTGCAATCGGATATGGCCAAACCGGCCAAGGCACGATCTCGGGCACGGTTGCAGACCAGAGCGGAGCCTCGGTTGCTCAGGCGCGAGTCACGGCCAAGAATACGGGCACCGGGTTGGAGAGAACGACCACGACAAGCGAAAGTGGATCCTACGTTCTGCCCAACCTGCCGGTCGGCATTTATGACATTACCGTAGTAGGAAACCAATTCAAGACCCAGAACCTGTCGGGGGTAACCCTCACGACCGATCAGTCTGCCAGGGTGAACTTTACCTTGCAGGTAGGTAGCGTTTCAGAATCTGTGACGGTCGCTGGAAATCAGGATCTGATTGAGACCGCAAGTCCCACGCTCAACCAGGTGGTGGGCGAAAGGGCCATTCAAGAACTTCCGTTAAACGGTCGGGAGCCGGCAGCTCTGGTGAATACTGCGCCTGGCGCTGTCAGCGGCACCCAAAGCAATGCCTTCGTATTTGAGAACACCTGTTGCACATGGCCCGTACCTACCGGCGCGACGATAAACGGGGGGCGCATGGGAACGACAGCGTACCTGCTCGACGGCGGTCTCAATATGGACAGTTATACCTACGCCCCGGCCCCCTTCCCCAATGCCGACGCTACCCAGGAATTTCGCGTTGCGACGAACAATTACGACATTCGCTACGGGTACTCCTCATCCGGCATTGTGAATATTGTGACCAAGTCCGGGACGAACCAATGGCACGGCAACCTTTTTGAATTTGTCCGCAACGACATGTTTAACGCTGCCAACTACTTTTCCCACCAGGTCGATCCCTTGAAACGAAATCAATTCGGCGGTTCGGTCGGCGGAAGAATTATTCGCGACAAACTATTCGTGTTCGGAAATATTCAGGGAACCATTGAACGAGTGAGTCAGACCGGTCAGACTGCGTTTGTGCCGACCGCCGCGGAGCTGGCCGGCGATTTCAGCTCCACGCCGACACAATTGATCAACGCCAACACCGGTTTGCCCTACGCAAATAACTTCATTGATCCCAGCACCTTCAATCCTGTTGCGTTAAAGATTGAGGAGAGCATCCCAAAAACCACTTCACCGGATGGACTGGTGCATCTGCCCGCGGTGCCTTTCAACGATCACTACAAGGAATTCACAATCAGGGCAGATTACTATCCGACACAGAAGCAGCAGCTCAGCTTTCGAACCTTCTTCGATGATTTCGACGAACCTGGTTTCAATGGTGCCGGGGATCTGATCGGGTCACATAATAGTCTCGCCACGAGATTCACGTCATACACAGGTAACTGGACCTGGACGCTGAACCCCAACATAGTGAATCACCTCGTGGTTTCGTACGGTAAATTGAATGTCACGAGTTTCGGCGACCAGATTGGAGCCGATGGCAAGCCCGTATGTCTCCCGTGCTACGGGACGAAAATCGCCGATTTTCCGCAATTCCCACCCGTGCTCGATCTGTTTTCCGTGTCGGGTGGGTTTACCATCGTCGGAAATACAAACTTCGACCCGCGATGGAACGCGCAGGTCAGCGAGTCCGTCAACCTGACCAAGGGGAAGCATCTGATAGTGGCCGGAGTGGACGTGATCAGGCAGGACATGTCGGAGGAGACGGACTTTCTCGCCCGCCCCCTGGTTTCCTTTACAGGCGAAGTCTCCGGGAGTTCCTTTGCAGATTTCCTGCTCGGACAGGCCAGCTTTTTTCAACAAGCCGGGGGTGAAGCGACTCATCCACGGGGGAACCTGTATGGATTTTATGTGGGCGACACTTACCGCATAACGCCTAACCTCGTGATTGACGCAGGGCTGCGATGGGAACCATTCTTTCCACCAACCGTTGTGGGAGGAAGAATGACGTTGTTCAGGCAAGGCTTGCAAAGCACGCGATATCCGAATGCGCCCACTGGACTAGTATTTCCGGGTGACAAAGGCGTTCCGGAGGGTGGATTCGATCGTGAACTTCTGAATTTCGAACCCAGGGTGGGAATCGCCTGGCAACCTAAAGGCCTCCCCAACACCGCGGTTCGGGCCTCGTACGGAATCTTCATCAGTCCGAATCTATTGAATGATTATCCTCACAGCGCTGACGGTGCGCCTTTCTCTCCCAATTTCGTCCTCAATCCGGGACCAGACCTGGGTCCATACATTGATCTTTCCGATCCGTTCAAGAATGTCGCCGGAACCGGGGGTGTCTCTCCCTTCCCGCCGTTCGCTTCTCCGACTTTTGTTCCACCCTCGACCACAGCTTTCGCGTTACCTGTGTCGCTGCAAGATAACTTTGAAACAAACTTTACGCTGGGCAAGACACAGGCGTGGAACCTTTCGCTTGAGCACCAATTCGGAGGCAACCTGCTGGTTCGGGCGTCTTACGTTGGAAGAGAGTCGTACCACTTGCAGAGCCCGTTTGAGTTGAACCCTGGATTCTTCTCGGCCGGAGGGGCGCGATTGAGGCAACCCAATTTCGGCACCATCGTGTCGAACGTCGCCTGGAGTACGGCTTCGTACAACGGCTTCCAGTTGGTCGTAGAACACCGTTTCTCCCACGGTTTCGAACTCATGTCGAGCTACACTCACTCCAAAGCCATTGACTCGAGCTCCCTGGGTACAACAGCGTACTCTTCAGCTCTTGGCGACCCGTTTGATCTCGGACACAATCGAGGGCTCTCAGACCTGAACTTTCCTAACATATGGTCCAACAAGTGGGTCTATCAGTTGCCGTCGTTCCGCGGACTCGGGACGGTAGGTTCGAAAGTGTTCGGTGACTGGCAGATTTCCGGTGTGTGGCAGTTGAGTTCAGGGACGCCATTCAGTATCGTTGGCGGGTTCGGCAACAATAATTCGCTGGCTCAGATCGGCGGAGACCGTGCGGACTTGACCGGACAGCCGTTCCAGGTTCATTCCGGCTCCAAGGCTCACTGGCTTCAACAGTACTTTAACCCGGCCGCGTTCACGACCAACGCACCTGGGACATTTGGAAACTCACCCAGAAATGTCCTGGCCGGGCCCGGCAACAACAACGTTGACCTTTCCATCGCCAAGAACATTCCTTTTCGTGAGCGCTACAAGCTTCAATTTCGGTGGGAGATGTTCAATGCCTTTAACCGAACCCACTTTGGCTTGCCGCAGAACGATCCCTCCTCTGACAGTTTCGGAGAAATTGTCAGCGCCGGACCAGCCAGGGTTATGCAGTTGGGAGCAAAGCTCGATTGGTAGTAGTTCCGCGACTGGTTTATCCAGGCAGGGACTTCAAGAACGAGGTCCCTACCTGTCGTGACTAACGCGCGACCTCCCGACCCCCCGCGCAAAAGGTTCGGCAGAGCGCCAAATTCTGGAGGAGGAAACAGCATGAACGATACTTCGCGTCGTTCGTTCCTGAAGGCGGTGGGAGCTGCTTCGCTCGCATTGACACCCTCAGTGCTTTCTGGGAAATCACCCAAGGCGGCCATCTTTGGCGACCACAGCGGAGACCAGGCTCCGTCGCAGCAGAATTTCTCCGGCATCAATCACCAACCTCTTGAGCTGACGTTCGTCTCGTCTAAGCAGTATCACGATCCCTACAACGAGGTGATGGTTGACGTTGTGGTGACCGACGCGCAAGGGAAACAGCAAGTCGTTCCGGCGTTCTGGGCAGGGGGACAAACGTGGAAAGTGCGTTATGGCTCTCACATGCCGGGGCGGTACAGCTATCGCGCGATTTGCAGCGACACCGCCAACTCAAGCTTGCACGGCAGGGCAGGAACGATGGACTTCTCCCCTTACCAGGGAACCAATAAGCTTTTACTTCACGGTCCGGTGCGTGTCAGCAGCGACCTTCGTCACTTCGAGCATGAGGACGGCACGCCTTTCTTCTGGCTGGGGGACACCTGGTGGTTTGCGCTTTGCAAGCGCTTCGGGTGGCCGGCCGATTTCCATGCTCTGACCGAAGACCGCGTAAAGAAGGGTTATACGGTAATTCAGATTACCTCTGGGTTGAATCCTGAAGACTCGGGCGGCGGTGCGCCCCCATTCGATCCCCGCAGCATGAATGAGGCGGGTTACCCGTGGGAAGACAACTACGCTCGTATCAACTCCAAATACTTCGATCTTGCCGATCAGCGTGTGCAATATCTGATAGAAAACGGGCTCGTGCCGTGCATCGTGGGTGCCTGGGGCTATCATCTCCCTACAATGGGCGTCGAAAAAATGAACCAGCATTGGAGGTACATGATTGCTCGATGGGGAGCCATGCCGGTCGTATGGTGCCTGGCCGGCGAGCTCACGATGCCTTACTGGCCGCCCAGAACCGATAGCGAATTGGACGATCTCAAAAAGCGTGGCTTGACCATTGCAGACCGTAGAAAGCAGGACTCTGCGTTCCAAAAGCACGGGTGGACAGACGTGGCGCGATACATCCATAAAACCGATCCGTATCGCCGTCCGTTTACGCTACATCCACAAGCCATGCACAATACGAGAGAGCAGATCGAGGACTCGTCCCTTCTTGATTTCGAGATGCTCCAAGCGAGTCACGACGACTGGTGGGGTATGCCGGCTTCGATTGAGTTACTGAAGCGAGGCTTGCAAGCCACTCCCAAGATGCCGGTTCTGATCGGAGAGATCGTCTACGAAGGATTGCAGGAGCACAATCGGCAGGAGGTCGTACGATTCGCGTTCTGGGCAGCAATGCTAAGCGGTGCGGCGGGCCATACTTATGGGGCCGGGGGCATATTCGAAATGGAGTCAGCGCATGAGACCTATGGCCTTACTCCGGACGGCGACTGGCATTCGTATCTGGATCCTTCATGGGATGTGGCCGCTCAATTTCCAGGGGCACAGCAAATCGCTTGGGGAAAACGACTGTTGTCCCAGTTTGAGTGGTGGCGACTCGAGCCGCACCCCGAATGGGTGGAGCCTCACGCTTCAAGTGAAAGCTTCAGATTGCCCTATGCCGCGGCTATCCCCGGCGAGTTGTATATCGTTTACCTCCCCGGACTCTTGCGCGATAAAGAAGGAGCTTTGCATCAATGGAAGTCTCCCACTTTAAGCAATCTCGATCCAAAAGTGTCCTACGAAGCTTTCTGGTTCGTCCCATCCACGGCGAAAGAAGAGCCGATCAGCGAGGTTCAGGTTGGGGCGGACGGAACTTGGGTGCCTCCTGTCCCCGAAGAAATGGTGGAGTGGGTCTTGGTCGTGGCGAAGCGGGGAACGAGGAAATCCAGTCTACAAATAAAGAGTTAGAACGTGCCGAAAGCGGGTTCAGATTGCCGTGGGGGGCGGGGGTATTCAGAGTATGCAAGGAACGGGAGAGGTTCGCGTGAAGGCTTTTATCCACGACTCTTCTCGTGCTGAATCCAGCGGACGACCAACGATATTCCCGGGCGCAGGACGGTTTCGAAACGTCGCAAAAAAGTTGCTGTATTCTGAATATCTTCTGTTGTATCTGACCCTTGCATACCTTCTTGTCGCCACCCAGTTGGTGCCCGGTTTGCTGTCCTCCACGAATCTTAGAAACGTTCTATCGAATTTGTTCCCCCTCCTGGTCGCCGCAATCGGGCAAAGCTTTGTCCTGATTACAGCGGGAATCGATCTTTCGGTCACATCCGTGTTTGCCTGCTCCAGCGTGGTTGGTGGATGGATCATGACGTCAAACTTCGGCCCACGAGCCGGAAGCGGGTGGTCGCTCGCGGCAGGATTGCTGGCAATGTTCGTGGTGGCGATCGTGATCGCCTTGATTAATGGTTTGTCAATCACACAATTCGAGATGCCGCCTTTCATCGTTACCTTGTCGACGATGACCTTCTTTTCGGGAGTGGCCTTATGGTTGGTTCAATCGCGCAATATCTATCATTTGCCTCGGCTTCTGGTGACGATCGGGAAGGGATCGGTGGTCTTTGTTCCGTACGCCTTGCTCCTCACGGCCGCGCTCGTTTCGACCGCCCATTGGGTTCTGACCCGTACGGTCCTGGGACGGTGGTTGTTCGCGGCTGGCTACAATGCAAAGGCCGCGGTCATTTCCGGTGTGCCAATTGGCCGAACAATTATCTTCGCCTACGTTGCCAGTGCCGTCTGCGCTGCCTTAGCGACCGTTCTCCTGATGGGACGCCTGGAAACCGCATCGCCGATCATCGGTCAAAGGCTTCTGCTCGATTTGATCGCCGCTCCCGTGATCGGGGGAGTAAGCCTTTTCGGCGGCCGGGGAAAGATTCAGTGGGTCATCCTGGGCGCCCTGTTTGTTACCTTGATGGACAATAGCCTTAACCTGCTGGGGTTTTCATCTTTCGTGATCATGATGGCGAAGGGTGGTCTTATTCTTTTTGCCGCCCTTCTTGATGTCTTTCGTAACGCATCGACAGTAAGCACGTAGGCGGGTGAGACCACCCACATGGAATCAATTGTGGAATTCGATGGAATCGGAAAGAGATTTTTTAACGTCACGGTATTGCGCGACGTAAGCTTCCCCGTTATTCGTGGTCACATTTTGGGGCTGGTCGGCGAAAACGGGGCGGGCAAGTCCACGCTCATGAATATTCTGGGTGGTGTAATCGCCGCCGATTCAGGCGTGGTTCGCGTTGACGGTAAGGACTTGATTCTCAAGAACCCGCAACAGGCGGCCGAGCGCGGTATCTCTTTTATTCACCAGGAACTCAACCTGTTCCCCAATCTGACGATCGCCGAAAACCTTTTTATACCGCATTTCCCAAAACACAAGATCGCGGGCCTCGGGCTTATCAATCGGCGGGACATGCGAGAGCAGGCGAAAAAGTGTTTGCTCTCAGTTGGCCTCGACCTTTCTCCCGACATTGTGGTGGCAGATCTCAATCCGGGAGAACGCCAACTCGTGGAGATCGCCAAGGCATTGAATGCGGATGCACGAGTCGTTATTTTCGACGAACCGACGTCATCTCTTTCGCGTCCGGAGGTGGAACGGCTGTTTCTGCTTATGAACCGTCTTCGATCTCAGGGAATGTCCATGATTTATATTTCCCATATCCTCGGCGATGTCCTGAAGCTTTGCGACGATATCTGCGTTTTGCGAGATGGTCAGGTTGTAGCATACGGCCCGAAAGATGAGTTTTCGTCCGAGAGGATGATTTCTCTTATGACGGGGCGCAGTTTCGAGAATCTTTATCCCCGCCGCGATACGGTCCCTTCGGATGAGCCCGCTTTGGAAGTGAGATCTCTGAGTCAACCCGGTGTCGTGGAGAATCTTGATTTCACGCTGCACCGGGGTGAAGTCGTGGGCCTGTTTGGGCTTATGGGGTCAGGACGAACCGAACTGGTTCGCATGATTTTCGGTCTCGACACGTTCGAGCAGGGAGAGATTGCGTTGGGAGGTTCCGTGGATCGGCAGCCTGTCCCCAGAGAGAGTATCCGCCGGGGCCTGGCGTTTCTTACGGAGGACCGGAGGGTCGAAGGCCTGTGCATGGACGCCAGTGTTGAGGAAAATATTGCGCTCGTGGCGCTCTCGTCGTTCGCATCATCAGGAGTCATTCACAAAGCCCGTCTCCGCAGAGCCGTCACGGACGAGGCGAGTGCTGTCAGCATCAATATCGCAACTGTGAGGAAACAGCCTGTCAAGACTTTGAGCGGAGGCAATCAGCAAAAAGTCGTACTGGCGAAATGGCTTCTATCCGACCCGGCAGTTTTGATATTGGATGAACCGACGAGGGGCATTGACGTGGGGGCCAAGTATGAGGTCTACCGGCTCATCAACCAGTGCGCCGGGGACGGCAAGGCGATTCTGTTTGTATCATCGGAAATTGAGGAATTGATCGGCGTGTGTGATCGTATTCTCGTGATTCGCGCCGGGGAAATGTGTGATTCGGTCAGGCGAGCAGAATTCAATGCGGAGAGAATCCTTCGATCGGCATTCGGAGCGCAAAGCGTCCAATGAGATATCCCGGTAAGCACTTTCTGATACGGGGCTTCGGAAACGGGGCCTTGATGTTTATCGTCGTACTGGGAGCGTTTGGATTGCTGGCGCCTCGTTTTCTGGATGCGACCAATCTCGCGAATATCGTCGTCCAGTCTTCTTCTATCGCAATTGTTGCGGCGGGAATGACATGCACGCTTCTCACCGCCGGCATTGATCTCTCCGTGGGTTCCACGATGTTTGTGGCCGCTGCCGTTGCGGGAAAAATGGTTTTGACAGGAATGTCTATACCTGCGTCCATCGTTGCTGCATTGGGCGTCGGGTTAGTCGCTGGTCTCATTAATGCGATATTGGTTTCGTACTTTTCGATGCAGCCCTTCATTGCCACACTGGGTACACTTTTCCTCGGCCGTGGTCTTGCCCTGCTGATAACTGAAACGCGATCTCTCAACCTTCCAGAGAGTTTTTCGAAACTCGGTTCTGAGAGACTGTTAGGTGTACCGCTCCCGATCGTCACGCTTGCGGTTGTGTTAGCGGCGGTTCACTTGCTTCTGAGCCGAACCTCGCTTGGCCGCCAGATCTATGCAATTGGTGGCAGCATTCAGGCTTCGCGCAAGGCCGGCATCCATACTCGACGGGTGCTGGCTTCGACCTACGTCATCTGTGGCGTGTGCGCTGCGATCGGCGGGCTGGTTTCACTTGCGCTACTGGGGACGGTCTCGCAAACCTTCGGATACCAGCGTGAGTTTGCGGCTGTTTCCGCTGCAGTTTTGGGTGGAGTAAGTCTATTCGGAGGTCGGGGCAAGGTGTTTCCGGGTGTGATCATCGGCGCCCTTCTGATCCAGACGGTCGAAAATGGGCTAGTGATGTTGAATGCTAATCCCTACATTTACCCCCTCACAACTGGAGTCGTAATTTTCTTGACTGTCCTGGTAGATAGCTTGCGGCACCGCCAGTCTTTGAAGATGAGCAGACGCATCATCCGCAGGCCAGAGGGTGTTAATGTCGCGACTTAGCCAGCAATCTGACGGCGCGACGAAGGAAGCGGTACGTGTGCCGCCAGCGGTGTTGTACTACGGGAGTGATAAACCCGAGCCAGGGAGAAGAATTCTGAGTGCTGGGCCCGTGCGCATGGTTTACGAAGCTGGGGAACTCCGCTACATCAGAATGGGGGATCGCGAAATCGTCCGCCGGATTTATGTGACCCTGCGAGACGAGAACTGGGGAACGTTAGTCCCAAGGATAGAGAATGTTCTCTGCAAAAGTATGAGCGATTCATTTGAACTCAGTTTCGATGCCGACTATCAGCAAGGCAACGTTGACTTTGGTTGCCGAGGACGGCTTGAGGGCGATGCCAATGGCACCGTCACCTTCCACATGGAGGGCAGAGCGAGATCAAGGTTTCTGACCAGCCGGCTTGGTTTATGCGTGCTTCATCCCATTCGTGAATTTGCAGGAACGCGCTGCACAGTGCAACATCCGAATGGAGCGACCAGCCAGCATGAATTTCCCTTATACATATCTCCCCATCAACCGTTTACCGACATTCAGGCGATACGGCACCAAGTGGGTTCTGAAGTGTGGGCCCGTCTCGACTTTCTAGGGGAAGTATTTGAAATTGAGGACCAACGCAACTGGACCGACGGCTCCTATAAGACTTACTGTCCTCCGCTGGCTGTGCCTTATCCCAGGGAAGTTACGCCCGATGTCCAGGTAGATCAAACCGTAAGACTCAGCCTCGGCGGGTACGTGGGACCGTATGTGGTTCAGGGGGCGGAGTCAGAGGTGTCCTTGACCCTGAATCAGGAGGCTCAGGCTGCGATTCCGAAGATCGGATTGGGGTATGCGGCTGAATACGGTCCGCTGAGCACGAAGCAACTGGATCATCTCAAGCAATTGAACCTCAGCCATCTTCGGGTAGATCTTAAGTTGTCGCAGCCGGACTACCGTCTTCATCTTAAAAATGCTTGGTCAGATGCTGACGCCTTGGGTGCAGGTTTGGAAGTCGCTCTCGTGTTGTCAGGAAATCCGGAAAAGGAGATCGAGGATCTGCTGGACGAACTGCGAAGTATAAGGCCGAAGGTTTCCGGTTGGTTGATCTTCGATTCGGCGACGCATTGCAGCTCGGCTGATTCTCTCAGGATCGCGCGCAAACTTCTCTCTCGCTATGACAAGGATGCAGTAATTGGCGGCGGTACGAATGCCAATTACGCGGAGGTGAACCGATCGAGACCGCATCCGGAGGACCTGGATCTTCTCTGCTACGCGGTCAATCCCCAGGTGCATGGGTGCGACAATTCCACTCTGGTCGAGGCGCTCGAGGCCCAGGCTTCAACAGTTACCAGTACAAAGCAGTGGGCGGAAGGGCGCCCTGTTTCCGTGACCCCAATTACACTGAAGGCGCGTTTCAACCCCTATAGTCGGGATACTGAACCGTCTCCAAGCCCGGATTTTGTACCGCCAAGTGTTGATGAGCGTCAGGCGTCGTTGCTCGCAGCCTGCTGGACACTGGGAAGCTTGAAGTACTTGGCAGAGAGTGGCGCCAGTAGCCTGACTTACTTTGAAACGCAGGGTTGGCGCGGTGTGCAGGGAAGCGTCAGTGGTCCAAATCTCAATGATTTCTGTTCCTACCCAGGCATGGTATTTCCCATTTTTCACGTGCTGGCTGATGTGCAAGATCTCCAGGGTGCAACCGTGGTACGAACTCGTTCCACAGAACCACTTCGGGTGAACGCTTTGGGCTTGGTCAGGAACGGCGCGTTTCGGCTGATGTGCGCAAACTTCACGGGATCCAAACAGTCGGTGACCGTACATGGTATTAAGGGACGGGTACGAATGCGGCCTCTGAACGAAACCAATGCATCTCTAGCTATATTTTCGCCCGAAGAATATCGAGCTGACGCGAATGACACGGTTGTGAGCGTCACCGGCGAGTTGAAATTTGACCTGCCTCCGTACGGACTCATGCGAGTAGATGGCGAGGTCGCAACGTGGTAGTAAGGACAAGGTCCACAACGGCATCGGTGATCGCCGTACTACTGACCTTGGCAGCTGATCCGTCATTACTTGCGCAAGACAACAAGAACCATACACTCAAGGCTGACCCCGGGCGAGGATCAGCACAGGAGCAAGCCGCGATAGATGAGTGCAAAAGAGCCCTTTCCCTGAATCCCAAGGCTGCGGATGTGTGGTTTCGGTTGGCCGGGATCTATTTGTCACAGAACAAGTCCCAGCAGGCCCTTACAAGTTATCGGAAAGGGTTGGCGGTCAATCCGGGAAACATTTCCGCAAACGAGAACTACGCGCAACTGCTGGTGCAAGCTGGTGATTTCGGAGCCGCCATAAAACCGCTCCAAAGAGTAACTCGCAGCGAGCCTGGAGACATGCAATCGCAGCTCGCGCTTATCGAGGCATATTTAAAAACGGGCAGACCTGACGATGCTGCGGCAAGAATAGAAGAGGTGTTGAAGTTCTCTACCAGCCAAGACCAACTAGAACTGACCAGAATTCTCGTTCGCATGAAACACGTGGAGCGCGCTCAAGAGATTCTGGAAGGGTTGGTCAAGTCAGACGCCAATTTAGCCGAAGCCCATGGACAACTGGGATTGCTGTTGATGGAGAAGGAACAATTTCAAGGTGCCGCGTGGGAGCTCGGCCAGGCGGCGCAGACGGAACCCGAATCGGCGCGATATTCCATGGGTGTCGCCGAGGTATTGTTACGATGGCACCACTATTCGACGGCACTTGAGTTCTTGAACGGGGTGAAGGCACGCTTCGAAGCTCTGCCTCAATTTCAGTACGACCTTGCGTATGCGCATTACGGCCTCCGCCACTTTGAGCAGGCTGTTTCGATCGCAACGGAACTGCTAAATCAGAATCCAACTTTTGCGCCAGCCGAGTTTATTTTGGGGAATTGCCAGGTTTCCCTGGGCGATTTGAAGCTTGCAAAGAATCACTTTGAGAGAGCCCTTCAGCTAGATGCGACCAGACCGCCGTACTACGCAGCACTCGCACAGGTCACGCGGTATGAAGGAAAGGAAGCTGAAGCGCTGGAGATTCTCAAGAAAGGGCTGGCGCTGGATCCGGAAAATACCGAGATGATGTTCGAGTCGGCGCTATGTTACGAATCGGAAGGCAAGTTCGCGGATTCACAGGCTATTTTGGAACGTCTCGTGATCGTCAATCCTGGGCTCACAAGGGCGCACCGGCTTCTGCTCAGGGTGTATGGACGTTCCGGAAACACGGCTGGAATGCAGAGGGAGCAAGGGGTCCTGGCCGAACTCGAGGCGCGCGAACAGGCTCAGAGAAAGTTGAAGGACGGCAGTCAGTGAAGATCCGCGGCGAATATACGGCGGCCGACTTGATGGAACTTTTATTTCAATGAGAGAAACCAAAGAATCATTGCCGGAAACAATAATTCGAAGAGTCAGCAAGCCTTGGATTGAAATCGCGCTGGGTGTCTCACTGTGTCTCTTTGCCTCTGAAGAATGTGGAGCAGAGGGGTTTAGCACTGCTCTAGCTACATTTGCCCCGGGGGCAACGCTTCCCTACCATATCCACGAATACAGCGAAGCATCCACGGTTGTGTCGGGTACCGCATCGGTCTTGGTGGAGGGCAGGTCATACCTGCTTCGACCCCGCGACTGCATCCACATTCCAAAAGGTGTGCCCCATTCCGCAGTCAACCTTTCGAGTGATGCGGAGTTGGTGTTGCTAGTGGGATTTGGATCGTCCACCCCAGCCAGAGAACTGGTCGGCGGGGGCTCGTTTCCCGTCCGCGATTTTGGATTGAACAACCCTCAGGCCACCGACCCCGAACACATCGAACGCTTCGACCGGGCCGAAAAATATGAATTGGCCGGGGGCACGAAATTTTGCGACCTGTTCGCCGGACATCTGGGGGCGGTCGGAATATGTGGCGGCTATGGCGAATTCATGCCGAGTGCCTCTCTTCCGTGCCATGTCCACGATTTTGGAGAATCGATCACGATAGTCAGGGGCACGGCGCGTTGTGAAGTAATGGGCCGACACTACTACTTAAGCGACTGCGATACTGCGTTTATTCCTCGTGGCTACCCTCATCGTTTTATTAACGACTCCAAAGAAATGATGGCAATGCTTTGGGTATATGGTGGCCATGAACCGACGCGTGAACTTGTTGATCAGGGATACTGCGACGGAAGTCGTCCCTGGAGCCCATCCCAGCGTACGTCTATTAGTCCAGCGGGGAATGGGAAAGAACGAAAACCGAGGCGCGGTTTCCCGCCCCGCATAGCTGACCCTGGAAAAAACGATGCTTCTTGAGAACCGGGTGGTAGTCATAACGGGTGCTGGGTCGGGCATAGGACGTGCCACTGCGGTGCACTTTGCCAGGGAAGGCGCAACTGTGGAGGCAGCGGACATCAACCTGGATGCTGCACGTCACACTGTTCAAATGATTAGTGAAGCAGGAGGGGTTGGTCATGCGGCGCAAGTTGATGTTGCCGATCCTAAGTCTGTGCAAGAGCTTGTTCGCCAGACGCTGAGTGCAGTTTCGCAGGTTCACGTGCTGCTGAATAATGCGGCCATCGAAGTTGATAAGACGGTAGAGCACACAACGTTTGAGGAGTGGAATCGACAGGTTGGAGTAAACCTCGGTGGCGTGTTCCTCTGTTCAAAATATTTCCTGCCCGAGTTAAGGAAGGTCAAGGGCAACATCATCAACATGAGTTCCGTAAACGGTTTCTTTGTCGAACCCAACTGTGCCGGGTATTGCGCAACCAAGGGGGCGATCATTGCGTTAACAAAGGCGATGGCGATTGACCACGGCCGAGAAGGAATCCGCGTGAACTGCATCTGCCCAGGGTATATCGATACCGGACTTGCGGAAGGGTACTTTCAGTCTCAACCGGACCCGGCAGCCGCTCGAGCAGCGGCTGGCAAGTTGCATGCCCTCGGCCGGATAGGACGGCCCGCTGAAGTCGCACGGCTTGCGGCATTTCTGGCGAGCGACGACGCGTCATTCGTAACCGGCGCAGTGATGGTGGTAGATGGCGGGTTCGGATCCGGCCTTCCTCCGCGGAACTAATACAAAAATGAAGAAAATTCTGAATCAAGCAACGGCCTATGTCGAAGAGATGCTGGAAGGGCTGTGCCTGGCCCATCCGAACTACTACGTGAAAACGGGGACGGAAAACCGGGTCATCGTGCGGACTTCGCAGAAGCCGAAGGGTAGAGTGGC
>Ga0134124_10000810_pt1 | contig 25271 bp, 22 predicted proteins | sample KB304_FD_96880 | JGI IMG/M metagenome (GOLD analysis project Ga0134124, IMG submission 96880) | Terrestrial soil microbial communities without Nitrogen fertilizer from Kellogg Biological Station, Michigan, USA - KB3-0-4 | ecosystem: Environmental > Terrestrial > Soil > Unclassified ... | reverse complement strand
CGCCGGACGGCTCCTTCTGCCAGTTCGTGCGCTGTCAGGCCCCGCAGCTGCTCGCCCACTCGGAACGGCTCAGCCTGCCCGAGGCCTCGTCCTACATGCTCGACCTGGAGACCGTCTCCAAGGCCCTCTTCGACGTGGCGGGGGTGAGCGTGGACGAGCGCGTGTTCGTGGAGGGCGCGGCCGGCGGCACCGGGCTATACGCGGTCGCCTGCGCCGTGCTGCGCGGCGCCCAGGTGACGGGGCTCGTGTCCACGGAGGACAAGGGGCGCCTCGTGCTCAGCCGCGGCGCCCGCGCGTTCGTGAACCGCAAGGATCCGGCCGTGGCCGGCGCCTTCACGCCGGTGCCGAGCGAGCGGGCGGCCCGACCGGCGTGGACGTCGGCCGGCCGCAAGCTGCTCGACGTCGTGCGCGACGCCAACGGCGGTGCCCCCATCGACGTCGTCGTCTCCTCGGTGGGGCGCGATCTCTTCCCGCGCATGATCGACCTCCTCGGCCCCGGCGGCCGCCTCGTCTTCTACGGCGCGACCAGCGGGTACACGCTGACGTTCCTCGGCAAGCGCGGGGCCGCGCCCGCCGGCGACATGCTGCGGCGCGCCGGCCTGCGTCCCACCCACGGCGTGCTCGTCTACTGGCGTGGCGGCGGCGACGCGGTGGGCGCCGACGCGGTCACGACCGCGCTCCGCGCCGGTGCTCGGGTGGTGGTGGCCACGGGCACCGACGCCGAGGCGGCCGAGGTGCAGGCGGCGCATCGCGTGCAGGGCGTGGTGAGCCTGCAGACGCTGGCGCGCAGCGCCGGCCTGCGGTGGCCGGAGACGATGCCGGACTACGACCAGGATCCCGACGGCTATCGCGAGTACCAGGACGCGACGCTGAAGCCGTTCGGCCTGGCGGTGGGGCGCCTGCTCGCCGCCCCCGACAACCCGCGCGGCAACCCCGACGTCATCGTGGAGCGGGCCGGGCAGGACACCCTGGGCATCAGCACGTTCCTGGCGCGGCCGTTCACGGGCGTCGTGGTCTATCTCGAGGACACCGCGGACGATCGGCTCTCGTTCTACGCGCCCAACGTCTGGATGCACCAGAAGCGCGTGCTCTTCCCGAGCTTCGCGATCCTGGGCAGCCATCTCTCCAACGCCCACCAGGCCGAGGAGGTCGTTCGCCTGCTCGAGGCCGGCGCGCTCGCGATTCATCCGCCGGCGGTGCACCCGTGGGACGAGCTGGCCGAGGCGCACCAGGCCATCCACGAGAACCGTCACGCCGGGACGCTGACGGTCCGCGTCGGCGCGACCCCGGCGCTCGACGGCCTGCGCGCCGCCCGCCAGGTCTACGAGGCGTGGGGCTCGCGCTTCGTCGACGGCAAGGCGGTGCGCGTGCGTATCGATCCCGTGCGGCCGGGCTTGCCGGAGCGCGTGGCGCTGGTGACGATCGACGTGCCGCCGGCCAACGCGCTCAGCGGCGCCACCCTCGACGACCTCGAGCGCGCGCTCGACACGCTGGAGGCGGAGCCGCACCTGAAGGCCGCCGTGCTGACCGGCGGCGGCAACCTGTTCGTGGCCGGTGCCGACATCCGCCAGCTGCGGGCGTTCGCCCGCGCCGAGGACGTCGAGGCGCTGGCCGCGCGCGCCCAGGGCCTCTTCGGCCGGATCGCCCGGCTGCCGGCGCCGATGATCGCCGCCGTCGACGGCTACGCGCTGGGCGGCGGCAACGAGCTGCAGATGGCGTGCGCGTATCGCGTCGCCTCCCGACGGGCCGAGCTCGGCCAGCCCGAGATCAACCTGCACGTCATCCCGGGCTTCGGGGGCACCCAGATGCTGCCGCGCCTGGCCGCGCGCCGCGCCCGGAGCGGCGGCGGGCAGATGTTCCCGCTGCTGATCGACGCCCTCGCCGTGCTGCTCGACGGCCGCCGTCGCTCCGCCGAGCGCATGCTGGCCCTCGGCGTCGTCGACGAGGTGGCGCCGGCCGACGCGCTGGCCCACGCACTGGGGGTGGCCCGGCGGATCGCGCTCGGCGAGTTCACGGGCGCGCTGTGGTCGCCGCTCACCGAAGCGGGCACGCTGGCCTTTCCCAACGTCGAGCGCGATCCCGAGATCCAGCGGCTGCTGGTCCACCACGAGCGCGTGCCGCGCGCGGTGCCGGCGCGCGCGATCCTCGACCTCGTGCGGTTGGGGTTTACGCAGGGCGTTGGGGCGGGGTTGGCGGCGGAGGCGCGGGAGTTTGGGCGGCTGGTGGCTTCGGACGAGGGGCGGGCGGGGCTCGATCGGTTTCTCGTTCGTCGGTCGTGGCCGCTCCCTTTGCGGCGCGACGACCGCTGAAAAAGGCCCATCTGCGTCGTTGCCTCCTCGCTCCTCCCTGCGGCGTGGGCGGCCCACGCCGCAGTCGGTCGCTCGTCGGCGCCTAGCATCTGGACCTTTTTGAGCGGTCGGGAGCGGTTGGAGAGCGGCTTCGGTGTTGACACCATGCTAGTCCCGGGACGATGCTCTGCGCCAAGTCGGACACGAGGGGGACGTCTCATGCGGCGGCTCAGCGTGGTGCTGCTTGCGCTCGTGATGCTGGCACCGTGGCCTACGGGGGCGGCGGAGACGTTGAATGCGTATTCGATTTGGCCGGAGAATTGGGCCAAGCCGATGTTCGAGGAGTTCGAGAAGGCCACGGGGATTCACGTGAACTTCGTGCGGTTCTCCTCGGGGGAGGCGCTGGTCCGGGTGATCGCCGAGAAGAACAACCCCCGCGTGGACGTGCTGTTCGGCGGTCCGGTGGAGACGTTCGCCGCCGGCGTGAAGGAGAACGTGTTCGAGTCGTACAAGCCGCCGTCGTTCGCCGCGCTGCCCGCCCGCTTCAAGCACGCCGACGGCCAGTGGGTGGCGATGGCCGACGATCCGCTCGTGTTCATGAGCAACAACAAGTTCCTCAAGGACAAGGGGCTCAAGCCGCCCGCCTCCTGGGAGGACCTGCTCGACCCGGCCTATCGCAACCAGCTGCAGATGGCCGACGCCCGCACCTCCGGCACCGCCGTCACCCGCATCTTCTCCGTCCTGGAGGTCAACGGCCGGGACGAGGACAAGGCGTTCGCCTACATGAAGAAGCTGCGGCCCAACGTCCAGGTCTTCACCAAGTCGGGCGGCGGCGGCACCATTCCGGTCGGGCTCGGCCAGGCCGGCGCCGGCATCTTCTTCATCGTCGACGCGCTGAAGACGAAGCAGGAGGGCTACGACGTCGCCATCTCCTTCCCGAAGGAGGGCATCGGCACCGCCGCCGAGGGCATCGCGCTGCTCAAGGGCGCCAAGGACCCGGCGCTGGCCCGCAAGCTCATCGACTGGGCGACGTCGCCGGCCATGCAGCAGCTCTACGCCAGGCACAAGATCAACTTCGTGCCGGCCCACCCCAAGGTGCCCGTCGAGCCGGGGCTGGCCGAGGTCCTCAAGGGGGCGAAGATCTTCCCCATCGACGACGCCTACGCGGGGGCCAACCGCAAGCGCATCGTCGAGCGCTGGGTCAAGGAGATCGCGAACCCCTGATCGCGCGCGGCGTCTGGCGCGACCCGGCGCTGGCGGCGACGCTGCTCGTCCTGTGGGCGCTGCTCGCCCTGTTCGTCGTGTACCCGCTCGGCGCGCTGCTCGTGAAGGCCTTCGTCGGCGCCGGCGGACGCCCCAGCCTCGAGCACGTCGTGGCCATCTTTGGCGAGGCCCACCAGCGGCGCGCCTTCTACAACAGCCTGCTGCTGGCCGGACTGGTGGGCGTGGCGGGGACGGTCCTCGGCTTCCTCTTCGCATTCGCGGCGGTGCGCGCGAGCCTGCCGCGCGGCTGGTCGCGGGTGCTCGACGTCGCCACCGTCCTGCCGTTGATCTCGCCGCCCTTCACCACCGCCATCGCGGTGATCTTCTCCTTCGGGCCGCGCGGGCTGATCACCCATCATCTGCTCGGCCTGCGCGACGTGAGCGCGTACGGGTTGGGTCCCACGCTGCTGGCCGAGACGCTGACCTATTTCCCGATCGCGTACCTCACGCTCAAGGCCATCCTGGCGGGCATCGACGCCAACGTCGAGGACATGGCGTTCAGCCTCGGCTCCTCGCGCTGGCGGGTCTTCCGCACGGTGACGCTGCCGCTGGCGATTCCCGGCCTCGCCAACGGATTCCTGCTCCTGTTCGCCGCCTCGCTGGCCGACTTCGCCACGCCGCTCATCCTGGCCGGCAACAGCTTCCCGGTGCTGCCGACCCAGGCCTATCTGCAGATCACCGGCCTCTTCGACTTCAGCGGGGGCGCCGTGCTCTCGTTCGCCCTGCTGGTCCCCGCGTTCGCGGTCTATCTCCTGCAGCGGGCCTGGGTCGCGCAGCGCGTGTACGTGACGATCACCGGCAAGGCGGGGCCGGCCACGACGATCAAGAGCCTGGCGCCGTGGGCGCGCTGGCCGCTGCTCGCCGTCTGCCTGGGTGTCGGTGCCCTCATCGTGTACTTCTACGCGCTGCTGCTCTACGCCTCCCTCGTCCGCGCGTTCGGCGCCGACGACACACCGACGCTGGCCCACTACGCCAACGTGTTCACCTCGGGGCGCAAGGCGATCGGCGACACGCTCATCATCGCCGCCATCGGCACGCCGATCGGCGCGCTCTACGGCGTCGTCCTCGGCTGGCTGCTGGCCCGGGCGCGCTTCGCCGGGCGGCGGCTCATGGAGACGCTGTGCATGGTCAACTACGCGCTGCCCGGCACCATCGTGGGCATCGCCTACCTGCTCGCCTTCAACGATCCGCCGCTGGCGCTCACCGGCGGCGCCACGCTCATCATCGCCGCCTACGTGTTCCGCTACAGCCCGACCGGCATCCGCGCCACCGTCGCGCTCCTGCACCAGGTCGATCCCTCGATCGAGGAGGCCTCGCGCGGGCTCGGGGCCGGCAGCGCGACGACGTTCCGGCGCGTGACGGTGCCGCTCGTGCTGCCGGCGCTGGTGGCCGGCCTCACCGTCGTCTTCATCCGCTCGATGACCGCGATCAGCGCCACGATCTTCCTGGTGTCGGTGAGCTGGACGCTCATCACGGTGCGCATTCTCGAGAACATGACCGAGCTCTCGCTGGGCGCCGCCGCCGCCTTCTCGGTCCTGGTCGTGGTCATCGTCTTCGTCGCGCTCGGCGTGGTGGGGCTGGCGCTGCGCCGGGTGCGCGCGCCCGGCGCCGGGCTCGCCAGCGTGCTGGGAGGGTAACGGTGACCGGCATCCGGCTCGAGCGCGTGAGCAAGCGGTTCCTCGACCAGGCGCGCGGCGAGGTGACCGCGGTGCGGGAGGTGACGCTGGCGGTCGAGCCGGGCCGATTCCTCACGCTGCTGGGGCCGTCCGGCTGCGGCAAGACGACCACGCTGCGGATGATCGCGGGCTTCGAGGCGCCCAGCGCGGGGCGCATCTGGATCGGCGACACCGACGTCACCGACCGGCTCGCCAACGAGCGGGACATCGGCTTCGTCTTCCAGAGCTACGCGCTGTTTCCGCACCTGTCCGTCTTCGAGAACGTCGTCTACGGCCTGCGCGTGCGCCGGTGGCCCGAGGCGGAGATCGCCCGCGCGGCCAGCGAGGTGCTCGCCCTGGTAGGTCTGGCCGGCTACGACCGCCGGTTCCCGAATCAGCTCTCGGGCGGCGAGCAGCAGCGGGTGGCGCTGGCCCGGGCCATCGTCATCCGCCCCAAGGTGCTGCTGTTCGACGAGCCGCTCTCCAACCTCGACGCCAAGCTGCGCGTGCACATGCGCGGGGAGATTCGCGAGCTCCAGCAGCGCCTGGCCATCACGACCGTCTACGTGACGCACGATCAGGAAGAGGCGATGGCGATCGCCGACCAGATCGCGGTGATGGAGCGGGGGGACCTGGTCCAGCTCGGCACCGCCGAGGACCTCTACGCGCGGCCGGCCACGCCGTTCGTGGCGGAGTTCGTGGGCCGCCTGAACCGGGTGCCGGGCCGCGTGTGCGGGCGCGAGGCCGGCACGCTCGTGGTCGACGTCCACGGCCAGCGCGTGCACGCGGAGGGCGCCGCACTGGACGGCGCCGTCACCCTGGCGGTGCGACCGGAGACGATCGACCTGGTGCCGGCGACGAGCGATCACGACTCCGCCGTCGTGGTCTCGCGCGTGTTCCTCGGCGAGAAGGTCGAATACGTCGTGCACTGGCACGCGCTGCACCTGCTCGTGTGCACGTGGGATCCCATCCGCCGCGGCACCCTGACGCCGGGCGACCGCGTCGACGTCCGCTTGCCCGCCCGAGGCGCCCGCGTCCTCGGCGCGAGCCCATGACGACCCGGAGCCTCGTGACGGCGCTGATCCTGACGCTGGCCGCGTCGGCCGCCGGTGCGAGTCCGCCTCAGGTGCACGGCGCCGACGCCGTCTTCATCGGCGAGGCCGTGAGCGTCGTCTGGTCGGTGCTGCGCGGTGGCGACGAGGCGTCCACCCTCGTCGTCATCACGGTCATCGCGCGCACGCCCGCGGTCGGGGCCGTCGCCGCCGAGGGCGTCGATCCCTTCTCGAACGGCCGCACCCCGCGGGCGGCACCCGTCACCCTGGCCACGCCCGCGGTGCTGCGCGTGCCGCGCGGCGCGTTCGCCGACCACCCACGCACGGAACTGCTCCTGGCCGCGCGCGTCGAGGATCTGCACGCCGGCCGGCCGGCGCTGATCGTCTACTTCACCGGCATCCCCGACGCCACGCCGGAGTTCACCGACGAGCGCGCGCGCGCCGCGTGGGTGCACGGGGCGCTCGTGGGGCGTCGCTGATGCGGTGGCTCATCGACGGCTACAACGTCATCCGGCGTGACCCCGAGCTGCAGTCACACGAGGCCGCCGGCCTGGAGGCGGGGCGATCGGCGCTGCTGCGGTTGCTGGCGCGGGTGGCGGCGAAAGTGTCGGATGATTTTACAGTTGTGTTCGACGGCGCGCGACGCACGGGTGGTGCGCCGAGCGCCGGCCGCGTGCAGGTGGTCTTCTCCCGTCCCCCCGAGACGGCGGACGACGTGCTGCGCCGTCTGGCCGTCTCGCTGCGCGAGGGCGCGGTCGTCGTAACTTCCGATCGTGCCGTGCAAGATTCAGTGCGCCGGGCCGGCGCCGTGGCGGTCGGCGCGGAGGCCTTCGTGGAGGCCGCGACGACGCCCGACGATGCCTCGGACGACGCCTCGAAGGATGTCGAAGATGATGACACTCCGCCGCGTCGCGGACCCAGCCGGCGCCCCTCGCGCGAGGCGCGCGATGCCGCGCGCGTGCTGCGGCGGCTCCGATTTCGTTGACGCCCGCGAAGAATCCGCGACATAATTCTCTCGTGCCCCAACATCTTTTCATCGTCGACCGTGAGCAACCCGACCTCTTTTCGTACCTGGCGCGCGAATTCTCGGCCGAGCCGGACGTCACCGTGATGCTCGACCGCCGTCAGGGCGAGCGGCGCATGAGTCGCCGGCAGATGGCGCCGTCGGATCGGCGTCAGACCGATCGTCGATCGAAGGCGGAGATCGCCGCCCAGTTGTCGACGCTCGGCTACGCGTTCGTTCGCCTCAGCTGACGTCAGCGTCCCCCGCTGTCGCGACACACCCATAGGGTTACGACCAAAGGTACGTTGCGGCCCCGTCTGGCCGCCCGCTACTGTTCCGTCCGTGTCGGACGATGCCCCCGCCGATCTCGACGCGCGCATGATTCGCTTCCTCAGGGCCGAGCACCCGTTCGCGTACTGTGACGAGTGCCTCGCCGCGCTTCTCCTCATCCCCACCGAGTCAGCGTATGCCGCCGTGCTCCGCCTGGTCGGCGACACCGAACGGTTCCAGCGCATCAGCCGAATGTGCTACCGCTGCCGCCGGACCATGAATGTCATCGTGCTGAACGCCTGAGGCTCAGACCCCGAACGTGTAAGAGCTACACGAAGACCGGAGTTTTGAAGCGCTTACAAGGGATCGCCATTCGTAAGTCCTTGTTACGATGGCACTCATCGGTGGCATTTCGCGTGCAGGCGAACCGGCCGGGATGGTTCTGATCTGCGCGACATCGCCGCGGCGAATGCCCGCCCGACCTCAGACGAGGCGTGAGGGCGCCGAGCGTCCGCATCGCATCCGCGGGGTGTTCGACCCCCAGCCCGGTACGACGCGCGTGGCCCGGGCCCGTCGAGGGGCCGGCCTGGTGCTCATCGTGGACGACTCGCTGCACACGCGCGAGCTCTACACCGAGTACCTCAGCTATCGCGGCCTCGGCGTCGTGTCGGCCCCCGAGGGCGAGACGGGAATGCGGCTCGCCGAGACGCTCCGACCCGACGTCATCGTCATGGACATCGCCATGCCGGGACTCAACGGGATCACGGCGACACACCGGCTGCGCCTGAATCCTCGCACGCGGCGCATCCCGATCATCGTGCTCACGGGCTATGCCTTCCGCGCGATCGAGCAGGGGGCGCTCGAGGCCGGCGCCAACGTGTTCCTCACCAAACCGTGCCTGCCCGAGGACCTCGAGCTGAAGATTCGCGAGCTGCTCTCGGCGCGCGGCGCCTGACATCGCGGCCCCCGGCTTCGGCCCCGCGTTGGCCTCACGCAAACATCCGCCGCTCGAAGGCGTCCACGTGCTGGTCGTCGACGACGACGAGGACGCGCGCTACGTCCTGCGCGCCTACCTGGCGCACCACGGCGCCCTCGTGACCGTCGCCGCCGACGCCACCGAGGCGCTGGCCGAGCTGCACCGGATGCACGTCGACGTGGTCGTGAGCGACCTGTCGATGCCCGGGATGGATGGCCACGAGCTCTTGTTGCGCATGCGGAAGCTTCCCAACCAGGTGCACCGATCCACACCGGCCATCGCGCTGACGGCGTTCGACAATCCCGCGCACCGGCGCAAGGCCCAGGAAGTGGGATTCAACGCGTACCTCGCCAAGCCCCTCGACCCCGAGCTCGTCGTGCTCGCGATCGCGCGCCTCGTCACCCCCGCGTGAGTGGCTGGGGGGCCCCGAGATGCCCCCCACGCCGTCGTCGCACCCCGGCGGCGCCTCGATTTCGCGATCCGTGCCAGCATCACAGCGTATCCGTTTGTTGACACCGTCGACGCGAGAGTGACACCGTGGGCGCGTGCTGCGCGCCCTCGTGCTGCTGGTCGCGCTCCTGTGTGGGGCCACGCCCGCCGTCTCGCACGCGTCCAGCGTCGCCGAAGCCCTCGTCGTCCGCGTCGTGGACGGCGACACCATCCACGTGCGCCTCGGCGATCGTCTCGAGAAGGTGCGCTACATCGGTGTGAACACGCCCGAGGTGCATCACCAGAGCAAGGGGGAGGAGCCGGGCGGGCGCGAGGCGCACGCGGTGAACCGCCGGCTGGTCGAGGGCAAGCGCGTGCGGCTGGAGCTCGACGTGCAATCGCGGGATCGCTACGGACGCCTGCTCGCCTACGTGTGGATCGGCGACACCATGATCAACGCCGAGCTGGTGCGCCTCGGGTACGCGCAGGTGATGACGGTGCCGCCCAACGTCCGTCACCAGGCGTTGTTCGTGAAGCTGCAGCGCGACGCCCGCGACGCCGGCCGCGGCCTCTGGGCCCGCGCGGGCGGCTAGCCCGCTCTCGTAGTACTCGGCGACGCCGGGGCGGGGCCTCGTGGCCACCGGCGCGCCGGCATGGCTCGCCTGTCGCCGTAACTCGCTCCGGGCACGGCTCGCTCGGGCCCCCCATCCCCCGGAGGGGGCTGGGGCGAGGACCAGTCGAATCGACGGCGGCTCGCTCGCCGTGCCCTGCGCTCGAACGGCGACGACGGCTCGCCATGATGGCGCACCGGTGGCCACGAGGCCCCGCCCCGGCGTCGCCGAGTGCCACGAGAGGCGCTTGCCCGACTTAGCCCTGCAGCTCGTCCCCGATCAGGCGGATCATCTCGAGGTCGGTCATGTCGAGGACCTGCAGCATCAGGCGGTGCATGCCGGCGGCCTCCCAGCGGCGGATGCTCTGGCGGACCTCGTCGAGGGTGCCGTAGAGGAAGGCCGCCTTGTGCCACTCGACGGGGTCCTCGGGGAGGCGAGAGAACGTGGCCCGTGCGCGGGCCAGCCGGGCGGTGACCTCGGCCGGCGTGCGACCGGTGACGATCGGCACCATCAGGGAGCGCCGGATCGCGGCGGGGTCGCGTCCCACCGCGCGGCAGTGCTCCTCGAGCACCCGGCACTTCGCGGCGTACTCCTCGGGCGTGACGCGCGTGAGGTTCCACTCGTCGGCGTGCTCGGCGACGATGCGAAGCGTGCGGCGCTCGCCGCGTCCCCCGACGATCAGCGGCACGCCGCCGCCCGGTGGTAGCGGGTAGGACTGGGCCTCGCGGAGCGGATAGTAGGGCTGCTCGAGCGTGACCGGCCGGCCCCGCCACAGAGCGCGGATGACGCGGGCGCCGCACTCGAACCGGTCCATCCGCTCCTTCAGCGACGGGAAGGGGATGCCGAACATCGCGTGCTCGCCCTCGTGCCAGCCGGCACCGATGCCGAGGTCGAGGCGACCGCCCGAGAGCTCGGCGACCGCGGCTGCGCGCTTGGCGAGCAGGGCCGGGTGGTAGAAGGTGAGCGGGCACACGAGCGGGCCGAAGCGAATCCGCTGCGTGTGACTGGCCAGCCAGGTCAGCGAGGCCCAGGTCTCGAGCGAGGAACGGCTGGGATCGCCGAACAGGCCGGTGAGGTGATCGGAGCGATAGAGCCCGGCGTAGCCCGCGTCCTCGACGGTGCGGGCCAACGCCCGCCAGCGCTCCCAGGTGAGCCCTTCCTGTCCCTCGATCATGACCGTCAGCTGGATCGCCATGCGTCCCTCGATGTGGTCGGGGGGATATTTGCGCCGGTCCGTCGCCGCCCGTATCATACGTCCAGATCGTCCCAAATCCGGCCGGAGGGGCCATGCCGATCGCCCACGACTTCTCGCTCGACGCGAAGTACCGTCAAGAGGACGGCACGATTTTCCTGTCGGGGATCCAGGCGCTGGTGCGGCTGCCGCTCGATCAGCACCGTGCCGATCGGCGGCGCGGCCTCAACACGGCCACGCTGATCTCCGGCTACCGCGGCTCGCCGCTGGGCGGCCTCGACCTCACGCTCGAGCGCAACCCCAAGCTGCTCGGCGACCACAACGTCGTGTTCGTCTCCGGCGTCAACGAGGACCTCGGCGCCACCGTCGTCTACGGCAGCCAGCTCGCGAACTACTTCCCGCAGGCCAAGTACGACGGCGTCCTGGGTGTCTGGTACGGCAAGGGCCCCGGCGTGGATCGCACCGGCGACATCTTCAAGCACGCCAACTTCGCCGGCACCGGCAAGCACGGCGGCGTGCTGGCGCTGGGCGGCGACGATCCGCTCTCGAAGTCCTCGACGCTGCCCACGCATTCGGAGATCGCCTTCTACGACGCCCAGTTCCCGATTCTCTTCCCGGGCAACGTGCAGGAGATCCTCGACCTCGGCCGCCTCGGCTTCGAGCTCTCCCGCTACTCGGGCCTGTGGGTCGGCTTCAAGATCGTCACGAACGTCGCCGACGAGATCGGCACCGCCGAGGTCGGGCCCGACCGCATCACGATCGTCGATCCCGGCTTCCTGTACGAGGGCAAGCCGTGGCAGCACACGCAGAACCCGCTCCTGCTGCCGCCGTACGGCCTGCAGATGGAGCGCGAGATCCACTACGGACGACTGGAGGCGGCCAAGGCCTTCGCCGCCGCGAACGGGATCAATCGGATCCCGGTCGACACGCCCGACGCCTGGCTGGGTATCGCCGCCGCCGGCAAGACGTACTACGACCTGCGCGAGGCGCTGCGCGAGCTCGGCCTGGACGACGCGGCGTTGCGGCATCACGGCGTCCGCATCCTCAAGGTCGGCATGCTCTTCCCGATGGAGCCCGGCATCGTGCGCACCTTCGCGCGCGGGCTGGAGGAGATCCTCGTCGTCGAGGAGAAGCGCTCGTTCGTGGAGATGTTCCTGCGCGACGTCCTCTACAACGACACCGTGCACCCGCGCGTGGTCGGCAAGCGCGACGAGCAGGGGCGCCCGCTGGTCCCCGCCGACGGCGAGCTCGACGCCGACCGCATCGCCCAGATCGTCGCCAGCCGGCTGGAGCGGAAGCTGCAGCTCGAGTCGATCACCGCGCGCGTCGCGCTGCTGGAGGCGCTGCGCGAGCGTCCGGCGGCGCTCACGCTGGCGCGCCCGGCGTACTTCTGCTCGGGCTGCCCGCACAACCGCTCGACGCAGGTGCCGGAGGGCTCGATGGCCGCGGCCGGCATCGGCTGCCACGGCATGGCGCTCACCATGCCGGAGCGGCGCACGGCCGGCGTGACCCACATGGGCGGCGAGGGCGCGCAGTGGGTGGGCATGGCGCCCTTCACGAACACGCCGCACATGTTCCAGAACCTCGGCGACGGCACGTTCTTCCACTCGGGCTCGCTGGCCATCCGCCAGGCGATCGCGGCCGGGACCAACGTGACATACAAGATCCTCTACAACTCCGCGGTCGCCATGACCGGCGGCCAGGACGCGGCGGGCGCCATGCCGGTGCCCGACCTCACCCGCATGCTCGAGGCCGAGGGCGTCAGGCGGATCCTCGTCATGACCGACGAGCCCGACAAGTACGGGCGCGGCGCGCGCTGGGCCCGGGGCGTGGAGGTGTGGCACCGCGATCGGCTCGATGAGGCGCAGCGCATGCTCCGGGAGACGCCGGGCGTGACGGTGCTGGTCTACGACCAGCGGTGCGCGGCGGAGAAGCGACGGCTGCGCAAGCGCGGCAAGCTGCCGGACCCGGCCATGCGCGTCGTCATCAACGAGGCGGTGTGCGAGGGCTGCGGCGACTGCGGGGTGAAGTCCAACTGCCTCAGCGTGCATCCCGTCGAGACGGAGTTCGGCCGCAAGACGCAGATCCACCAGTCGTCTTGCAACAAGGACTACTCCTGCCTGCGCGGCGACTGCCCGTCGTTCCTCACCGTGGTGCCGCTCGGCTCCCCGAAGAAGAAGGAGCGCAAGCACGTCACGATCGACCGGCCGCTGCCGGAGCCCGTGCTGCGGGTCCCGCGCGACGCCAACGTCTTCATGATGGGCATTGGCGGCACCGGCGTGGTGACCGTCAACCAGGTGCTGGGCACCGCCGCCCTCCTCGACGGCAAGCACGTGCGCGGCCTGGATCAGACCGGGCTCAGCCAGAAGGGCGGGCCGGTCGTCTCCCACCTGAAGATCACCGAGCGGCCCGAGGAGCTCTCGAACAAGATCGCCGCCGGTGCCGCCGACTGCTACCTGGGATTCGACGTCCTGGTGGCGACCGTACCGGCCAACCTCGACCACGCCCGGCCGGACAAGACCATCGCCGTCGTCTCCACGAGCCAGGTGCCGACGGGCGCCATGGTCACGCACACGGACGTGCAGTTCCCGGAGAGCAGCGGACTGCGCACCGCGATCGATCGGATCACGCGCAAGGACGAGAACGTCTACCTCGACGCCATCGGCCTGGCCGAGACGCTGTTCGACGATCACATGGCGTCCAACATGCTGGTCCTCGGCGCCGCCTATCAGGCCGGCGCCATCCCGGTGAGCGCCGCGGCGATCGAGCAGGCGATCACGCTCAACGGTGTGTCGGTCGCCATGAACACCCAGGCGTTCCGCGCGGGCCGGCTGCTGGTGATCGATCCCACCTGGGTGTCGACGCTCACGCGGCGCCGGATGGGCGAGATGGCCGAGACGGCGACGCCGCTCACGGCGACGGCCCGCGGCCTGGTCGATCGGGTCGGCGGCGACGGCGAGCTGCGGCGCCTGCTCGAGATCCGCGTCCCCGAGCTGATCGACTACCAGGACGAGCGCTACGCCGGCGCCTACGTCGACTTCGTGGCTCGCGTACGGAAGGCCGAGCAGGCCGCGGTGCCGGGCGAGACGCATCTGAGCGAGGCGGTGGCCCGCTACCTGTTCAAGCTGATGGCCTACAAGGACGAGTACGAGGTGGCGCGCCTGCACCTGAAAGCCGATCTCACCCGGACCCTGGCCGAGGAGTTCCCGGGCGGCGTGCAGGTGCAGTACAACCTGCACCCGCCGCTGCTGCGGGCCCTCGGTGTCACGCGCAAGCTGAAATTCGGCGCTTGGTTCGACGGCGCCTTCCGGGTCCTGCGCGGGATGAAGTGCCTGCGCGGCACCGCCCTCGATCCGTTCGGCCGCGCCGAGGTGCGCCGCGTCGAGCGGGCGCTGCCCGGCGAGTACCGGGCGACGATCGAGCGCACGCTCGACGGGCTCTCGCTCGACACCTACGAGCGCGCGGTGCGGGCCGCGCGGCTGCCGGACGTCATCCGTGGGTACGAGGACATCAAGCTGCGCAACGTCGAGAAGTACCGCGAGGAGGTTCGCGCCCTCGGCGGGTAGTCCTGGCTGGCACCCTCCTTGCTCCCGAAGGGAGCGGAGGAGGGTGGCACCCATGAGACGCATACTTCTCGGCATCACCCTGGTGGCGGCCGCCACCATCATCAGTCCCGCGTTCGTGTCCGCGCAGGGCGCCTCGCAGATCCGCGGTATCGTGGAGAGCGTGAGCGGGACCAACGCGGTGATGCGTGCCGACGACGGTCGCACCATCCACGTCGACATGTCCGCGCTGACGGCGACGACGGCTACCGGCGTGAAGACCGGCGACCGCGTGGTCGTCGTGGGCGTGGTCGACAGTGCCAACCGCGTGAAGGCGCTCTCACTTCGCGGCGACGGCCCTTCCGGTCAGGCCAAGGCGGACAAGGGCCAGTGGCAGCGCATCCACGGTCACGTGCAGGCCGTGCAGGGCTCCACGCTGAAGTTCCGCGCCGACGACGGGCGAACGCTCAATGTGGACATGTCGAAGGTCGGAGCCGAGATCCAGCGTGCCCTGACCCCGAACGAGAAGGTCACGGTGATCGGATTCCCGGGCGGTGGGCCCAACCAGTTCCGGGCCGAGTACATCCAGCAGGACTCGTCGGACGCGTCGCGGCAGCCGTCGGCGTCGCCGAAGAAGTAGTCAGTCCTCGAAGACCGGTCGAGTTCGTGAGCGCTTGAGCGCCGCCCGGCGTCGCTTGACGTCGCGGCGGCGCGCCTCGGCGCCCGCCGATACCGTGGTCGCGATCCGTACCGGCGGCCGCACCAGCGCCGCCGCCACCAGCCTCCGCACCTTCTCCCGCGCGTCCTCGACGTTGCGGGCCTGATTGCGGCTGGCCTGGCTGGTGATGACGAGCCGTCCCGTCGCGTCCAGCCGGTGGCGCGCGATGGCGTCGAGCCGGGCCCGAGCGGCCGCGGACAGCCCCTCGATGGCGTCGAGGTCCACGCGCAGGTCGACCTTGGTGGCGACCTTGTTCACGTTCTGTCCGCCCGGCCCCGACGCCCGCACCGCCCGCACCGTCAGGGCCCGCCCCGGGACCCGCACGGCGTCGGTGACGACGATCGCCTCGCTCATATCGCCATTGTAGCGGCATAATCGAAGTGACCTTTCCAGGAGACTAGGCCCCGGAGGCGTCCATGACCACTCTCGACCAGCAGTGGAGAGCGATGCAGAAGCAGCTCGAGCAACTCGGCAAGCAGGCGCAGAGCGCGCGCGGCCAGGCGCGCCGGCGGATGAAGCGGCTGGAGCGACGGACGCGAGTCGCGGTGGCGCGGGCGCTGCGCAAGACCGAGCCTCAGGTGCGGCAGGCCGTGGACGAGGCCGCCCGGGTGGGCCGCGGACTGCGCGCCGGGGTGCGGGCCGGCGCGGCCGCCTATCGGGCCAGCGCGCGGACGAAGAGGAAGTGACGCCTCCGCCGGCGGCGTTGACGGTCTCGCAACGCCGCCGGCTCACCGCCGTCGCGCGCGGCGAGGCGCCGGCCGACCTCTACGTCCGCGGCGGCACGCTGCTCAACGTCTACACCGGCGAGATCTATCCCGCCAACGTCGCGATCGCCGGCGAGCGGATCGCCTACGTCGGCGCGCGCGACGAGATGGTGGGCCCACGCACAGCCACGCTGAACGCCGCCGGCCGGATCCTGGTCCCCGGCTACATCGATCCCCACGTCCACCCGGCCCACGTGATCACGCCCTCGGGATTGGCGCGGCACCTGCTGCCGCTCGGCACGACGACGGTCTTCGCCGATACGCTGCAGATCTGGGAACTGGGCGGGCTGCGCGCGTTCCGGACCGTCGCCGACGCCCTGGCGCGCTCGCCGCTGAAGTTCTACTGGATGATCCGCGTGCACGCCCAGGCGCGCTCACCCGACGAGCCACGTCGCTATCGCCCCGCCGACATCGCGCGGGCGCTGGCGCATCCGTGGAGCTTTGCGGCCGGCGAGGTGACACGCTGGCCGGACGTGTGGAGCGGCAGCCGCGATCTGCTCGGCCGGCTCGACCTGGCCCTGCGTCGCGGGCAGCGCGTCGAGGGCCACACGGCCGGTGCCGCCGCCGACAAGATCGCCGCCATCGCCGCCGGCGGTCTCACCTCCGATCACGAGCCGATCACCGCCGGCGAGGTGCTCGACCGGGCGCGCCAGGGCATCGCCGTCATGCTGCGCGAGTCGTCGCTGCGGCCGGACCTGGCGGGCCTGCTGGACGCCCTGAAGGAGGCGCCGGCGCTCGCGTCGCGACTGATGTTGACCGCCGACGGTTCGATGCCGGCGTTCATCCGCGACCACGGCTTTGTGGACCACCTGATCCGGGTGGCGCTCGAGCGCGGCATCGCGCCGATCGACGTCTATCGGATGGCCACGCTGAATCCCGCCACCTACCTCGGCCGTGACGGCGACCTCGGCGGCATCGCGCCCGGCCGCTACGCCGACGTCTGCCTGCTGCGCGATCTCGCCGAGCCGCGTCCCGAGGCGGTGGTCGCGCGGGGCCGCCTGGTGGCCCGCGACGGTCGCGCGCTCGTGGACGTGCCGGAGCCGGACTGGCGCCGCGCCTTCACCGCGCCCGCGGCGCGGCTGACGGTCCGCTGGCGCGCGCGGCCCGACGACTTCCGGTTGCCCTCGCGTCCGACCTACCCGGTCATGCGGCTGGTGAGCGCGGTCATCGCGCGCCTGGAAGAGCGGCCGCTGGCCGAGGGCGACCTGCACGCCGCCCTTCTCGATCGGGCGGGGCGCTGGGTGGCCCCGGGTGTGGTGGCCGGCTTCGGCGATCGCGTCGACGGACTGGCCTCGACGATCACGACGGACTTCAACATCCTCGTGCTGGGACGGCGGCCCGAGGCGATGGCGCGGGCGGTCAACCGATTGCTCGACCTCCGGGGCGGGGTCGTGCTGGTCGACGGCGATCGCGTCGCGCTCGAGATGCCGCTGCCGATCGGCGGTGTGATGACGCGCATGAGCGTGCTGGAGGCAGCCGCGCGCGAGGACGCCCTGCGAGCCGCGCTCGTCGCCCGCGGCTACCCGCATCACGAGCCGCTGTTCACGCTGTTCTTCCTCGCCGCCGACTTCCTACCGTTCGTGCGCCTCTCACCGCGCGGCGTCTGGGACGTCAAGCAGGGCCGGGTGCTGCTGCCGCGACGGCCGCGCCGGGCCTGACGACGCCGATGGCGGCCGCACGCAGGGGCGCCGGCGTGGCCGGGCTCGTCGCGGCGCTGGCGCTGCTCGTCGCGGCGGCGCCGGCCGGCACCTTCGGGCGCGGCACGCTGGCCGGCCGCGCCTACCGCGTCTGGGTACCGACGCGGCCGGCTCCTGAGCGACCGCTCGTCGTCGCCCTGCACGGGTGCTGGCAGACCCCCGAGGACTTCGCCCTCGGCACCCGTCTCAATGAAGCGGCCGAGCGCCGCGGGCTCGTCGTCGTCTACCCCGCACAGGGCCGGCGGGAGAACCCTTATCGCTGCTGGAACTGGTTCGAGCCCGCGCAGCAGACGGCGACCGGGAGCGAGACGGCGCAGATCCTGGCCATCGCCCGGCGCGTGCAGTCCGAGCGCGGCATGCGCGAGGGCCGGGTCGTCGTCCTCGGCTTCTCGGCGGGCGCCTGGATGGCAGTCAACCTCGCCTGCGCGATGCCCGACGCCGTGGCCGGCATCGGGGCGCTGGCCGGCGGGCCGTACCGCTGCGCGGGGAGCTCGGAGACGGCCATCCAGTGCATGCGCGGCTCCACCGGCGACGGCGCCGCGGCCGCCGCCGCCTGCGGCCGGGCGACGGGCTGGCGCGCCTCGCTCTGGCAGGGCGCGCTCGATCCGGTCGTGAGTCCGGCCAATCTGACGGCGCTGGAGTCGATGTTCGTGCGGGTGCTCGGCGCCGGCGGCGGCGTCACGTCCACCGATGCGGGCGCCGTGCACGCGGTCTATCGCGACACGCGCGGCGCTCCCGTCCTGGAGACGTGGCTGGTGCCGGGAATGGGCCACGCGTGGAGTGGCGGTGATGCGCGCAGTACCCACGCCTGGCCCGCGGGCCCGTCGGCGACCGAGCGGATGCTCGACTTCCTGCTGGCCGCGCATTGAGCATGCCCGCTCAGCGGCGTCTGGCGCTCGGTGTCCTCCTCGGTGCCGCCGGGCTGGCCATCGCGGCGTTCCCGCTCAGGGCCACGTGGTGGGGCGGCTGGATCCTGGCGATCGCCGAGGCCGGCATCGTGGGCGGCCTCGCCGACTGGTTCGCCGTGACCGCGATCTTCCGCCGCCCGCTGGGGCTGCCGATTCCGCACACCGGCCTCATCCCGAGAAACTGGGAGCGCATGGCCGAGCGCGTCGGCGTCATGGTCGGCGGCCGGGTCCTCACCAAGGACTACGTGCGCGAGGAGATCGGGCGGGTCGATCTCGCCGAGCTGCTGGCCCGCGGCGCCGAGCGCATCTCGCGCGGTGATCTCGAGCGGGCCACGCGGATCGTCGCCGGCTGGGCGGCCGCAGAGCTCACCGAGGCCACCGCGGCCGAGCTGCTGTCACGTGCGCGCCGCGCGCTGACCCGGCAGCCGGTGGCGCCCTTGCTCGCCGCCGCGCTCCGCGTCGCCCGCCGGCAGGGCTGGGACCAGCGCATGATCGACGGCGGGCTCGCGGTGCTGGCGGAGTCGATGGAGCGGCCGGAGTTCCGCGAGGCGGTCGGCGAGGTGATCGACGACCTGCTCCAGCGTTATCGCGAGCGGCTGGGCGTCTATCCGCGCATGTGGATGGGGCTGGCCGCGCTGCTCGGCGTGCTCGACCGCGAGCGGCTGGTGGCGGCGCTGCACGCCGGACTGCGCGAGGTGGCCAAGGACCGCGACCATCCGCTCCGGACGCAGGGCGTCGAGGTGCTGGCCGATCTCGAGCGCCGGCTCACCGCCGACGCCGCCCTGGCGGCGCGCGTGGAGGCGGCCAAGGCCGAGCTGCTGGAGGCGCCGGCGGTGGCCACGCTACTCGACGAGGCGGCCACGGCGCTCACGCGGACGCTGCGGGCGGAGCTCGCCGACGAGCGCTCGGAGCTCCTCGCCTGGCTCGCCGACCGTCTCGACCGCGCGCGGCAGGCGCTCATCGCCGACGCCGCGCTGCGCGGCGAGCTCGACGCGTGGGCGAAGGCCCGGCTGAGCGAGCTGGTCGAGCGCCATCACACGCGGATCGCCGGCTTCATCGAGAACGGCGTGCGCGCGCTCGGGCCGGAGGGCGCGGTGCGGCTGATCGAGGAGCACGCCGGCGACGACCTGCAGTTCATCCGCGTCAACGGCACCGTGGTGGGTGGACTGGCGGGTGGCTTGATCTACGCGGTGCACCTGATCGTCGACGCGTTGTTATGAAGATTGTGAAGAATGGAGGGGACGAGAAGCCCCCCTCCATTTCCTCCCCGGTTCGCGCGCGGTGCGACGATGGGCGATTCCAACGGCTCTTGAACGTCAGCGGGGGCGCGACGTCCCCTCCGACACCTCCCCGGTTCGCGCGAGGTGTGACGATGGCCGATTCCAACACTCCTGAGACGGGCGGGGGCACGACGCGGTGCGGCACGTTGGCGTGTTACACTCGCGAATCCGAAGTATTTCCCGGAGGAATCGACGATGCGCCCGCGAACGCTGACGTTCATGGCCGTGGCCTTGGGGATCACCGGAGTGCTGATGCTGAGCGGCGCGCCGGCGGTCGGGCAGGGCCCGAAGACGGGCGGCGTGCTCACGGTGGCCCAGCGGGAGGAGACGCCGCAGGGCTTCGCGATCCACGAGACGTCGACGGTGTCGACGACCTGGCCGGCCATGCCGTGCTTCAACAACCTCGTGCTCTTCCACCCGCTCAAGCAGCAGGAGAGCGCGGACACCGTCATCGGCGAGCTGGCCGAGAAGTGGTCGTGGCAGGACAACTACCGCAACCTCGTCTTCTTCCTGCGCAAGAACGTCAAGTGGCACGACGGCCAGCCGTTCACCTCCAAGGACGTGAAGTTCACGTTCGACATGCTGCGCGAGGCGCCCGACGCGGTCGGCAAGCTGCGCATCAATCCGCGCAAGGACTGGTACGCCAACGTCCAGACCATCGAGGCGCCCGATCCGTACACGGTGATCTTCCACCTGAAGCGGCCGCAGCCCTCGCTGCTGCTCATGATGGCCTCCGGCTACACGCCGGTCTACGCCGCCCACATTCCGCCCGCGCAGTACCGCACGGCGTGCGTCGGCACCGGGCCCTACAAGCTGAAGGAGTGGCGCAAGGGCGAGTTCATCGAGTACGTGAAGAACCCCGACTACTTCGTCAAGGACCGGCCGCTGCTCGACGGCATCAAGTACGTCGTCATCAAGGAGCGCGGCACGCGCATCGCCGCGCTGCAGGCGGGCCAGGTCCAGGTCGCGTTCCCGGGCGACACCAGCAAGACCTCGGCGGAGCAGCTCAAGAAGTCCGTGCCGCAGCTCGTCGTCACCCGCGCGGCCGAGAACGTGAACGAGAACGTCATCATGAACACGAAGAAGCCGCCCTTCGACAATGTGAAGGCACGGCTGGCGGTGGCCCACGCGATCGATCGTCGCGCCCTGAATCAGGCCGTCCATCAAGGCGGCGCGGCCATCGGAGTGTCCATGCCCTCCAAGCCGTGGGGCGTGTGGGGCGTGCTCGACAAGGACCTGGTCGCGCTGCCCGGCTACGGCAAGCCGGCCGACGAGAAGGCCAGGGCGAAGAAGCTGATGGCCGAGCTCGGCTACACGCCGGACAAGCCGGTGAAGGTCGAGATCGTCACCCGGGCCATCGCCGTCTACGTCGACATGGCCTCGTTCATCATCAACGAGCTGAAGCAGATCGGCATCGACGCCACCCTCAAGCAGATCGAGACCGCGCAGTGGCACGCGATGGCCACGCGCGGCGAGTATCAGATCGGCGCCAACCTCACCGGCGTCGGCATCGACGATCCCGACGCCAACTACTACGAGAACTTTGCCTGCGGCTCGCCGCGCAACTACACGTTCTACTGCAACGAGCAGATCGGCGCGATGTTCGACAAGCAGTCGGCCGAGATCGATGCCAAGAAGCGGCTGGCCCTGGTGTGGGAGATCCAGAAGAAGCTCGAGGAGGAGGCGGCCCGGCCCACGCTGACCTGGCGCGTCGATAACTTCACGCACTGGCCCCAGGTGAAGAATCTGATCCCGCACAACAACTTCTACAACTACGGCCGGATGCAGGAAGTCTGGCTCGACAGGTAGCCCGACGGCGGCGTGAAGACCTACATCGCGCAGCGCCTGGCCATCGCCATCCTCACGTTGTTCGGGATGTCGATCGTCATCTTCGTGCTGCTGCGGCTGGCGCCCGGTGACATCGTCGACGTGCTGTTCTCGGCCGCGGGCTACGTGAACCCCAGCGAGAAGAAGGCCATCCTCCAGGAGCTCGGCCTCGACAAGCCGTACTGGCGGCAGTATCTCGACTGGATCGGCCAGATCTTCGTCGGCGACCTCGGCAAGTCCTATCGCTACGACCTGCCGGCCTGGCAGATCATCAGGCCGCTGGTGCCGGTCACCGTCGAGCTGGCCATCCTCTCCACGATCATCTCGGTGGTCCTCGGCGTGCCGACGGGCGTGATCAGCGCCGTCCGGCAGGACTCCGCGCTCGACTACGCGCTGCGGGTGTTCAGCCTGGCCGGGCTGTCGATGCCGTCGTTCTGGCTGGGCATGGTCATCATCCTGTCGCTGGTGTCGTGGCTGGGCTGGATCCCGCCGCTGACCTACGTGCGGCCGACCGAGAACTTCTGGCTGCACGCCGTGCAGTTCATGCTGCCGGCGCTGGCCGTCGGCTACCGCTCCTCGGCGCTGATCATGCGCATCACGCGCTCGGCCATGCTCGAGGTCCTGCGCGAGGACTACGTGCGGACCGCCTGGGCCAAGGGCCAGAACGAGCGCGTGGTCGTGTGGCGGCACGCCCTCAAGAACGCCGTGCTGCCGGTCGTCACCGTCATCGGCATCGAGTTCGCCTTTCTCATCGGCGGCCTCGTGGTCACCGAGACGGTGTTCAACCTGCCGGGCGTGGCGCGCTTCCTGGTCGAGGCGATCCTGTGGCGCGACTACCCGGTCGTGCAGAACCTGGTCATGTTCATCGCCATCGTCGTCATTCTCTCCAACCTGGTGGTGGACCTGCTCTACGGCGTGCTCGACCCGCGCGTGCGCTATGCCTAGCCGATTGGCGAGGAACGGCCATCTGCGGCGTTGGCTCGTCGCTCCTCCCTGCGACGTACAACTTCGTACGTCTCAGTCGTCGCTCCTCACCGCCTTGCATCTGGCCATTCCTCGCCAATCGGCTGGCGCGGTGGCGATGACCGGCCACGGGGAGACATTGGCGTGGCGGTGAGGCCGGTCGGCGCCGAGATCGAGCTCACCGCGCCCGCGCGGGTCGTCCGTCGAGAATCGATGGCGGCGACCGTCGCCCGCTTCGTGCGAAAGAAGCCGCTGGGGGCGGCCGGCGGCGTGCTCATGCTGATCATGCTGCTGACCGGCATCTTCGCCGACCTCTTGCAGACGCACGATCCGATCGCCACCGACGCCGCGGCGACGCTGGCCCGCTCGAGCGAGGAGCACTGGCTGGGCACCGATCACCTGGGCCGGGACATCTACTCGCGCATCGTGCACGGCGCCCGCGTCTCGCTGATCGTCGGCATCGGCTCCACGATCCTGGGCTCGGTACTGGGCGGCATCATCGGGCTCCTGTCGGGCTACGCCGGCGGCAAGACCGACCTGGTCGCCCAGCGGCTGCTCGACATCCTGCAAGGGCTGCCGCTGCTCGTGCTGGCGCTGGTGATGTCGGCCTCGCTGGGCCCCTCGATCCCGAACGTGATCATCGCCATCTCCATCCCGATCGTCCCGCGCGCGGCGCGCATCATCCGGGCCAGCGTGCTGTCGATCCGCGAGATGCAGTACATCGAGGCCGCCCGGGCGCTGGGGCTGCGCCACCTGCGCATCGCCTTCCGGCACGTCCTGCCCAACACGGTCGGGCCCTTCATCGTGCTGTGCACGGCCCAGCTCGGGGCGGCCATCCTGGTCGAGGCGGCCCTGTCCTTCCTCGGCCTCGGCGTGCCCGAGCCGTATCCGTCGTGGGGACGCATGCTCTCGGTCTCGGCCGCCGAGTACGCGCAGAAGGCGCCGCACCTCGTGCTGTACCCCGGCCTGGCGATCAGCCTGGCCGTGTTCGGGTCCAACCTGTTCGGCGATGCGCTCCGCGACACGCTCGACCCCCGCCTGCGCGGCGCGTGACCCTCGTCGCGATCCTGACGGTCCGCAAGGACGCGCTCGAGCAGTTCCGGGCGTTCGAGCGGCACGCGGCCGCCGTCATGCGCACGCACGGCGGCCGCATCGAACGGACGCTGGTCGTGAGGCCCGATCCCGGCCCCGGGCTCCTCAAGGAGGTCCACGTCGTGACGTTCCCGGACGAGCCGGCGTTCCGGGCCTACCGGGGCGACGCCCGACTCGCCGAGCTGGCCCACCTGCGGGACGCCTCCGTCGTCGGGACCGACGTCCTCATCGGCGAGGACGGTCCTGACTATGGTGCCGCCTGACGCCGGCGCGACGCGCATCCGCGACGCCCGGCCGGACGATCGGGGCAGCATCCGGGACGTGACGCTGGCCGCCTACGCGGAGTACGCCTCGCAGATGCCGGCCCTGTGGGACGGCTACCGCTCGAACATCCTGGCCACGCTGCATGACCCCGGGCCCGCCGAGCAGATCGTCGCCGAGCGAGACGACGCCATCGTGGGCACGGTGCTGCTCTATCCGACGGGCGTCGCGCTGCCCGGCGCCGGCCGCCCCCGGGTGGCGTGGCCGGAGGTACGGCTGCTGGCGGTCGCGCCGGCCGGGCGCGGGCGCGGCGTGGGGGAGGGGCTGATGCGGGAGTGCGTGCGCCGCGCGCGGGCCCGGGGGGCGCCGATCCTCGCCCTGCACACGACCGACATGATGCGAACGGCGATGCGGCTGTACGGGCGGTTGGGCTTCGTGCGCGCCCCCGAGCTCGACGTCCGGGTGGCGCCGAGCCTGACCGTCAAGGGCTATCGGCTCGATCTCGGATGATTGAGACGTAACGGGAAACGCCCTACCATACGAAGCGAGCGAGCGGTTCACCCGTCGTTCCAGGAGAGATCGATGGCCCGGGAGGAGCGTGCGGACGAGCTGAGCTGGCTGCCGGCGACCACGCTGGCGGGGATGATCAAGCGCAAGAAGGTCTCGCCCGTGGAGGTCGTCAACGCGATCCTCGCGCGCATCGAGGCGCTCAATCCGATCCTGAACGCGTTCGTCACGTTGACGGCGGACCAGGCGCGGCGCGATGCGCGCGCGGCCGAGCGGGCGCTGGGCAAGCGCGGCGCCACGCTGGGGCCGCTGCACGGGGTGCCGTTCTCGGTGAAGGATCTCGTGATCACCAAGGGCGTGCGCACGACGTTCGGCACGCCGCTCTACCGCGACAACGTCCCCACCGAGGACGCGCCGGTCGTGGCGCGCCTGAAGGCGGCGGGCGGCATCATGCTCGGCAAGACCAACACGCCGACGATGGGCTGGATCGGCGCCACCCACAACCTGCTCTTCGGCATCACGCGCAATCCGTGGAACCTCGATCGGACGCCCGGCGGCTCGAGCGGCGGCGCCTCGGCGGCGGCGGCGGCCGGCATGGGGCCATTGCACGTCGGCACCGACGGCGGCGGCTCGATCCGTATCCCCGCCTCCTGCACAGGGATCTTCGGCTTCAAGGCCTCCTACGGTCGCATCCCGATCCATCCGGTCAGCGGCGCCTGGAGCCTCTCGCACGTCGGTCCGATGACGCGTACGGTCGCCGACGCCGCGCTGATGATGAACGTGTGCGCGGGGCCGGACGAGCGCGATCCGTATTCCTTGCCGGGCGAGCGCGTCGACTACGTCCGCGCGCTGCGTGGCTCGCTCAAGGGGCTGCGACTGGCCTGGAGCGACGACCTCGGGTTCGCCGACTGCGTGGATCCCGAGGTGGCGGCGGTCTGCGCGCGGGCGGCCCGCGCCTTCCGCGACCTCGGCT